>Ga0315288_10012369_pt1 | contig 10734 bp, 7 predicted proteins | sample YL17G11_20_MG_FD_203454 | JGI IMG/M metagenome (GOLD analysis project Ga0315288, IMG submission 203454) | Sediment microbial communities from Yellowstone Lake, YNP, Wyoming, USA - YL17G11_20 | ecosystem: Environmental > Aquatic > Freshwater > Lake > Sediment | place: USA: Wyoming | collected...
TTGGTTAGAAAAACCCTTTCCGGTGCAAACCCTGCGCGAAAAGATTCAGGCCCTGCTTCTGGAAAAAGATTGGGGTGAAAAGAGCCGCCCTTCAAGAATTCTGCTTTCGGCCGAAGAAAAAATCAAATCCTGGCTCTATTCCTCCCGGATGCAGCCCGAGGTGCGGGAAAAAGTATTCAAAGTGTCTTTTTCCTCACTTCCGGTTTTCATTCAGGGCGAAGAGGGGACAGGTAAAAGCGAAGTGGCCAAGGCGATCCATTTTCTGGGCCCCTCTAAGGATAAGCCCTTCATCCGGTTTTTTTGTCGGAAATTAACGCCGGAAAAGTTTATGCGCAAACTTTCCTTTTGGCTGCAAAATACGGCCGGAGGAGGGAATGTTTCTTTAACCCTTTTTTTAGAGGAAGTGGAGAACTTAGACTGGGACCTGCAAGCAATCCTTTTGGATCTTTGGAAAGATCAGAGAGTCGATTGGCCCGGCCTGGAAGAAATAGGCATCGAAGCCAGAATGATAACGACTTCCGCTACCTCCTTGGCGAGTGCGGTATCCGCAGGTAAATTCCGGGGAGAACTCTACCAGACTCTTGAAATGCTGCCCATCATTCTGAAACCTCTGCGTGACCGAAAAGAAGATATCCCCCGCCTGGCTACCGAAATTCTTCAAGAGCACAGCCAAGAGCAGATTTCCCGGAAAAAATTTTCCCCGGAAGCATTGCAGGTGCTGCAGCAATATCATTGGCCAGGCAACTTTCGCGAACTGGAAAGCTTAACCCTGAGATCAGCAGCCCTGAAAGAAGGAGAGCTGTTGATCCCGGCAGACCTGATCTTCTGCTTTGGACGAGGAGAATTATGGATTGCCTCCAGAGAAGAGAAAGGAAAAGACGGAGTTCTTTTTTCACCGGCGCCATCCGCTGAAGAAAAGACATCTCTATTTGATGCCACCCTTTCGACTTTGGCGCATGAGATAAAAAATCCTTTGGTGGCCATCAGCACCTTCGCTGCTCTCCTTCCGGAAAAATACGATGATCCAGAGTTCCGGGAACAATTTTCCCGCCTGGTGAACCTAGACGTCAAACGGATCAACGACCTTTTGGAAAATCTTTTGGAATTTGCCCAATTCCCCTCCCCCCGCATACGGGAAAATAACCTCACCCTTATACTGAAGGATGTTTTCAAAGAAAAAGAAAAAACTTTAACCCAGCGGGGGACCCGATTGAGCTTGGATTTGAAGGAAAATTTACCAGCGATCCTTTTTGATGCAGTTCAGTTGGAATTTGTTTTGCGGAACATACTGGAAAATGTGTTTTCCACGATTGAAGAGGACAAAGATTTGCGCCTCTCCATGGATTTGCTTGCAGAAGGGGAAGGCCAGAACAATTTCGTGGAACTAGTTGTTTGGTATGATGGCCAGGACGGGATTATCCGCAATATCCAGAAAGCCTTCGGACCGGAAGCCGGGCTGAATTTTGAAAACATGAATTTGGCTCTGGCCCTGGCTCGTAAGGTCATGGTTCGGAATCGAGGAGATATGCTGGTAAGCCAGGAAGAAGGTGCTGGGACAACCATTCGCCTTTGGTTCATGGTTACCGGATGAAAGATTGGGGCAAACCAGTCAATAAAGGAAAGCTATGCGGAAGATTTTGATTGTCGATGATGAAGTAAGCGTGCGGGATTCGCTACGCATGATCTTTAAAAAAGATTATCAAGTGATCATGGCTGGTAGTGCGGAAGAAGCCATTATCAAAGTAAAGAGCGAAGAACCAGATTTAATTTTTTTAGATATCATCATGCCGGAGAAGGATGGTATGCAGGCTCTCAAGGAGATCCGGGGGATGCACCCCCAGATTCCGGTCATTATGCTCACCGCTACCAAGACCTTGAAAACTGCTGTGGAAGCCATGAAACTGGGAGCTTACGACTATATCACCAAGCCTTTTGATGTGGAGGAGTTGAAATTAATTGCTCAGAAGGCATTAGAGAGTCGTGACCTCAGGAGGGAAAACCGGAGGCTGCAGGGAGAAGTAGAAGAGCGCTACCATTTTGATAATATCATCGGCAAGTCCAAAGGAATGCGGGATATTTATGCCACAATCCGACAAATCGCCGAAAAAAATTCCACGGTTTTGATTCACGGCGAAAGCGGGACGGGGAAAGAGTTAGTCGCCCGAGCCATCCACTATAACAGCCACCGCAAGAATAAACCTTTTGTGGCGGTAAATTGTGCGGCCATTCCCGAGACGCTGATTGAAAGCGAACTTTTCGGGCACGAAAAAGGCGCTTTCACGGATGCCCAGACTCGACGAATTGGACATTTTGAACTGGCCGATCAAGGAACCCTTTTTCTGGATGAAGTTTCTGAACTGATCTTGCCCACTCAGGCCAAAATCCTTCGCGCTTTACAGGAAAGGGACTTTGTCCGGGTGGGAGGGGGGAAGACCATTAGCGTGGATGTGCGCCTGATCACGGCCACCAACAAGAATCTGGAAGAGATGATGGCCCGGGGGGCTTTCCGTTCGGATCTTTTCTACCGCATTAACGTCGTCCCTTTAACGATTCCACCCTTGCGCAAGAGAAAAGAAGATATTCTTCTGCTAGCGAAGCACTTTCTGGATAAACACGCTGGGGTCGGGAAAAAGAAAATTTCACCCGAAGCCATGGATATCCTGATAGCTTATGATTGGCCGGGGAACGTTCGCGAATTAGAAAATATCATCGAGCGGATCGTAGTGCTTACCACTTCGGATACAATAACCCCCGATGACGTCCCTCCTTCCTTGAAGACCGAATCCCGGGTGGAATTAATCAAGCTGGGAGTGTTAGACGGGAGAATTTCTTTCGAAGATGCCGAAAGGGAATTCGAGAGGGACATTATCATAGAGGCCCTAAAAAAGAGCAATTTTGTGCAGACCCGAGCTGCAGACCTTTTGGGTATCAGCAGAAGAATTCTAAAATACAAGATGGACAAATATAGTATCGCGGAACCACCCGAAAACTGATTATTCGGTAAGAACCGAGCCTAAGTCCCCGCTTACTTTCCAGAATTACCCAAAATTTCTAATAACCATCGACTGACCAAATTAGGAATTAAGTCGCGCTGTATGCTCTGACCCTTGTTGCTCCCGCCGGGTCCGGGAAGAGACTGCCCGGCCCCGACGGGAGGGTGAATCTCTCCCTCTTCCATCACCCTCCCGTCCGGGCTCCGTTAATCAAAATAAATTCATCAACCTATTGAAAAGTGGAGGGGGCAAGCAGAGCAAATGCATTGACGAACACTCTGGGAAACCGTATGATGGACCAAGTTGGCAAAAGACATGGGTAGGAAAGATCTCCTTGTCATATCGGCCAGTCGCAGGACTGACCTGGTGGGGTGTTTCCCCGGGGTGATGATAGAGCGACTCAGGGAGTATCCGCCCCAAGATGTACACTCCGTAGTCGTGTGGACCAAAAATCCCCAAAATATGATCATGGAAGGGGAATTAAGGAAAGTTCTTAAGGAATATCGGCTGATTTACGTCCACCTTACCATCACGGGTATGGGTGGAGGGGAATTTGAACCCATGATTCCCCATTGGAAAGAAGTTGTCAAGATGATCGGACCCCTGGTTGACCTTGTGGGAGGTCCCCTACGTATTTCCTGGAGGTTTGACCCCATCTTAAAAGTGGAAGGGGATGGAAAAGCATACAGCAACTTTGATCTGTTCCCGGCATTAGCCGATGCCATTGCTCCCTTCGGAATTAAGATTTGCCGGGTGAGTTGGGTTTCACCTTATAAAAAAGTAGTGATCCGATTGGGCCAAAAAGGCTGGCGTCTTATTCCTCAAATTCATGATGAAAAGATTAGCCAAGCTGGACAATTGGCCGATTTTGCCCAAAGGCATGGAATGGACATCCATTTTTGCTCCATGGAAGGGTTTCCAGTTTCACGCTGTATCGATGGTGAATTTCTAAGCAAAATTCACCCCGATGGACTGGCCTGTTCAAAAGAAAAAGCCAAGGGGCAACGGGAACTCTGTGGGTGCACCCATAGCATAGACATTGGCTGGTATTCTCTTCAGTGTAAACACGGATGTTTGTATTGTTATGCCCGCCCGTGAAAAAAAATAGGGTTCAAAGGGCCAAGGATTCAAACGGAAAAAGTATTAGGTGTTGAGTGTTAAGTTTTTAGGCCTAACGCCTTGCGCCCCAATCCTTGAACACTGGCACCCTCAAACTCTTTATTTTCCACTTGACCCCTTGGCCTTTTGAAACGAACCCTTTACAGGTTTTTGGGAAAAGATGAGAATGCCAGGAAATAGGAAAAATTCAATTTCGCTAAAATTTCATGGTTGGGTTGGACTGGGTATCATTGGAGCCTCGGAAATATTACTATTTGCGGGGGTGCCATTTGTAAATACCTATTTCACCCCATTGGTCTGGAGCGGTTATATCCTTTTTATCGATAGTTTGGTTTATAAAAACAAAGGAACGTCTCGGATACTCACTCGCCCTGGAGAATTTGCCCTCATACTGCTTTTGTCGGTGGGATTTTGGTTGATCTTCGAGTTCTACAACCTTTACATTCAAAACTGGCATTACGTCGGCCTACCGGAAGATCTCCTTTTACGCTGGATAGGATACGCCTGGGCTTTTGCCACAATCTGGCCCGCTATACTTATCACAGCCGAAGCCCTGGAAAGCTGGGGTCAACTTTACCAAGGTAGAATTAAGCCGTTAAAAATAAAAAGAAAATATCTTTTTTTTTCTTTGGTCTTTGGTACATTTTGTTTAATTTTCCCCTTAATTTCTTCGAAAGAGCTTGCTAAATATTTGGCTGCTCCTGTTTGGCTGGGTTTTATTTTTTTATTGGATCCACTCAATTATTGGATGGGAAGGAAGTCATTGTTCGGGGACCTGGAGAGGGGGGATCCACGGACCCTTTATAGCCTACTTCTTTCCGGTTTCGTTTGCGGTCTACTCTGGGAATTTTGGAACTATTGGGCCGGGGCCAAGTGGCATTATACCGTTCCTATATTGGACCATGTGAAAATTTTTGAAATGCCGGTTTTAGGGTATTTAGGGTTTCCGCCTTTTGCTGTGGAATGCTACGTCATGTACTCCTTCACGATAAATGTCTTCAAAAGAAAGTCAAACTCTTGATTGATAGCATATTTAGTCCTTCTGGAGTTTTAGCTCAAAAAATGAGCTCCTATGAATATCGCCCGGAACAGAGGCAGATGGCGCAGGCTGTAACCCGGGCCTTTGCCCAGGAACGATCCTTAATCGTTGAAGCCGGAACAGGAACAGGGAAAACTCTTGCCTATCTCATTCCGGCTGTTTTGAGCGGCAAGAGAGTTATCATCTCTACCGGGACCAAAACCCTCCAGGAGCAACTGTACTTTCGCGACATTCCATTTATTCGGGGGAAATTAGGTTTTTTATTTAAAGCTTCCTTCATGAAAGGAAGAGGGAATTACCTGTGTCGGCGAAGGTTCCGCCTTTTTTCCCGCCAGCCTATGTTGAAGGCCTTTGAGGAGATCGCTTACTATCATTCCTTGAAAAACTGGGCCAGCCGAACCAAAACCGGCGACCGGGCCGAATTGGCCGAACTTCCGGAAGACCTGGAATTATGGAAGGAAGTTTGCGCGTTGAGCGAAACCTGCCTTGGACAGGGCTGCGAATTCTTTGACCGCTGCTATATCACCCGTATGAGGCAGGAAGCAGCGGGGTCTGACGTGGTAATCGTCAACCATCACTTATTTTTTGCCGACCTGGCCGTCCGCTTGAAAGGGTATGGAGAGGTTTTGCCACGTTACGAAGCAGTAATTTTCGATGAGGCTCACCAACTGGAAGAGGTAGCCACCCAATATTTTGGATCAGCCGTAAGCAATTTCCGCTGCGAAGAGTTGGCCAGAGATGTCCGCCGGGAAGTAACTGCCTCCAAACTGAAAAATGAGGCTTTGAATAGAATTTCCAGCCTTATCTCCGAAAGCCAGGAACATTTTTTTGCCCTTTTCCGCGGCGGTGAGTCCCGCTACCGCTTAAAGGAAAATCATTTTAAAAAAAGTAAGGATCCAGGTCTAAAATTAATGGAGGGATTAACTTCCATCACCGCCCACATCGGAGGAATGAAAGAACCTGCGGAAGGATTGCGAGCCTTAAGCCGGAGGGCTGAGGAGTTAAAACGGGAATTGCAGGCCATTTTGGATCTTTCCGAGACTCGTCTGGTTTATTGGTGCGAGGTGAGAGGAAGAGGCGTATTCCTCCATGCTTCCCCCATTGACGTATCCCCAGAACTTCAGGGTCAGCTTTACAATCAGGTGAAAACGATTATCTTCACTTCGGCAACGGTTTCAGCGCAGGGAACCTTCCGATTTTTCAAAAAGCGTGTTGGCTTGGTTGACATCTGGGAAGATGTGACGGAAGAATTGATGTTGGATTCTTCTTTTGATATGCAGCAACAGGCACTGCTTTATTTACCCCCCAATTTGCCTGATCCCAACCATCCCTCATTCCTGCAACAGGCGGCCGAGGAAATCCGGGAGATCCTTGAAAAAACGCAGGGAAGGGCGTTTCTCTTATTCACGAGCATCAAAAATATGGAAGAAGCGTACAGGTTGTTAAAGGGGCAACTTCCTTTTACCTGTTTTTTACAGGGTGAGCGCCCCAAATCGGCTTTGATCCAAGCCTTCAAAGAAGACGTGAACTCGGTTCTCTTTGCCACGGCCAGTTTCTGGGAGGGGGTGGACATCCAGGGGGAAGCTTTGAGCTGTGTGATCGTGGACCGGCTTCCTTTTTCCTGGCCAAACGAACCCCTCATGGAGGCCCGGCTGGAAAGAATCGCTTCTTCCGGCGGAAGCCCTTTCTGGGATTATCAAGTTCCCTCGGCGATTATTCTTCTTAAGCAAGGGTTAGGGCGCCTGATCCGGACACGGCAAGATCATGGTTTATTGGCCGTTCTCGATCCTCGTCTTTTATCCAGGAGCTACGGGAAAGCCTTTATGAAAAGTCTCCCTCCATGCCCTGTAGTACATGACCGGGAAGCAATCGAGCGGTTTTTTACCCCCCTTATTCGTTGACTATATGGGGGGGAAGTATTATAATTATTTATCAGATTAAAAACTGCGTCCTGGGAAAGAAACTAACCCTGAAGCGCCATTAATTATTTTGCATTGCTTTGGAGGGGAAACAATGGGAAATCTTCCCGAAGAAGAACAAATTAAAATTCCAGAAACCTTACCCTTATTACCGGTCCGCGATACGGTAATTTTTCCTTATATGATCCTGCCGCTTTTTGTGGGTCGAGAGACCTCAATTAAGGCTGTTGATGAAGCCTTGGCGAAAGATCGGATGATTTTTCTAGCCACTCAAAAGGTGGCTACGGATGACAATCCAATCCCCGAAGGCATCTACTCGGTGGGCACAGCCGCCATGGTCATGAAGATGCTCAAATTGCCTGACGGGAGGGTGAAGATCTTAGTACAGGGGTTAGCCAAAGGGATCATTAAAGAATACCTCCAAGAGAAACCTCTGTTCGTCGTCCGTATTCAGCGGGTAGTCGAACCTCCCTTAGAAGATATATCCCTGGAGGCAGAGGCCCTTATCCGCAGCGTCAAGGAACAGAGCGAGAAAGTTTTAACGTTGAAAGGAATCCTTTCTCCGGACGTTCTCGCCATCCTTGACCAGATCGAAGAACCAGGGAGGTTGGCCGATTTAGTAGCCTCCAACCTCAAGCTGAAAATTGAAGAAGCCCAAAAGGTCCTGGAGACTTTTCATCCCCTGCAACGGTTGAAAAAGGTTAATGAGTATCTTTCTAAGGAAGTCCAGGTCTCCACCATGCAAGCTAAAATACAGTCTCAGGCCCGAGAGGAAATGAGCAAGACGCAACGCGAGTATTTTCTTAGAGAACAGCTCAAGGCCATCAAAAGCGAATTGGGCGATATTGATGAAAAAACTCAGGAGATCAGTGAATTACGGGAAAAAATAAAAAAAGCTAAAATGCCCCAGGATGTGGAAAAAGAAGCTAACAAACAATTAAATCGCCTGGAACAGATGCACCCTGAATCTGCCGAAGCTACGATCGTCCGCACTTACCTGGATTGGCTGGTGGAAATCCCCTGGAGCGTGAGCACGGTCGACAACCTAGACATTAAAAAAGCCAAACAGGCGTTAGACGAAGATCATTACGACTTGGAAAAGGTCAAAGAGCGTATCTTAGAATATTTAGGTGTACGAAAATTGAAAGAGAAAATGAAAGGTCCCATCCTCTGCTTCGTGGGTCCGCCAGGCGTAGGCAAAACTTCCTTAGGAAAATCCATTGCCAGGGCGCTGGGGAGGAAATTCACACGTATCTCGTTGGGGGGTATCCGGGATGAGGCTGAGATCCGGGGGCATCGGCGGACGTACATCGGCTCACTGCCCGGGCGGATCGTCCAGGGGGTTAAAAATGCGGGATCCAATAATCCCGTATTTATGCTCGACGAGATTGACAAAGTAGGAGCAGACTTCAGGGGGGATCCTTCCGCAGCCCTGTTAGAAGCTCTTGACCCGGAACAGAATTTTGCCTTCAGTGACCATTATCTGAATGTTCCCTTCGACCTATCCAAGGTTATGTTCATCACCACCGCGAATATTCTGGATCCCATCCCACCGGCCCTGAAAGATCGGATGGAAGTCCTGAACCTGGCTGGATATACCAGCGAGGAAAAGCTGAAAATCACCAAACAATTTTTATTACCCAGGCAATTGGAAGAGAACGGCATCAACAAAGAGATCCTTTCCATCAGCGATGAGGCCCTTTTGCGGATCATTTCCCAATACACCAAAGAGGCGGGAGTGCGCAATTTGGAACGAGAGATTGCTTCCATCTGTCGTAAAGCGGCGCGGAAAATCGCCGAAGACGAGAAAGGTCCCTATAAAATTACCAGCCTGAATTTGCACAAATATTTAGGGCCGCCGAAGTTTTTACCCGAAGAAGAATTGGATGTAAATGAGATCGGTGTGGCCACGGGATTGGCTTGGACTTCCGTAGGAGGGGAAATTCTGTATGTGGAAACCACTACCATGAAAGGGAAAGGAAACCTGACCCTCACCGGCCATCTCGGTGATGTAATGAAGGAATCGGCCCAGGCGGCCTTGAGCTACACCCGCTCCAAAAGCAAGGAATTCGGCATCGACCCCGATTTTTATGAGAAATTGGACATTCATATTCATGTCCCCGCAGGGGCGATTCCCAAGGATGGACCTTCGGCCGGGATTACCATGGCCACATCACTGGTTTCCGCCTTGATGCGCATTCCGGTGCGCAAGGACGTGGCTATGACTGGAGAGATTACTCTCCGCGGACGGGTGCTTCCGATTGGGGGCCTAAAAGAAAAGACTTTAGCCGCCCTTCGGGCAAAGATTAAAAATATTATTATTCCTGATCAGAACAGGAAAGACCTGGAAGAGATCCCCCCCTATATCCGGCGGAAGGTCAATTTCATCTTTGTGAAGAACACGGATGAAATTTTGAAAGTGGCCTTGGTTCCGGGGAAGGTGCAACCTTTACCTGAAGTTGCCAAGGAAGACCCGGGAGAAAAGAAGGGGAGGCCGGAAAGCCATTCTATTTCTTTGCCCGTATGACCAATTCTTGCGGATGGCCTGGTGGAACTTCGAGAAATCGGTGAATTCGGCCTCATTGCCAGGATTAAAAAAAACATCCCCCCCATTTTGCCCGGTGTACTCAGGGGAATTGGCGACGACGCTGCCATTTCATCTTTAACCCCGGGGACCGAACTTGTCTCCACAGTGGACCTCCTGCTGGAAGGGGTTCATTTTAACCTGTCTTTCACTTCCGCCCATCTTTTAGGTAGAAAATCTTTAGCCGTTAACCTGAGCGATATTGCGGCCATGGGGGCCAACCCCCGTTTTGCCCTCCTTTCCTTAGCCATTCCTCCGAGAACGAGTGTGGAATTTATTGATGATTTTGTGGGCGGTGTTTTGGAAATGGCCGGAGCGCATGATGTTGCCTTGATCGGGGGTGATACTTCTTCCTCGCCTGAAAGGTTATTGATCAGCGTCACTCTTTTGGGGGAAGGAAAAAAAGAAAATTTGGTTTGCCGGTGTGGAGCTCAACCCGGGGATGACCTTTATGTCACAGGCACATTGGGGGATTCACTCCTTGGGCTGCAAGTGGCCCAAAAGAGAGAGGGAAAACCAACTTCCTCAGATGAAGCCTATCTCATGGAAAGACACTTGAACCCCATCCCCCGGGTTCAAGAAGGTAAAACCCTGGCGGAAAGAGGTTTGGCCAGGGCAATGATCGATGTGAGCGATGGCCTTTATTCCGACCTTGGGCATATCTGTGAAGAAAGTAAGGTGGGGGCGACAGTCTGGGTGGAGCGGATCCCCCTTTCTGCCCCTTTTCAGTCCCTTGCTACAGTTCCGGAAGGGCAAAACTGGCAATGGGCCGTAAAAGGCGGGGAGGATTACGAATTGCTATTCTCCGCGGCACCGGAGAAGGCATTGGAGCTTAAAGAATTGGCCCAACATTGGAAATGTGGCCTGGCCTGCATTGGAAAAGTAGAACCTTTTTCCAAAGGTGTTATCATCCGGAATGAGCAGGGTCCGGTAGACTATACCTTTCTTAAAGGATATGATCATTTTGCGTGAAACACCCCGGGGTATACAGAAGCTGCTAAGCGCTTAGCGCAAAGCCCATTGCGGTTAAAATATTTTCAATTCTATCTGCCAACCCATATGGTAAAGGTTTATCAATCA
>Ga0315288_10012371_pt1 | contig 10733 bp, 24 predicted proteins | sample YL17G11_20_MG_FD_203454 | JGI IMG/M metagenome (GOLD analysis project Ga0315288, IMG submission 203454) | Sediment microbial communities from Yellowstone Lake, YNP, Wyoming, USA - YL17G11_20 | ecosystem: Environmental > Aquatic > Freshwater > Lake > Sediment | place: USA: Wyoming | collected...
GCCCCGTTCCACGGACAGGGCCTATTTGTGATCTCTGATGACATGGCCGGTCCCTCCGCAGAAGCCGCACTTGTTCTCCGTGTAGACCAGTCCATGACCTCGCCCATCGCAGTCGGGGCAGGTCATCCCGCCGGCAGATACAGGCGGCATACAGACCGGATACAGACCGGATACAGACCCATGGGGGGAGGGGGGAACATCGGCTATGGGGAGGGGGGAAGACGGCTCAATTCCCCCCTTGGCTCCCCCCTCCCTACCTGTGCCCGCGCATTCCTGGCAGGTCTGCGGCTCGTCCTGCGCCGTCTTTCCGTCGCCTCCGCAAGCCATACACCTGTGAAGCGGAACGACCGACAAGTATGGCTCGCAATGCCGCCCGCAAAGGAAGCAAAGCTCATCCCATGCTTTCTCGAACGTCGCGGCCCCCTGATGACTCAGGGCGTCGATCACGCCGCTGGCCGTCTCCCGTAGGTGCCTCAGATGAGCCTCGGGCACGAACTCCTTGCTGCAAACATCGCAGACCCAGCACGGCGTCCATCCCATCGCGTTGCCCCCGACCGGTCTGAAAACAACACGCTGGTGTGTGCAACCTGTCTTCAATTCTTGTTCGTTCATTTGTTAACCCTTTTCATCCTCTTTCGGATCGTGGCGGCCTTTCGGAAAGCCTCTTTTTTTGTCATGTCGCATGGGCCGTAACTGGATGATTGCCACACGCCCCGACCGTCGTACACATCAACCACCCATATGGTCTTTTCGCCGTCATGCGGGCGTACTCGCGCGTGTTCTTTCATCTAAAAATCCCTGTCAAATCCGTCACCGTTCGATGGATCTTGATCGGGGCTCTCTTCTCGCCGGTCCCGATCTCGTTTCCGCAGCAATGCGCCCAGGTCAAGAATGCTCATGGGCGTATGAGCCTTTACGCAATCTCGCCCATCGGGCCTGTCATGCTGTACCATCGGCGAATGTCCAATATGGGTAGAAGGTGTCCACCACCCACTCGCCTTGCAGAACAGACATGTCCATCGGTCTTGTTTGGTTTTGCTCATCTGTTAACCTCTCCCCGTTTTTCTCTCGCTGTTTACCAGCGTGATCGTCGTCCGTGAGCGCCTCCGAGGCTTTCGGCGGGGCTTGCACTTGGGGCAAAAGTCCTTCCCGCCCTCGGCAACGTGCTTCCACCCCTTCGCTTTCAACTCCTCGCGCATCTGGTGGGCGTAGAAGCAACGTCGCGAAAGTCCGACGCTTCCGCACTTGTCGCAACGAACCTCAATGAAAATCACGGGCGGCCTCCATTCTCTGACTGCTTACTTCTCTTGCTGTTAAATCCGTGGCCGGGGGCGAGTACCTTCCAAAGTTGATACCCCCTTATTCTGCTTTCGTAGCTCGCTAAAGCATTCTGTCGAACAAGTAGGTCGTGAACCGGCTTACCACAAACATGGTGCTGTTACGAGTTCCCTAGAGCGATTAACCACATTCTTGGGTCTGAATTTCTTACCAGTCATTTCCCAACCTCCCATCAGCATTTCATCTCCTATACACACGAAAAGCAAAAGAATTTAGGATTTTCTTATTAAAAAGAGGGTGTCATGCCCGGAGTCCTATTTACCTAACATCTACATTGCGTCTAGGGATGTTAGATCTTTTGTTGTAGGCAGTTTCAGGCATTCAAATGTGCAATACTTCAAGTAAGCTTTCTGTAACTTTTGTAGTGCTCTTTGCTCTATTATACGTATCCTAGATGGGCTAAGTTTGTACTTTGCTGCTAACTCTTTTGGGGTGGCATTATCCCCTTTATCAAACACACCTAAATGTTGTTCAAGGATTGTACGTTCTAGCGGGGATAGCTTCTCAAAAAAGACCTTGAGACGATTGTACTCCTCTTTTTGTACTAAAAGGGTTTCTGGGTCACTTGATGAGGGCATTATATGCATAACTTCTCGTTACCTATCCCACGTAGTCTATACACACGAAAAGCAAAAGAATCTAGGAATTGAAAGGAGCTAAGGTTCTGAGTTTTTCTACAAAGGATATGCACTTTTCTTTTGTGGTTATATCCAACTGGTCCCCCATTTTTTCATATACATCTTTGATCCATAGGATTTTCTTTAGATTCCAATTTTCAGCTAGGGCCGCTTCAACAATATGCAGGGGAACATTGATGATAGGGCCATTACTGATAGGGCCACTTTCAATAGGGGTAGGCCGGGACGGCTCTTTTTTTGAATTAGCTATGTGACCATTAAGCCACTTGCTCAGGCTTTCTTGGTCAAACCTAATCCTTTTTTTACCGATTCGAATAGGAGGCGGGAGCTGTCCCTTCTTTATCATCAGGTAGATGGCGTTTTTCGAAGTTCTAAGCCAGTTAGCTGTTTCTTGAACATTCATGAGTTCATTATTCGTTTTTTTCACCACAGAGGGCCCATGGGGTCGTTTAGTGGGCACCCTGTAATAACCGTGACAGGGTCGTTCAAGCATGCCTTCTTTTGCCCAATGTAGCAAAAGAACACGCAGGGTTTGCTCTGTTCTGTGGTCTGTATTTATGCTTTGATTCTTTTGAAGTTGCTTGATGAGGGTATTGGATTTTAGTTTTTTATCACCGAGGATTTCGGTTATTAGTTTGTATAATTGGTGCTTAGTTTCGCGTGACATTCTTCTTCTGTAGGGTCGACTAAAAATCTCTACTTCGTCCTTTCGCAATCTGTGTAGTCTTGAGTTCAAAGCTTTGTTAGTTCGCTTGTTCCCCCCCATCTTAGTGAGGGCTTCAGCTATTTTGGATGTGCTGACTCCTTCTTTACGCATTGTGATGAGCAGAGCGTCTTCTTCCGGTGTCCATAAAATGGGAACTTGCCCTTCGCTACGTGATATATTGGGCATATTGGTCTCCTTCTCTTGGTCCGCTTTCTCTTGGTCCACTGGGGCGGTTAACTGTTTTTGAACCCAATCGCTTTTGGCCCATTCAGCTATTGTGTCATGCATGAAAAAAGTCTTTTTCCCAACGTAGGTATGTGGGAAATCTTCTTTGAGTCTGCGAAGTGCGGCGTACTCTGATAATCCTAGCCAATGGGCAATGTCTACAATGCTGTAATACTTCTCACTGGGGTAATAAGAGGGCAAGTATTTGGTGCTGACTATTCAGTCTGTCTATTTCTTTGTTTTTCTGATCGAGTGCATCCTGCATATGCACCATCCGCAAGTCTTTAGCACATATTATTTCATTTCGCTTTTTAAGTTCCATCGTTAGATGATCTAGCTCTTGAGTTTTCTTGTCTATATTTTCATACATTTGCATTATTTGCGCTTTTTTGTCATTTAGCGCTTCGTTTAATGCTTGGCTTTCTAGAGGTTCAGACTTAAGGGTGCCTTCATCTAAGTTATACCCCGCCAATTGCTTTTTAATCACTGACATCTCTTCGACAGCCTTATTTACTTGAGTTTCTATCGACTTCATTTTTTCAACTAAATAGCTCATTTTGCCTCCTAGAAATAGTTATCCATCGATGGAACAACATCGAAACCTGCTTGTCTAAGCCTGCTAACAATTTCAGCATACATATGACAAACGAACGAGTTTGCTGAGTTTAGACCACCACGCGAATAGGAAGTTGTACCGACACGAATAACTTTTTTGTTACTATACAGAAAACCCAAAACGTTGAAAACGTGTTGTTTCAAATCAATCGAGGATGAAAAAGCTCCAAGTTCTTTAAGCTCTCCAATTAGATCGAAAACATCGATTGTTCTTGTGCCGATCAATTCAAGGACAGCTTTATCAAACATTTGCGGGAACATTCTTAACAGGGCTTCTAAAAAGAGGGAGCCAGTCTTTTGAACCGGCCTCCTTTTGAACCGGCCTCCTTTTTATAAACCTCGCCCGTAGGCAAGGGGTTACTTTACGATTTTGAGAGCCGGTTTGTACTGATTTAACCGGTTTCTAACCGAGGCAGGCAGACCGAACTGTTTGCGATCCATGTCAGCTTTCGCCACCAAGCTGAGTTTGACGCTGAAGTATTTATTAAACTCGTCCGGGCCGAGTTTTGTGATCAAGGCTTTGATCGTTTCGTCGCAAGGATTAACAACGCTAATGTCGCGTTTTTCCTCAAAGTAGGTATCGAAGCGATCCCCTAACTCTTCCTGCAGAGCGGGTTTTTCTTCGATTTTGATGGCGGTGAAGCTGTCTTTCCAGCTTATTTGTACGCCGCTGGTCTCTGTGCCTTCGACGTTGAGCGTTTTAGTGAAATCCCCGCGTTTCGCGGAATTTTCGTATTCAGGACTCACCTTTGCAAGCACTTCTTCTTCGATCGCCTTGAAGGTAGCTTCGGTATCCTTCATCGTTGTATAGGCTTCACGGCATTTGTCCGCAAGCGCCCCGTGACCCGCTACTACGGGGATCGCGTGTTTTTTCGATTTAGTATTCGGGGTTTTGGTGGCGTTAGCAGCTAAAAAGCTACTAACATCCACCTGCGCCGCCGCTTCCTTTTTCGTCATAACTAGGTTTCCTCCAGTTTTTGTTTTGGGTTATTGGTTTGTACTGCTATCTCTTATACAAATCTGAGTGGATTAGAATCAAGTTTTTTAACCGGCAACGACACAATATTTATCCCAGAACTCAAGGGACTCTTTTGCTTTAGCCCGAATCTCATCAGCGCTCCAAACCTGTGCTTCTCTATTACCCCCCGCGAGGTTAGCCACCAATCGATAAGGGGATAGCGGAGATGAAGGACTAGATGTCGCTATCACCGCTACTAAAACATGAGTGCAACCATTCAAGGTTGCCATTTCTTCGGCGGTAACTTCAGGATCCTTTTGATACGCCTCTATTGTGTAAATTACACAAGCACAATAATTTACCGATCCAGCGTACTTTCTCTTTAGAAATAGCTCTACCCGATTTCTATGAATGGCAAGGATATAAGCGGCAGGGTTGTTGCTTCGTAGGCCGTCTCCCGCTGATACAAATTCGAAGCTTTTAGGCGGTAAGACTAAAAAGGCTTGCCCCTGAATCCTGTCTTGTGTGAAGTCGTGCTTAGCGATTTCTTCGGTAAGGATCTGTATAAACGCTGGTTTATCTATTACTCGGCTTCCAACCACAAATAGGTCAAAAGCAGAGCACATACTACACCCAATTTTTGTTGTCATAATGGGTGGTTATTACACCGACAATCAAAAAAGGTCAAGTTTTTGTGATTTTTTTCAATTTAAACAGGGCGGTATCTATGGCGTGGTCAATATTGTAGGGCTTATCACCTTTATGGAAGATGAAACCGTTTTCATTGCAGGTTACAAAACCTCTGACGCGAATGTCGTGTATTCGGATACAAGCAGGGATAATGGAAGATGAGGGCGTTTCAGGTAAACCACAATAAGCAATGACTTTATGGCTTTCAAAATTACAGTAACAACGGCGATCCATAGCGCCGTTGGGGTAACATAGTTCTTCAGGTTCTATCCAGGTTTCGCCTTTATATAGAGGCCGGTACGGGGCTTTTCTTGGAGTAGGCATATAGTTGCCAGCATAAGACAAACTAAAGGCGAAGGCAAGGCCCTATTAGGCTGCAAAGCTAATTTTTGGGCTTGCTGGTAAGTTGGGGTACGGTTCACTCCACCACCAACCGACAAATTTTGGGCTATTAGACAAAATTATGGAATTCAAATCGACAGGTTTTCCCTTACTATTTAAGGTTATCCATTTATCAGAAAGGCGCTCTCCGTTCATATTTGCAATAGGATAGAGGCCGGGTTTTTTGGGTAATTTTCGTTGCCAGTGCCCCTGCAGGAAAACCGCCCATTGTTCCATTTCTTTGTTCAATGTCATAACCCCCTTCAGATAATTATTTACTACACCGTTTTTTGAAAAGAAACTTTATTTTTTGGGTTTTGAAGTGTATAAAAGATATGGCGTACTACAATAACAAAACCCTGACAATAACCGTTACCGTTGAGGTTGCGATTGAGGCCGAAAATTCAAACGACTTCAGCATTGATTATGATGAGCAAGATGTTCAATATCAGATCAATGCGGAACTTTTTCGCAATTACCGGCAAGTAGGTCTTGAGCTGGTTGAGGCGGAGATATAGACACACAAGCTTTAGATCCCAAAAGTGGTTCTTTGTTTTACCAACTAACGCTAGCAAAAGCAAAAATAGCGGCGGAGCGATTTGTCAAAGCTAGGGAGAAAAAATGAAACCCAAATGTGAACTAATCGGTAAAGACGGCAACGTCTTCAACATCATCAGCCTTGTGAAAAAAGCCCTTATTAAAGCCGGGCAAAAAAATAAGGCCGACGAGTTCATTAAATCCGCCTTTAAGGCGGGGAGCTACGGCGAGGTTCTGAACCTTGCTGGGGAGTACGTCGAAATCCATTAAAAACTTGATTCCCTCTTGCCAGATTTGTATTAGAGGCAAAGGACGAAAAGATGAGAAACCCAAAGATAAGAAACCTCGATTTTGAATGCGAAGTGTACGAAGATGAGTATGAAGCTGCGGAAACGCATCTAAGTGAGCAAGAGCTTCACACGCTGATGAATCGGGGTGAGCTGGATTCCCTCGATGTAATCACTCGGTTGTTTGGTGACGACGGCCTGCCTTACTAAGATGGAGGTAGAAAATGAGGACAAAAATTAACGAGTGGAAGTCACAATACTGCCCGTATCAACAAGATATTTACATATTGTGTGGCGATTGGTGCTCGCTGTTTAGTGAACCTGGTGAGCGCATGGCATTACGCTTATGTGATGGTCCCGTCCGCGTATCGATGTCATCGACGAAAGGCCACGAGCAACGGAAGATAAGTCGAGTGAAGACCCCGAAGGCAAGGGGGAGGCAGTAGGGAAGGCCGTCGTCATTTTCTCACACATCGATTATTGAGTTATGGATGATATTGAGCCGATGTACTGCGCGATAAGTGCGATGAGGACTAAGAAAGGAAAATGAAAATGCGTGTTGATACATCCGATAAAAAATGACTCACTACCTAATTGCAAAAGTACGGCCCCAACGGATGGGCTTTAAAGTGAATGAGATGATCAAAGCTCAAGCGCGGGGGCGGGTTTATGACCCTAATCGAATGGGTTCGGTTGAGGTTACGGTTTTTGCTGAGAACCGTAAGGATCTAGACTCGGTCATGGTCAGAAACATGATTCTAACCGAGGCGCGGAAACACGCCCCGCATGTAGGCTTTGTTTACACTCGTAACACGGTAGTGACACGCGGCGGCTGGGAACGCATTTTTGAAATTACTTAGAACAGAAAGGTTTTGATCAATGGGTTATTGCATGAAAAAAAGAGCTGCAAAGTTTAGTATTCGTAAGGAAAACTTTCAAGGAGCGCATGAAGCGGTCAATGTCCTAAATCCTCCTTCCAAAACCTTGTTTCACGCCTTAGAAGATTGGGGGTGGGATGCCGATGTTGATGCTAATGGGGATATCATCGACATATGCTTCTTAGGTGAAAAACTAGGGGATGAAATCAAGTTGTTCAAAGCATTGGCCCCTTTTGTAGAGGCCGATAGCTACATTGAAATGCAAGGGGAAGATGGCGACCTTTGGCGTTGGGTATTTGATGGCAAAGCCATGGTGGAAAAAAAGCCAAGTACTGTATGGTAATGAGAGGCACTTGTTTGAAATTACTTGATTTCTTAGGCCCTCAAATTGTATGAGGAATGAGGAAACATACGAAAAGGAGAAGACCATGAAATGCAAATATTGTGGACGTGCGGCCCCAAGGGGCTACGAAACTTGTGGTGATAGCTTTTGTCAAGAGGAGGCTTATTGGGCCTCTAAAGCGCGGACGATGCGAGGAAAGCGGCAACGTGAGGAAGCAATGCAACAAATGTTGCGTTGCCAACATGAGCGGGAAAACGTTCTATAAAGTCACGTCTTGAGGTAAGAGATGCGACTAAAAGACATTCACCCGGAAACCCTTGGAATCTTGAATGATGCTTGTAATGACGCTTTCCAGATAATTCAAGCTTATGCCAAAATTCACAATTATGACGCGCATATAACGATTCTGACTAAATTTGAAGGGCTCCCCGATGGACAGATGAAGTTGAAGGTAGAACTAACCAATGATCATGAGGTAGTGAATTTTGGCATAGCGGAGCTGAAAGGCAGCGCGATTCGTATTGGCTGGGATTTGTATCTACAAGACCTTTTAGGCCGAGCACGAACCCATCTTGGCCGCGCAGAGGCAAAGCTTGACAAGGTTAACGAAGCAACCAAATATAGCTGGAACTAAATTACTTGTAAGGCGGGGATGAGAAAGGGAGCCCTTATGACATTCGATGTTTTCCTAAACAACTGGGTATAGCTAGGGAATGAGGAAATCATGGAAAAACAAGAAACAGATAATCCTCTTATAAAAAGGGTTACTAAACCTTTGGAGTGTTTAACATGGAAAAATTTGGAACTATAGAGCGAATAGTAATTGGTCAAGTGGAATTAAAAGAATTTGAGGAGCTACAAGAGTTCGCTATGCTGCTTGATCAAGCGGCAAAGATGGGGCGAGAAGTTCTTCAGGAACTCAACTCAAATCCTAAAATACGCATTCAATTTGATATGCACGATTTCTCTACCCTTAGAGATATTGCAAAAAACATCACGAGGACTCAAGAAGAATTAGATGAGTTTCTAACTAAGTGGTTATAGGAGTGGTTATGGAAAAATTTGGAACTGTCGAACGTGTCAGCGTACAAAAGAGTGCTGGGTACCAAAAGTCTCCGATAGATGCACGAGAGCTGTTTAAAAAGTTTCGATCACTTCTTAGTGATCTTGAAGATTTTAAAGGGTCGGCGCAATCTATCGTTGATACTTTAGAGAAGGTCCCACTGTCGTCACTAAACGATCTTGACGGTAGAAATAATCAAGCGGCTTACAAAATCCTTGATACTGTAATTGAAAAAGCAAAAGAAATAGAAGCAGATCTTAAACTCTCGATTTCTTCCAGCCATTGGCTCAAGGCATAAAGCGTAGCCACCAATAAATCGCTGGAAAGCATCTTAAATTCTTGATTTTTTCCATTCTCGTTTGTATTACGAGTATGGAAGACAAGTTACCCGAAATCGCTCGTATTGAGGAAATCAGCGCATTATGGCGCATCCGCCCCTCACGACGCTGGTGCCGTACTTTGTTTGATACGGTCATTAGAGCCCAGCAATGGGGGGAAATTATGACCCGCGAGTACGGAGATAACTTGATCGTTCGCTGGGAGTGAAACTTTGTATTTGTGGCCGTTTTTTAACTCAGAAAGGACGGTCAATTCTTGAATTTTTCTTCTCTTTGATTCAATTTCAGGGCAACGCATATGGAGACTCACATTTCTACACGGCGAGTGCTTGGGAGTGCATTTGGCTTCGATAGTCATTAGTCGTAACTAGCTCACCAGCTTTAAGAAGAAAAAGGAACAAAATGACTAAAACCATAGAACTTCAAGAACTTAATAAATGGAAGGTCGGGCAAACGGTAGTAGTTTACCGTCCTGGTAATTCCAATGAAGAATTGAATAAGGTCACCCGCATAACCAATGGTAGGAACGGTACAATTTATATCAAGGATATGGCTTTTGATCTAGTGGGGCGGGAACGTGGCAACCAAGATATTTGGCATAGGAAAAGCATTAATCCTGCTACTGCCGGAGATATCGCAAGAATAAAAACTGCAAACAGGAGAAGTGTAGTTTGTGCCTACCAATGGAAAGACCTTCGCGACGATCAAATTATCAGCGTCTTCAAACTGATTCAAAGTTTTGAAAAGGCTAAAAATGAAGGGGCCCCTTTTATATTATAATGGATTCCTTGAATTAATCTTATTGGCGGTGTAGTACGAGAAGAAGGGAAAATCAAAGTCTGCTTAAAAGTTGAGGAATAAGATGAACGGACGATTTACCGAAACAAACGCACGAGGCGTTGTGCTGGTCTGCGACAAGCAGACCGATCTTATCTGGCAGAAAGACTACGCCACCAACAAAACGTGGCAGCAGGCCATGGACTATGCCGACGAACTCAACACGGCGAAGCACGGCGGCTATTCTGATTGGCGGCTTCCAACAATCGAGGAACTAGTCACGCTGATAAATTATCAGCGGTACAATCCAGCCTCCGACTTTCCAGGCATGCCAAATGGATGGTTCTGGTCGTCCTCCTCCTACGCCGGCAGCACCAGCTACGCGTGGAACGTCTACGGCAGCAATGGCAGCGTGAGCTACTGCGATAAGACGTATGGGGACGCGGCGCGCTGCGTGCGTGGCGAGAGGAGATAGGGAGATGAATATACCATTGTGGATAGACTACGTCAGAAAAGAGCGCGATCGACAGAACGATAAGTGGGGAGTACAAAATCACAGTCCGGCATTATGGCTGGCGATACTCGGTGAAGAATACGGAGAGGCCTGTAAGGCTATGTTGGAGGGTCGGCGCGACGCTTTCATCGCCGAACTCGTGCAGGTCATGGCCGTCGCCGCCGCAACCATCGAGTGCATTGAGCGCAATGGAACTGAGTTTCAGGACGTTACTGCGCTTCAACAGGAGAACTTTAAGTTGAGAGACAGGATAGACAAGCTGAATATCTTACTCGCTATAGCGCGAGACGAGAAAACTCAGCCAGAGATCGATCTTTATCACGCTGAGTGAGGAGGTAGGGAGATGACATATCAAGATTCATGGCCGTTTTGGTTGGACGACGCATGTTACTGCGTAGCCCGTAGCGTCAGGTATCTCGCCATACCTAGCGAGGTTGACGCTACG
>Ga0315288_10012372_pt1 | contig 10733 bp, 6 predicted proteins | sample YL17G11_20_MG_FD_203454 | JGI IMG/M metagenome (GOLD analysis project Ga0315288, IMG submission 203454) | Sediment microbial communities from Yellowstone Lake, YNP, Wyoming, USA - YL17G11_20 | ecosystem: Environmental > Aquatic > Freshwater > Lake > Sediment | place: USA: Wyoming | collected...
ATATGCAGCCGTCACGATTGTATATAATGAGACGAGTACCGGCCTGACGAATCCGGTTTACCAGATCAGCGAGATGATGAAGGACAAATATCCCGATGTGCTCGTCTTTGTTGATGCGGTAAGCGCGATGGTGGGTCTGCCGATGCACTTTGACGATCTTGGCTGGGACGTGGTGTTCGCATCGGTCCAGAAGGCCTTTGCAATTCCGCCGGGATTGGCCGTGGCTGCCGTTAGCAACAGGGCTCTGGAAAAGAGCAAGACCGTCCCCGGCCGGGGTTATTACTTCGACTTCCAGCAATTCGCAAAAAGTGCCGAAAAGAATCAAACGCCGACAACGCCGTGTATTCCTCATATTATGGCTCTTAATTATCAATGCGAAAAGATTGTCGCAGAGGGGATGGAGAACGTATGGAAACGCCATAAGGAAATGGGCGAATTCGTAAGGGCCTGGGCAAAGGAAAAGTTCGGCCTCTTCTGCGAGGAAAAATACGCCTCGAATACATTAACAACGGTCAAGAACACTCGCGGCATCAATGTTGCCGAAGTTATCAAAGCGGTCCAGGACAAGCACAATACCATTTTCGGAAACGGCTACCAAAAGCTCAAAGAAGAAACTTTCCGAATCGCCCACATGGGTGATATCACTCTCGACGAGCTAAAAGAGCTGCTCGCCTGGATCGACGACGAAATCTGATAAGACAATCAGCCCCCGGGTTTAACATTGAATTATGCCTGGGGGCTTTTTTGCTTCGCCTGTTTGTCTCACCTTGGCGGTCTGTTTCTTTCTGAGATGGCTTACTGTGCCAATGCTGCGATTTGCTCTGCGCTCAGGGCCACATCGTAGATGCGAATATCGTCAATCAAACCGGAGAAGAAAGTGCCTGTATCAAGGTCTTTACTGGTACCAATGAACAAACCTCCAGTTGAAGACATCAACGGCTGGATCAAAGCCTTTGTATCTTTTGTGACTTCCACACCGTCAACATAGAGGGACCTGTACAAGCCATCCCAGACAAAACCGATATGATGCCACTGGCCATCAGTGATGACGGATTCCGACCTCAACGGTTCCGGGATAAATCGGCCCATAGGAGGAGGCACTAAGCCACTCATGAACTTGCCACTTGACGATTCCATCCCAAGCCAAGTCTTGCCGTTACGACCAATGCCATCGAGCTGAGAGATTACCACAACCCCGGGCGCACCTCCCTGAATCCAGGCAAAGATGCTGAACGGACCATCCGCAGGATTGATGATAAAATCCGTACTCATATAATCATCGATCCCGTCAAGTTGCAGCACACCAGCCTTCTTGCCGCCTTCAGGCTGCCAGAGCGGTTCGTTATGAAGGGCGCCGTAATTGTCACCGGCTTTATCTTCGGCGATGCTACCTTCGGCCTCATCCAGATTCCAGTGTGCTATCAATGTCGGATCGGTCACCTCACGTCCCCAGTATTGCATCAGTGCCTGTAAGTCATTTGCATCGACCCTGTCGTCGCCCAAAGGGATTGGGGCAATATCGAAGAATGGCTCCGTCTGGTCCCAGTGCTCGATGAGCAGGATAAGGTCTGCGATGTCAACCTTCCCGTCGCCGTTGAAATCCGGTGTCCCGCACACACCAAGGATCGTCGCGGCCGCAATTTCGGCTACAAGTCGTGCGCCTTCTACAGTGAAGTGAATGCCGTCGTTCTGGAACAGGTTCCGGGAGTATTCCATTGGCGAGTACAGATCGATCAACTGCACGTTCCTGTATGTCGGCAGTTGAGCAATCAACGGGCTGATTTCCTCTTGGATCACATTATTGTCGATGCCGTACGGATTTGAATAGAACGGCGGCGAAGATAAGACATATACCTGAGGTTGACTGGGAAGTTGGACAAATGCATCAATCAGCACAAGGAAATCCGCCAAAAAATCGCTCTTATACACCCAGTTAGCTGGTACGCTGTCATTGCCGCCTAACTGAATGAGTACCACATCCGGATTACACGCCCGAGCCTCACTGAACGCGATTTGTCTGATGTATGGCAGTGAGCCCCTTTGCAGCACGCATGCGCCATTTACGCCAAAATTGCGTACATCCCACTCAGGATCGAATGCCTGCAGCATCGTGGCCAATTGTGCAGGGTAGCAATCGGACTGGCGATTGGCAAGGTTAAAGCCATAGGTATTGCTGGCTCCTACACAGGCCACGAGCTTTGCCCGAGCACTCTGAGCCGACAGAGTCATTATGCATAGTGAAATGGAAAGAATCAGTGTTTTCATTATTTTTACCTTCCTATAGTAAAGAGCATGCCGGACCAAAATGTGTGTACGTCGGCCACGGGCACTTATTCCGTCGGTTGAACCACTGGATTCGGCTCATAGGATGGGAACATCGGCAAGCGTTTGAAGGGCAATTGCGGCAGTGGGGCACATATCACCGGCGCAGCCCCTTCGTCCGGCAGTCTGTCACCATCCAGATCCTGAGCAGGCGTGTAAGCAGCATACGTAAAATCGTTCATGACCATTGTGCCGGAATCAACAAGTTCGGCCGTACCAGTGAGGGTTACCATGTAGAGAGTCTCACCTATATCCAGAAATTCGGGCCCAGCCCCCTTAATCCCGTGGCAGATCACGCTGAATCGGAATGTGTTCGTACCTGTCCGCACGAGATATCCGAGCAAATCCGATACCTTCTCGGCCTCCGGAGAGAGCCCATAAGCCGTCACGGAGCATTCCGGGTGCTTACCCACACATGTATAAACCATTCCTTCTGAACCCTGGGCGTTTACGATCAGCGACATGACGGCAGGACGGCCTGTGGGCGTCGGTGTCATGGTCGTCCAGATTCCCTCCAACGACACGTCCGACAAGGGCTGAGGCGTCCAACCATCCTCCGCCAGAACACTCCAGACGCCTGCCAGCAAGAGAACTGTCAAACTTGTGAGGGAAACCAATACTGTTTTTCGTTTTGAATTCATGATATTTCTCCTTTTCTGTTCTTGTGACTTACCTCTCGACGAGGGATTTCTGCGGCCACCACTCAGACGGCCAACGTTCATCAGGTAATCCGCAGGAAAGCTGTGAAACTTGCGCAGAAAAAGATAATTATTAAAAAAAATCCTAGACCATAAGCTTTCTTAGCGAGGCTAAATAACTCCAGGTTTGTAAATAAAGCAGCCATCTGCTACAATATAATAATAAAGTTGAACAGAGTTAACGTGTAGTTTGGGCCAGAAAGCTATGGGACGCTATGACCGGACTGATATAGGGGGAGCGAGAGAGGCATTCCTTACGACGCATTGGTCTCTTATTGAGGGTGTCAAGAAACATCAAGACAGAGACCATGTGCTGATCGGTTTACTGATTGAGCGTTATTGGAAGCCGGTTTATTGTTATCTCCGGCGCAAAGGCTATGAGAACGAAGAGGCAAAGGATCTGACCCAGAATTTCTTTCATGAAGTAGTGCTTAACCGGAATCTTGTCGAAAGGGCCGATTCTGCCAAAGGTCGGTTTCGTTCGTTCCTTCTTCACGCCCTTGGCCAATTCCTTATCAGTCAAAAACGCAAAGAGACTGCTAAACAAAACATACCTAAAGAAAAACTCGTTCCCCTGGACATTATCGATCCGCCTCTATTGCCGCAGACCATCCTGGAGGGGAGCCCCGAAGACTGCTTCATACATAGCTGGAAATCCTCCCTCCTTGACTGGACGCTGTCGGAGGTGCAGGCGGAGTGTCAAGGGCAAGGTCTCGATATCCACTGGAACATTTTTCGGGACAGGATTGTTCGGCCGATTATTGAGGGCAGGAAATCACCCTCTTATCAAGATATCTGCCGCACATACGGGATAGAGAGCGAAACTAAGGTCTCCAATATGCTCGTTACCGTCAAACGAAGATTCAAAGCAGCTCTGAAAAGACAACTTCGCGCCACCGTATTATCTGAGGATGATATAAACCCGGAGCTGCAGGAAATGTTGAGTTTATTTCGAGAAAGTGCGCAAGATTTGGCGTAGACATGCGGAACTTATAGTGCAGATTATGCCTAAAAAGTTATTCTTGCAGCTTTCGGCTTTGGGCCAGTGAGAGCCAAATGAAAAAGAATGAATCGACATCCGGCGCAGATCCTGGGAACCTGGATAGGCTTTTGGCCATAGGTTTAGACAGCGAAACAGATGAAATTACCTCAACTGCTTCCTTCGAACAAATCATGGAAAGGCCTGGCGGCCATATTGGCCGGTACAAATTGCTGCGTACGTTAGGCGAGGGCGGTATGGGGATAGTTTATCTGGCCGAGCAGACAGAGCCGGTTAAGCGAGAAGTGGCCCTGAAGGTTATTAAGCCCGGCATGGATTCCAAGCGTGTGATCGTTCGCTTCGAGGCCGAACAGCAGGCGCTGGCACTGATGGAGCACCCGCATATTGCCAGTGTTTATGACGCCGGATTGGCCCCGAGCGGCCGGCCCTACTTCGTCATGGAGCATGTCAAGGGCTTGCCCATAACCGAGCACTGCGATAAGTACAAGTTGACTATCGAAGAGCGGCTGCGATTGTTTCTGCATGTCTGTGAGGCCGTGCAGCATGCCCACCAGAAGGGAATCATCCACCGTGACTTAAAGCCCTCGAACATCCTGGTGGTAACCCAGGATAAAGAAATGATCCCAAAGGTCATCGACTTCGGTGTAGCACGTGCGATCAGCCAGCCGCTCACGGAACAGACATTTTACACTGAGCGGGGCCAGCTCATCGGCACGCCCGAATACATGAGTCCTGAACAGGCGGACCTGAGCAGTCATGATATCGATACCCGCTCGGATATCTACTCCCTTGGCATTATCCTGTATGAACTGCTCACAGGGATTCTGCCATTCGAACCGAATACTTTCCGTACCGGAGGTATCGACCACATACGCAAAGTGATTTGCGAGGAGGAACCGAAGAGCCCGAGCACGCGCCTCAGCAAGACCTCCGTGGAGGAATCGGACGAATCCGCCCGGTGTCGACAGACCGATGTGCGTACCCTTTGCCGCAAGCTCAACGGTGACTTGGACTGGATCACCCTCAAAGCTATGGAAAAGGATCGTACCCGCCGCTACGCCACTGTGGATGCGATGGCCACTGATATCCGCAACTATTTGAACCATCAGCCGGTCATCGCGGCGCCACCCGCCTTTTTGTACCGTGCCAGGAAGTTCGTCCGCCGACACCGGCAGGCGTTGGCGGCGATAGTTATGCTAATACTGGTGGTCACTGCCGGCCTCCTGACGATCCTTATGTATCTCCGCGCTGCAAGAGAGCATACCTATGTCGAGTCCCTGGAGCATCAGCGTTTGCTTGCCGATGCACAAATGCTCTCTGGGAACAAGAAATACGAGGAGGCACTGGCAATCATCGATCCGCTTATCGATAGCGCATATGTCGGTCGTCAGGCAAAGCTGACTCATGCTCAGGTCCGTCTCGAACAGAAAGATTTTGCCGCGGCTATCACGGAGCTTGAAGCTCTTGTTGGAGGGCCATCTCCGCGGGACGAAACCGCCGGGCAAGCCCATGGGATGTTGGCAAACATCTACTATGAAGGCGACCCCTGTGCCCCCGGCCAGACAAACGACTACCACCAACTCTGGAAGACGCATCGTGAGCAGGCGGAGCAACTGATCGGAGGCACTGCTTCGTATGATTTTCTCCGTGCACGGGCTACACAGGATGTCCAGGAAGCACTTATTCTGCTGGCCGGCGCGCTGAAACTGGATCCGCAACACTACGATTCACTGCGAGAACGGGCACACATCTACCAGGCCCAGCACGACTACTACGAGATGGCCATGGATGCGGCCTGCATGATCACCATTCAACCCCGCAACCCACAAGGCTATGACCTCAAAGCTATCGCTCTTCGTGAGATGGGACGATACGATGAGGCTCTGCAGAACCACAGGGACGCCATAGCATTGAGTCCTGATGATCCGGGCCTTTACGATGGACGTCGCGAGACCTATATGTGCATGCAGCAATATGAATTGGCTTTGCGGGATGCTCAAAAGTGTGCAAGACTGAGGCCGAATGAGCCGTCCTATTTCTACAAGCCCTTCTCGGTTTATACTGCTCTGGGACAATATGACCGGGCCGAAGAACATTACGCTCGTTTCGCGGCGAGTCCCGCCGGGTCGAGGGATTACGATCCCGACTACCTTCACAACAATACCGGCCTGTATTTTCATCTGTTCTCAGCCAGGCAGGTTTTTGAGTCTCTTGCGGCAGGCCGACCATGGCACGGCCCCGACCCGCCACCCCATACCGCTCCATACGCCATCGCATACGAGGCGGACTCATGTTTCAGGCTGTTGAGCAATAATGCCCGGCGTATAATTTCCACAGGATTCGATCCTTCCTGGTCACCGGACGGGACGAAGCTTGCTTACAGTCAGGGTCTGCACACCGGCAGCGTCGTGGCAATGCTGGACCTGGAGACTGGGAATACTAAGCTGCTTGTCTCACCTGGCCGAGCTCCACAGTGGTCGCCGGACGGCCGATATATTGCCTTTGTCAAGGATCGCTGGGTGCTACCGCCCAAACGCCTCGGCCATCTGAACTGCCTGGCGTGGATTATGGATGGAGAGACACCCAAGCACACCGAAGAGGTGTGGGTAAGGGACATGGTTAGCCGTGAAATACGCCGAATCAACGCCGGCACAAATCCACACTGGGGTGATCAATCCAAACGCTTGTATTATTACAGTCCTACCGATAACACTCTCTACTCCGTTTCAGCGGTGGATCGTGACATCCAACCGACGCCGGTCCTGGCCAATTGCGGCAGCTCATGTCCGCGGATCTCACCGGACGAGCGATACGTAGCCGACAGTGTGAATCGCGAATTGCGAGTCACCGACCTGGTGACACAAAACGTGGTGGTAACCTGGCTTGTTCCGCCGGTTATTCGTGACACCCTGTTGGTACAGTGGTCGCCGGACAGTCACGAATTGAGCCTCGGCAGCTTTCTCGGCAGTGAAATGGGATTATGGATATATGATCTGAGGACACGAACCGCGTCAAAAGTCCTGACGGGTCAAGTAGCAACTGCATGCTGGTCACCAAATGGGCAACGATTTGCCATTTGTCTGGGACCGCCTTTTGTCGAGATCTGGGTGGCGGATTTGACGCCGGATAGATCCACGGCAGAGTCCTTTGATTTTGTGCAAACGCTCCAGGAACATTCAGCCTGGCTCATCGCAAAGCTCAGCCGTGAAATCGAAGCCGATCCGGCTCTGGTTTATGCGTACGACCAGCGTGCCGACTGTGCCCTCTGGTCGGGGCATGAAAAAGCTATCGAGTACCTCAAGGAGTTCGACGATGTTCTGACCGCCTACAACGCCTTGGCTTGTTCGAACCGTGCTAAGCGGATATTAAACTGGCCGGCCCAGCAGCGCGACCGGCTCCTGCCGCTGGTATTGATGCTGGCTGGCAAGGCGGTCAAGAAAGAGCCGGAGAATCCTGACTTTCAGAGGACTCTGGGCGATGCACTCCGTAATGCCGAAGATCAAGAAGTCATGTGATAGCTGAATTCGAGCACTTTCGGCTCGACCAGCTTTCGGTAATCTTCCATGCTTATCCGAATTGCTTTGTCGTGGGTGCCGGCCTGGAACGTGATGTGATCGTCCTTCTCCAGGGCCTTGTCCATAACAACCGGCAAATCATACAAGTTGCCGATGGGCGGCTCGGCCCCGAGATCGCAATCGTCAAAGATGCTTCCGATTTCCTTTTCCGTTGCTAATTCGACAGACTTGGCACCGAACTGGCTTTTCAACGCGCCCAGGTCGATCTTGTAGCACGCGGCAAGCACGCACATTATGTATTTGCCGTCGGCCTTGATTATCACCGGCTTGGCTACGTATCTGCCCTGCTCGTGCTCAACTGCAGCCATCTGCTGCGATGTGAAAGCGGGCGCGTGTTCGCTCACCTCGTAGTGAACTGCCGACTTGTCCAGAAATTCCGTTACTCGCATATCAAGCCTCCTAAAAAGTATCGGCAGGAATTATACAAAAGGCTTCTGCAAAATTGAAGTTAGGCATGCTTTTGGAAAGAAAAAATCTTTTCTTTTGTTTTTTTCTTTCTAAAACAAGATACGTAAAGTTTTACTCGATAAGATGTTATCATACGGTGCCCGATTATTTTTAGAAAATCGTGAAACTGATTTTCTAAAATAATATATGCCTGACTTCAATTTTGCAGAACTCATATTATACAAAAAAAGGGAGGCACAGGCAATTGCTAAAAATTAATTTTGGGCCTGCCTCCCTGTTGCGATGTGCCTTTTTGCGCATCACCGCGGGTCAGCGCTATAGCGAAACCGCTGAATTACACTCGCAACTTATATATTATAAGATTAAATCAAGATGTTTGTCAAGTAAAATAACTTTATAATATTCTTTTGCTTCCGCCTGGAGGTTTTCAAAGAGCTTGAGAAAAAGCTAACCTGATCGTGGTTAGGCATCTGGTCCGGATTTTTATGAAGACACCACGACGCAAGCTGCGCCGTGGTGTCGTATTTTCCTGTCGTTATAACTACTCGTAAATATGCGTTGACTCTGTTTCTTCCACTGGCCGGCTAAGCTGATCGGCGTTCATGGTTGCCTTGAAGCGTACATCTCCTGGCCTTACAGCCTCGACGACCACGCGCCAGGCCGCCTGGGCCTTTGGAGCAAGGCTGCCCAGCGGGAAGAATCTTACAGTCTGACCCTCTTGTGAGCCGGCAGTTGCGCCGGCTGAAGAAACGTATTGAACGTTGTTTTCCAAAATGCATGCAATCCGAATGTTCGTGGCGATAGCTGAGCCCTGGTTTTCCACACGGATCACATATGTCGCACGAGTTCCGGTTTTGATCGGGTCTTCGACATCGACGACTTCCAATGACAGCGCGGAAATTCCGGTCACTGTCGTTCTCATTGTCGAAGTGACAGCCTCTGCACAGTAAGCCGTAGCGGTTGCGCTGTTTATCAGCGTGCCCGCTTGAGTTGGAGTGTAAGTTACGCGTACGTTTTTGGAAGCGTTGGGTTCCAGAGTGCCGAACTCCCAGATTAATTTTGATCCCGAAAGCTTTGCGCCGGCAGTTGCCTTGACTCCGGTTACTCCGTCGGGAACAGTGTCTTCCATGACGGTATTTTTCGCCGTTACGTTTGACTTGTTCGTAATCGTTATTTCATAGGCTGCCGGACGACCGATGTACAGTTGTTCGGGGCCGGCCTTGCTGATTGCCAATACAGGCATACCTACGGATGTCGTAGTTGCGGCCGATTCGACCCTCATGCCGGTTGTCGAACTTGCCACTGCACTGCTTACAAATGTGCCTGTTTGAGTGGCCCGCAGCTCGGCTGTGAATTGCCGGGATTGGCCGGCTCCAAGGGTGCCGGCATCGAATATCAGCTCGCTCTTGCCTTCGGTAGTTCGAAGACCTGCAGGCAGATTATCTACGATTTTGATATTCTCTATCGATCCGGTTCCTGCGTTGGACACCACAAATCTTACTGGAATAAGATCACAAAGCAGGACCTCGGCCGGCGCGGTCTTTGCCAGCTTCAACTCGGGCTGGATAACTTCTATGACGGCACAGGCTGGAATTACGGGCGTGATGACGGTTGTACAATATTTAAGAGCTTCTGTGTAGGTAGCCACACCTGAAACTGTAAATTGTTGGCGTGCCTTCGGTCCGAGCGACGCTATGTTCCAGATAACCTTTTTCTCCTCTTCTTTCCCCGCCGGATTGGAACTCATGTATTTGAAATTGTCCGGTAAATGTTCGGTAATGGTAATATCGGTGAGCGTTGTTTCCGTAAGGTTAGAGATTTTGAGCGTGTAGTTGAATGTTCTGTTCAGGCCGACTTCGTTCGGCATGATTTTATCCAACTGTACAATCCCGCATTCCGGCCACGGATATGTCCTTGAGATGACAGAGGTTCCGGGAGCACTTACATCTATGAGTTCCGAAGTTACGGCACCCGGCGGCCTTATTGTCGGTGAAGGTACCGGTTGTGCCTGAACCGGTGTCATAGCTTTGCTTGTCTCGGTCCTGAAAAAATCGCTGGCACTAAGGCCCGGTTCCGCCTTCTTAACCTGCTTGGGTCGGAACCAGCTTTTGCAGCTTAAGGAGCCCGACAAGCCAAACACCAGTAGAAGAAGCGAGATATTCAGAATTTTTTTCATTTTATATCTCCTCATTGTATCTTCCAGCAAAACAAAGCAAGATGATCATCCTATGGATTTTCAATCCTCTCCCTTGCTGTTTCCTTTCATTCGGTACAACTTCCGTGAATTTCAAGTGTTATATCGGTACATGATTTAGCTAAGTTAACATAAAAAGTTAAATCACATCTTACCTATATTATAGCAATTCGTCATAAAAAAGTAAAGTGTTAGTATCCTGATAATATTTCCGGCATATCTTGCCTTAAAGTATTTATCTGCACGGCCTATAAGATCGCGATGTAAAGGCTAACAAAGCCGGATCTTTTCATTAGCGGAGGTTTTTTTTGCTTCATCCGGTTAATGAATTTGCTGCTGCGAACGATTTTTCTCTTTTTCCCGCTCCTTCGGTCGATTCGGAAGCGAGAAATTGGCTTTGATTGGGTTTGTTTTCTTCGTCGCCTCCGGCGGGACTATTGCTGTAATCTTCTTTCATTAAAGGCTTTGCGACAAGATGTGCGGCTGCGAATTGGCTTTGTTTTTTCAAATCGCTAAATTTATCCGCCGGCGCTCGC
>Ga0315288_10012373_pt1 | contig 10733 bp, 8 predicted proteins | sample YL17G11_20_MG_FD_203454 | JGI IMG/M metagenome (GOLD analysis project Ga0315288, IMG submission 203454) | Sediment microbial communities from Yellowstone Lake, YNP, Wyoming, USA - YL17G11_20 | ecosystem: Environmental > Aquatic > Freshwater > Lake > Sediment | place: USA: Wyoming | collected...
CTAACCGCGCCGTCGCGCAGCTCTTCGACGACCTGGGCTCGCTGCTCGAGCTCGAGGGCGAGAGCGCCTTCCGCGTCAACGCCTATCACCGCGCGGCCGACACCTTGCGCGGGCTGGGCCGGGGTCTCGCCGAGATCGCCGCAGCGGGCGAACTGCGCACCATTCCCGGCGTGGGCGAAGCCATCGCCGCAAAGATCGAAGAGATCCTCGCCACCGGTCAGCTCCCGGCCCTCGAACGCGAAAAAGAGAAAGTTCCTGCCACGCTGCTCGATCTCCTGAAGATCGGCAGCGTAGGGCCCAAACGCGCCGCGCGTTTCTGGAAAGAGATGGGGATCACCGACCTGCCGGGCCTGCAGGCGGCCGCGAAAGAAGAGCGCCTGCGCACGATGAAGGGCATGGGCCCGGGCGTCGAGGCCGCGATTCTCGCGGGCATCGCCGCCCTCGCCCGGCGCACCGACCGCATTCCAATCGGGCAGGCCTGGCCGCTGGCGCAGGCGCTGCTCGCGCGGCTGCGCGAGTCGAAGAAGGTGCGCGCGGCGGAAGCCGCCGGCAGCTTGCGCCGCCGTAAGGAAACCATCGGTGACCTGGATTTCCTGGTCGCCTCCTCGGACCCCGAGGCGGTGATGGAATTCTTCATCGCCGATCCGCGCGTGGCCGAGATCATCGCGCGCGGCCCGACCAAGACCTCGGTCGAGCTGGCGGGCGGCGCGCGCGCCCAAATCTGGGTTCACCCGCCCGAGCGCTTCGGCACAGCCTTGCAGTACGCCACCGGCTCGAAGGAGCACAACGTCCACCTGCGCGAGATCGCGCTCAAACGCGGCCTCTCGCTCTCGGAGCACGCGCTGACCCGCGAGAGCGGCAAAGAGATCTTGTGCGCACGCGAAGAGGACGTCTACGAACGGCTGGGCCTGGAGTGGATTGCGCCGGAACTCCGCGAGGATCACGGCGAGATCGAGGCCGCCCAGGCCGGCCGGCTGCCGGACCTGCTCGAGCTGCGCCAGATGCGCGCCGACCTGCACGCCCATTCCACCTGGAGCGACGGCCATGCCTCCATCCGCGAGATGGCCGAGGCCGCGCGCGCCCAAGGGTTGAAAGTCCTGGCGATCACCGACCATTCGCAGTCTCTCGGCGTCGCACGCGGGCTCACCCCGCAGCGATTGCGCGAGCAGCGCAAGGAAATCCAGCGCGTGCAGCGCGCGCTGGGCGACTCGATCCTCATTCTGCAGGGCGCGGAGGTTGAGATCCGCGCCGACGGACAGATTGACTATGAGGACGATGTGCTCGCCCAACTGGATGTGGTCATCGCCTCGGCTCACACCTCGCTGCGTCAGCCGCGCGAGAAGATCACCGCCCGCCTGGTGGGCGCGGCGCGCCACCCGGGCGTGCACTTCATCGGCCATCCCTCGGGGCGGCTCATCCCCGAGCGCGAGCCGGCCGACATCGACATGGAAGCGCTGTTTGCCGAAGCCGCGCGCCACGGCGTCGCGCTCGAGATCGATTCGCATCCGGCGCGGCTGGACCTTTCGGACGCGCATGCGCGCCGCGCCGCCGAGCTGGGATGCCTGCTCGCGATCAACACCGATGCCCACAGCCCGGAGGAATTCGCGCTGCGTGAGTACGGCGTGGGCGTAGCACGCCGCGCCTGGCTCACCCCGGCTCAGGTAATTACCGCCTGGCCCCGTGCGCGCCTGGTCGCCTGGCTCCAGAAGCGAAAGAAAGCGAGAATCTGACAAGGCATGCCCGATCCAACGTCCTCTGTCCCTCGCGCCAGGCGCTCGATCATCCGCTGGTGGACATGGCTAGTGGCCCTGATCCTGGCCGTTGTCGCAATCCTCGTCGGCTGGGCGGTCATGGTCTCCTGGCCGCTCCCCACGCCCAGCGCCAGCGCCCAGCCCCTTTTCACTGTGCTGCCGCCGCCCACGCTCACGCCGCCGCAGGTAGTAGTCGTCCCCGGTGAAGAGACGGCCACCCCGATCCCGCCCACCCCTCTGCCCGGGTTCTTCGGAGTGGGCGGAACGGTCTCGGTGGTGGGAACGGGGCGCGATGGGTTGCGCCTGCGCGAGACGCCCTCGCTCGGCGGGCGCATCTTGATGGTCGCGCTCGACAACGAGGTGTTCGTGGTGCGCGATGGTCCGCGCGAGAGCGACGGCTACACCTGGTGGTATCTGGAGGGATTGATCGACCAATCGCGCAAGGGCTGGGGCGTACAAAACTACCTGGGGCCGGGCGGGCCGTGAGTCCAAGCCTTTCTACGCATAGACCCTGAAGAGGGCATAGCACGCCTTACAGTTGACCGCGCCCGCGCGGACTGGGCACGTGTTGCCGCGTTGGGCACCCGGGCCTCGTGCTTGTCCCGTGCATCGCACACAATCCCATGAAAGTTGAAAGTCACAACAAAACGGGGCCGCCCAAGTTTGAGCAGCCCCGTCGTCTTCTCGCGTTTGGGCTCGCTATGCGTTTTCGATGGCAGCCGCCGGTGCCGCTGGGCGCGATCGCGCGCGGCCGCGCACTAGAAGCGCGGTCACCGTGGCCAGGTAAGCGACATACGCCAGCATCTCGCTCAGCGAAGGGTTGCCGTTGTACCCGAACAGCGCTTTGAGCACCTCGCCAAGCGGGCTGCCCTCGTCGAGCACGCTGTTGACGTTCCACAACGGCTCGACCAGGCCTGGGATCCAGCCTACCTCGTTGAACTCGTGCACCCCGTGGGCCACGAGCCCCGCGGCGAAGACGAGCAGGATAGCACCGCTTAAATCGAAGAAGCGCCGAATGTCGAGGCGCACGGTCGAGGCGTACACCCCCCAGCCAAGCAGCGCGGCAAGCCCGACCCCGGCCAGCCCGCCCACCGCGGTGAGGCCTTCCGAAGCGGAAAGCGCGGCGGCGGTGAGGAAGAGTGCCAGTTCGAGCCCTTCGCGCGCGACGGCGACAAAGGCCAGACCAGCCAACCCCCAGCGCTGGCGCCCGGTGAGCGCGCGGCGCACTTCGCCTTCGAGGTGGGCGCGCATGAGGCGCCCTTGACGCTGCATCCAGAAGATCATCCAGGTCAGCAGGCCGGCGGCGAGGAACATCATGACGCCCTCGAAGATCGGCTCGGCCGATCCCTCCAGCCCGCGCCCGAACACGAGCAACGCGGCCGCGACCGCCAGGCTGAGAGCGCCGGCGGCCGCGGCGCCCGCCCAGACGAAGCCGGCGTAACCCAGGTTCCCGGTGCGGCGCAGGATTCCGAACACCAGGCCCAGAATCAGGGCGGCTTCCAGCCCCTCGCGCAACCCCAAAAGCAGGGCAGGCGCCAGCGCCGCCCAGGATGTCGATTCGACCGGCACAGGTCTCTCCCTTATTGCCAGTAGTTTGCAGTTATTATAGCGGTTGCGCGGATCGCGGTGTATGACAAAGCGCAAACAGGAGCCGGACGGAAGACGCTTCGGTGCGGCACCCCGGCCCATTCGTCCCAGGCCGGGGACGGGGAGGCGCCATGCGCCAATCGCACGGCGACAACCACAAGGTCGGCGCGCACCAGAGGCGTCTGCCGGCATGTCCGGGGGAAGATCGACCGCCGTAGCCTCCCGCGCCCCTGTTCTCCCGAGGGCCTGGGTCCTCCTGCCGAGGGCCCATTTGACTGCGAGCGGGCCGTCTTCGTATAATCGCGGGCACTCCTCGCAGTGTCCCCGCTGCGTTTGAAAAGAGGTGGGTATGTCGGAAAGACCCTTGCCGCTCATCCGCATCGGCGGAACGCCGTCCGAGATGGGGCTCGAGTTTGGCCGCCAGCGCAAAGAATCGATCCGCCACATGGTGGCCGACACGCGCACGTTTCTCGAGGCAACCTACGATCAGATTCAACTGACGTGGGACGACGCCATCCTGCAAGCGCGTAAGTACGAGCCGTACAGCCAGGAGCACGCGCCCAAATTCCTGGAGGAACTGCGCGCGATGGCGCGCGGGGCGGAGGTGGCCTTCGAGGATTTGATGATCATCAACTGCCTGGAGGCGATCACCACTGACGCGATGCATCTCATGAAATGCACCTCGTTTGCGGTGAATGATGAGCACAGCCTCAACGGGCACACCCTCGTCGGCCACAATGAGGATTGGATGCCGGAGGACGAGGACGATGTGGTGCTGGTGCACGCCGAACCGCAGGGCGAACCGGCCTTCCTGGCCATGACCTACGGCGCCCTGCTGCCGAATATCGGCTTCAACGCGGCGGGCATTGCCCAGTGCTGCGACTCGGTCTACCCGAGCGATGTGCGGGTGGGCGTGCCGCGCATCTTTGTCTCGCGCCAGGTGCTCGCGGCGCGCACGATCTCGGAGGCCATTTACGCCGCGCTCATCCCGCAGCGCGCGGCAGGCTACAACCATCTGATCGTGCACTCGAGCGGCGAGGGTTACAACATTGAGGTCTCCGCGCGTCACTTCTCGATGGCCTACAGCACGAACGGGTTGCTGGTGCACACCAACCATTACCTGAGCCGGCACATGGCGCGCCTGGAGAAGAACGCGGATCTCCTGATCTCATCGCGCGTGCGCTACTTCCGCGCCCTGCGCCTGCTGCGGCGCACGCCGCGCCACGACGTCTCCTCCTTCCAGCGTATCTTGCGCGACCACGTCAACCATCCCAATTCGATCTGCTCGCATGCAGTCATCGACGACAATCCGCTCGACCGCCAGAAGACGATCTGCTCGATGGTGATGGACCTGGACGATCTGCAGATGCACATTGCCTGGGGCAACCCGTGCCAGGCGCAGTTCTATACCTACCCGCTCGAACCGTGAGCCGCTGATGGGTGGAGGCGCGGCCTGGGAGGCGCACGAGCGGGCGGTAGCGGTGTGCCGGCGCTGCCCGCGCCTGGTGGCCTGGCGCGAACAAGTGGCGCGCGAAAAGCGCCGCGCCTACAACACTTGGGACTATTGGGGCCGGCCGGTGCCCGGGTTCGGCGACCACGCGGCGCACGTGCTCGCGCTGGGCCTGGCGCCCGGGGCGCACGGCTCAAACCGCACCGGGCGGATGTTCACCGGCGACGCCTCAGGCAACTTCCTTTACCCCGCCCTCCATCGGGCCGGGTTTGCCAACCAGCCGACTTCAAGTGCGCGTGAAGACGGGTTGGCCTTGCACGACCTCTACATCACAGCCCTCTGCCGTTGCGTGCCGCCCGCGAACAAACCCACCCCGCGTGAGATTGCGAACTGTCGGCCGCTTCTCCTGACCGAGCTCGGTTTGCTGCCCGGCGTGCGAGTGGTGGTTGCGCTTGGGCGGGTGGCGTTCGACGAAGTGTGGCGCATCTACTCGAACGAAGTGAATGCACCGAAGCGTTTCGCCTTTGCCCACGGCGCGCACCGCAGGCTCGGCGAGGGGTTGCCCTGGCTCATCGCTTCATATCATCCCAGCCGGCAAAACACGAACACCGGGCGGCTCACCGCGCGCATGTTCGACCGCATCTGGACTCTTGCGCGAAAGCTGACGGAGGACGACGCATGAAGCGGACGTGAATGGGTGGGTCTGACCCCGCATGGACTCGCGGCCTCGGGAATCTCCCGAGGCCGCCAAGACCCCCTAGTCTTCGTTGGACCGACATGCAGCTCGCAAGTCTGGGCGGCGAGAGGCCCGGGACACAACGCGCGCCTCCTGCGACCGGCCTTACTCTGGAAGGCGCACCCCCTGCGCCCTGTTCATCGCGCTGGCGTTCCGTGCCTGGGCGTCGCAAGCCTCCACGGCCCGCCGGGTGCCCATCGCCCTGCGAACATCTCAGCATGCTGGACAGGCGGGAGAAGGAATGCAGACAGCACAGGCACAACCGACTCGAGCTCGGTCGGGCCAGGCAATCGCGACCGATTGAGAAAGGCACGCCACATGCGTTGCCGAAGTGGGTCGCGGGCGATTGCCTCAGTCAGCGCCACAGGCGTAACCCTCGGCAGAGGGGTCAGCCGAGCGCGAAAGGTGGCCTGCATCGCTCGTTGGAGAGTATCCCCTGCGAAGGACCGTTGGCTGGCCAGGTGCCACAAGTGACACTCCACACGGGCTAAAGCCCGATGGCTTCTTGGAGCACGCTCGCCGCAACCGGCCACGTTCCGCTCCAACGGGCGTGTCCCGCCCGTTTCAGGATGTTCAGCGCCGCGTTGTGGTCCCGATCCAGCGAGAGACCACAGCCGCAGCGCACCCAGCGATCCTGTAGCGTGAGATGCTCGAAGCGCCTGCCGCACCGCGAGCATTCCTGGGAGGTATAGGCGGGAGCCACCAGGAGCACCTCACGACCAGCTTCTGCCGCTTTGTGCATGAGGTGAGTCTTGAAGTAGCCCCAGCCCGCATCCAGGATGCTCTTGGAGAGATGGCGGTTTTGCGCCATGTTTCCGATCTGCAGATCTTCCAGGATGATCCGGTCGTAGCGCCGGATGAGCCCGTAGGCGAGTTTGTTCAGGCAGTCTTTCCGCTGGTTGGCGATCCGTTCGTGCTGGCGCCGCAAGTGGATGACCGATTTCCGGCGGTTGGATCCGCCCCTCGTCCGCCGTGACACCCTGCGTTGCAACACCCGCAGATGTTTCTGTTCTTCCCGGTACCAACGCGGATTCTCGACCGTTTCCCCGTCGCTCGTCGCCAGTAGATGGTGTATGCCGACATCCACCCCAACTTCCTGGCCGGTGGACGGTAGTGGATGATCCTCAACCTCGCATGCAAAACTGGCGTACCATTTGCCCGCTTTGCGGACGATCCGGACCGTCTTGATTTCTCCTTCGAGCTCTCGGTGCCAACGCACTCGCGCCCGTCCGATCCCGGACAACTTCAACCGCCGCCCGTCGAGGCGGAACCCGTTACCCAGTTCCTTGTATCCGAAGCTGTCGAACCGATCCCGCCCTTTGAAGCGCGGATAACCGGGCGTCTCACCGGCTTTGATCCGCCGGAAGAAAGCTTGGAAGGCTTTGTCCAGGTCCTGCACGACGATCTGCAGGACATGGCTGTGAACCGGCGCAGCACAGAGGTTCTCGCGTTTGAGGTCTTTCACTTTCCGGAGTTGGGAGTACATGCCTATCGATTCCCGCCGCTCTTCCCAGGCGGTTTTTCGTTCCGCCAGACAGGCGTTATACCATCGCCGGCAGGTTTCCAGCGTCGACACCAGGAGCCGTTCCTGGGTTTTCGAAGGGAATAAACGGTATTGAAACGCCTTGAGCATTCCTTGCCTCCTTTCTGTGTGTATTCCTTTGCGGGTATCGCCGCAAGGGTGATCTTTGGCTGAAGCCAAACAAGAAGACCGCCTTATCCACGCGGTCTAAAGACCAGTGGTTTGCGGCGGGCTCCAATCGGTCAAAGACGTCCTTCATGCGGCTGCTTTTCACGCCCAGCCGGACCATGCTCTCGAACTTTGCCGCGACCACGGTCTCTGGAGGATAGGCGTGCATTCTGGTCGCGGGAAACCCGAGCAGCGAGGGGAGTTCCACCTGGACCGGCCCCGGTGTGACCGGATCGCCAAAGCCCACATCCACCTGCAGTGGGATGAGGGCCTTGCCAAGATGGACCTCGGCGCGCAGGCGCACCCCGCGGTAGACCGCCGTTTCCAGGATTTCTTCGCCACCCACCGAGGCGGGATCGAAGTCGAGCCCATCGGGCACCACGTCGAGTCGGAACACGGACCGCACAATCTCCACCTGTGTCTGCGGCCGGTTGTCTCCGTACCCCAAGAGATCCAGGTCAAGCGTCGGCCGATGGGGCTCGGCCTGCCAAGCTGCAAAGAGCACAGCTCCCTTGAGCAGGAAGCGTCCGGCGAAGGTCGAGCGTGACAGCCGGTAGAGGAAGCGCTCGATGGCATAGCGGATGAGAAGCTGCTGCAACTCTTCCCCACGATCATGCGCCATGTTCAGGAGCCGCGCCTTGACCGAGGCCGAGAGACTCGAGCCGGCGGCGACGGGCCTGCTCCGCCTCATTCGAGGGACTCCAGGTAGGGGCGCAGGACTCGGGCCACCCGATCGACCTGTGCGAAGCCCCACAGCTCGTCCAGCGTGAAGCGTCGCGCGTGCCAGCCCTCGCGGAGTGCCTCCAGGGCCACATCCAGGCCGAGCTTGTTGCGGAATTTGAAACAGTCGGCCACCGTTTTGGCGGGCGTCGTGATCCGCAGCGACACACCCTCGACCGTGTGGGGCGCGTGGCCGGCCGCAAATGCCTGTCCGGAAAAGCGCACAAATCGTACTGGCAGATCACGGATGACCGGACGCCAAGCCTTGCCGGAGATAGCCACCCACACCTCGGAGGGAAACAGCGTGGTCATCCCGTGAAAGCGGAGAGCGGTCAGCAGGCACAGCACACCCCCCGGGATGCGCGCCCCGACCTGGGCCAGCGTGTGATGCTGGCTGATGTCCGCCTGCTCCAGGCGGTACAGCCCGCGGCTCTCACGCACCAGGACCCCGCGCGCCGTCAGGCGGGAGAGGTATTCTCTTGCCAGTCCTTGCTCATCCAGGTCGCGTGCGCGCAGCACGCCCCGGGCGCGAGCAAGGTCGGTCACTTCTTGTGTGGGATTCCTTGGAGGGTGCCGCGGGCTGGGAGACATGTTACATATCCTATTCACTTGTTGATATTGACATAGGTATTGTGACACAGCCCACGCCGGTTTTTAAGTGCAGGGTACTCGTGGGGGCCACGTTCTCGAAGGCCCCTCTCCGAACCCCTGGTGGCAGCTCAGGCGAAGGTCCTAAAACCGCCTCATCCCCTGCTATCCGGCCAACCCCCAGCGCAGGCAAGAGCCGTGACGATAGGTTTGGAGGCGGGAAGGATGTAAGGTGCGGCCGGATGGCAACAATTCGGGGATAGGCGACCAGCGGTCAATCGCCACACGAACCCACCACGCCCCGTTCATTGCCCGAATTCGAAGTCGGCGATGTCGATCCGGCCCGAGTCGGATTGCCGGCCTTTTTGACCCTCAATCCTGGACTGGCTTCGATCTGCGCGTGAAGGGGATCATGCAGCTGCCCAGATTCTCGCGCAGCCAGCGGGCGAAGACATCCGACGGCGGCGAGTCAGGCGGCTCAGGCGTGGGCGCGACACAGTGCAGCGTTTCGATTCGCAGCAGCGCCTCCTCCAGCGGAACGGGGTAGCCACGCTCGTGCGAGATGCGGCGCACGAAGAGTGCGCCCTGGGTGCGATGGTAGCGCGCGGCGGCCAGCTTCTGCTCGAAGGCGGGCGAGATGTCAAAGACGAAGTCGGCCGGGTCGTCGTGGTTGGCTAGGCGCGGCCGCGGATACTCGAGGTAGTCCGCGCTGAACGTGTAGAGCAGCGGGGCATCGGCCACGAGACGATCGACCGCCAGGCGCGCCGCCTGGTTCACCATTCGGTGCGCGGGGTGCCCGTACTCGCCGTTCGTGCCGTGGCAGAGGAGAACCTCGGGCCGCCGCGAGCGTATCCTCTCGGCAAGCCACGCTGCGACCTCATCCACGTCGTCGGCGAAGGCAAACAGCGTATCGTCTGGTCCAACTTCCGGATCGCGGTAACCCAGGAATTCGAGCGAGGCAGCGCCAAGAGCCTGAGCGGCACAGCGCATTTCGGCTTCGCGCACCGCGCCCAGTTCTGCGCGCGTGCACAGCGGCGGCTCGCCGGTCTCGCCGCCCTCGCCGCGTGTGGCGGCCAGGATGTGCACGGGCGCAGCGCGCGCGGCCATGAGCGCGGCGAGACCCCCGGCGAAGACCGTCTCGTCATCAGGATGGGCGACGAACAGGATGATTCGCATGGGGGCAATGGTAACGCGGACGGGAGGGACGTGCAATTCGGTATCCGGTTGGCGAATACAACATGAAGCGGAGCACACAGACTGCAGCCGAGAAGATCGGTCTCTCATCCAACACTGATGTCCCCGGCGTATAGCAAGGCAGGCCGCGCGGCGGCCCTTCGCGGTACCCTTATTGGTGTCTTGCATGACGGGCATGCCTGGCATTCGTGCTTTACTGGGGTTGGCAGTACTCGCACTCGTTGCGGCCATGCTCACCTCGGTCCTGATCTTCCCTGCGCAGGCGGCCCCGGCCATGGCGGTCACATGGCCCTCGATCGCCCTCACGTCCGTCGCCGCGGGCCTCAGCCAACCGCTTCACATCACTCACGCCGGCGACGGCTCCGGGCGCATCTTCATCGTCGAACGCGCCGGGCGGATCCGTATCGTCAGCGGTGGAACATTGCTGCCGGCGCCCTTCCTCGACATCAGCGCGGTGGTGCGAGATGCCGGCGGCGAGGAGGGCCTGCTCTCGGTCGCCTTCCCACCCGACTACGCGGCCAAAGGGTACTTCTACGTCTACTACACCGACGACCGCGCCGCGAACCGCGGCAACAATGTGGTCTCGCGCTTCCATCTGGGAGCCGATGCGAATACGGCTGATCCTGCCAGCGAGGAGATCATCCTCACAATTCCACATCCCACGTACGACAACCACAACGGCGGGCAACTCGCCTTCGGGCCGGATGGCGATCTCTACCTCGGCACCGGCGACGGCGGCAGCGGCGGCGATCCGGGCAACAACGCACAGAACACGCTCTCGCTCTTGGGGAAGATCCTGCGCATCGACGTAGGCGACCGGCCGCAAGTGCCGCCGCCCGCGCTCGGCGAGTTTGTGCTGTACATCCCTGCAGTGTTCAAGGGCGATCCAGCTCTCTACACTATTCCCGGCTCGAATCCATTCTTCGACAATTCTGCCTACCGCGGCGAGATCTGGGCGCTGGGCTTGCGCAACCCGTGGCGCTTCTCCTTCGACCGCGCGACGGGCGATCTCTACGT
>Ga0315288_10012374_pt1 | contig 10731 bp, 11 predicted proteins | sample YL17G11_20_MG_FD_203454 | JGI IMG/M metagenome (GOLD analysis project Ga0315288, IMG submission 203454) | Sediment microbial communities from Yellowstone Lake, YNP, Wyoming, USA - YL17G11_20 | ecosystem: Environmental > Aquatic > Freshwater > Lake > Sediment | place: USA: Wyoming | collected...
GCCCTCAATCTTCGACGCGCGGCCGACCAGCTTGGCCGCGCGTATACGACGCTACCGAGTGGCGGAGCCGACGGGACTTGAACCCGCGACCTCCGGCTTGACAGGCCGGTGTGCTAACCAACTGCACTACGGCTCCGCGTCTCTTCTCTATGGAAGCCCGCAGTCGGGCTCCCCTGCTTGTTCCATAATGGGCGAAACAGGGCTCGAACCTGTGACCACTTGCGTGTAAAGCAAGCGCTCTACCAGCTGAGCTATTCGCCCCTGATCGCCCTATGGCTCGTCTGTCTGGTGGGCACAGCTGGATTTGAACCAGCGACCTCCTGCGTGTGAAGCAGGCGCTCTCCCACTGAGCCATGCGCCCGTCGCGTACCGGTTTGCGGCCGCGGCTATCGGCCAGACAGAACTGGTAGCCCCAAGGGAATTCGAATCCCTGTCTCCGGCTTGAAGGGCCGGCGTCCTAGGCCTCTGGACGATGGGGCCCCGCAAAACCGGCACCCTGAGACCGAAGGCCGCGCGGGAGACATCCGTCCCGCTCAGCTTGCTTTCGAACGCGATTCTAGCATGGCGTTCGCGGCCGTGTCAAGGATGGCGCGATGGCACGCAGGACCACCGCTCTAGGGAGGCGGTCTGCCACCACTGTCACCCCGAGGGAGGCGCTGCCCCTGGGCAGCGGCGACGGTGGGGGTCTCGGCTGGATTCACCGGGACGGGATTGCCGCGCGCCTCGGCTTCGGTTGGGAGGGGAGGGCCGGGGAGGAGCGGGCTATCGCCCCGGCGAACAACTCCGTGGTTCGCGCGACATGAATGGTGGTGCGCTGTTTTCCACCGGCGTAACTGCCGTTGTCTACTGGCGTCCGGCTATCCCGCCCTGCTGACCGCCCGAAGGGATCAGGAAGATGGAGAAGGCGCTGAGCGACGCCGTGAAAAGAGCGGCGGATGTTTGCGTTGCCGCTTTCGGGCTGGCTTGCTCTATTCCCATCTGGGCGGTGCTGGCGACTGCGATCGCGCTGGAGGACGGGTGGCCCATATTGTACCTTCAGCGCCGGGTCGGGATAGGCGGCCGCGTGTTCTGGGTGTACAAGTTCCGGTCGATGCGAAAGGACGCAGAGAAGTACTCGGGGGCAGTATTCGCCGAGGAGAACGATCCGCGCATCACGCGCATCGGGCGCATCATGCGCAAGGCCGCGCTCGACGAGATCCCGCAGCTTCTGAACATCTTCAACGGCGATATGAGCTGGGTGGGCCCGCGGCCGGAGCGGCCGGAGTTTGTGAGAGAGTTCCTGCGCGACATCCCCGGGTACTATCAGCGCTACCAAGTGCGCCCCGGCCTTACCGGTGTGGCGCAGGTCTACGGTCGCTACTACACCAAGGCGGCGGACAAGCTGGCTTACGACGTTTACTATGTTCGCAACCGGTCCCTCTGGCTGGATTTCCGGCTGTTCGTCAGGTCCTGGCTGATCACATTCAAGGGTCGCTGGGATAGCGCAGCCGCGAAGCGATGACGTTCCGGCCCAGAGATGAGCGCGGGCACTCACGAGCGATCGCTCGTAGGGATCAGAAGAACCCGGCCGCGGCCTTTGTCGCCAGGGAGATCAGCGGCCCCGGGTAGGCCAGCCCCACCACGACGAGCACGCAGATGATGATCGCGATCACGGCCGGCAGTTGCAGTCGAACAGGGGGACGGTCAGCGGCGGGCTCGATGTACATGGCACGAGCGACCATCAGATAGTAGTAGAGCGACAGCACGCTCGCCATCACGCCGATGAGGACGAGCCCGTAGAGACCGCTCTTCACTCCTGCCCAGAACAGGAACACCTTACCCCAGAACCCGGAGAGCGGCGGGATGCCGCCCAGCGAGAGCAGGATCACGAGCATCGCCAGCGCCAGACCGGGATTGCGGCCTCGAAGCCCATGGTAGCTCGTGATCTGGTCGTCGCCCACGGAGGAGCCGACGATGGTGACCACCAGGAACGCCCCCAGGTTGGTGAACAGGTACTGGAAGAGGAAGAAGATGGTCGCTAGCGTCCCCAGGTTGGAGGCGGCGGCGATACCGACGAGGGCATATCCGGCCTGGGCGACACCGGAATAGGCGAGCATGCGCTTGATGTCGCGCTGAGGGAGGGCGAGCAGGTTGCCCACCACCATGCTCATGCCGGAGAGCGCAATGACGAAGACGAGCCACCCACTGGCGCCGTGGAGCATCGGCCCGAGTAGCACTCGAATAATGGCGGCAAATCCGGCGGCCTTGGAGGCGGTCGAGAGGAAGCCCGTGACCGGTGTCGGCGCGCCCTGGTAGACGTCCGGGGCCCACATGTGGAACGGCACGGCGGCGATCTTGAACGCGAAGGCCGCCAGCACGAAAACCCCGCCGACGGCGAGCCCGGGGTGAACGCCTTCCAGGCTCACGTGATGGCTGATAGTTCCGAAGAGCGTGGTGCCGACGGCTCCGTAGATGAGGCTGGCCCCGTAGAGGTAAATGGCCGAAGCGGTAGCTCCGAGGATGATGTACTTCATCCCGGCCTCGCCGGAGCGCGGGCTGGCCTTCGCGTAGGCGGCGAGCACATAAAGGCTGAGTGAGGCCACTTCCAGGCCGAGGTAGAGTGTCAGCAGATCTCCCGCCGAGGCCATGAGCATCATGCCGAAGGCGGAGAAGAAGAGCAGGCCGTAGTACTCGCCGATGTGTCGGAACCGCTGCGCGGCGAAGTCGATGGAGCCCACCGAAGCCACCGCCACGCCAAGCAGGAAGATGACCTTGAAGAGCAGGCCCAGCCGGTCGAGCACCATCACCCCGCCCCAGAGGGAGATGGGCTGCGCCAGCTTGCCCCACTCGCCGGCGAGGGTGAAGACCACTGCGATCGCCAGCGCCGCGCTGAACCAACCGATCCACTTGCGGCGCCCGCGGACCTGAATCAGATCGGCCAGGATCACCACCAGCGCCGCGCACAGCGTGAGCAGCTCCGGTTTCAGTTGTTCCAGCATCTGCGCCATCATGGCCTCAAGAACTGCCCCAGGCTGCTGCCGATAAGGTCGGTCAGCGGCGAAGGATAGATGCCGATCAGGACGAGGAGCCCGCCGAGCACCACCAGGGCGACCCACTCCGTGGTCCGCGCGTCCGTTAGCTCTCCGTACTTCGCCTCATCCAGCGGCCCGTGGAAGATCCGCTGCAGCACCCGCAGCACGTAGGTCGCGGTCACCACGATCGCAATCACCGCTCCGACGGCGAGAATCGAGAACAGGGGGACGCCGCCGATCAGGTAGGAGTGCAGATGGGCGCGGAAGGCGCCCAGGAAGACCAGCAGCTCGGCGACGAACCCGCTCGTGCCGGGAAGGCCGAACGAGGCCAGCCCGCCGATGGTGAAGGCCAAGGCAATCCCCGGCATGCGCCGCGCCAGACCTCCCATCGCCTCGATGTCGCGGGTGTGCGACCTCTCGTATACCAGGCCCACGAGCGCGAAGAACAGCCCCGTCATGATCCCGTGGGAGATCATCTGCATCACCGCGCCGTTGAACGCGATCTCGTTCGCCGCGGCCAGCCCCAGCATCACCACGCCCATGTGACTCACGCTGGAATAGGCAATCACGTACTTCAGGTCGCGCTGGCCCATCGCCACGTAGGAGCCATAGACGATGTTGATCACCGCGATCGTGCCCACCAGCCATACCCAGCTCTGCGCTCCTTCGGGCAAGCAGCCGAAGCCGACGCGCAGCACGCCGTAGGCGCCGAGCTTCATCAGCACACCCGCGTGCAGCATCGAGACCGCGGTGGGAGCGGAGGCGTGGCCATCGGGCGACCAGGTATGGAGGGGCCAGATGCCGGCGAGGATGCCGAAGCCGATATAGAGCAGGAAGAAGGCCACCACCTGGAAGTTGTGGCTGTATTGCGCCTGCGAGAGCACCGTGAGATCGAAGGTGCGCGACTGCCCGACCGGTAGGATGGCGGCGAAGTACATCCCCAGCATGCCCACCAGCATGAAGGCGCTGCCCACCAGCAGATAGAGGGTGAGCTTCATCGCCGAGTACTCTTTCGGCCCGGTTCCCCAGATGCCGATCAGCAGGTACATCGGCAGCACCGCGATCTCATAGAAGAGGAAGAAGAAGAACAGGTCCTGGGCGACGAACACCCCGAACACCCCCACCACCAGCAGCAGCAGCAGGCAGTAGAACTCCTTCGTGCGGTGCACCACCGTCCAGGAGGCGAAGACGCCGCAGAAGATCACCAGCGCGGTGAGCAGCACCAGCGAGAGGCTGACGCCATCGGCCGCCACGAAGTAGTTGATGCCCACCAGCCCGCCGACCCAGTCCGCGCGGTCGATGAACTGAAGGCCGCGCCGACCTTCGCTCAGGTAGATGTAGCAGAGCCAGGCGGACAGGATGAGGGTGATGCCGGCGGCTACCGCGGAAGTCATGCGGATCGCCAGCAGGTTGCGCCGCGGCACGACCATGACGATGAGCGCGGCCACCAGCGGCGCCAGCAAGATGATGGTGAGCGGGTGCGGGATCATGGTCATGGCCGCATCACCAACGATAACAGTGACTGGCCCCGCCCAAACACGACGACCAGGCCGGCGACCAAGGCGAAGATGAAGACCAGCGCGTAGAACTGCATCTGCCCCGTCTGCGCCACCCGCAAACGTCTGCCAGCCCACCCGGCGAGCCAGGCCACTCCGTCCACCATGCCATTGACTACGTGCCGATCGAACCAGGCCGCCATCCGCGCGCCCGCAAGCACCACCCGGGTGGCGAATAGCTCCCAGGCCCGGTTGAAGTACCAGGCATTCTTCAGCAATCGGTGCAGCCCCGGGAAGCGGGCGTTGAAGGCTGCGGGGGAAATCAGATTCGCGCGGTAGGCCGCCCAGGCGACTCCGATGCCGAGGAGCGAGACGACCAGGGAGAGGCCGATGATAAAGACCGAAACCGTCTCCTTCTCGTCCCCGAACCGGATCATCTCCCCGATGCCGCCCGTGGTCCACGGGATGTGGAGCTTCAGGCCGCCCGCGATTACCGCGAGCGTGGCGAGGATCAGCAGCGGCACGGCCATCACCCACGGCGACTCGTGCGCATGCTCGGCCTGCTCGCTGCGGGGTTCTCCGCAGAAAGTCAGGAACCAGAGCCGGAACATGTAGAACGCGGTCATGACTACGCCGGCGAGTGCGACCACGAAGATGATCTGGTGGCCGGGGAGGTGCGAGTACCAGGCCGCGGTGAGGATCTCGTCCTTGCTCCAGAAACCGGAGAGCGGGAAGATGCCGGCGAGCGCGAGCGCCCCGATGAGGCAGGTGAACGCGGTGATGGGCATGCGCTTGCCCAGGCCCCCCATCTGCCACATGTCGTTGCTGTGCACGGAATGGATGACGCTGCCGGCGGTGAGGAAGAGCAGGGCCTTGAAGAAGGCATGGGTGGTGAGGTGGAATACGCCAGCCGTATATCCGCCCACGCCGAGGGCCATCATCATGTAGCCAAGCTGGCTGATGGTGGAGTAGGCGAGCACGCGCTTGATGTCATTCTCGGCCACGCCCATGGTGGCGGCAAAGAACAGAGTCGCAGTTCCGATGATCGCCACCACGAGCAGCGCGGCAGGAGCCGCGGCGAAGATGAAGTAGGCCCGCGCCACCAGGTAGACGCCGGCGGCGACCATAGTCGCGGCGTGAATCAGCGCGCTGACGGGCGTGGGACCTTCCATCGCGTCGGGCAGCCAGATGTGGAGGGGGAATTGCGCGCTCTTGCCCACTGCGCCGCTGAAGATCAGCAGCGCCACCGCGGTCACGACCCCGGGTCCCATCAGCCGGATCGAGTGAGAGAGCTGGTCGAACCCGAAAACGGCCGGCTTCTGGAATGACAGGATCAGGATGGCGGTCAGGAAGCCGAGATCGCCGAAGCGCGTCACCACGAACGCCTTCTTCGCCGCCGCGGCCGCCGACGGCCGACGGTACCAGAAGCCGATCAGCAGGTAGGAGCAGATGCCGACGAGTTCCCAGAAGATGTAGGTCTGGACGATGTTGTCGGCAATCACGAGCCCGAGCATGGACCCGCTGAACAGGGACATATAAGCGAAGTAGCGGCCGTAGCCGATCTCGCCCTTCATGTACCCGATGGAGTAGACCTGGACGAGTAGGCTCACGGTGCAGACCGTGATCATCATCAGGCCGGAGAGGTGGTCGAGGAGCACGCCGAGATCGAGGCTCAGGCCACCCACCTGTAGCCAGGGCAGCGACACGGAGATGGGCTTGCCGCCGGCGATGCTGGCCAGGGCCTGGATGGTGATGACGAGCGAACCCGTCAGCGCCGCGATCAGCACGAACGGCGCCGCCTTCTCGCCGCGCTTGAGCAGGAACGCGGCGATCAGCACGAACGCGACGAACGGCAGGCCCGGTATCAGAAATAGCTCGAAGCCGCCCAGCACCACTATCCCTTCATCAGGTTGATCTGATCGATGTTGATGGTCTTGAACCGCCGAAAGACGTTCAGCACGATGGCCAGCGCGATCGCCGCTTCCGCGGCGGCGACGGTGATCACGGCCACCGCGAACACTTGCCCCTCCATTTGCACCCCGCCGCCATAGCGCCAGAAGGCCACGAAGTTGATGTTCGCCGCGTTCAGCATCAGCTCGATGCCAAGCAGCACGGCGATGGCGTTCCGCCGCGAGAACACGCCCACCAGTCCGATGGCGAAGAGCAGCACGCTCACTACCAGATAGGCATGAATGGGGACGAGGTTGATGCCTGTCATTCCGGCTCCGCTCGCGCAATCACGATGGCGCCGATCATCGCTACCAGTAGTACCACCGAGGCCACCTCGAAGGCCAGCAGGTACGGGCTCAGCAGCGCGTCCGCCAGCCGGCCGGTCACATCCCCCGGAATAGTCGGAGTGCCGAGCGGCCACATCTGAAGGCTCAGCAGGTGGAGCATCACCCCGGCCAGCGCGGCCGCGCCGACTGAACCCCAGAACAACTGCTGGTTCGTGACGCGCACATCCGCGTGCCCGAGCCCCTGGGTCAGCATGATGGCGAACAGGATCAGCACGACGATACCGCCGCAGTACACCAGAATCTGGATCGCCGCCAGCATCTCCGCGCCCAGCAGCAGGAACAGCCCGGCCACGCTCGCCAGGCACGGCAGCAGCCAGAGCGCGGCGTGCAGCAGGTTGCGCGACAGCACCACCAGCAGCCCCGGGATCAACACGCCCGCGGCAAAGCAGACGAAGGCGAACAGATACCAGAAGGCGCCGGAGTGCAGATACTGGCCGAGGGTCGCGGTCACGATTTCCCTCCGGCCGACGCGGGATGCGGCTCGAGCATCTCGTCGAGTGAGCGGTGCGTGCTCTCGCGGCTCTCCCCCACGGTGCTGAAGGCGCCGCCGAGGGTGATGGCATCGAACGGGCAGGCCTCTACGCAAAGGTTGCAGAAGAGGCAGCGCCCGCCGTCCCAGATGTACTCGGCCGCCCGCTTCTCCCGGCCCTTCTTGTCATCTCCCTTGATGTGGGGGAGGGCGAGCGTCGGGCACGCCTTCTGGCAGGCGAGGCAGGCGGTGCACTTGAGCCGACCTTCCTCGTCTCGCTTGTGTGTGAGCCGGCCTCGGAAGCGCGGGTAGGTGTAGGCCGGCTTCGCCGGGTAGTTTTCCGTGACTCGCGGCCGGAGCAGCCAGTTCGAGAGCGTGACGCTGAGGCCCTGCACGATGCTCCAGGCCCCCGCGACTACCTCGACTATGAGATTGTGGCGCTTGGCCATCCGCGATCCCCTACCCGCGCACCAGCGCGGTCAGCATCACTGCCGCCAGGCCCATCGGCACCAGCAGCTTCCAGGCGAAAGACATGATCTGGTCGATGCGCAACCTCGGCACCGTCCAGCGTATCCACATGATAGCGATCACCAGCGCGTAGCTCTTGATCAAGAACCAGACCACCGGAGGCAGCCACGGGCCTTCCCAGGCGCCGAAGAAGAGCGTCACGCAGAACGCGGAGACGAAGAATAAGTGCGCGAACTCGGCGAGGAAGAAGAAAGCGAAGCGCATCCCCGAGTACTCGACGTGATACCCGGCAACCAGCTCACTCTCGGCCTCCGGCAAGTCGAAGGGCACGCGGTTCACCTCCGCCATGGAGGTGATGAAGTAGATGAGGAAGGCGAGCTGCAGCGGGAAGCGCAGGATGAACCAGTGGCCGCCCTGCTGCGCGCCCACGATGTCCCCGATCCGCAGCGACCCGGCCGCCACCACCACGCACACCATCGCCATCAGCAGCGGGATCTCGTAGCTCAGGCTCTGCGCGGCCGCCCGCAGCGATCCCACAATCGCGTACTTGTTGTTCGAGGCCCATCCCGCCATGATCAGCCCGATGGTCGGGAAGGCCGAGACGGCGACGACGAACAGCACGCCGAGATTCAGGTCCTTGACGATCCACTTGTCGCTGAACGGCACCACCATAAACACCAGCAGCGTCGGCACGAACACCACGAACGGCGCCAGGATGAACACCGCTCTATCCGCGCCCTCGGGGATGGTGTCTTCCTTCATCAGCAGCTTGAGGGCGTCGGCCGCGGTTTGCAGGGGCCCGAACCGGCCGCCCACGCGGTTGGGCCCGACCCGGCTCTGGATGTCGCCGGAGATCTTACGCTCCAGCCACACCAGGACCAGCACGGTGACCATGATGAACACGGTCACGATAGCCGCCATCAACACCATCCAGATCGCCTCGGCGATCCAGCCAAACCATCCCCGGGCCAGCCACCAGGTCATCAGGCTCTGGTAGACTCCGACACTCACCGGTCCACCTCGCCCAGCACGGTGTCGATGCTGCCCAGGATGGCGACCACGTCTCCGATCTTCCATCCCCGGAGCATCCTCGGGAGCGCCGCGAGGTGGAAGAAAGAGGGCGCGCGGAACCGCACCCGCGCCGGCTGCGGGCCGCCGTCGCTCACCACCCAGCAGCCGAAGTCTCCTCTCGGCGACTCCACCCGGCCGTAGGCCTCTCCCGCCGGTGGACGGATCGTCCGCGGCACCTTCGCGATCACCTCGCCGTCGGGCAACCGGTCCAGGCACTGCTCGATGATGCGCAGGCTCTGGCGCATCTCATCCATCCGCACCTGGTAACGGGCCATGCAGTCACAAGCCGGGAAGGCAATCACATCGAAATCGAGCTGATCGTACACCTCGTACGGCTCCGCTCGGCGCACGTCGTAGGAGACGCCGCTCCCCCGGAGCGTGGGGCCGCTGCACCCATAATCGATCGCCTCCTCGGGAGGGAGAATCCCTACCCCCTCGGTGCGCACCCGGAAGATCCGGTTCCCGCTCAGCAAGCGGTCATACTCGGCGAGCCGGGGAGGCAGCAGCTTCAGGTAATCCCGAGTCTTCTCGATGAACCCATCGGGGAGGTCCCAGGCGAGGCCTCCCACACGCATCCCGCTCTGGGTCAAACGCGCCCCGGTCCACATCTCGAATAGGTCCATGATCGGCTCGCGCTCGCGCAGGCAGTACAGGAACATTGTGGTCGCGGCCAGGTCGTTGGCAAAGCTGGCGACGAACATGAGGTGGCTGGCGATCCGGTTGAACTCCAGCAGGATCACCCGCAGGTACTTCGCCCGCTCCGGCACTTCCACACCCATCAGCTTCTCGACCGCCTGCAGGTATGCCAGGTTGTTCGAGGCGCTGCTGAGGTAATCGAGCCGGTCAGTGTAGGGAAGAATCTGCGGGTAGGTTCTGGCCTCGCCGATCTTCTCGATCCCGCGGTGAAGGTAGCCGATGACAGGCTGGCAGTCGGTCACGACCTCGCCGTCGAGCGTCAACTGCAACCTGAGCACGCCGTGTGTGCTCGGGTGTTGAGGACCCATGTTCAGGACGACGGTTTCGGTCGGGGTTAGCGAACGCTCGCTCATCTCACTTCGCCTGCCAGGACTTGAGCAGAGGGTGCCCTTCCCAGTCATCGGTGAGCAGAATGCGTTGCAGATTGGGGTGACCGTCGAACCGGACCCCGAAAAGGTCGTAAACCTCGCGCTCGGGCCAGTCCGCGCCGCGGTATAGCCCGGTCAGCGAGGGCAGCCTTCCCCCGGAGCGCGGGACCCCGACGCTGATCACGGCGTGCTGGCCGGTGTCGAAGGAGATCAGCCGATAGACGACTCTCAGCTCAGTCCCGGTGTCCGCCGCCGTGATATCGGCGAGATAGGAGAAATCGTTCTCCTGGCAGGCCTGAACGAGCCGGATCAGCGCGCCGGCCCCCACCCGCAGGCGCAGCTCGCGGCCTACCTCCTCGGCCGATTCGATGGCCTCGCCGAGTTGGCTTTTCAGCTTATCTAGCATCGGTGCACCGAATCGATCCCCGGTTGATCTTCTCTTGCAGCTTCATAATCCCGTCGATCAGCGCCTCGGGCCGCGGCGGGCAGCCGGCGATGTAGATATCCACTGGCACGATCTCATCCACACCCTGAACGGTGAAGTAGGAGTCGTGGAACGGCCCCCCCTCGCAGGCGCACCCACCCATGGCGATCACGTACTTGGGGTCGGCCATCTGCTCGTAGAGCTGACGCAGCACCGGGGCCATCTTCTTGCTCACCGTGCCGGCGACGAACATCAGGTCGGATTGGCGGGGCGTGCCGCGGAAGATCAGGCCGAATCGGTCCAAATCCCAGCGGGAGGCGGCGGTGCACATCATCTCGATGGCGCAGCAGGCGAGGCCGTAGGTGAGATACCACAGCGAAGAGGCCCGGCCCCAGTTCAGGACCGTGTCTATTGTCGTCAGCAGAATGCCC
>Ga0315288_10012376_pt1 | contig 10729 bp, 7 predicted proteins | sample YL17G11_20_MG_FD_203454 | JGI IMG/M metagenome (GOLD analysis project Ga0315288, IMG submission 203454) | Sediment microbial communities from Yellowstone Lake, YNP, Wyoming, USA - YL17G11_20 | ecosystem: Environmental > Aquatic > Freshwater > Lake > Sediment | place: USA: Wyoming | collected...
CAAGCTGGGACTGACACTCCCCAAGCACCTCAAAATGCACGAGGTGTAGTGGAAAAAACGGGGCAATAATCGCCTCTGCGCCCCCTCACTGCCGCTACACCGTTACAACTGCGGAACTTGGGCTAGCTGCCGGCTTCGGCCGCGACGGCGACTTCAGCACCCACCTCCGCCGCCACGCCCACGCCGGCCTCCGGTTTCCCCCTCCGCACCGCCCTGATGCTATCCGCCACCATCATCACCGCAAGCACGAGCAGGGCAAAGCTTATCGCCGCCAGCAGCGTCTTGCCACCTGTGAAGAAGGCGTAGCCCTGGTAGACCAGCGCCGCCATCGTCGTCACCAGCATGAACACTGCCGGCCCCAGCGTGTAGATCACAGGACGCCCCAGCCTTTTCAGCACCACGCTCACCACCAGCAGCGCTAGCGCCCCGATCAGTTGATTGGCGCTGCCGAAGACCGGCCACACCGTCTGGAACGGCCCCAAGGCCAGGTAGAACGCACACCCGACCACGATCAGAGTCGAGAGGAAGCGGTTCCGCAGCCACCTCATCCCCAGCCCCTCGCCGAAGAATTCCTCTCCGATGTACCGGGTGATCCGGGTCGCCGTGTCCAGTGTCGTCAGCACGAAAGCGTTAAGCATGGTGAGTGCGACCAGCGCCCCGACCGACCCTAGCAACGGCTTGCTGAGGGCCGCATAGCCCGTCGCGAATGTCAGCAGCGGCCCCTTCTCCTTCAGCATCGCTCCATAGCTGTCCGCGCCCGCGCCCCAGTGCAGCCCGGCCGCCACTGCCACCAGCGCCATGACCCCCACTGTGCTCTCGACGATCATCGCGCCGTAGCCGATCTTCTTCGCATCCGCCTCGGTCGCCAGTTGCTTTGCTGTCGTGCCGCTCGCAACAAGGCTGTGGAACCCCGAGATCGCGCCACACGCGATGATCACAAACAGCATCGGCCACAGCGGCCCCTGTCCGCTGGAGAAGCCGATCACCGCCGGCGCCTCCAGCTCCGGCCGGGTCAGCAGCAGCCCCACATAACCGGCCAGCACGCCGGAGTAAAGCAGAAATGTTGACAGATAATCCCTTGGTTGCAGCAGGATGTTGACCGGCAGTATGGAGGCGAAGTATGAGTAAACCAACAGGACCACCATCCACACCACCATGTTCGCGTTTGCCCCCCACGGCAGCTCCACCGGAACTCTGTAGCCAATCGCCAGCAGGCCGAACAGCAGTCCCACTCCCACCACCGTCCCCAGCCAGGTGGGCAGCTTCCACGTGTACATCATCACGCCCACCAGCAGCGCGAGCCCGATCAGCCCGAACGTCGGGATCACCATCTGTGGCTTCATCACGAACGTCTGCGCGGCGAGCTGAGCGAACACCGCCACCACCAGCACCAGCGCCAGCCAGAGGAAAGCGCCGAAGATCAGGCGCACCCGGTGGCCCAGGTGCGTCTCGGCGATCTCGGCGATGGACTTGCCCTGCGAGCGCAGCGACGCCATCAGGCTCGAAAAATCGTGCACTGCGCCCAGGAAAATGGACCCAAGCACCAGCCACAACAGCGCCGGCGCCCATCCCCACATCGCGCACGCGAGCGCCGGCCCGATGATCGGCCCCGCGCCCGCGATGCTGGCGAAGTGATGCCCGAACAGCACGATCCAATGCCGCGCCGGCACGTAGTCTACTCCGTCGTAGAGCTCGTGCGCCGGCGTCCTCCGCTCGGGCTGCACGTCCCACAAGCGTGACAACGCGTTCCCGTATACGCGATAGCCCAGATAGAGCGCGGCGCAGCTTATCGCGGCCAGTGCAAGCGAGTTCATGGCAGGCTAGCCCTCCGCCTAGATCCCTCTGGCAACCGATTGATAGGCGAGATGCATCATATAGTGGTCGAGCAAGATGATCGCCATGTAGGCCTCCGCCACCGGCCACACCCGCGGCACGATCGTCGGGTCGCGGCGCGTCACGGCGGCCAGCTCCGTGCTCTCCCGCGTCACCTTGTCTATTGTGTGTTGCGGCTTCGCAATCGTCGGTGTCGGTTTTACCGCCAGCCGTACCACGATGGGCTGCCCGGTCGTCAAGCCGCCGGTGATCCCACCCGCGTTGTTCGAGCCGAATCTTATCTGCTCGCCCTCCGCATACATCTGATCGTTGAACTGCGATCCCGTGCTGTCCTTCGCCGCCATCCCGGCGCCGATCTCCACCGCCTTGACCGTCCCGATGCCCATCATCCGGCCCAGCTCAGCATCGAGCTTCTTGAACACCGGCTCACCCATACCCGCCGGCACTCCGGTCGCCATCACCTCCACGACGCCTCCGCTCGAATCGCCGTCCTCGGTGATCTCCATGATCCGCCGGTACATCTCGTCGGCCGTCGCAAGATGCGGGCAATTCAGCTTCGGGTGAACGCCGTGCTCCCTGCGGATCGTCTCCTCATCCATAGGCGGCCACTTCAGATCGGGTATCTGCTTCTCGAACTCCGCCAGCACCGCCATTTTCTCCAGCAGCCGCATCTCCGGCCGCAGCCGGCCCGAGGCGAAGATCGCCTGGTACACCGGATCGTACTGCCGCCGCACCTCCTTGTACGCATCCACCTTCTCGCGAACGGCCTCCAGTGGCAGTTCCGGCATGCGCACTCCCGCCGCCTCTTTCACATACCCCACCACCTCAATCCCATGTGCCTTCAGCACCCGCTTTGCCACCGCACCCGCGGCCACGATGGTGGCCGTGTAGCGCCCGCTGAAGAACCCGGCCCCGATCGCGTCATCCCACTGACCGTACTTCTGATATGACGCATAGGAAGCATGCCCCGGCCTCGGCGTCCGGTTCGTCACCTGATACTGCTCAATATGCTCGAAATGCCGGTCGAGGTTTGGGATGAGGATCACGAACGGCGTCCCGTTGGTGTGCCCCGCGTTCTTGAACCCCGGCATCGTATCGGCGGCGTTCACTCCGCTGTAGATGATCGGGATATCCGGCTCGCGCCGCGGTGATGAAAGCTCCCCCTGCCCCGGCTTCCGCAGCAGAAGCTCGCGATAGATCTCTTCCTCCGTTATCAGCAGCCCGGGTGGAACCCCCTGGATATGGGTCAGCAGCCCTTCTTGATAGGACCCTCCCGCCACCGCGACCTTGAACAGCGTTCCCGTGTCACAACCAAGCATTCACTCCCTCCACGCTATCCCGGTTTCACTTTGATGTCTGCCCCGACCGCGGCCATGTGATCCCTGAACTCCGGGTACGTTACCGCCGCCGCCTCTGCCCCCCGCACGACCGTCCTCCCTGGAATCGAGCATCCGGCCACCGCCAGCGCCATCACCACCCGGTGGTCTCCGTGCCCCTCCACCTCCGCGCCCTTCAGCTTGCTGTGGTGGACGATGATCCCGTCCTCCAGCTCCTCAATGCGGCCTCCCATCTTGCCGAGTTCGGCCGCCATCACCGCGATCCGATCCGTCTCCTTCATACGCGCCTGTGGCACGTTCACCAGCCGCGTCGTCCCCCGCGCGAAGCACCCCAACACCGCCAGCATGGGCAGCGCGTCGGGCGTGGCGTTAAGGTCCAGCTCGCACCCGACGAGTCCCTTTGCGCGCACGCGGATCCCGTCCTCCGATACCGAAACTTCCGCCCCCATCTGGCGCACGAAGTCCACGACGGCTTTGTCGCCCTGGGTGTCGGCCATCTCGAGGCCGCGAAGCACAACGTCATTCTCACCCAGCGCCCCCGCCCCAAGGAAGAACGTCGCCGACGAGAAATCGGCCGGGATTGCGCGGTCAACCGGCCGGTACTGCTGCCCACCGGGTATCCTGAACTCCCGCAGATCGTCCTGCTCCAACTCGATCCCCTGTCGCCGTATCCAATCGAGCGTGATCTCGACGTATGGCGCCTCGTTTAGCAGAGGGACCCGTATCACGCTGTCACCATCGGCCAGCGGACAGTTCATCAGCAGCGCGCTCAGGTACTGGCTGGTGACGGCCTCGATAGAGGTTTCGCCGCCCTTCAGCCGCCCCGCGACCACGAAGGGCGCGGTGCCCGTTCCCCGCGTCGAGCGGACCCTCGCGCCGAGGTCGTTCAGCGACTGAGCCAGCGGCCCCGCCGGCCGCCGCCTTATCTGCTCGTCTCCGGTGAGCACCGCCATCCCCTCTCGCAGCAGCGCGCATGACCCCATCCCCGTCCGCAGCGTAACCCCCGAGTTCCTGACATCAATGACATTCTCGGGGGTTCGCAGCGCGCCGCCGGTCCCGCGCACCTTCCATAGTCCCGGGTTGACCTCTATCTCCGCGCCCAACGCCCGGTACGCCTCCACCGCCGCCCGCGTGTCGTTGGAGTCGAGCGGGACCCGGATCGTGCTCTCACCCTCGGCCAGGCTGGCAATGGCCACCGCCCGGATCGTGTGCGACTTCGACCCCGGTATCCGCACCTCGCCTTTGAGTTGTGATTGCCGGCAGATGAGCTTCATCGTGGTTTCAGCACGAAGGGATGCCTCTCAAGCACCAGACTGATTCTGCGCAGCTCAGCCGAGGGCTGAGCGAAGCAGCATGAGCCGTCTGGGATTCGAACCCAGGACACCCGGATTAAAAGTCCGGTGCTCTGCCAGCTGAGCTAACGGCTCTGCCCCAAATGTACCAGCAACCCCCAACCAGTGTCAATTGTGCGGCCTCGCGCGCGACCGCTCTGCCTCACTGTTTGACCCAGCCCCGCGTCGGTGTTAGAATCCCCCTCGGTCTTGCGCAATGATCCCCTTTCGTGACGAAAACCCGGTTCGCACATTCCCCCTCGTAGTGGTCGCGCTCATCGCCGCGAACACCGTCGTCTTTCTCTATCAGACCTTCCTCCCACTCCCCGAGCAGGTCCTCTTCATCTACACCCACGCCGCTATCCCCGCGGTGCTTCTAGGCAAGGCTCAGCTCGCCCAGGTGCTGCCCCACGAAGTGCGCACCGCTGCTATCCTGTCCGACCTGCCCGCCGTCCAGCTTCAGCCCACCTGGCTCACCATCTTCACCGCCATGTTCCTTCACGGCGGCTTCCTCCACCTGGGCGGCAACATGCTCTACCTCTGGATCTTCGGCAACAACGTCGAGGACGCTCTCGGCCACTTCCGCTTCATCTTCTTCTACTTCCTCTGCGGCCTCGTCGCGGCCGGCGCTCAGATCCTGATGAGCGTGAACTCCCCGGCCCCCATGATCGGCGCCAGCGGCGCGATCGCCGGCGTGCTCGGCGCCTACTACATGAAGTTCCCGCGCGCTCGCGTCCAGTGCTTAGTCTTCCTCTTCTTCTTCGTCACCGTCGTCATGCTCCCGGCCGGGCTCGTCCTCATGCTCTGGTTCCTGCTGCAGCTCCTGCAGAGCCTCCAGGCTCAGAGCCCGCAGGGCGGCGTCGCCGTGTTCGCCCATATCGGCGGCTTCATCGCCGGCTGGGTGCTGGTCAAGCGCTTTGAGCCCAGGCGCCGGCCCCGCTTCGTGAACTGGTCTCGCTGATTGCCCGAAAGACATTGCGTCCGCCGGAGGCGGACGCAATGTGAGCGTGCCAGTCTAGAGCTTCGCTTGCTACTCGATCACCAGCTCTGTCGTCAACCGGAAACCGTAGTCCAGCCTCGGCGGTATGTTCCCGCCGCGTACCGCGGCTCCCGCGGCCGGAGCGCGCCCCGCGGCACCGCGCTGCGCTCCCTGTCTTGCGGCCGCGCCCCTCATACCCCCTCCGCCCCTCATCCCTCCACCACCTCTCATTGCGCCTCCCCCGCGCATCCCCCCTCCACCCCGCATACCCCCTCCGCCCCGCATGCCTCCGCCGCCGCTACCAGTCAGCTCCACCGCCACCGGCGTTTCAACGCTGCGGGCAATCGTCTGCCCGCCCCCCCTGAACTCCACCTGGCCGAGGATCGTGTCTTCGGTGTGAAGAATACGCCCGGTCTGCCTGGTCAGGTACGTCCTGCGCGTGCCCTCCAGGTCAACGAGCCGCGCGCTCTGAACCGCTCCCGCCGCAGCTCCGCGCGGCGCGCCCGTTCCCGCGCCCGGCGCTCTCCCCGCGGCGCGTCCGGCCCCTGCCCCTCCTCTCATTCCTCCGCCGCCGCGCATCCCTCCACCGCCCCTCATGCCCCCGCCGCCGCGCATCCCTCCACCGCCCCTCATGCCCCCGCCGCCGCGCATCCCTCCACCACCCCTCATGCCTCCACCACCCCGCATGCCGCCCGTCAGCTCGACCCCGTAGCCAAACCCAGCAATCCGCGGGGCCGAGGCCATCTCCCCAGCCGCGGCCGGCGCCTGCGCCTGTACCAGCAGCGGCACCTCGGGTATGCTGTAGCTTGATGACACGACCGCGCACTCCCGTCCGCGATACCACCTCAATCCCTCGAACACATGCCTTGCCTGCACGAAGACCGCGCGCCGCGTATAGAGGTCGCACACAACCCCGATCGGCGCCTCCCAGCTGTCGCCTGGCGTGACCGGGAAATCCCTGAGAGCCGAGGATATCTCGGCCAATCCCAACCGCGGCTTTGTCGTGGAAGCGGTGGCAGGTATCGTAAGGCCGTTGCGCGAGATCTGCACCATCACGTACTGACCGATCTCAGGCACACTCCGGCCCGTGCCGGAGGTCACCAGCGTGCCCTCTCTCAGCCTGCTCCGCACCAGCGCCGAGGATCCCTCGTAGAACGCGTCCAAGACTGCCGACGTCACCTCCGCCCGCAGCTCACCCTCCAGCGCCTCGAACCCGGCGGGAAGCGCCTCATCCGCCGCCAGCGCCGACAGCTCGCCCCGCGCCGTGACTACCCGGTTCAGAAGGTCGTGTTCGTCGAACCGCACCGACAGCAGCACCCCTTCCGGCGGAGTCGGAATGCTGTTCTCGACAATCACGCTGATCGAAGCGGTTCCGGCGTACCGGGCCGAGGCGTCGTATGCATCTACCGACACCAGATGCTGCCCGTCGAGCGCGCCGCTGGTGTCCCACCGCATCTCGAATGGGGGAGTGGTCGCGTAGGCGAAACGATCGTCAACGCGGAAGATAACGTAACCCATCGGGTTTGAGTAGTCCACCTTCACCAGCGCCGTCCCGCGGAGTTTCTGCCCTGACTCCGGGGCCACGATCTCGACCGACCCCGCGGCCGTGGTCGGAGCCCTGGGCGCAAGCGCTGGAGGCACGATCACGCGCTCTTCCTCGATTGCCTCCGGCTTGCCGGGCCCTTCCTCGGCCATCCCGCGCGGCGCCATTGTCTGCCCGCGGTCCGCCGCCAACAGCCATCCCGCACCTACGCTCGCAAAGAGCGCCGCCATCCCGATCGCCGCCAGCAGTCGTCGTCTACCCATGCTTCCGCTCCCTTTGGGTCGAAGCTCCGTCTCGCCCAACTCGGACCGTGTCGCCGCAATTATAGCCCAAACCTGGGAGCGATTCAACATGAGCGAAGAAGAGGCACATGTTGCAGAGGCACCTGCGCCGGCAGGCCGGCGACCGTTGCCATGTCTGCCGTCTTCTGTTAGAGTGCAGGAGACAACAGGCCGAGAAAAGGCTGTGAAGGGGAGGAGTAGGCGGACCCCTGCGGCGCAGAGAGCCGGTGTTGATGCGATACCGGCCCGCACGTCCTGCCGAAAGACACCCCGGAGCTGCAGGCCTATCTCGCTTTGGCGAGGGTAGGCTCTGACGGATTCCTCCACCGTTAGCAGGAGGACGGCATCGCCTGACAGGCTGTGCCGGTAGAGACCCCCGACGTTTTGTCGGGGAATCAGGGTGGCACCACGAGCGCCTTCGAGGCCCTTCGTCCCTGCGAGTTCAGGGATGAAGGGCTTTTCGCATTTTGGGGCGCTCGATATCACCATAGGAGGTGTCCCGTGGAACGGACAGTGAGCGTCGAGGTAGCAGGACGAGTTGGGACGCGCGTCACCGTGATGGGCTGGCTGCACGCTGTGCGCGCCTTCGGCGGGCTAACGTTCGCCGTCGTGCGCGATCGGGCAGGCATGGTGCAGGTAGTCACGGAGTCCGACGCCGACGCCAATCTCCTGCGCGGCCTGGGCGCGGAGTCCGTGCTCGCGGTCTCCGGCCTGGTCGCGCACGAGGAGCGAGCGCCGATGGGGGTGGAGGTCAGGGCGGAGCAGGTCGAGGTGATCTCTGCTGTCTCTGAGACGCTGCCGCTTCAGATCAACAAGCGAACGCTGTCGGCTGGCCTTGATGTTCAGCTCGATCACCGCGCCGTGAGTCTGCGCGCGCCCCAGGTAAGCGCGGCATTCGCGGTCCAGCACGAAGTGGCGATGTCCTTCGCCGAATTCCTGGCTTCTCAAGGCTTCACGAAGATTCACACGCCGAAGATCGTGTGCGCGGGAGCAGAAGGCGGCGCCGACATCTTCTCCGTGAACTACTTCGAGGAGACTGCCTATCTGGGACAAAGCCCCCAATTCTACAAGCAGATCATGGTCGGGGTGTTCGAGCGCGTGTTCGAAGTCGCCCCGGCCTATCGTGCAGAGAAGCACGACACCGCGCGACACACAAATGAGTTCACTAGCCTCGACTTCGAGATGGGGTTCGTGGAAAGCCATGAGGACGTGATGGCGATGGAGAACGCCTGGTTCGAGCATCTGGCCGCTCGGCTGAGGGAGCGCTGTTCCCAGGAGTTCCTGCTTCTCGGCGCGGCGATACCGGACGTCCCCGCTCGCATCCCACGAGTGCGGCTGCAGGAGGTCCAGGAGACCATCGGTCGGTGCATCGGTGAACCCGACCTGGACCCGGAGGGAGAGCGCTTGGCATCGGCATGGGCCAAGGAGAAGTTCGGGAGCGAGTTCCTGTTCGTTACCCATTACGGTACGGAGAAACGTCCATTCTACGCTATGGACGATCCGGAGAATCCAGAGCTGACACTTAGTTTCGACCTCCTGTTCCGCGGTTGGGAGATCACCACTGGAGGCCAGCGACTCCACCGCCATGCAGATTACGTTGAGAAGATGACGCTGCGTGGACTGGACCCGGCGCGGTTTGACTTCTATCTAGAGGCATTCCGATTCGGGATGCCGCCACACGGAGGCCTGGGAGCAGGACTGGAACGGATAACGGCACGGCTGCTGAACCTGACGAACATCAGGGAGGCGACGCTGTTCCCAAGAGATCGGGATCGGTTGATGCCGTAACCTCGGCCGCGGCCGGTGGGGAGTAGCTCGCTGGGCGCGGCCGGCTTCCACAACGCTGTATTCGGATAGACATTCCCACGCCTTACTGGGTCATCGCGTCCACACCCCACACGAAGACCGGTACCCCGTCCACGAACCAGGCCTGATCGGCCGCGAGCGCCGATGTCGGGCTGGGACAACTCCTTGCCAGAAGCAATCCTGGTCGGATAAGATGCGATTGCCCTGTCAAACTCTTGACAAACCCCAGCCGCTTCCAGTAGCATCAAGGCTGGGCATTATCAACCCTGGGAAAGGTGAGGATGGACACAGGCAAGCGCCCAAGGGTCGGTCAGCGAACCGGGCGAGAGCAGCTAGAGCATGCTCTGGTGCGGACTGCGTGCTTCTCAGCGATCCGCCAGCTTGTTTAGCCTATCTGAGACCCGCCCGCGCACTCCGTCGGCGGGTCTTATCATTGCGAGGATGCAGAAGGTGAACACGGACGGCGTACTGGTCCTCAACGACAACTACCAGCCGCTGAACATCACCAACGCCCGTCGGGCGCTGGGGATGCTGTACGGCGGCAAGGCCCATGTCATCTTGAGCGACTCCAAGGTTTTCCACTCTGAACGCATGGCCATCGAGCTCCCCTCCGTCGTGCGGGTGAACCATCACGTTCGCCGCCCGATGCCGATCCTCCGCGTCTCCCGCCGGAGCATCTTCGCCCGCGACCACTATACCTGCCAGTATTGCGGCAGCCGCAATGTGCCACTGACGATTGACCATGTGGTCCCGAAGGAGCGCGGCGGGGGCGACGACTGGACCAACCTGGTCTGCTGCTGCACCAAGTGCAACAACAAGAAGGGCAACCAGATGCCGGAGGACGCGGGCCTGCGCATCCGGCGCCGGCCCTTCCGGCCCAAGTTCATCCCTTACATCAGCTACACCAAGTTCCTGTCGGCCGCCGCCAACCCAGCCTGGCGGCAGTATCTTGCCCCCTACGCCGACCTGCCCCCCGTCGAGTTCGCCGAGTAGGGTTCAGGAGCGGCCCTGCGCCGCCAGTCGAGCGCCGACCGCCAGTTCCAGCGCGATCTTCGCCACCGCCTCTGCCGCCTTCGGCCGGCCTAGGCTTCTGCTAACCTCCGCCATTCGCGCCAGCCTCCCGGGGTCAGACAGGAGTTCCCCCAGCACGTCGGCAAGCCGCTGGGCCGAGAGCTCGGCGTCCGGTATGACGACGGCCGCGCCCGCCCGCGCGAGTGGCGCCGCGTTCAAGGCCTGCTCGCCGGTGCTGGCCTGAGCCCACGGTATCAGCACCGCCGGCAGGCCCCGCGCGGTGACCTCCGCCACCGTGCTTGCGCCGGCCCGGGCCACCAGCAGGTCCGCGGCCGCCAGCGCCTCCGCGTAGTGGGGCTCGAGGTAGGGGAGGAGCCGCACGCGCCCGCCCGACTCCGCGGGCCTCGCGCGCTCGAAGAACCGTCGTCCGGTCACATGCAGCACCTGCAGATCGCAGAACCGCTCCTCCTGCAAGAGCCGCGCCGTCGCGCCCGCGAACGCCTCATTTATGCGCTGCGACCCCAGGCTTCCCCCAAGCGCCACCACCGTCATCCGCCCTGGATCGAACCCAAACGCCGCCGCCCCTGCCTCCCGCGAGCAGGAGACCA
>Ga0315288_10012379_pt1 | contig 10728 bp, 8 predicted proteins | sample YL17G11_20_MG_FD_203454 | JGI IMG/M metagenome (GOLD analysis project Ga0315288, IMG submission 203454) | Sediment microbial communities from Yellowstone Lake, YNP, Wyoming, USA - YL17G11_20 | ecosystem: Environmental > Aquatic > Freshwater > Lake > Sediment | place: USA: Wyoming | collected...
ATTAGCGACAACATTTTTTACGCGTGGTTGCCCCTATAGTTGTACTTATTGCGCAGTATCTAAATTTACAAATAATAGATATAGAACTAAATCTCCTGAACATTTGGTTGAAGAGTTTTCGTATTTATCTTCTCAAGGATATTCCGAAATTGCATTTGTAGACGATAATTTTTCGCTAAATCTTAAAAATGTGTTAAATTTTTGTAAATTACTAAGGAAAGAAAATCTTGATATTAATTGGCACACAGAAATGCGGGTTGATAAAGTTTCAAGAGCGTTTTTCGAACAAATGGCATTGTCGGGTTGTAAATCAATTTGCTTTGGAATCGAGAGCGCAAATCAAAGAATCTTGAATTATTATAAAAAAAGTATAACGCCTGATCAATCGCTTAGAGCAATTAAAATGGCAAAAGAAGCCGGGATAGATTTTGTTATTGGATTATTCATGATCGGTGCTCCATATGAAACTATATCTGAATGCAAAAACACTGTACGATTTGCTTTGAATTCAGGATTGGATTATTTCTTTTTAAATATTGTTGAAGTCTGGCCAGGAATCGCAATGTGGGACGATTTAGTATCAAAAGGTCTTATAAATGAAAATAAAGATTGGGAAAAATCAACAAGAGTGATAGATTTAACTCACACGGAAAACCAGAGAGAAATTATATTAAATTTAATTAGACAAGCGTATAGAGAATATATTTCTTTTAAAAATATTAAATTTCTACCTAATATGTTATTAAGTCCATACAAAAGAAAAGTTGGTTTGAATTTTTTAAAGCACTTAAATGTTGGAATGAAAACTATTATGCAGTTAAGACATTTAAGAATCTCAGGTTTCGGGAAGTTTTCAACTAAGGATTAATCGCGTGAAAAATATTTGTAAAGTAAAGTTAAGTTATAACCTAAAATCTAAGTTTCTCATAAATCTTTTAGTTTAAAAAATTTTATTTCCTTCAATAATTAGTTGTTTTAAAGTAACAAATTCAACTTTTTTAGTTATCGCTTCTTGTATGAAACGATTTATTTTGCTTATAAACGAGTTTCCTGTGTTTATCCAGCGATCTGGTCGAAATAAAATGTTTTTGAGAAAACTAAGCTTATTTAATTGTTTGGACATTAGTTTTTTTATATCAATCGCTTCCCATGGATGAAAAAATAATACTGTTAATTCTCTTTTACGTATGTGTTTTCTTAAGAAATGATAACTGAGAGGAAATCTAATAATTATATTTAAAGGTTGAAATTCTTGAATATTATACTTATTATCATTTTTGAAATTATTCAAATCTTTGCGAGAACTAATTGAAGAATCGTATTTTAATTCCAAATTATTTAATACTTTGAATATATACTTTGGAGGTTTTAAGTAAGGAGCTCTAAATCCAATTATTTCCGAATTTTGACAAATATTTTGTAGAATTTTTTTATTTTGATTAATTAATTCTTGACATCTTTCTAAGTTTAATTGATTTAATCGCTCGTGATTTAAACTATGGCACGCTATTTCGTGACCTTTATACTCAATTAATTTTATGTGTTCAGGAAAGTTTACGGCACATTCTCCCGTACAAAAAAATGTTCCTTTGATATTATAATTATCTAAAGTTTCTAATATTCTTAGTAATCCAACTTTGACTCCAAAATCTGTATCTATTACACTAGGAATATCCCTTTCTATATCAAAAGTCAAGGCAATTTTCATTTTTTGAGTAATGGTGATTGTTTTTTTATTTTACAATTCAATTTTTTTCGCTAATTCATAATAAATCTCTTTTTGGGAAAAATATTGGTTAATGCGATTTAAACTACGTCGTAAATTTAAATGTCTACCACTTGTTAAAACGGAAACGAAATTCAGGGTTTTAATTTTACCCCTTTTTAGTTTCTTAATTAAATATAACAAAGAATCTGAAAACACCTTATCGATTCCTAACGATTTAGGTGGTTGTTTAAACCCACCGGCTTTAAAGAATATATCTCTCCTAACAATGATATTACAACCTGAAAGTTCAGGATATCCTAAAAGAGTTTTAAAAAAATACCATAAATGTACATTAATATTAAAAAAGAAATAACTTGTTATAATAAATCTCATGGAACCTATTTTAAAAGACAGCGCTTTTCCATCATAATAATTAAATCTAGCGCTACACGCATAAAGATCTTTTTTTCTATTAAAAATTTTATATATTTTCTGTAAAAAAAAAGGTTCAATCAAAGTATCTGCGTCCAAAAATAAAATTAAATCCCCGGAAGTTTTCGGTGCAGCGTAATTTAATTGATATGTCTTCCCTTTTTGAGGTGATACGTACACATACACGTTCTCAAAACTTTTTGCTATATTGACAGTATTATCAGTACTTTGTCCGTCAACTACAACAATCTCGTAAGGAAAATTACATTGTTGTTTTTTAACAGCTAATAAAGTAGTTTTTAAGTTAATTTCCTCGTTATAAGTTGGGATAACTACTGAAATTTTAGGTTTACGGTTCTGATTGATTGCCTTCATTTTATTTTTCTATAGAAAATAGAAAAAACAGTTATTATTATTAATTATTTAAATATTGCAAGTTTTTTAATATATCAGTACTTGATTACATGATATAACACCTCATGAAATTTAATTCTTCTTCTCGACAAAATTCGGAGCACGGCGGATCATGCCCTACAAAAAATTGTAAGAATATGAGTAATAGATCGCTGATAAAAACGGTAAAGAATGCCTTCGGCTCTTTTTTATACCACGGCTTCTTTTTATGAAGGAATAAATTCGCAATTACCCATAAGTTATACAATAACAGCGAAATGACGAAATATAGATTCCGGACTTCCGGTACTTTACTGCACGATGGAATGAAAAAGTAATTCTCTTCTCGATTCGCCGTCTCTATCCGCCATCGCCCTCGATAATCCGCACGTAACTTATAGAACTTATATTTTCGTTGTGGGGTTGGAGCATAGAGGGAATGATTCGTGGCGAGTACGAAAATATTCGATAGAATTTCCGGTAATGCACCAGGATCTTTCCGATAAGTTGCTCGAAGAATGCTAAATCGCTGCCCTCTTTTAGCGAAAAATGCAATGTTGAACTTATGAGGTCGATATCCTTGTCCTTTCGCGTATTTACCCTTTATTTCGTACTTTTGGACCCGTTTTTTCGGATCTTTTAGAGCCTCTTCTTTCAAATGGTTTAATTTTTTTGATTCTCTTACCGGAATATCGTATTCGATTCCTTTAGATTCCAAATAGCTCATGGTCTCTTTATCGTAATATTCTTTATCCAATGCTACAAAATCAACAAAAAAACCCAAGGATTCCAAATAATCGACCATTTTTTCGACAAATATTGTTTTATTGGTTCGAGTCTCCACCATCAGTGACCCAACCTGCACTTCCATTCCTTTGATTATAATCGAGCAGGTATGCCAAAAATATGCTTTCTTCGTTCCTTTTTCCGCTTTTATTCCTATCACGTAAGGATCCTCCTTATCTCCGTAATATAAACGCTTTTTAAAGTCAAACGCAAGTTTGATTTTTTTTGGAACAATGCCTAAAGCCATTAGATACGGCAATATCTCCCTATTTATCTCTAACAGGGCTCCATCGGCGTCGTCCATCGAAAAAGTGTTCACATACTTGTTCATTTGCGAGGGATGAGGTAAAATACGCGTGTCTTTTATGAATGGTTCGACATTCCCTTTTAATAAGGAATATAGCTCATGTTCAAGAATTTGAGGTCCTGTATTTTGACTATACCCTAATAATGCGTTTAAAAACATGACGATTGAATATTCTTGGCTTGAGTGTTCGATTCGCTCGCTTTCTTTTGGTTTTACAAGAGAATTCAGGATGGGTATCAAAACCTTTTTATAGAAGAAATGATCTATAGTCAATTGGGAAAAAGAAGAGAACGGATCTTTCCGTAAATATTTTTTGTAATTCATAATACATAAATATTCTTCTTTTTCCTATATCAATTTAGCGTTTTGAAAGAGGAAATGCTAAGATTGATTTTTGTCGGAGTGATTAAGTACTGATATATTATAAAATAAATAAATCTAATATTGATTAAAATGAAAAAAGGATTTATAATTCCCTTTAGTATTTTGCTCTTAAATGCGATACTTTTTATATTATTCGTTATTCATCGAATATTTTTTACGATTCCAACAATAGAGTTAATTTATAATTTATTAATGTTTTGGCTATCCTTAATCTTTTATAAATACACTATCCAAGTGTATGGGGTAGTTTTAATTGCTTACATGCTTCTGCTCGTAATTTATGTCTTAGGATATAATCTAGCAAGAACGGCACATTTAACAGGTTCAATACTATACGTTTTTAGTTTATTAGGATTCGTCTCAATTACTTTTGCTATGACTAATTACGCTTACGTTTGTATCTTATTTAATAAAGATTTAACTCTAAATTCTAGATTAATGCTTATTTTACTATTTCTTCCAATTGATTTTGCGTTAAGTCTAATCTTATTCGTGGTATGTGTTGATATTTATGTTTTTTTAAAAGATTTAATTAAAGCCAGAAAAATTTGGAGGCACAAAAGACCAGAGTTTGAGATCAAAATAAAAGGTAAAATAACGTATATTAATATAAAAACGGACGAACATCTTTTCACGCCTGTACCGATGCTAATTATTGCAAAATATCTTCAAACGCAAGGATTCTCCATTTCGTGGTTTATAAGAGGCGCGTTTAATCACTTGTTCTCTCTAATTGTTTCGTATTTAGCGGGGTGGCCACGCGCTAGAAATAAATTATTTCGTTTTATGGGAATGAAAATAGGAAGAAATTGTCATATATCTCAAAAATCGATACCTGATCCGCTATTGCCCGAATTAATTGAATTCGAAGACGGTAGCGGCTGTGGGATTGGTGTAAAGTTTTTAACTCATAATGCGATGCACATAAATCACGGTAGCTTCAGTTTTGGACCAATTAAAATTTGTAAAAACGCGAGAATAGGCGCCTATTCGCTAATATTGCCGGGAGTGACTATTGGAGAAGGTTCTATTGTAGGCGCCAGTTCCGTAGTATCTGAAGATGTTCCACCCTTTTCTATAGCGCACGGATCTCCTGCTAAAGTAGTGCGTACATTAACTAAGTTTGAAAAAGAGGAAATAAATAAAGAGTTTTAAATTATTTCTTTAAAAATGTTGTAAATTTTATTCAATATATTAAAAAAACATTAAGAGATCGTTACCCATGACCGAAATTATAGATAAAAGGTGGAAAAAATCAATCTTCTTTTGTATATTTATTGGAATTGTAGCTGTGACTGCAGAGCTGGATTGGGCCGCTGAGAATTCGGAAGTGGGCTTGCTTTTTCGATATAGATGGTTATTTGTTTTATTGCTTTTAGGTCTCTTATTACCTATTGCGTTTATATATCTCGCAGGAAACAATATTCGAGAAAGAATAAAATCTGATAAAAAATTATTTATTATTTCTCTAATTTTATACGCAATCGCTAACGGAATTCCAATGATTTTTTATCTAATTCTTAAGCAACCGCCAGGTTTTTTTTTGTTCGTTCAATTAAGCTTATTTGGATTAATTCCTGCTTTTATATTACAACCTAAGAATATCAAAACGCGAATTTTAATTTTAATCGTCCTTTTTATAGCTATATTAGTTCCATTAGCAATTCTATTGAATTTCGTTATTGAGGATCTTTGGTTAAATCCAAGAATGGATAAAACGATGTATTATTTGTTATTTTGGGGATTATTTTCCGTATTTATTTATCTATTCGTTGCAATAGGTTGGAAATTTGGCGGTGGAACACGAAGAGAAAGTTGGAACATATTTATAGCAGGCACATTAATCCAATTTAGTACATTGGAAGATTTTTTATACTTTTTATTGAATGGACAATCGCTTCCAGGAACTTGGCCATGGATGAGTAATTTTGTGATTAATTTGGAAGTTTTGTTTGGTCGCATCCCAACTGACTTAGATCTTCTTTTATTTTGCATTATAATCGTTATAATAGCAATTTTTATTCTTTTTGATGGTTATGGATACATATGGAGAAAAATAAAATAAAGAAATTTAAAAAAGAATAAAATTAAAAATCCGATTTACAATTTATCCTCTATTAGTTTTATCCATGTTCTTTAATTGCTTATAGCTATATTTAGCTAAACCAATTGACGAGTAGATCATTATAAGTAGCAAACAAATTTGGAAAATTAGCATGTTCCATTTCATAGTTTCAGTATGCGAGAAAGTCCACATTTTGGTTGCAGCAGGATTTATCAAATTAGTGATTAATACAAGGTGGCTTGAAATACCGTAAATCATAAAAAATGTAAACATAACCAATATTCTTGTTATCCTTTCGCCAACAAACGGCTTTGTTTTATGTAGACCTAATCCTTCGTGTCGTGCTCTCATATATTCGTAAATAAAAATTAGAAATATGTTTGTCCAAACTATCCACGTAAAATCAAGACCGTATTCCGAGAAAATTAAAAAGTTGGTTGGAATTAAACATATTAGCAATAATATATCGCTAATTCTGTCAATTATGTTATCTAACCAAGCACCGCTTTTAGACTGTATGTCTAATAATCTAGCTATTGACCCATCAATTCCATCAAGAAATCCCGTTAGTAATACCAAATAAGCAAGCCCAATAAACCACGAGCCGTACCACGGTTGTTCAGAGAATAGATCAAGCGTATGGCCTTTGCTTAGCATTATTACACCATAAAATATAAAGAACGATAAAATTAGAGTTATCCAAGATACTTTATTAGGAGATAAACCGCATTTGATTAACCATTTTGCACCTTTATACGTTAGAGGCATGTATATTAATCCAGCTGGATCTTTTTTCATTTTTTCAAATTGTACATCTATTTTATGTTCTTGTCCGTGATCTTTAAGCCAATCTTTGATAAATTCGTCTAAACTCATAAGATCTTTTTTGGGCCGTTTTTTGAATAATCCGCTAATGAAAATAATTATTAGAAGTCCAACTAATACTAAAGGAAATATAATTTCAAAAATGAGCAATTCAATCATAGATTATGCGTGTTTTTTGTTGTATTTTTATAAAATGTTTTAAGTTTGTAATTTTAACTTTTGTTTAAGGTTTTTGAATTATTATTAGAAAAAAACATTTTTATATTAACAAAAAAATCAAATCAGATATTAATTATTTAAATAAAAGGAAATATAAATATAAATCTTGAACCACAAATAAATTATCATTTATTTCTAATTAATATTTCGGGTATATGTTTTGAAACATTACGATGTAATTTTAATTCATCCCCCAAGATTATTAAAACCACCTTCTACCAAAAATTCACGATTTATTCGAGGAGAATACATATTTATGCCAATGGGCCTATTTTCTATTGCTGATTATTTAGAAAAAGAAGGTTTTGGTGTTAAAATAATAAATTATCCTTTTGAAACATATTTAAATCCAAATTGGAAATTAGAAGATTTTCTTAAAAGTATTAATTTTGATGTTTGTGGTATTGACTTACATTGGGTACACAATGCACACGGTGCAATTGAAGTTGCAAAAATTGTAAAAAATGTGAATCCAAATGCTAAAGTTATTCTCGGAGGTTATAGTGCTTCTTATTATCACGAGCAAATTCTTAAATATTATAGTTCAATTGTGGATGGAATCGTTAGAGGGGAGGGAGAGCTTCCCTTTTTGGAATACGTTAAAAGAATAAAAAAAAAACAACCCTTAGACGATGTTCCTAATTTAACATATCAAGACTCTTCTAAACGTACAAAAATTAATTCCTTCGGTTATGTAGCTAAAAATTTAGACGAATTAAACTTTACAAATTTATCGTGCTTAAATAATGCAGAAAAATACGTTGAATTTAGTAGAAAAATTATGGGAATTCCATATAATCTCTCCATTGGCCGAGGTTGCCCATTCAATTGCCCATTTTGTGGAGGAGGCCAGAAAGCTCAACAAAGATTAGCAGGTCGAAATGAGGTAAGTCTCAGAAGTCCAGAAAAAGTTATAGAAGACATTCATGAACTTGTAAATAAATACAAAGCTTCAGGTTTCTTTTTTGGACACGGTACTTATCCTGCTAATTTAAAATATTGGAAAAGATTATTTGAGCTAATTCAAAAAGAGAAATTAAATATTAGTGGAGATTTAGAGATATGGCGGTTGCCGTTTCCTAAAGAAATGATGAAAAGTTTTTCGAAAACATTTACTCACATACATTCTTCAATAAGTATTTCCCCTAGAACAATGTCACCGAAGGTCCATCGTAAAATTGCTGAAATATGCGATCCCACATTTAAATTTCCCCAAAATCAGATTAATGACTTAATTAAAAATGCGTTTTTGTTTAATACGCAATTAAGAATTTGGCTTACGCTAGGTTATCCGTTTCAAACGCGCCTTGACATTTTCAATGATTTAAAGTTATTATTTAAGGTTATATTAAAAAACGAAAAAGCTAAATTATTAAAACCAATTTCAGTTATGAACGAATCTTTTTACATCTTTCCCGGTTCGCCAGCTCATGAGTCTCCTGAATCTTTTGGAGTAGAACTAAAATTTAATTCTCTTTTAGAGGTAATAGAGGAATTTAAAAAAACTAAATTATCTTTCTTTTATAACGTAATAAATTACAATAAAAAACATTTTTCTGGAAAATCTATTCTTAGAGCAAATAAATTGTTTTTCTTAGCCACAATTCCTACATTAATTACAACATTAAAATATTTTTAAAAATGTTAAAAAATTTAAAAATTGAAAAAGAAATAAAGAATATTGACTTAAAATTATTAATAAATCCATAGAAAAAATATCTTTTGATATAATAGGAGTATATATTAATGAAAATTTTTCTAATTAATCCCACACCTTCAAAATTACACGACTATCAAAATGAAATGTTATTTTATGCTTCTTCACCGCCCTTAGGATTAATGTATCTCGCAACATGTTTAAAAGATGCAGGTCATACAATCTCTATTTTAGATCAAGCAGCAGTGAAATATAATAACGAAGACGTAATTGATTGGGTTAAAAAGGGAGATCCAGCCGTTGTAGGTTTTTCGGTAATATGTGCATCATTTGAAAATGCAAAAATTATATCAAAAGCGTTAAAGTTTTGGAATCCTAATCTTAAAATCGTCTTTGGAAATTATCTAGCAACATTTTACGCACAAAAGATTTTAGAGAACTATAATTGGGTGGATATATGCGTAAGAGGAGAAGGTGAAATAACATTTAAAGCGCTTGTAGATAAACTAGAGGCAAAAAATGATCTTAATGAGATTGATGGAATAACGTATCTATCTAATGGTAAGATTAAAGAGAATAAAGATCGTCAATTTATAAAAAATTTAGATTTAATACCATTTCCTGACCGTAAATTAGTACCAGATGTCTATAAAAATCGAATTGGTGGAATTAATGTAACAAAAAGAAAATTTACAACAATGGTTACGTCTCGAGGATGCCCATTTTCGTGCAATTTTTGTGGGTGTACCGCATTTTCTCAAGGCGTTTGGCGAACTCGATCGGTTGACAATATCCTTGAAGAAATTTTTGAATTAGAAAGTCAAGGTTATCAGGAAATACTATTTGTTGATGACAATTTTACATTAAATAAAAAAAGAGTATTCGAATTATGTAAAAAAATCAAAAAAGAAAAGATGGATATGGTATTTATATGTGATGGAAGAGTTAACAATAGTTCTATTGATTTATTGAGAACTATGAAAAATTCAAATTTTGAGATTCTCATGTTTGGGATTGAAAGCAGTTCCCAGAGAATATTAAATAATTATAATAAGAAAATAACGCCCCAAATGAGCGAACTTGCTATTAAAAATGCGCGTAAATCAGGTTTTAATATAATTGTTGGTTCGTTTATGATTGGTGCTCTAGACGAAACTTATAGCGAAGCGATTAATACGCTTAAATTTATTGCAAGACTAGATATTGATTTTCCTCATATTATTTTTACAAGAGCATTACCTGGCACCCAACTTTTCAACAATTTAATTCAAAATAATATGATTAACGAAAATAAATATTGGGAAACTGGTGTAGATCTTATTGATTTACCCGAAGCAAAAATGAAGCGTGAAATTGTCTATAAAATAATCAAAGAACAATTCCATAAAAAATTCTTTAAACCCAATTATTTAGTTAAAGCATTTTTACGAACATTGATAAGTAAATATCGGCAAGAGATAATTTTTAGCCATCTTAAACACGAAGATATTGAAAAATTTGTTAAATTGATCAATAATCCGCCAGATTTGTTTTAAAAACAAAAATAATGAGTGAAAAAAAATATGAAAATTGCATTAATAAATCCAAGTTTAGAAACAAAAATATATACGCCCTGGGTCCCCCTAGGGATTTTATACCTTGGAACTATTTTGAAAGAAAATGGATACAATGTTGAGTTATTGGATGCGGCAGCAAAATTTTACGATAAAACCGATGTTTTGAATTGGCTAAAAAAGGTTAACCCGGACATAGTAGGCATATCCGTATTTACTGTAGCATTTATTCCAACAATAAATCTTGTAAAGCTCATTAAAGGTTGGAACCCTTCCGTTAAAATTGTGTTAGGCCATTATCATCCTACAATAGAAGCAGAAAACATACTTCAAAAATACGGCGATTATGTTGATTATTGTGTGAGAGGAGAAGGTGAATATACTTTCTTAGATCTATGT
>Ga0315288_10012380_pt1 | contig 10728 bp, 9 predicted proteins | sample YL17G11_20_MG_FD_203454 | JGI IMG/M metagenome (GOLD analysis project Ga0315288, IMG submission 203454) | Sediment microbial communities from Yellowstone Lake, YNP, Wyoming, USA - YL17G11_20 | ecosystem: Environmental > Aquatic > Freshwater > Lake > Sediment | place: USA: Wyoming | collected...
GGCACAAAACTCCTTTTAGGGCATTTTTGAAGATATGGAGCCAGCGAAGGGAATCGAACCCCCGACCAGCGGTTTACGAAACCGCTGCTCTACCCCTGAGCTACGCTGGCGTACGTTTAATTATAGCGTATGAAGGGGAGAGTAGACAACCACACACCCAAAACGGTAGAATGTCTTTTGATTACCAAGAAACGCCAGGAGGAGAGATGACGCATACTCTGCACCGCCGCGGCAATGCCCAGAGCCTGAGCGAAGACTACGTTTTCATAATGATACAGGCAGTCGGCCACAATGAGGCAGGCAACATCCCCAAAGTCCAGCAGTTTCTGCGGATGGCCCTGAAGCACAAGCCCACCAACATCGGCAGCATCACCGGCGGCGGCCAGATGGACAAGACCGAGGAAGTCATCGCCAACGCCCAGAAAATCGGCCACGCCGTCTTCGATAACCCGGAAGCGGTCAGCGCCTTCCTCAGCGACCTGAAAGAAGCCGACCTGGGCCTGTCCGTCGTCGTGAGCGGCATTTTCGAGAATGTGGACAAGTGCATCGGCAAAGCCGGTTTGAAGCACCACACCGCCAACTTCTCCCTGGGAACATACGGCAAGACCGAAAAACTGCCGCCCTACGAAATCCTGGAAGTTGCCACGATGTGCGGGCACGCCCTGATTGCCGCCAACCTGGTCAGAGCAATGGTGGACGATATCAAGAAGGACCGCAAAACCCCGGAACAGGCGGCTAAACTCCTCGCGCCGAACTGCGCCTGCGGCGTCTTCAACATCGCCCGCGCCGCCAAGTTGCTCGCCGCAATGGCCAAGAAGTAAGAGGCGAGCCTCCGGGGGTGCGGTCTAAACGCCCGTCAACTCCCGGCCGAACTTGAGCAGTCGCTCCACGCGCTCCGGCGAGTTGGTCTCCGCGTAAATCCGCAAGATGGGCTCAGTGCCGGAGAATCGAATCAACAGCCACGTGGTATCGGCCAGCGTGAAGCGGAACCCGTCCGCCGTGTCCACCTTGACCACCCTGACGCCCTCAATCGATTGCGGCGGCTTGTGGCGCAGTCGCTCCACGATGGCCTGGCGCTTCTCCGCCGGGAACTTGACATCGGCGCGATTGTAGTAATGAGGTCCCACCTTACTGTACAGGTACTCGACCAGTTGCGACGGCGTCTTGCCGGTCTTGACCATAAGGTCGAGGAAGTAGAGGGAAGCCAGGATGCCGTCCCGCTCGGCCACGTGCCCGCGGAAACCGTAGCCGCCGCTCTCCTCCCCGCCAATGAGGGCATTCTTCGCCAGCATCACCGGCGCCACGACCTTGAAGCCGACCGTGGTCTCGTAGACCGGCACCTTGAATAGTTCGCCGAGGCGATAGAGCATGCTGGTACTGGTCACCGTCTTCACAATGGGACCCCGTTCGCCGCGGACTTCCAGCAGATAGAGGCTGAGCAGGGCGAAGACCTGGAGCTGGGTGACGAAATTCCCCTTCTCATCGATGACGCCCATGCGGTCGGCGTCGCCGTCGGTGGCTAGCCCGACGTCCGCTTTGCGCCGCCTCACCACCGCCGAGAGCTTTTTCAGGTTATGGGCAATCGGCTCAGGCTGAATGCCGGGGAAGAGGGGGTTTCTTTCCCCGTTTATCTCGGTCAGCGCTAACGCTCCGCCGTCAAGAAGCGACTTCAAATAGCCGGCGCCAGCGCCGAACATCGAGTCGTCCACCACTTTGAGGCCTGATTTCCGTATGTCATGAAGGTCAACCAGCTTCTCAACCTGCTTGAAATAGACCCCGTCAAGGTCGGTTGATTCCACCAGCCCCTCCCCCACCAGCTTAGCAAGAGGCTGTCGACTGATTTTACCCCCCTCAAAAGTCTGGTTGATGAACTTGACGATTTGGGCAGTGACTTCGTCCGGGGCGCTGGCGCCCTGCTCCGTCTTGTACTTGAAGCCGTTCCACTTGCCCGGGTTGTGACTGGCGGTGATAATGATGGCGCCGCCGGCCTTCTTCGCCAGAACGCCGTAGCTGACGACCGGCGTGGGAGTGACTTTGGGGCAGAGGTAGACTTTTACGCCGTTAGCGGCAACGACCTCAGCGCAGGCGGCGGCAAAGTCCTCGGAGGCAAAGCGGGTGTCATAGCCAATCACCAGCCCGCGACCGGCCAGGCCCGACTGCTTGAGGTAGCCGGCGACGCCCTGGGCACAAGCCCGCACGTTATCGAAGGTGAAGTCCTCGGCGATAACCGCCCGCCAGCCGTCCGTGCCGAACTTAATGGGGTTTTTGATACCTCACCCCCTTGTGAGATGAAACCCTAAAACCTAAACTCTAAATTCTAAATTCTAAATTAGTGTCTTCGTCCCTCTTAACGCCCTTCAGGGTGGTTCCAGTGATGTCACCAGAACTGAACCCTTCTGGGTGAACCCCGCTTCTTACTTCCACTGTCATTGCGAGTCCTTCCGCAGAAGGACGTGGCAATCTCAATAAACAATGACCTCAGGGGATTGCCACGTCCCTGCACTCCCCGTAACAACATCTAACGCCCTACTTCCCCGCCTCTTTCCTCAGCGTCTCCACCATATCCAGTTTCTCCCAGGGCAAGTCAAGGTCGTCGCGGCCGAAGTGACCATAGCTGGCGGTCTGGCGGAAGATAGGCCGGCGCAGACCGAAGCGCTCAATGATAGCCGCTGGTCTCAAGTCAAAATGCTTGTTAATTAACTTGACGATTGCGTCGCAGTCCACCTTCTCCGTGCCGAAGGCTTCCACGGAGACAGAGGTCGGGTGCGCCACACCGATGACATAAGCCACCTGAATTTCCAGCCGGTCGGCCAGTCCCGCCGCCACGATATTCTTGGCGATATAGCGCGCCATGTACGCCCCGCTACGGTCAACCTTGGTGGGGTCTTTGCCGGAGAAGGCGCCACCACCATGCCGCGCCACACCGCCATACGTGTCGACCAGGATTTTCCGCCCGCTAAATCCGCTGTCGGCCACCGGCCCGCCAACCACGAAGCGCCCCGTGGCGTTCACGTAGTAATTAGTAGCGTTATCCAGGTATTTTGCCGGGACGATGGGTTTGATGACATTCTTGAGGACATCTTGCGTAATCTGTTCATGGGTAACAGTGTCATCATGTTGACAGCCGATGACAACCGAATCAATGCGCTTGGGAACACCTCTTTCATAAACGACCGTCACCTGCGACTTCCCATCGGGCCGAAGGTAAGGTATAACCTGTTTCTTTCTTACTTCAGCCAGACGCTGGGTAAGCTTGTGAGAGAGGGAAATTGTCAGCGGCATGAGGTCCGGTGTTTCATTGCAGGCAAAGCCGACCATCATACCCTGGTCCCCGGCGCCAAGCGCGTCATACTTGTCTTTCGAACCCGCCTTAGCCTCGCGGGACTTGCTGACACCCAGAGAAATGTCCGGCGACTGCTGGTTGATGGAAACAATAACACCACAGGTGCGGTACTCAAATCCGTATTCCGGTTTCACATAGCCGATATCCCGGATAACGCTGCGCGCCACCTGCGGGATTTCCACATAAGTTTTCGTGGTAATCTCACCCATGACGAAAAGGAGACCATTTGTTACTCCCACATCGCAGGCAACGCGCGCCATGGGGTCATCTTTGATGATAACGTCCAAAACCGCATCCGCCACCTGGTCGCAGATTTTGTCGGGATGCCCTTCGCAGACCGACTCCGAGGTGAACATGTAGTAAGGCGAGCAGGCAAAATTGTTCGCAGTGGCCATCTTTCCTTCCTTTCTTTGACCTACATTACTTGACGGGTAATCATCCGTCAAGTCTCTCTATCTGAACGAGACAGCTATTACAGGCAAAAACGCCCCCCGGCGACGACTGGTCTCTCGTCAGCACATTGACACAGCCAGCGAGGTCAGCGCCTTTGCCGTCCGGCGTAAACCAGATGCCGGCGTCAAGGCTGGCCACCCCGGGCATAATTTGCCCGGTGACCTTAGCCTTTACAACGAGCTGGCCTCTCTCATTATACACCCTGACTTTATCGCCATTTCGGATACCTCGTGCTTGCGCATCAGCCGGGCTCAGCCAGAGACTGTCATCGGCCGAGGCTTTCAGACGGGGGATATTGTCCAGGGTGGAGTTGACTCTCAATCTGGCGTGCGGGCTGACCATCTGGACCGGGTACTTCTCCCAGAGCGGGTCGCGGTGCCCTTCCCACGCCTCAATATACTTCGGTATCGGGGGGATGACCGGATTATTCATTTCGGCGAGCTTCTGGCTGTAGATTTCGATTTTGCCCGAGGGCGTCGGGAAACGGTGGTGAGCCGGGTCTTCAATCTGCTCGCGGAAGGCGACCCACGGCCGGTCGAGCTTGACGCGATGGACTCCCTCGCGCTGGAAGGTCTCGTAGTCCGGCAAATCAGGCGTCGCCGCGACGAACTCCCTGAGCCACTCTTCGTCCGACTTATTGTTGTAATCGGGAATGCCCAGTCGCGAAGCCAATTCCGTGAAGATGGCCAGGTCCGACTTCGTTTCCGGCACCGGTTCGATGGCTTTGTCCATGTGAATAAAGTAAGACCCGCCCAGCCACGATTGACCGATATCCACCCGCTCCAGAGCGGTGCTTACCGGCAGGATAACGTCGGCGTAGCGGGCGGTGGGCGTCAGGAAGCGCTCGTGTATCACTATAAACTCGGGCGATTTGAGCGCGGCGACACCTTTGTTGGCATTCAAGAACTGTGTCAGCATGTTGCAGCCCACGATATAGAGCAGCCTGATATCGCTGGGGTAGCCGCCGGACTTCCCTCTCAGAAGGGCGTCAAAAACTTTGGTGATATGGACTGTGGGGAACGGACCGTCCGGCGCGGAAAACGTCTTGCCTAGGTAACCCAGCGGGATGCGACCGGAGCCGCCGGCGGCATACCCGCCGGTGATGCCGATGTTGCCCGTCATCGCCGCCAGGGTGCTGGCCGCACGATGGTACTGCTCGCCGAAGGCAGACCTCCCCGGCGCCCAGCTGGCGAACAGGACGGCGGGTTTGGTCGTGGCATATTCCCGTGCCAGTTGTGTTATCGTGGCGGCAGGCACGCCGGTGATGGCTTCCGCCCAGGAAGACGTCCTGGGCACCCCGTCCTCTTGTCCCATCACGTAGTCACGGAACTTCTCGAAGCCGGAGGTATAAGTCTCGATGAAGTGATGGTCATATATGTTTTCATCAATCAGGACATACGCCATCGCAATCAGCATGGCGGCGTCAGTGCCGGGACGCACCGCTATCCACTGGTCGGCCAGAGCTTTTGCCGAGACGGTGTACCGAGGGTCGACGCAGATGATTCGGACGCCCTTTTTCCGCGCTTCGTTCAGGTAATAGCCGGTCTCCGAGCCGAATCGCGTGGCAATGGGATTCCAGCCCCACATGATAATCAGTTTGGTGTGGAGAAAATTGTCCCGGCTGGCACCGTTGAAGTCCGTGCCAAAGGTAGCCAAAGAGGAAAAGACAGCGGCTTCATTGGAAGCGCTGCCCCACCAAGTGATGCAACCGCCAAACAGAGAGAAAAAGCGGCGGCCCGCTTTCTTAGCCCCGTGTAATGGACTGACTGAACCGAAATGGTCCATAAGGAAAATAGAACTGGAGCCATACCGCTCCTTAACCTCTTTGAGCTTTCTAGCCACTGTGTCCAGCGCCTCGTCCCAGGAGATGGGTTCAAACTGGCGGCTGCCCCGCTCCCCGGCTCTTTTCAACGGCCGTGTCAGGCGGTCTTTGGCATAGACAACTTCTTTTTGCGCGAGACCCCTGGCGCAGGCTTTCAGATAGGGCATTTTGCCGTCATCGGTGTCAATACGGGTGATTTTGCCATTCTCCACGTGGACTTTCAGAAGACAGCGACCACCGCAGTCGTACTGACAACTCGTGGTGACAACTTTGTGTTCGGAATCACCCATACCACTTCACCTTGAAAAGAAATCTCCTCGCCCCTTGCGGGCTTCGCCGTGAGCTCAGCCGAACGGAGAGGATTAAGGTGAGGGGGCAATGGAGCCTTTTCACCCTCACCCATTCGCTTCGCTCAGGGCAAGCTCTGACCTCTCCCATCGAGGGAGAGGAGAACACATGGTTGGCTAAGTCCCCTCTTCCCAGCTGGTGAGATACCGCTTCTGCTCCGGTGTCAGGGCGTCAATCCTGATGCCCATCGCCTGAAGCTTGAGTCGGGCAACTTCTTTATCGATTTCCTCAGGCACCGGATAGACTCTGGCGCCGAGCTTGCCTTTGTTCTTGGCCAGGTGTTCCAGGCAGAGCGCCTGGTTGGCAAAGCTCATATCCATCACGCTGGCCGGATGTCCTTCCGCCGCCGCGAGGTTGATGAGCCGCCCCTCCCCCAGCAGGTACAGGCGGCGCCCGTCCGCCAGAGTGTATTCGTCAACGTAAGACCTTATCTCCCGCTTATTCTTCGATAGTCCTTCCAGCACCGGGATATTGATTTCCACGTTGAAATGGCCGCTGTTGGCCAGAATCGCCCCGTCTTTCATCACCTGAAAGTGTCCCCTATCGATGACGCTTTTATCGCCGGTCACGGTGATGAAGATATCGCCGACTCGGGCGGCGTCAATGAGCGGCATCACCTGGAAACCGTCCATCACCGCTTCCAGCGCCCGGACCGGCTCGACTTCCGCCACGATGATGTGGGAACCAAGTCCTTTAGCTCTCATCGCGATGCCGTGGCCGCACCAGCCGTAGCCACAGACGACGACCTTCTTCCCCGCCCAGAGGATGTTGGTCGCCCGGGTGATGCCATCGATGGTGCTCTGGCCCGTGCCGTAGCGGTTATCGAAGAGGTACTTGGTCTTAGCATCATTGACGGCGATGATGGGGTATTTCAGCTTACCGGCTTTCTCCATACTGCGCAGGCGGATGACGCCGGTGGTCGTCTCCTCAGTCCCGCCGATAACGCCCGAGATGAGCTCGGTGCGTTTGGTGTGGAGCGTGGTGACCAGGTCGGCGCCGTCATCGACGGTCATCTGGGGCTTGTGGTCAAGGGCCGTGTTGATATGCTTGTAATAGGTCGCTTCGTCCTCGCCTTTGATGGCATTGACCGGGATGCCGTACTCGACGAGCGCGGCGGCGACGTCATCCTGCGTGCTGAGAGGGTTCGAAGCGCAGAAAATAAGGTCGGCGCCCGCGGCTTTCAATGCCAGCGCCAAGTTGCCGGTCTCAGTGGTGATGTGCAGGCAGGCGGCGATGCGGATGTCTTTGAGCGGCTTCTCCCGGGCAAATCTCTCCCCGATGAGCTTGACGACAGGCATTTCGCGGGACGCCCACTCGATTCTCTGCCTGCCTAAACCGGCGAGGGACGGGTCTTTTATGTCATAGTTGCGTAAAGCCAATGATTTTCCTCCGGGACAAAACGATATGCCATAAATGATACACGGAATTGGGGGCTAGTTCAAGAAGCGGTTGATATGGAGGATTTCAGGCGCAAGAGGTCTCCAAAAAATCGTTCAGCCTCAAAAACGCCCAAATGTCATTCCAGCGAAGGCTGGAATCCAGAAGAGAAGAGGATAGCTCCAGTAGGTTGCAAGACCACCTCGTCGGCGCCTTTTCTGATATACTTAATAGTATGCGGAAGTTCAAACTCATCGAGCACACCGCAGACATCGGCGTCGTTGCTTACGGCACGACCCTGGCGGAGGCGTACGCCAATGCCGCCTACGGTATGTTCTCTATCATCGCCGAGCTGGACAACGTCAGGGAAATCGAATCTCGCGAGTTGGACCTTTACGAAGATGACCCGGAGGCTTTGCTCTTCGAATGGCTCAACCGCCTTCTCTACATCTTGGACGTGGAAAAGCTCCTTTTTAAGCGATTTGACGTCACCGAGTTCGACGGCCGCCGCCTGAAAGCCGTCTGCTACGGGGAGAAGTACGACCCATTGCGACACCAAATCAAGCTGGGCGTGAAGTCGGCGACGTACCATATGCTTAAAGTGGACGCCAGCAAGAGTCAGGTTCAGGTCATTTTTGACGTCTAGGAGGTGAGCTATGCCCAAGTGGAACGGACCTATCGAAAAAGTCGATGAATTCCGCTGGCGCATCCCCAAGCGCTACAAGCAGGGTATGCTTGTCGACGGACTGATATACTCCGACTCCAAGATGCTCGAGCAAATCCGTGACGAGCAAGCCCTCGAGCAGGTGGCTAACGTCGCCTTCCTGCCCGGAATCGTCAACTACTCGATGGCGATGCCGGACATCCACTGGGGCTATGGCTTCCCCATCGGCGGGGTGGCGGCGATGCGGGTCGAGGACGGGGTGGTCTCGCCGGGGGGCGTCGGCTTCGATATCAACTGCGGCGTCCGCCTTCTCCGCACCAACCTGATGAAGGATGAGGTCTTGCCCAAAATCAAACCGCTCGTCGATGCCCTTTACAGCAACGTCCCCTCGGGCGTCGGCTCGGAGGGCAAAATCCGCCTCCGGAAGGGGGAAATCGACGAAGTGCTGGTCAAGGGGTCTCGCTGGGCAGTCGAGAAGGGTTTCGGCCAGCCGGAAGACCTGGAAGCCACCGAGGAGCATGGCGAAATGAAAGGCGCCGATGCTACTAAAGTCAGCGCCCACGCCAAGGAAAGGGGCTACCCCCAGCTCGGCACGCTCGGCTCAGGCAACCATTTCCTCGAGGTGGCGCTGGTCGATAAGATTTTCGAGCCGGCAACCGCCAAAGCGATGGGCATTGACGCCGTCGACCAGGTAATGCTCTACATCCATTGCGGGTCGCGCGGCCTCGGCCATCAGGTCGCCGATGATTACATCAAGGAAATGGTCAGGGCGATGGTCAAGTACGGCATCGAACTGCCCGACCGCCAGCTTGCCTGCGCGCCGGTCAAATCGCCGGAAGGTCAGGCATACCTTGGCGCGATGCGCTGTGGCGCCAACTTCGCCTGGGCAAATCGACAGTGCATCGCTCACTGGGTGCGGGAAGCCTTCTGCCAAATCCTGGGCAAGCGCGAGGCGGACGCCGGACTGGAGCTGATTTATGACATCGCCCACAACATCGCCAAGATTGAACAGCACGAGGTCGATGGCAGAAAAACGACTCTCTGCGTCCACCGCAAGGGCGCCACGCGCGCTTTCCCGGCGGGCCACCCCGACGTGCCGAAGCAATATGCCAAAATCGGCCAGCCGGTGCTCATCCCGGGGGATATGGGGCGGGTGTCCTATGTTCTCGTGGGCACCGAGCAGGCGATGAAAGAGACCTGGGGTTCCACATGCCACGGGGCGGGGAGAAGGCAGAGCCGCGCCGCCGCCAAGCGGCAAGTCTCGGGCAGAGACGTCCTCAACGAGCTTGCATCGCGGGGCATCACGGTGCGGGCGGGCAGTCTGTCCGGCCTGGCCGAGGAAGCCTCGGAAGCCTACAAGGACGTGAACGAGGTGGTGGGGATAGCCCAGGGCGCCGGGATTTCAAAGATTGTGGCACGGACAAGACCGATTGGGGTGATAAAGGGGTAGGCCACCCCAGCGGCACGATTAAGCCAGAGCCGGTTATCAGACTCTTGACAATTACCGAGATTACTAATATAGTAGTCTAGTAGAATATAATGAGAATTACTCGAACTGGGACTTTTCACAAAGCCTGGAAAGAGTTAACTGAAGAGCAAAAGGAGCTAGCTCGTAAGGCGATTAGGAACTTGACCGGGAATATCAGATACCCTTCACTGAGAGTGAAAAAGATGAAAGGGACTGCAAGAATTTGGGAAGCCCGGGTCAGCCGTTCGTTGAGGATGACTTTCCAGGTAGAGGGCGACACGATTATTCTACGCAACATTGGCAAGCATGATGAGACTCTGGGCAAACCCTAGGAGGTGGTGAGAGTGACGGCCTACAGCAAGGTGACGAGACACGGACAGATTACCCTCCCCGCGCCAGTCCGAAAGAAACTCGGTATCGAGGAGGGAGACATTATTGAGATTGACATAGTTAATGAAAAAGCGGTTCTTGTACCCAAGAGACTGGTAGACAAGAACCAGGCATACTTCTGGACCAAGAAATGGCAAAAAGCCGAGAAAGCGGCCGATGCGGATATCAAAGCCGGACGAGTGAAGACCTTTGATTCAGCTGAGGACTTGTTAGAAGATTTAGGCTAGCAGCCCTGCCGATTGGGGTGATAAAGGGGTAGCTCTTGAGTGGTGCCCTATCCCCTCAGTCCTCTTTCCCGGGGAATTTGTTCGGGAAAGGGGAAGTAAACGTAAGAGGGGCTAGCGCCCTTCAGGGTGAACCTTCAGGCTGAACCCCTCTTAGACGCCCCGCTTCTTGACCCTACCCCAGCCCCACCCGCTCCTTCACCAGCGCCAGCGTCTTCTGGGCGGTGGGGCGCACGCGGTCAGCCCCTTCTTTCAGCAGGCGGTCGATGTGGGTGGGGTCGGCGGTGAGCTCTTTATAGCGGGTTTGTAAAGGCGCCAGACCGGCAATGACCACCTCCGCCAACTCCTTCTTCAGGACAGCGTAGCCCTTGCCAACAAAGTAAGCCTCAATTTCCTTTTCAGTCTTCTTCGTGAAGAGCTGGTAGATGGACAGCAGGTTGTAAATCCCGGGCCGGTTTTCGTCAAAGACGATGCCGCGCTGAGAGTCGGTGGTGGCTCTCATAATCTTGCCGCGGATTTCATCGGGCGAATCGAGGAGATAGATGGCGTGGCCCGGGCGGTCTTCGCTCTTGCTCATCTTCATCGTGGGGTCGTCCAGTCCCATAATGCGCGCGCCTAGCTCGGGAATGACCGGCTGGG
>Ga0315288_10012381_pt1 | contig 10727 bp, 13 predicted proteins | sample YL17G11_20_MG_FD_203454 | JGI IMG/M metagenome (GOLD analysis project Ga0315288, IMG submission 203454) | Sediment microbial communities from Yellowstone Lake, YNP, Wyoming, USA - YL17G11_20 | ecosystem: Environmental > Aquatic > Freshwater > Lake > Sediment | place: USA: Wyoming | collected...
CGGATACCGAGAATCCCGAGAACGGCATCGACGAGCAGCTGGCCGCCTTCGCCTGGGGAGCAAACGGTCTGATCTATGATGCCATGTTTACGCCCGAGGAGTATCTGGCCGGGAAGCGCGGCTGGGGCCATAGCACCTGGCTCGAGGGTACGAGGATCGCCGCTGCGGCCGCGGTCCGGTGGCTCTTCCTGTCCCACTGGAATCCCGATGGCACCGACCGGCAGATCAAGGAGATGATCCGCCAGGCTGGAGCCAGGTTCCCGCGGACGATCGGGGCCCGCCGGGGGTTGAAAAAAGTTTTCTGATATGAGAAATATAGCCGGTAAGAGCCTGAGGAGAGAGGTCGCGCCATGAACCCGACAACGCCTTCCCAGTCGGCTGCGTACTGGGACATTTTGATGTTCCTCCTATTTTTGGGCCTCGCCCTGGTCGTTTATCTGTTGATCCGGAGGGCGAGCCGGAATGCCCTGAAGTCTCAAGACAGGATTTTCGGCCTTTTTTTATTGCGGTTAAGCCTTCCGGCCATTTTCCTGGCCGCCGCTTTCATTTTCAAGATTGGTCCCTTGCGGATGGCGCTTTCTTTTACATCGCAGTTCTATAAGTTCCTGGATGCGGCCATCGTGTTTTTCCTTTTTTTTCTCCTCCTCAGGTTCATTGATGCCGGTTTGTTTTCCTGGTTCCAGAAGAAGAGCAAGCCGTTCCCCATGCCCCGGGTCCTGCACGGCTCCATCCTTGTTGTCCTCTATCTTACTATTCTCTTAGCCGTTCTCAAGGGCCGGCTGGGGGTCAACATCACAGGCTTCCTGACGACCTCGGTCATCCTGACGGCTATTTTAGGCTTGGCCCTCCAGGGCGTGCTGAGCAACGTGCTGGCCGGCATGTCGCTCAATTTCACAAACTCCTTCAGCCGCGGCGATTGGATCAGGATCGGCGAATACGAGGGCGTTGTTTTGGACACCAACTGGCGCGAAACCCTGCTCCGCGACCGCGCCTCCAACGTCATCATCATCCCGAACAACGCCGTGGCTTCGGCGACCATCATCAACTACACCCGGATGTACCCGGAAACGGCCGTGACGATCCCCATCAAGGTCTGCGCTTCAGCCCCATCCTCCGAGGTCCTGGCGGCGATCAAGGAGGCCTGCCGCGAGGTCCCGGAAATCCTTTCCTTGCCGGAGCCCAGGGCCTACATCCTCAGCTATGATCAGTTCGGCATCTCCTATCTTGCAAAATTCTGGGTAACCGACTACGAACAGAAAGATATCATCATCACCGAAATCGGCCGGCTTATCTGGTACAAATTCCAAAGGAGGGGGATTTCCGTACCCGTCGCGGTCGAGGAGCAGGTTAAGGAAGTGCTGGACACATTCCAGGAGAAGAGGGCCGTCAGTGCGGCCGAGGAGGAACGTGAGAAGACCTACACGGACCTCGTCAGGTCTGATTTCCTCCGCTATCAGGAAGGGGAGAGAGCCGGGGAGATGATCGTCTCGGAAGATGAGCTGAGGGACCTGGCCTCGCTCGTCCGCAGGGAAACCTTCGGACGGGGCGAGGTGCTGTTCCGGCAAGGCGAGAAGGGCGACAGTTGTTACGTGGTGGCCGCAGGGCTGATCCGGGGCGAGATCGTTTACGAGGAAAACGCCAAACGGTTCACCTCGGAGTTCCGCGTCGGGACGGGCGGGATCTTCGGCGAGATGTCCCTTTTCACCGGCATGCCGCGCACCGCTACCGGGATCGTAGAGGCGGACGCGGAGTTGCTCCAGATCAGTTCCGAGAGTTTTGCCCACCTGATCTCGCGGAATACAAAACTGGCCGAAGTCATCGCCGAGATCGTCAGCAACCGTAACCTTAAGAACCAAGAATTCCTGAAGAAGATCAAGGAGCTGTCCCTGAAAGACCTGGAGGCCGCCTCCAGCAAAAAATCCATCCTGGAGCGCCTTCTGCGCCTGGTTCATCTGGGGAAAAAGCGCTAGGGGAAGCGGGCCCGGGACGGGCTCGTTTGAAAAAATCGCCTGTTTCGGATATATTGAATCGTGCTTCGCCCGCCTCAAGATTGAGGCGGGCGAAGGATGCCCCCGTAGCTCAGTATGGATAGAGCGAGGGATTCCTAATCCTTTGAGTTCTCCCCCTTATGACGGCGGAATCAGCGACTTAGACAGGCCCAGGCTTATACAATCTTAATCAATTGACTTCTCCCGACACGTCAAAAAAGCGCCAACGATTCGACCCCCTTGAATACCGGCCCTCTCGAAACCGTGAGAGACGGGAATTGAAGAAAGATTAAGAAAGGTTTGATTTTTATAAACACCCTTTTACATTTCCTCCCCATTTCGTGAAAAATCCTCCCCTCTTTTAAGAAAATCCTCCCCTCATTTGATTCATGACTCCGTCCTTCAGTATTTTTGAGCCGTTAAGAGCCCAAAGTCGTTTAGGAGGTCACAATGGTCCAAACCCCAACAAGACGATGGCTGCGGCCACGGGAGGCCGCGGAGTTCCTGGCCGTCGACACGCAGACCGTGTACAGGCTCGCCCGGACGGGTCGGCTCCCCTGCGCGAAGGTCGCGGGAAGCCTCCGCATCGATGGCCTGCGGCTACAGGCCTATATGGAGGCCCAAAGCAAGTCTTCCGGCGCCGGCATGATGAAATAATCCCGGCCATCCCCAAGGGACCTCCCGTGAATCGAAAACGTGATCCGCGGCCGTATGTCGGGATGCACAAAGAAGTGATTTTCGGCTGCCCTGAATGGGCCGCGCTTTCACCCCAGGCAAAAAGCCTTTATCTTTTGCTCAAGGGAAAGCGGAACCCGAAAAAGAACGGCGGCCTTGTGAGGTTGAGTTATCGCGATATACTTGAACGGAAATATCATGGCCTACGGAAGCGAGGCACAATTTCGCGAGCGTTCAGGGACCTTGAGTCGGGAGATTGGATTCGCCGCCAGGATAAAGGCGGAGGCCTTTTTGGGAAGGCAACTATCTACATCCTCACCGGGAAATTCGATGAATATGGATTTTGAAAGTCGGCCGATCAGGTTCATCGCCCATACCTGGTATAAGTATATAGACTTATGGTTCCCATGCTGGAACTGGTCAGCAGTTCCCATGCTGGAACTGGTCATATGGGGAAACCCGAAAACAAAGGTTTCTGAAAACAGGCCAACCGGTTCCCATGGTGGAACCGGTACCGGTTCCCATGGTGGAACCTGCGTCTGTTTTTATGGCAGCAGGCAGCCGCCCTCTGAGCCTCTGGGGGCAACTGATTTGGGGTCAGGCGTGCGTCAGGCTAAAGATGTTGATATTAAAAGGCTTTTCGATACGGTCAAGGGACCAATCGACGTGTCTCTGACGTGTCGGAAAGTCAGCCGAAAGTGCAATTTATTGATAAGAAAGGACTTACAAAGTGAGCGGAAATAAGACAGGGCGCCTGGGCAGGCCGGCAATCCATGGCGCCTACAGTTTGCAGCCTCCGGATCGTTTGTTGAGGGGTCGGGCAAAGCGCCGGCTGAGAGGATACTTGAGCCGGGTCCGCGAGACTCTCATCTTGGATCTGGGCGGCTCAGAGGAAAAACTTACGGCGGGTCAGCTCGTCCTGGTTGATAGGGCGATCGCAAAACTGACCATCATTCGCATGATTGAAAACTATATCGCCGGCGCCGGGGTCTTCGATAAGCCGGGGATGCTGCGGTCGGTCCTCACGGGGCCATACGTGACGTTCACCCGGGAACTGCGGGCGGATCTGCTGGCGCTGGGGATCAGCAAGCGGCGGGTCGATGAGGGGCCCATGCCCTGGGAGTTAGACGATGACAAAAACGATCATCCAAGCACTGCATGACGGGAGGCTTTTGAGGCCGGCGTTCAAGGACCTCTCGACGTGGAGGTCGTGGGAGGTTTATCTCAAGGCGCTTTTCGGGCTGCCGCTCGAGGCCTCGGAGGTGGAGACATTCAGGGCCGCGACGGGTCTCGAGGATCCGCCGGCCGGCCCGAGCCGGGATTCATTCTGCATCTGCGGCCGGAGGTCGGGCAAGAGCTTCATGTCGGCGGCGATCGCGGTTTGGCTCGCGTGCTCGCGCGATTGGTCCAGGATCCTGGGCGTGGGGGAGCAGGGCTGGATCTTCATCGTGGCCGTGGACCGGATGCAGGCGCGAATCATCCGCGGATACGTCGAGGGCATACTGAAGGCGAGCCCGGCGTACTCGCGGCTGCTGCGCGAGAGCGTCCAGGACGAGGTCCGGCTGACGAACGGGGTCGTGATCGCGATCAAGACGAGCTCGTTCCGGAGCGTTCGGGGCTTCACCCTGCTCGCCTGCATAGCGGAGGAGCTCGCTTTCTTCCGGAGCGAGGAGTCGGCGAACCCCGACATCGAGCTTCTGCGGGCCGTGAAGCCGGCGTTGGAGACGGTCCCGGGCTCGCATTTAATCGGCGTGAGTACTCCCTATGCACGGTCAGGAGCTTGCTGGGAAGTTTTCAAGAATTTCTACGGCAAGGCTGGGGGCCCGCTGGTGTGGCGCGCGCCGTCGCTCATGATGAACCCGACGCTCAAGCCCGAGTCGATAGAAGCGGCGCTGGCCGCGGATCCGGAGGGGGCCCGGGCGGAGTGGCTGGCCGAGTTCAGAAATGACATCAGCTCCTACGCCGATCCGGCGCTTATCGAGTCGCTTGTGATTCCCGGCCGGATTCAGATCCCGCGGATGGAGTCGGTCGAGTACCGGGCATTCGTCGATCCTTCGGGCGGCGGCGGCCAGGACTCCATGGCGCTGGCGATCGGGCACAAGTCGGAGGAGGGGCGGATCGTCCTGGACGCGCTGCTGGAGAAGCGGCCTCCGTTCAATGTCGGATCGGTCACGGCCGAGTTCGCGGAGACGCTCAAGGGCTACGGAGTCAGCCAGGTCATGGGGGACAAGTACGGCGGCGAGTGGCCGGCGCAGGCCTTCGCGCGCCAGGGCGTGCATTACGAGACGGCCGAGAAGAGCTCGAGCGAGCTTTTTCTCGAGCTGCTGCCGGCGCTGACGTCGGGAGGCGTCGAGATCCTGGACAACAAGCGGCTCGTGTCTCAGCTCGCGAACCTCGAGCGCCGGTCGCGGCCGGGCGGCCGGGACCTCGTGGCGCACTTCCCGGGCTCCCACGACGACCTGGCCGTCGTCCTGGCCGGCCTGTGCTCGCTCGAGATGCGCGACCTGCGCAAGGGCAAAGTCTACTTTCGCGGCATGGTTGGGGTCGTGCGGTCCTCGAGTCGGCGAATCAGCGGGGGGTTCTGGGACAATCCGAAGGTCATCTCGGACGCAGAAGCCAGAAGTTTTCGTCCAGGCGAGCCGCCCTTCAAGCCCGGATTGGACGAAGCGACCATGCCGGCCGCGGCGCCGAAGATCCTGGATCCGACAAAGGGGCACGTCTTCGTCTCGCATGGCGCGCCCGAGCAGCTCTCGTCCGAATGGATCCGGTCGATGTTCTCCAGGACGGACCCCGACGTCGAGCCGGCCGACAAAGTCCCCGGCGAGAAATGAGGCTGGATTCCCAGCGATCATCTGCCAGCGGGAGGCGTCCTGGCGGGTCGTCCCCGTTCTCTCAAGGACCGCGGCGTATTCGGAGCGTTGTCCAATGTCGGATAACGCTTTTTGGGGTATTCCCCTTCCGCCCTGGTCCTTTTTCAACTTCCCCAGGAACCAGCCAGCCTTCCGGGCCGAATTTCCGCGGCTGTTTCATCCTGTCGGCCGGCGATCGCCCCGCTACGGGCTTGTTTTGAGGCCGTTTTTTCCCGAAAGCCGAAAAAGGCCCAGGATAGTGTCTCAATTTTAAAAGTTGACATTGATAAAATATAAAACTTGACAAATATCATCCCAGGATTTATATTATGCCTGATATGGACAAAGAAATCGAGGAAAAGGTCAGGGAAGTTGTCAGTCGTGAGACTGATAAATTAGTTGTCAAGGTCCGCCAGGCCGCGGTTGAGATGCTGGAGAAATATGTCGGGCCCGGCCGGATATCCCCGGAGGATGCGGGGGTCTTCATCGGGATTTCTTATCGCCAAATTTATCGCTGGCTCGGCTGCCGGCTCTCCAAGCTCTGGCTGCCGCAGCTCAAGGATATCGACTCCATATCTGCCTTCATCGGGCGCGTGGAAGAGATCCGCGCCGCCTGGGTCGAAATCGTGACGGGCTGGAAGAGACCAAGCGCCGATATCAAGCGGGTATTCTACCATCCCGGACTCACGGCCATCATCGAGAGCGATCGGGAGATCGAGGACAAGGTGGACCTGCTGACAAAAAGGACGGTCCATCTCCTGGTGTGCGAAATGAGGTCCCGGGCCGATGCCAAATAGGCCAGAAAATGGGCCTGGTGCGAGTCTGCGGGGCTTTCTTGGCCTTGCGCGGCCCTTGGCCAAGGGGGTCCAAAAGATTGAATACAGTTGACAACGGAAGTATAAGGCCAGGGGGAAATTTCTCGCCAGAATCGCGCAGGATCGATTTTCATAAAAATAAGTGTTGGTTCTAAAGGAATTAAGCATGACCGAAGAAGAGCGGCTGAGACGCAAGGGGGCGAGGGAACTGGTCGACGTCGAAATCGATGAGATCTCAATTGTTGATAACGGCGCGAATCGGAAAAAATTCTATATAGTGAAGCGGGAGGGAACCATGGATCTTAAAAAAGCTTTGGAGGAATTCCTGGAAGGATTTGACGTCGAGAAGGCTCTTAGCGAGGATGCGATCGCCGCGATCACGAAAAGCCTTGAGATATTAAGTCGCTATAAAAGTGATTTCCCGGATGATGTGCTTTCGGCATGCCAAATTTTGGCTGCGGCCATCGGGAAGGACGTGGATACCGAAGGCGGCAATGGCGGCAAGCCGAAATTGACGCCGCAGGGCTATGGATATTCGCGGGAGAAGGACGGCGAGAGCCGCCCCGTGTCCATGGGAAAGTCCGCCGGCGACAGGTGGCCGAGTATCGCCGGGCGCGCCTCTGCGACTTCACAAGGTTTTGCCACGGGCTTGGTCTTGCGCCCGGCTCTTCAGAAGTCCGAAGGCGCTGAGGAAGACGGCGAGGACGATGATCCGGCCCCTTTTCTCGTACAGCGGCGCGCGATGAAGAAGTCGATCGACAGCCAGGTCGATGACGACAATATCGCCGGCGCCGCCGATGACGGGCCTGTGGACCTGTGGCCTTCACTTTCTCGGGCATAACGATGAAGTCCAATTTTGGGATGAATGAGTTCTTCATGTTTTTTCTCCTAGGGCCGCGGGCGGGGGACCCCCTTCAGCCTCCGCCCGGCCCATTTTTTTTTGACCTTGTGAGGTGAACCATGACTCAACGACTTCCTGAACAACGGGCGGGTGAGATCCAGTCCCAGGTCCATCAGCTTTCGGAGGACCTCAGGCTGCTGAGGTGCGATCTCCCGACGACCTACACGTCCGCACTTTCGGATCTCGACGCCGCGCGCGAGAACTTGCGGCTGCTGATTTCGCATATGCGTGTAGGCTGACCATGGACAAGAAGAAATCGCCCATGGGCGCTGGCCCTGCAGAGACTCCCTCCCTAACTCCTGGTCTGGGGGGATCTCCCCACTCTGAAAGGAAGGCTGCGCTGCTGGCCGAGGTCGGCGAGATCGAGAAGCTTCTCGGTGGCGCCATGGAAAGGGACGGCTTCGGATCCGGTCTCAACGTAAGACTCATGCCGGGCATCACCTACCGGGCCGTGCAACGACTAACGGCGCTGCTGAGAAAAATCATCGAATGACCATCCGTGACAGGCCTGTCACGGAATTGCCACAGAGAAGCGGGCCGGGAGGGTCAGGGACGTCCCTCCTTCCGGCCCTTTTTTTTGGGGGTGACGAGGTGAGACTCCATGAACGCGTCGATATCGGACTTGCGATAAACGACCTTCCTTGAGACCTTGACGAACGGCAGGCCCAGCCGCCTGAATTTCAGCAGCGTATTTTTCCCGATCCGCAAGTATTCCCGGGCTTCCGTTGAGGTTAGATAGCGCTCGTCCATCTCCCCAAATCTACCCGAAATCTGAATCCCTTTCAATAAAAAAGTTCTTGACAATTGTATAACATCGTCTATAATAAGCGTAAAGGGACATGACGGGAACGATAGAAATGTTAAAGGTCCTGGAGACGGCGGCGCGGCCGGTCCCGCCTTTTGGTTCCCATCAAACCCCCCTTTTTTGCAGCCGGCCGCGCCGCCGTCATCATGGAGGAAACGATGAAAGCGAAAAAGGCGAGTATCCTGAGCAAGCTGGAAGGTAGTATCGACTTCGAGGCCTTTCTCAGCAATTCGTTTGTTCGGAGCTTTATTACCTCCTTCGACAAATGGAGCGAGGACATGTCCGAGAGGGATAAGGGTGCTCTTCTCCTGAAAAGTTTTCTTGAGATCAAGAAGATTGCCGATGAAAAAAGCAAAACTAAAAGAGATCGAGGCTAGGCTGACAGGCGAGGAATTCGACCGGCTCTATGATCGGGCCATCGAGCGCATGCGGCGCGATCCGGAAAGCGATCGAAAGGATGCCATTTATCCTGCTGGACCTGGCCGCGCCACTCCCTCCCGGACGGGGAGAACGAATATGGCAGATAGAAGACTGAGCAAGCTCCAGAGATTCATCCTGGCTACCGCCTGGGAACGTTACCGCCGGGGGTTAGAAAAGCCGGAGAAGGATCGGTGCGGGCTGGATGCGCTGGCGGTTTATACCGATGAAATCTATCGGGGTTTCTATCATTCCTTCTGTGGCCGGAATCAACGTTATCCCCACAAATTCGCGGCCTCAATTTCGAGGAGCCTGAAACAGATCGAAGGTTTTTTCCTTAAACGGTTCCGGTACGGCGGAGAAACATCGTTCATCGTATTCAAGTCGGAGGGGGATATCGCGTCGGTATGCCGAAGTTGTTGGGAAGAGGGCGGCTTAAAGTTGACTGCCTCAGTCAACAATAAGGGGAAGTCATGAAAGCCGAGAAAAACCTTAAATTTATTAAGCCTCGCGACGGCAATCCCAGCTACTACGCGACGGAGATCACGCTGCGCGGCCGGCGGATCCGCCGGTTCGCCGGCTATACGAAGGACCAGGCGCGCCAGTTCATCGCCCGGCTGAGGCTCGAGGGCCCGGAGGCGGTCCTCGCGCCGCCGTCCGCGGCCGACGGCAGGACGTTCGGCGAGTACGCGAGGGCGCTCCTCGACTCGGCCGAATGGCAGGGCCTGCGCTCGGCGAAGAGGAACGAGGGCCTTCTCAAAGCGCTAAACGTCACATTCAAGTCTGTCCCGCTCGTCGATATCAAGCCGAACATGGTAAGGGACTACATGACCCGCCGGCTCACCCAGGGGCCCAAGCCGCTTAAGCCGGCCTCCGTTAACCGCGAGAGATCGCTGCTCCTGCGCGTGCTCAACGTGGCCAAATCTGACGGCGTCATCGCCTCGAACCCGATCAGCGGGAAATCCGTCAAGCGGCTGGAGGAGGACAACTCCCGGGAGTCGAGGATCCTCGAGCTCGGCCTGATGGACGCCGACATGAGGCGGCTGATCGAGAAGGCCGACGAGAGGACGAGGCCGGTCGTCGAGATCGCTCTCCTCTCCGGGATGAGGCTTGGCGAGATCCTCAGCCTGCGCTGGAGCCAGGTGAACTTCCCGCAGCGCACGCTCACGATCACGGCCGCCAAGTCGAAGTCGAAGAGGAGCCGCATGATTCCGCTCGGCTGGGACCTCCTCGAGGTTTTCCGGTCCATCCGGCGCCGCGGCGAGTATGTCTTCCCGAACGGCGGTACAGGTACCCATCAGAAGAGCGTCCGGAAGTCGTTTGAGTCGGCCTGTCGCCGCGCCGGGATCCCGCACGGCCGGGACTCGGGGATCGTCTTCCATGACCTCCGGCACGTCGCGGCCACTGAGCTCGTGAAGGTCATCGACGTCGTGACGGCCTCAAAGATCCTCGGCCACGCGTCGGTCGAGATGACCATGCGCTATGTGCACGTCACGGACGCCGACAAGCGCCTGGCCATCGAGGCGCTCGGCGGCTGGCTCCGTGGACCACGTCAAAAAAACGCCACCCCGCTCCGGGAGATCTCCCGCGAGGGTCTCCCCCCGCTACTTCCCGCTGCTTCTTGACAAAGCAGAATCAGCGAGTTAATATCCGTTTTGCGTTCATTCGCCCCCGTAGCTCAGTATGGATAGAGCGAGGGATTCCTAATCCCTAGGTCGCCGGTTCGAGTCTGGCCGGGGGCACCACATTTTCCCCGAGAAATTCCTTCTTTCCTTTTAAGCTCTCTTAGCCACAATTAGGCGATTTTAGTCAATTCTGGTGACAAACTGGTGACAAAAGGGGAGAAGTTTGCATTGAAAGATACTCTTTAAAAATAGGGCGGGTGGTTATCAGCCATCGGACCGGGGTTCGAACCCCCGTGGCGCTGCCAGCTCTGTTACCGATTTGGCGGAAATTGATGTGGTCTGTAATGAACTGCGTCAGAGAGTAAGTTGATTTTGTCTAGGAGGCCTATCATGAAAAAATGGATAAGATACTCGAGAAATCCGGAAGAACGAGTAATGCTCCTTTCGACCAAGCATTCTTCCCCGGTTAATTGCCTGAACTGCGGCCGACTGTTAAGGAGTGAGCCATATCTTTTGTCTAACGATTCAGTATCTCAATTTTGTCCTTGTGGCTACGATAATATTATCACCTTTGTAGAGGAATGTTTGTGGGAAGTACGTTTGAAAAAGGTTGAGCCAGAAGGGCCCAATGGAAAGAGAAAATTGCGGAATC
>Ga0315288_10012387_pt1 | contig 10724 bp, 29 predicted proteins | sample YL17G11_20_MG_FD_203454 | JGI IMG/M metagenome (GOLD analysis project Ga0315288, IMG submission 203454) | Sediment microbial communities from Yellowstone Lake, YNP, Wyoming, USA - YL17G11_20 | ecosystem: Environmental > Aquatic > Freshwater > Lake > Sediment | place: USA: Wyoming | collected...
ATCAAGATTACGAGTTGGTTCAACAGAAGAGGCCGATGGTGCAGGACAGGTCGTATTGGTTAAGCAGGGCGTGATTCACTAATGACAGACCTAGAAAGCTCGATATATCAAGACGGCGAATCACGTAAAAATCCAACTCGAATATTTCCTCTTATTATAGGAACCAAAGTGCAGGCTGATGATGGCGATATAGGAGAAATAATAAGAATTGATATAAAAGAAATGAAATGTCCATATTCAATTAAATGGAAAAAAGCTAATCGCGTCAGTGGTGGATATACTGAAGATGAGATATTTCGAAGATTTACAGTTGTTATCGAAAAATTAGACGACGAAGATGAATTAGACGAATCACCTTTAAATATTATAATTGTAGAGAAACAAGAATAGGGCGTGATTGAAATGGTGCGTCGTGGGCCGAAATGTAAAAAATGCGGACATATAATGAAGAAAGTTTATCACGAACATTATAGTGTTCGCTTTCAATGTCGGTGTGGTTGGGAATGGATACCACCAATGTCATCAAAGAAAAAGTGGGGTTGATTAAATGCAGAAACCATTAAATAAAGACAAAAGCTTGAAAAAGATAAAGATGAAAGAAACTATGCTTGAAATTCAATTTGATGATTCAGGTGATTATTTCATATTATTATGGAGAGATAAGAATGGTGACGTGCATATTACAGGACCGGGAACATTCCATTCAAATGATTTGGTAGTGCTAAACGTGCCGCCAATAAACGGTAAACTGTGCGCTGTTATAAAGAAGAAGGTGAATTAAATGGCTAAGATAGATATAGATTTACTATTGAAAGAATTGGAGGCAAAAAACGTAGTTAGGCAGCAGCATCCAACTCTACCATTGTGGATATACAAATATACTCAGTCCACTGTTTACGATAAGAAATGGAACGAGACTAATCTGCGATGCCGAGGATTGGTAGTAGATGAACATGGTAATATAGTATCGAATGTTATGCCTAAGTTCTTTAATGACTTTGAATCAACAGCGCCCGGAATGTCCGGTCTTATAGCACCGAGAAAGGATGGTATAATTAAAACTACGGAGAAGCTCGATGGCAGCTTAATTACTGTATCGTGGTGGAACGAAAATCTGGTAGTTTCGTCGTCAGGTTCATTTAAATCACCTCAAGCATTTAAAGCTAGAAAGATAATAGAAGAGAATAATTATACTTTCGATAAAGGCAAGACGTATCTCTTTGAAGTTATCTATCCAGAAAATAGGATAGTTCTAAATTACGGAGATATGGAACGATTGGTACTTATCACTAAGAGAGATACACAAACCGGAGTAGAAGAAAGCATTGATGACGAAACTAAATTCTATAAGGTTCCGGTTGTAGCTAAGTCACTCGAAGAGTTGATAGCAGAGAAGGCTCGTCCCGATTTCATTAATAAAGAAGGATTTGTCGTACAGTACGATAATGGGTCGAGACTTAAAGTAAAGTACGATAAATATATGGAGATACACAAACTAATATCTGGAGTTAATGAGAAATATATTTGGGAAATAGTTAAAGATAAAATAGATATAATGGACTTGGTAAACCGGATGCCGGACCATATCCAAGCATTTGTTAAACCCTATATGGTTGAATTGAGAAATAAATATCAGGCATTAGAAATTGCATGTATGGCAGAATACGATAGAATAGTAGAGTCGTTACCGAAAGGGTTTAATCGCAAACAATTTGCAGTGATAGCGGCCCAATCATCAAATGCAAGCGTAATGTTTCTTATGCTGGATGGGAAATCATACGAGCAAGCGATTTGGAATAAAATCCGGCCTATGGCAACCAAGACTTTCGGAATAGGGGAGGATTGGGAAGCATGAATAAAGATGGCTCACCAGATTGTTGTGGCGCATTAGAATGTCCACCAGACAGAGACGAGTGTACGTGTGGATGGATAGGAACTTGCCTTGAAATAGTTAGGAAAAAATATTCCCAATTAATGTTAAAACGTGGTAATATCGGAGGGCATTAATATGACAAAGTACGTAACAGTAAGATTAACTGAATGCGAAGCTATGAGCCTAGGTTGGTACGGATTAGGAATCTATGACAAACGGAGGAACGATAAAGATATTCCGCCATCCTTTGGAAAAGAAGCAATCAGAAGAGCAGCGCAGAAAATAATGTCGAGCTTTATCGTTAAAGAGAATAAATTATTTCAAAAGGAAGTTATAAAGAAAGGCAGAAAGATTATTGAAAAGAGAAAGCAATGCAGTTGTCGTACATCTGATATAGAACTTGAAAAGTGCTTCAAAGACTATACACTGGAACGGTGATTAAAATGTCAGAACAAATAACGATAGATAATATAGTTGAAATGACCGATAAAATATTCGTGGATATAGCCAAGCAGTTATACATAAAAGACAAACGGGTTGACCCTATATTCGTCCTCTTTTATAAAGAAGAACAGCCCAAAGTTATAGCAATCCCACCGTATTTGATGGATGAGAAAGATATGCTTTCTGAAATATTGAAACGGGCTGTTAGAGCACAGAAGGATAAACTATTGGCGGCTATGTTTATGTGCGAAGCGTGGACATTAGAAGTTAAAGGTGATATACCTGACAAACCACCGACTTCGATATCAGGTCATCCTGATAGAAAAGAAGCTATTATGCTTGCGTTAGAAACCCATGATTGGATAAAGACAAAACGAATTATGGTTGCAGATGGAAAGATAGAAAAAGAAGGAGAATGGGAACAGATGAAAGAAGGGATGGGACGATTCTTAAGTTATGGTCTTTGTAAAGATTTCAAAGAAACTAACTTCGATGAATTGAAAGAAAAGAAGACGCAGAAATTCGATAACAGTTATATAAGGTAAGGAGGTTGTTTGTATGGTGGACGACGATGAGGTAAAGGATAAAAAGCGGGCGGTACAAGATGCAGAGCTTTTGGCTGAAATAGGCAAACTCAGGATTGAGATTGCTGAGAAGGAAGTACAGGAACGGACTTTAGGCAGGGAACTGGTTCAACTTAAGTCCAAGTTAAGGACTGCGTTGATACGCGCTAACCAATTCCTAGTTGCTGAGATAACTGCGCTTGGTCCTGACGAAGAAGAAATTGCTAAGAAGAAGGCAATGATAGCAACGACAACTTCTACTTCACTCAAATCGAAACCACATACTGGCATGTATGGCCCTAAAGCGAAGACCAAGCTTGATATGATGGGTACAAATGTTATCTACAAAGAAGTGGTAATAGAGTTGGGTAATTATATACGCACTATCACCGCAACTGGAAAGATTGCATCGAGAGTAGAAATAAGAAAATATATATCTGAATCGTTCGGAGTAGAAAATACTGATTCGCTTGGAACATCGATTGGTCAATATCTTCGATATATGATTGCGGGAAAGCACGTCGCGCGGGTGAATAAAGGTGAGTACAAATGGGTTGGGAAGCCTTTGTCCGGTGACGATGGTTATAAACCAAAGATAGACAATGTGGTCGAATTGACAAAGTAGGTTGTGGTCGAATGGATATTAGTGTACCAGAGTTCCTAGTTCCCCGCAAGTATCGTGTTATGCGAGCACTAAATAAAGTAGTGCCTTGGAAATGTACTGCTTGTGGGGCTGGTCAAGAAAACAGACTCCAATATGGAATCCAAATGTCTTTCCTGCGAATGAGCTTTGTATGGAAAGAAATGCACGTAGATGGGTGAGTAAATGGATGAACCAAGGTGCCCTAAATGCAATATCCTAATGGTGAAAGTATTTAGGACGTTCGATTCAAAAGAAGTAGAAGGGTATAGATGCCCGCTTTGTTGGGCGTATATTGGAAAGGCTTAGTATGACCTTAGATTATATTCGTCTTGGCTTAAAATTCAGGTGTTCTTCACCTTATTTAGAAGGAGAAGTAATTAGAATTTTGGGTAGTATAGCAGAAATAAAGTGGATTAATCAGCAGGGTAATGAATGGATAAACACTTGGTCGATTAAAGATTTATTGGCATGTGATGGATTTATAGATTTAATGGATTTAATGAAGATGATGCCACCAAAAGTTAAGAAACTTAAAAAACTACGTACAAAGAAAAGATTTGATTTAATAAACTTGGAGTAATCATGCTCGAATACCCAAATCTACTCAGATTAAAATTCGATACCATACAGCAAATACGGTCGGATAAAAGATATGCTGACGTTAAAATGGAGAAGGACTTCTTTAAATCAACTGAATTAATAGTTGAAGAGAAGCTAGATGGCTCTCAAAGTGCACTAGGATGGAAACACGGCAAGCCATATGCACAAGGACGAAGCGGGCATATCTCCGAGTTTGATAAGCGCGTTGCATTTGATGGGTTTTGGTCTTGGATTTGGCAGAACTGCGATAAGATAGAAAAGACAAAAGGCCATCTCGTTTATGGCGAGTGGATGAAACCGCAGCATTCGATTGTTTACGATAAACTACCGGACTTCTTTATGGCATTTGACGTTTACGATTTGAAAGCAAAACGATTCCTAGATTTAAATAAGAAGAAAGAGTTCTTAACAATGTGCGGACTTGAACGCACATTTGTAATACACGTAGGCCCGCTTAAGAAAGAAGATGTACCTAAACTCGTTGATAACGTCCCGTCCATGTATTCATCTACACAGAACTGCGAAGGTTGCGTAATCAAGGACTATAAGAGGCAATTATTCCTGAAGTACGTAAGTCGAGAGTTCCTTGAAGAATTATTTGATGATAGCGGTCATTGGACGTCAAGGCAGAAAGTGAAGTATAATAGATTAGTAACTTGGGAGTGATAATATGATAATACATAAGGGCTCGAAAGACGACCACAAAGCTATAGGAAAAGCATTTGAAGCCATTACTGAGATGGAAGTTGCTATGATAGGCGTCGAGATAAACATCTCAATAAAAGATGACGTCAAATATAAAACCGTTGAAGTAATTGAACCGAAGAATGACAAGAAGGGATAGACATGCCAACAGTAGTACAATGCACAGTATGTAAAAAATGCCAGATTAAAATAAAGAAAATGAAAAAGAACGAGAAGATAGAAATTAAATTTATGGATAAAATGGGTGTTTGCCATTTCTGTGGTAAAGAAATGATTGATTCCTCAGATGTTGCTGGATTTTATTTCGTAGAGGTAGAATGATGAATCGAAAGGAGATTCAAATGAACGACAGGTCGAAGTTTGACCCAAATGAGGGAATTGTACCGTGCGCTATTTGCCGCAAATGGGTCTTCGTATCTGGCGCGCCCAAAGATAAGAGTGGCGACCCAGTCCATCCATGTTGTCTCAATAGAGAATGTGATTTCTGCTCTAACCCCGACAAACTACCAGTCGGTTTTCATTGGGATATAGAGGCCGACGAAGACAGGGCTATGTGTGAGGAATGCGTAAGAAAAAGGAAAATAGCCGATATGCCGGGATGGAATAAAAAGAAGAAGGACAGGAGGATTCGAAATGTTAGACGAAGATGACCCGCAGTTTGAAAGACATGCCGAAGGAGCTTCAAGGATAGCGGATTTAATAGAGAGTGCAACGAAGAAAAAGAAACAGCGTTCCAAACGTAAGGCAGGGAATAAGAAATGAAAATAAGAATAGGATTTGTAACCAATAGCTCAAGTTCGAGTTATATAATAACGAACAAAACTAAGTCCTCCAAAACTCTAGTGGATTTCATTAAGGAGAATCCACAGCTCGTTAAGAAATACAAAGCTCAGTACGGTAAATACTCCGAGCATAAGCATCTAACTCAAAAAGAGATGATATTATGCGCTGATATTAATAATGAAGTCATTCGTCCCGGCCCAAATATATTCAATTTCGGTGACCATGACGGGCCGTGGGGATATATGATAGTTGGTGAAGTGTTCGATAATATGCTTCGAGAAGCAGGTGAATCAAAGTCATTCAAGTGGAAATTCGAGGAGTCGTTTCATTAAGAAGGTGAATAACATGGTTAAGAATAGCAAGATAATAGCAGAAAAGAAACAGATGGTAATAAATGCCAAGGAAGGATTGAATATAGCAATCAATCCATTGACAGAATCAACGACTAAAATTATAGAAATGATGGACGAATCGGGGTATCATAAACCGGCTCAGCAACTTACGGAACTTAGAGCTGCACTGGTGGATTTACAAAGGAGTACGAGATAAGTGATATTATGAGTAGCCATGTAGTTCATAATTCAAATGATATGATGCGGTTTGGAGAATCGTTTCCAGAAGTACATAAAGACTTGGATAAAACATATGCGGTTGGTTACGTGCATCGAAAGAATACGCACCATCTCGAATACGTATTAGAGAAATTAAATTCAGGTAAATGGACTAAGGAGCAAGCAGTGGCAGCCATCCACCATATAATTGACGACGCAGGAGTTTTAATGCTAAAATCAGATTGGGAGACTGGCGAAGAATTAGTCAAAGAGGAATTAGCCAAGGAGGAATTATGTCAAAAACCAAAGAGTTCGCAGTAACAAAGAAAGTGATGCTATATACAGGTTATCCAGACCATATACCTGTAATAATAGAATATGGCCTTCACTACAGTAATCAGTGGGTTGGCCCAGAGGATATTGGATGGGTATATATTAAAACTAATATAATAGATAGCCAACCATCAGACGGCCCTACGATGCTTGAAACTAGCTTTGATATTACGTCTACATTTCCAGTACTAGGACCGGGAGCAGGCGCGGAAGATATATCTTTCAGAACACATGGATTTGTTGATATGAGCGGGCCCAGATGTGGTAAATTGGTCGAAAAGAACAAGAAGGTGAAGAAATGCTAAGAATGGTTACGTGGGGAGATATGATAGAGAGATGGCAGAAAGACCCGAATAAACTTTATTCGGAAATTATAACCATGCTCTGGCAAGCTGGTATAAAACCGAATGAGTCTTATTCTCAACTGAACAACGAAGGCAAGAAACAGATAATACTTGCTGGTGATGATAGCAAAGAAGATGTAGAATTGTCGATGGAATTTAATATAGTAAGGCATCATCTAAACTTGATAAAATATCATGAACTAAAAGGTGAGGAACTCAGCAAAGACCAAATTATTAAAATACTATGTGACGATTACCTGAAACGAAATAAGATAAAGAAAGTGCCCGACGTGCCGCCACTTCAGTAGGCGATTAAAATGAAAGTAAAAAAGCTTATTAAACTTCTAAAGAAAGAAGACCCAGAGATGGAAGTTTGTATCGGTACGCATGAGGGCAACCTAGATATCTTTACGCTAGAAGTAAAAGAAGGATATTGGGATGGCTGTCTCCAAGTATTGGTTAGAGACGAAAAGAATAAATTTTATAATGTAATCGGTGCCGAATATAGAAGTGATATTGATAAACTAGTTATCAATCCAATGAGTATTAAAGATGCTATGTTGGACAATCCTGACTTGCCTGTTAAAGTTGTAGATACATTCTGTCAGCCAACAATGCAGAAACAAGTTGATGGCTGGAGAAGATATATTAAAAGAGTAATTAAAAAAGTAGATAAAGAAATTGCTATAAAACATATGAATGAAGACGATGAAGAGGAGGATAAGAAATGAAAAGACCATTAATAAATAAGCTTAAAATTTGGAGAACTAAATGTACTTTATGTGGATGGAGAATACCAAAAGGGCATATTGAAAAATGTGGATACTGTTCTCTATGCTGTATTCAACATCATTCAGTTCCTATGGGAATAAAAGGAGAAACAAGAGAAGAAATTAAAGCGCAAGGACATTGGTGAGGATAAATGAAAAACGAAAAGCATTTACTGGAAGTGCGCTTTGGTGATTTTGTAAAGACTAAAACATTTCAAGGACTCGTTGTCTATGTTTATAAGACCGAAGCTACGTTATTGCCTGAGCATGGTGGCTCGATGTGTCGTGTTAAGAAAGAAGATATAGAAGTGATAAAAGGTTACTCTTGGCAAGAGGGAATGAAATGAAAAACGAAAAGCATTTACTGGCAGTTGCGGAACGCGAGGCATTGAAGAGTACGCTTCGTGTTAAAGTATCGTTTATCCTTTTCGATTACAAAGGAAGAGTTGTAGCGAAAGGATATAATCATCTTTCTGGCAAAGGACATATGGGTAGGCATAGCAAACACGCGGAGAAGATGGCACTTGACCAAGTGAGGAAACCAAGTCCCAATCTGGATGGGTTGCTGTTTAGAAAAGGGAATCATAGAATAACTCCATGTGCTGGATGTAAAGCACTTATAGAAGCGTACAAGATTCGGAAAGTATACTACAGCGATAGGATATCGTGAATAAATGATACGAGATATTGAGAATCTATTACCCGCAGTTATTTGTACTAACTGCAAGACTATTTACGTAGCTACAACAGCACCAGTATCTAGTGTATTTGCTGGTGATACTGGATACTGTTTGGTATGCGGGCAATATTGGAAGCCCGATTTTCCAATGAGTGTTGAATCTGGATACGTTGGAGCGTACTCTCATAGCTTCTTGGATGTTGCCGGTGAAGGAGAATACCCAAATTGGGACACAGAAACAGAATGGTGTGATTGTTGTATACATAAAGAAGAAGGATTATGTCCTAATTGTTCGAATCATTGCAATTACAAATATAAGGTAGTTGAAGAAAAAGCCGACGATTCGCCAACTAAAATAGAGATTATAGAGGTATAATAATGATTGATTACAGTATAGATGATGAACATTATGTAGACGATAATTTACCTACTGCATTAATGTGTAGTCATTGTAATACAATATTCTCAATAGTTCCAAATAAATCCAGTGATTTGCCAGATACTGATTATTGTCCGGTATGTGGAGAATATTGGAGTAAATACGCAGCAGATTGTGTTGGAGCGTTTAGAGATAATGCTGCGAATTGGTATGTGAAAATAGAATATTGTGAAAATTGCATACATTGTAATGATTCACCTCATTGTAAAGATGAATTAATTCTTCCAGAAAGAATGCGATTACCTGTTAATCAACCATGTAGTAGTTATAAATATAAAAATTGGCATGAAGAAAAACTAGATGATAGTGAATTAAATATAGAAATTATAGAGGTTGACCAAAAATGACTCTAATAGATGATGACCTCAACAATCTAGCTGGAATAATATGTCATAATTGCAATACTATTTACACGTTTTCGTCAGATAATGCAGGCTATTGGTTAGATGACAGCTATTGTTTAATATGCGGCGAGTTTTGGGGAAGTGTTCCCGGCGACATATGTGGTGGCTTTTATGATAAAAAAATAATAAATTGGGATGCAGAAATAGAAGAAAATGGATGTGATAATTGTTGGCATCACGCTAATAAGGATGCAGTTCAGTGTCTACATCCGTTTGGAAAATGTATTAATTACAAATATTATAGCGAGCAAGATTTTGAAATGGAAATGGAAGGATTGAATATAAAAATTGTGGAAAGGTGATAATATGGTGAAATTTAACTTAGATGAGGTAAATTCGTATCCTGATACGTTTGGGATTACGGTCAAAAGAAATAAAGAAATATGGAATGCATTATGTGATGTTATTGGAAATTCTAGCCCACACGAAAAGCAGAAAGAATTGCTTAAGTTTATAGATTCGTTACCTAGCGATGAGGAGAAAATGGCGGCTATGTTTAGTTTTGGGACGATGCTAGGCGAGGAACGCGCTGCTATGCAGACTAAAGACCGAATACTTATGGAAATTATAAAGATGGCAAAAAGTATTAATGAAATAGATATGAGAGTAGCACGAGAAGATGATGAGGATACAAAGAAAGAAAAGAAGGATTGGAAGGTGATGTTTGGATGACCAAGCGACCTACCGGATTCGTCTTTAACAAGAAATGGACTAAAGAAGATAACGAAGAGCTACTTGGAAGAATTGGAGCTGGAAAAGACAATAGGTTTAAGTTCTTGATTGGTTGCTTCGCTTCACCAGAAGGAAACAGAGGTACTGGCAGAACTAACTTTCCAATAGAAGCAGACCGACTTGGGGATATACATGATTCAATAGCGAATTTAAGTCCTGAAAGTGATATGGTTAAGACAAGTATAGATGATTTACTTCATACGTATAGATTTGAATATGACCCAGAAGGTTCAGTTATATTGACTGGATATCCAACTGAAGACGGAGAAGAAGATATTGAATCACCCATTAAAATAGAAATCGTAGAGGTGAGTAAATGAGCAAAACAAAGGTAAAAGCAAAACAAACTAAACCAAAACAACCCAAAGTAGGAGACCGAGTTGGAGCAATTTCACACGAAGATAATGATAATGTTTTCTTTTATGGGTATGGATTTTACAGAGGAGTTGAAACTCCTCCACGAGATGTGAAGTTTATGGGTCAGTCAATAACAACACCAAATCCTAAAATAGAGCTAGAGAACGGCAAAGTTGTTTGGGGCTGCGAGTGTTGGTGGGGAACAGAAAAACAAATTAACACACATTTGGCTAAAATGAGTAAAACTAAAACTATAATATTAGTTGATGTGGAGCAGAATCGGAAGGACGTAGAAGAAGCAAGGAATCTTGCAGATATTGAGGAGGAAATCTAATAATGGTAAAATCTAAATACTCGCATGGCTATCATCGTCTGGTTAAAATAGGAGGGATTGATTGTGGTTGGGGTTAAAAGGTTAAGGGCAGGCTTGTTTAAGGGTAGGCATGATTGCTGGCTTTACCGTCGGTGTTTTGAATTATAATGCCAACATGCGCCCGTGGCATA
>Ga0315288_10012389_pt1 | contig 10723 bp, 5 predicted proteins | sample YL17G11_20_MG_FD_203454 | JGI IMG/M metagenome (GOLD analysis project Ga0315288, IMG submission 203454) | Sediment microbial communities from Yellowstone Lake, YNP, Wyoming, USA - YL17G11_20 | ecosystem: Environmental > Aquatic > Freshwater > Lake > Sediment | place: USA: Wyoming | collected...
CGCTCACACGCGCCCCACCCCCCCCCCCCAAATTGGCCCCCCCCCCCCCCCCCCCCCCCAGCCTCTACCACCCCGCCCGCTCGTACCGCTCGTACGCGGCCGCCTCCTCCGCGCTGGGCGGCGGGGAGGCGGCCACGAGGCGCAGGGCCACCGCGAAATGGTCCCCCGTCACCGCGTCCGCCCCGCCCACCCCCTCCGCCACGGCGGCCAGGGCGGCCTCCCGGACCAGGGACGCCAGGTCGGCGCCCGTAAAGCCGGGCGTGGCCGCGGCCAGGTCGGCAAACGTGCCGCCAGGCGCCGCCACCCCCGGCCCCAGCCGCACTTTCCGGGCCGCCGCGCGCAGCACTGCTTCCCGTTCACACGCATCGCCGGGCGGGCGGACGTGCAGGGCCCGGTCGAACCGGCCCGGCCGCATCAGGGCGGGGTCTAGGCGATCGGGGCGGTTGGTGGCGGCCAGGACGACGACGGGCGGGGAGGCGGGCCCCTGGGCCGGCGCACGCGTGGCCGCCTCCACCTCTTGCAACAGTTGGGCCACCACCCGCCCGGCCGCCGCGCCCGCGCCATCCGACGCTACCGCACCCCCTCCCGCGCTCGCGATGCCGCCATCCCGAGCGGACGCCAGCCCGTCCAGCTCATCGAAAAAGACCAGGGACGGGGACGACGCGCGGGCGCGGGCAAAGAGGGCCGCGACCGCTTTCTCGGCGTCCCCGACATACGGCGACAGCAGCTCCGGCCCCTTGACCGCGAAAAAGTTGCGCCCCGCCGCGTGCGCGGCCGCCCGGGCCATCAACGTCTTCGAACAGCCAGGCGGGCCGAAGAGGAGGATGCCGGAGGGCGGGGTCGCGCCCACGGCGGCCATGGCGGACGGCGAGGCGACGTCGGGCGAGGGGGAGGCGGCTGACCCCTCAGTCCCCACGCCACACCCCAGCGCCTCCATCAGCCGGGCCTTCACGCCGGCCTGCCCGCCCACGTCGTCCCAGGTGACGAGGGGCAGGGCCAGGGTGATGTCCCGCATGGCGGACGGGCGGACGGTCGCCCGGGCGGCGGCGAGGTCGGGCAGCGTGACGCGGAGGGAGGAGGGCGGACGGGGGGTGCTGCCCTGTCCAGCGGCGGCGGCCACCACCCCTCGCCGCAGCGCTGCCAGGGCCGCCTCTCGCACGAGCAACGCCAGGTCCGCGCCCACAAAGCCGTGGGCAGCGCCCGCGACAGCTGCGATGTCTTCGCAGCTCAGGTTGTGGGCGACGGGCGCCAGGCACGCCGCGAGGATCGCCCCCCGGGCACTCGGGCAGGGCGGGCCGACCTCGACCTCCGCGTCCAGGCGCCCCGGACGCCGCAGGGCGCCGTCCACCGCACCCACCCGATTGGTGGCGGCCAGGACGACAACCCGGGGTGGGTTCGGTGCGGATGACAGGGCGTCTAGCTCCGTGGCCAGCGCCGCGGCGAGGCGGGCGGCCGCGCCGGCGGCTGCCGAGGCGGCCGCTGCGGGCGCGCCGCCGCTGCCCGTGCCACTGCTCCCGCCGCCCCCGCCCTCTCCGCCGAACCGCCCCGCCTGCCCCCCTCCCGCGGGGGCCAAAGCATCTACCTCATCAAAAAATAGGATGGCCGGCGCGGCCGCCCGCGCGGCAGCAAAGACGCCGCGCACGCCGGCCTCGCCCCCGCCAACCCGCCCCGACACGAGGTCGGGGCCATTCACCACAAACAGGGCGGCCCCTGCGTCCGCCGCGGCCGCCCGGGCCAGCGCGGTCTTGCCCGTCCCGGGCGGACCATGTAAGAGGACGCCGACGGGCGGGGTCAGGCCGTAGGACGCGAACAGGGCCGGGCGGGTGAGGGGCAGCGTGGCCAGGTCACGCAGGCGGGCGGCGACGGCGGCCACGCCGCCCAGGCTGGCAAAGCCGGCCGCGCCGGGCGCGCCCGAGGCCCGGGCGGACGTGCCGGCGGCGGCCGCGCGGGCTGCGGCCCGGGCGGCGGGACCGGTGGGGCCACCGCCGACGGCGGCGTCTGCGGCGGTGGCGGCCGCGGCCGCGGCAGCCGCGGCCTCGGGCGAGAGGGAGGCGGTTGCACCCTCCTCCTCCTCCTCCTCACCCGAAGACAGGCCGGCAGTAGGGGCAGCAGCAGCCGCACCACCACTGCCACCCTCATTGTCAGCCATGACAACACGCACGGTCGTCCCGGGGCCCACCGCCCGCAGCGCCGGGTCCGCGCCCGTCACCTCCAGGGCCACCGTCCGGCCCAGCAGCGGCAGGGCCAGCCGGGTGCCGGGGGCCAGGCGGCGGCCGAGGGTGCGGCGGGCGGCCAGGGCGGACACAGCGTCGAGGGCAGCCTCTCCACCACCGCCGCTGCCACCCCCACCAAACAGGGGCGCCAACAGGAGGGCCGGCGAGGGGGCGGTGGTGCTGCTGCCGGCCCATGCCTCCTCAACCAAAGGGCGCAGTGTGAGGGCAGGCGCGTGGCCGGGGGCGGTCGGCGGTGGCGCCGCGTGCAGGCACACGGCGCCCCCTCCTCCCTCACCTTGCCCTAGCCCAAGCGAGTAAGCTAGTGCGGTCGACAGGGTCGCCACCCCGCGCACGCCCGCCGGCGACGGCCAGGCTGTGCCGATGACCCCGCGTCCACCTAGGCGCATCGCGCCAGGCACACACACGCACACCTCCTTCCCGGCCCCGAGCCGCGCCACCAGCATATCGGCTGGAGCCAGCCAGGCCCGGGCGGATGCGCCATCGTCCGAGGGGTGGGGGGTAAGGCAGGTGGTGAGGCTGAGGAGGGGCGGGGCGGCTGTTGTGTGGAAGAAACGAATGATGGCAAGAGAGGGGTGGCTAGGTGAGAGAGCGAGGCAGGAGCGTGTGTTTTCGCGGCCGCAGCACCCGGCCAACTCCACATCGCTGCTCGCCAGCCAGCTCAGACACTCCACGTATCCATAGACCATGGTGGTGTGGTGGTCCACACGCGCTCTCTCCCCACAAGACACACGCACCAAAGTCGAGCGGCGCGGCGGCGGCGCATGCGGGGCCGCCGGCCGGGGCGGCGTCCATTCTGGGGAGGCGGCGGGGCTTCCCTTGTGCCGGTGCGTGTGTGCCAGAGAGGCAGGTAGGCACACGTTGGAGGAAGTGTGTACGACGCGGTGTGCCCTCCCCGCAGCGGAGGGCGACGCGGTAGTGAACACGCTGAGAGACTGCTGCTCACAAGAAAAAGAAGACGCGAGCGCGCTGCGGCTGCTCGGGCGCCTCCTCTCTTTTGCCCGTCGCCAGCTCGGCCTGGCGTCTCCCATTCACTTGTGCACGCGCTCCGCGAGCTGTGAGCCGTCCCTGTGCCCTGATCCCTCCGGTGCATTGAGGACCGAGGCACCGAGGGGCTCGTTGCTGAGCGAGAAAGTTTTTTGGCCGTCAATCCCGCACTCTTCTCGCTCAGCGCTCTCGCTCTCCCGCCCCATCTTCGATCCATCCGTCACCTCAGGAGGGGCGCTCTGTGTGTTGTTCATTGCCTGGTGACTCGTGCGTTGAGAAAAGAAGGAGGCAAAAGGCACGACAGTCTTTTCTCTTTTCATGCCTTCCTCCTCGACCACCACCACCACGCCCTGGCTGGCCGGCGCCCCGCCTGGCGCCCCTACCTACGACGACGGCTTCCGGGCCAACATGCGGGCGTTCCTGGCCGATTACGGGCGGGCCGTGCCCCTGCCGACGCGGGCGCAGCCGGGGCTGGGCCTGTTGCGGGCGTGGGCGGTGAGGCTGGAGGGTGGCGCCGCGCCTGGTGGTGGTGGTGCGTCCGCCTCCTCCGCCTCCGCCTCTCCCGCCATCGACCTCCCACCCCTGCTCGTGTTTGAGGAGCTGCTTGACGAGGCGGACCCACCCGTTTGCGATGTGTGTCGCACAGTTGGCTGGCAGGCGCACCCGGTGTGCACGTCCACATTTCACTTCATCCTCCCCGCCCCGCCGCCCCGGGCGGGCGGTGGTGGTGGTGGTGGTGGTGGCCGCGGCGCGCCCGCCCGCCCGGCCCCGCCCGACTGGCTGGCGCTGGCGGACCTTCCGGCGCTGGTCATGGCGTACCTGGCCACCAAGCGGCGGAGTGGGACCCGGGTGGGCGGCAAGGCGGCGGCCGCAGCACCGCCTGCTGGGGGTAAGAAAAAAAAAGCACCTCCCGCCGCCGCTACCTCCAAGAAAGGCGCCGCCGCCGCCGCCGCCGCCGCCGCCGCCGACCCCACCCCGTCCCTGGCCGCCATCGCGGCGTCCCACGCCCTGGCCGTCCCCGCCCACCCCCTGCGTGCCTGGGTGGACTCTTTGGACTCTCCCTCCCACCTCCTCCACGCGGCCCTCCACGCCAATGGGGCGGGCCACCTGCTCCGCCTCAACGGCCGGGAGGGCGGGTCGCCGCTGCTCTCGGGCGGCCAGGTGATGGTCCTGTGGGACCGACTGGCCCGGGCGCTGCGGGCGGGGGCGGTGACGGTGGAGGACGTGTCCAACCGGGGCGGGATGGAGCTGCGCGTGCTGTGCCCGCTCGCGGTGGCGGCCAAGAAGGGGAAGGGGGGCGGGGGTGCCGCGCCCGCGCCCGCGACGCCGGGCACTACCTGGTACGGGCGGTGGGGGTACGGTTTCGGGCGGGGCGCGTACGGGACGGCCAAGGCCACCTGGCGGGCCGCGGCGGCGGCGGGCGCGGGCGCACCGCTGGCCGGGATAGCCGCCGAACTGGCCGCGGCCGCGCGCGCGGGCGACGGGGCCGCGCACGAGGCGGGGCGGGCGTTGAAACGGTTCGCCGCCGCCGCCGCCGCCGCCACCGCCGCTCCGGGGGGGGGAGGGGGGGCAGGCACCGCCCCGGCGACGCTGGGCCCTGTGCTGGCGGCCGCGATGGGCCTCCTCTCCAAGCCGGCGGCGGCGGCGGCGGCGATGCGGGGCGCCGCCCCGGGCGCGCCCTGGCCGGCCGACAAGGCGAGCAAGGCGCAGGTCATCTACCCGAAGGCCGCCGCCGCCGCTGGTGGCGGCGGCGGGAAGGCCAAGCGCCCGCCCGCCTCTGCCGCGGTCGTGGATGCGGCGACGGCGGCCACCGCCCGGTGCCTGGTCCAGGAGGGGGCGCCACCGCCAGCGGCGGCGCCGGCGTCGCCGGCCAAGCGCGCGCGTGTGGGCGAGGGGCGGCCCGGCGCGCACGGCGCGTCCACCCCGCCCCCGCCCCCGCCCCCGCCCCATGTTGTCCTCTTGCCCGCCGTCGACCCCGGCGAGCCCTTGCCCCAGCTGCCGGACATGCCGGCCGACGCCCTCCCCCCACCCCGCCTGCGCTTGCCGGTGCTGGACGTCGCGGCGGCCTTCCCGGACCGGTGGCAGGCCGGGCGGGCGGCGGCCGCGGCCGTCGCAGTCGCACGCTCGCTCGCGGCCCACCGCCCGCCGCCCCAGCAACGGGGCCGCCGCCCCGCCTCTGCTGCTGCTGCGCCTCCTCCTCCTCCTCCCGCCCCGCTCTGGGTACCCCGCCCCGTGCTCCGGGCCGACCTCATGGCCAACGGCGGCGTGGGCGATGCCGGCCTGGTGGACACGGCGCTCCGGGCGGTGGCGAACGTGGAGCTGGCGGGGGGCGGCGGTGCGGGTCTCGCTTCGGCCCTCACCCCGTCCGGCGTCCGCATTTTTCGGGCCCAGCACCGTGCCACCCGGGTCTTGCACTACCTGTTGGAGGCGGGGGAGGATGACCTGCAGGCCCTGCTGGCCGCCGTCCCGGCGGGCGCGGCGGGGGCGGGCCCGGCCGCGGCGGCGTTGAGGACCCCCCCGCCGGGGGCCTCGCCCCCTCCCCACGTCAAGCTGGAGCCTGCCGCTGCTGCTGCTGGGGGCGGCGCCACCGCCGCCGCCGCCGACCTGCCGCCGCGCAGTGTCCGGGCTGCCCGCAACCTGACGGGCGCGGCCCGGTTCGTGGGCGCGGCCGCCGCGGCGGGCGTGGCGGCCGCGGTGCGGGCGGTGAGGGGGGGCGGCCTGGGCGAGCAGCAGCAGCAGCAGCCCCCCCCACACCAAACCGTCGTCATCGTCAAGGCCGGCGTTCCGCCCCGCCCGCCCGCCCCACGCCTGCGCTTGTCCCGGGAGGTGTCCCAGCTGGCGGCGTCCATGGGGGCGGCGGTCGTGTTGCGGTCGCCCGGCGGGACGGGGGCGCTCTCTGCCGCCGCCCCCGCCGCCCCCGCCGCGGCTGTGAATGGAATGGGCGGCGCCCTGCTCCTCCCCGACGGCGCCCGCCGGGCGCGCGCCCCGTCCTCGGAAGCCCTGGCCGCCGCAGCTGCGGGCGGGGGCCTACCCTTCTGGGGTCGCCGCCCGGCCTCGGCGGGGCCGGCAGGCGCCGCCTCAGCCGGGCGGCGCACGGGCGACGGCGGGCAGCGCGGCCGCGGCGGTGGAGGGGGTGGCGGCTCGACCTCCTCCGCCGCCCTCCTCTCCGCGCCCTCCCTCATCCCCGCCCCGCCCCCGCCGTGGGCGGCCCTGCCCCCTGGGGCGGCTGTGCCGCCCACCTCCCCCACCCCGCCCGCCCACCAGGTCCTGCGCGACCTGCTGTGCCTGTTTGATGCCCTGCTGCGCCCGCCCCCCGGCGCGCGCGTCGTCTCGGCGCGCGACGGGCGCCCCCCTCCCCCCTCCCGGGGCCCGCCCGGCGGGGTCCTCGCGGCCTTGGCCGCGTCCGCCGCCATCCTGCGGGACACCAAGCACTTTGTGCGAGATTACAGCGAGAGGAGCGGCAAGGGCGGCGGCGGCGGGAGTGGCGGCGGGCATCATGCCCACAACAACAACAGGGGCGCCAGGCGGGTTGTCTTTTCGTTCGCGCTGGCCTCCCAGCTCCCGCCCGTGGGCGCGGTGGCCGACCCCCGCCCGCCCGGGGGTGGGTGCGTGCCCCGCTCCCCTCCCCCTCCCACCCCTCCGCCCGAGGTCGCCCTCCTGCCCACGAGCGCGACCTCGCAGGCCGCGCTGAAAGCGGCCGCCGCGTCTGCGTTTGGGGAGGTGTACCGCTTTGCGTCGGCCGCCGCCGTCACCTCCATCACCCGCGCGGCGGACGGGCCGCCTCTGTTCCCCGGCGGCCCCGCCGAGTGGCGGGCGACCGCCACCTTCACGGCGCTGGACCCGGCCCCGGCCTGGCGGCACGCGGGCGGGGTGGAGGACTGGGTGGTGGCCTGCCCGGCCTGCGGGACGACAGACGACGACGGCGCGCGCATGGTGGCCTGTGACGCGTGCGGGGCGTGGGTGCACACGCGCTGCCTGGGCGTGGCGGACGGGGAGCCCGTGCCGGCTCATATGCTGTGCGCGGCGTGCGTCGGGGCGGTGTTGTGATGATGGGAAATGAAAGATTAAGCAACACAAGCAAAAAAAAACAAAGGTGGGGGGGCGGGGGGGGGGTCGATTTCTCCTTCTACGCCTCAGTGCCACTTCACCCACTGCAACCGGGGCATCCCCGCCCGCAGGCCCGCCAGGAGGGCGCCCCGCCCGGCCGCGGGCGTCGTGGCCGCCGGCAGGACGGCGTGCGCCAGGGAGGCGCCAAAGGCCGGCAGCAAGGCAGCCAGGCCGGCGGGCGTGACGCCGCTGCCCGCGAGGTCGAGGCTGGCCAGCACGCTCCCAGGCCCGCCCAGGCCCGCCGCGAGCGCGCCGAGCCCAGCGTTGGAGAGGCGGGGCGACCGGGGGAGCGCCAGGCGGGTAAGGCCCGTGGCGTGGGCCGCGGCGGCGAGGGCGGCCGCGCCCGCGTCGCTCACGCCGCACGCGACCTCTAATTCAGCGAGCCCGCCCAGGCTCGCCAACGCGGCCACGCCCGCCTCGGTCAGGCGGCAGCACCCGCCAATGGATAAGGAACGCAGGTCGGCGGGCGCTCCCCGGACGCGGCGTCGGTGGATGAGGCGGGTGAGGCGTCGGTGGTGGAAGGGCCCTGGGAAGGGCGAGGACGGCGGGGAGGGGGAGGCGGCGGCGTCCTCAAACGGCGCGGCCGAGGGCGAGGGCTTCGAGAAGGGCGAGAAGGGCGGGGAGGAGGAGAAGGAGGCGGCCTCAGAGGACGCGGCGGCCGAGGAGGGCGACCGCACCACCACCCCTCCAAATGGAAAGGCGGACGGCAGGACCGACGTGGGCGAGTGGCCTGCAAAGTCAGGGGAGGGCGGCGGAGCCACGGCGGCGGCGGCGGCGTTGGCGGCGGCGGCGGCGGCGGCCGCGCAGGACGGGGCGGCGGCGGGGGCTGTTGCGCACGCGACGGGCGCGGTCAGCCGTCTGTGGGGCCGCCCCTCCTCCCCCTCCTCTGCCTCGACCCACTCCTCCACCCACTGCCACACCGCGTCCTCCGCCCGCGTGGCGGCGAAGGCGGCAACGCCCGCGTCTGTAATGGCGGGCCCGTCCAGGGTCAGCGCCCTCAGGCGGCGGCACCCGGGGCCGCGGGCCAGGGCGTGCAAGCCGGTGTCGGACGTGATAGTGAAGGATAGGTCGAGCGTTTCGAGGCAGCGCGCACCAGTCCCGGCGCCGGTGGAGCCGGGCGGCGAGACGCCCGCCAGCGCGGCCGCCCCACCATCCCCCACCCGTCCGCAGTCGGAAAGGGACAGGGCCACCAGGCGGGGCAGGCCGGACGCCAGCAACGCCACCCCCACGTCCGTGAGGGGCGTGGCCTCCAGGTCGAGCGTGGTGAGGCGGCAGCGCGCGGCGCCACCCGCCAGGGCGGCCGCCGTCGCGTCGCCGGCCTCAGTGAAGCCCAGGCGTAGGCTTGCCAGGGCGGGCAGGGCGCCGAGCGGGGCATATGCTCCGTCTGTCCGTCCGGCTGTGGAGGAGAGGTCGAGCGCGGTGAGGGACGGCAGGGCGCCACCTGCCGCGAGGGCCGCCACCCCGCGCGGGCCCAGGCGGGCGCAGCCCGACAGGTCCAGGTGGACCAGGCCGCGGCAGTGCGCCGCGAGCGCGGCCGCCCCGGCGTCGCCCACGGCCGTGTGCGCGAGGGAGAGAAAGGTCAGCCCGCCCGGCGCGTGCGGGCGGGGCGACGCCGCCAGGGCGGCCGCGTCCGCGTCACCCAGGCACCGCACCCACCCGGCGTCCAGGGATGCCAGGGCGGGCAGGCGGGCGAGCGCCCGCCCAAAGCCGCCGCCGGGGCCGCCCGGGCACGCCGCGCCCGCGCAACCCTGCAGGGACAGGGCGGTCAACCGCTGCAGGCGGGACCCGATCGCCCGGACGCCCGCCCGTTCCAGGCGGTCGCAGCCGCTCAGGTCGAGGCGGACCAGCCCGGCCGCGCACGCCGCGACCGCCGCGACGCCCTCGTCCGTCAATCCGCGCGCGGCCCGGGCGACCAGGGAGGTGAGCGTGGCCGCGTGCGCCCAGGCTAGGGCAGCTAGCCCGGCATCGGTCACCCCGGCCAGGCCGCACCCGGACACGTCGACGGCGGCCAGGCGGCCGGGCGGGACGAGGGAGAGCCAGGCGTCACACGTCCCCGGGGCGGACGCGAGGTGGAGGCCGGCCAGCGGCTGGGCCGCCCAGGCCGGCGGGGGTGCGCCCTCCTCGCCCTCCCCAGGCGGTGCGCGCACGCCGCACAGGGCGGCCAGGCGGCGCGTGGTCAGGCGGCCGGACGCGGCCAGGGCGTCCAGCAGCACCTCGGCCAGGTCGGGCGGGAGGCCGCCCAGGCCGTCCCGGCTGAGCCCGTCGAAATGGGCGGCCGCGACGCGGGCGGCCGTCAGCAACAGGGTAGGTGGGGCTGGGGCGGCCGCAGCGATCGCGGCCAGGGCCCGGTTGGCGACGGCGACACGGGCGGCGTGCTGTGGCGGACGGAGGGGGAGGGGGGGATAAGACGAGAGGGTGAATCAGCTCGGGCGTCGTCCCTCTTGGCCGAGCGGGGTTTTCCCGTCATCCTCGTTTTCGGAAGGGCGGCCGGCAGCCCGGCTCAGTGCTTGGCTTTCCAAAAGCGGCCCGGGCTGGCCCAGCTCACTCCGCTCTCCACGGGGGACCGAGACAGGGTGGGTGGTGTGGTGTGGCGCCCGGCGCGCGGGCTGTCTCCGTGGACGCTTCCCGACCCGACGCGCGCCTCCTACTCTCTCGCATTCTCGCCGCTCTTTCTCTCTCTCCCCCTCACCTCCGCGACCTCATCACTTTCCGACCGTGGACCAGACGCCCGTGCGAAGGTTTCACGCAGGCGTGCCACGACGTTAAGCATTTTTCCGTGCGCGTCGTGCGCGTTGTGATGGAAGAGTGCGCGGAGAGCGTTTTTTTTTCTTTTTTTTCTTTTTTTCTTTTTCTTTTTCACCGTCCTCCATCCAGGCCCCTCTCTGTGGCGGCAGCAATCAGGCGGCGGCCTCTCTCCTCCCTCCACCCTCTCCTCCTCTTCACAACCCAGCATCCCGAAAAAACTGGATCGCCTCCCGCAACTGCTTCCCAAACTCGACGACCTCGGCGGGCGTGTTGTAAATGTAGGGCGACGCCCGGGCCGAGGCGGCCACGCCCAGGGCGGCGTGCAGGGGCTGAGCACAATGGTGGCCTGCCCGGACCGCCACGCCGGCCGCGTCGAGCAGCGCCGACACGTCCGACGCGTGCAGGCCGGCCACGTTGAAAGAGGCCAGGGCCGCCCGGTGGCGCGTGGTGTGGGGGTTGGGGCCGTACACGGTGACGCCGTCGATGGATTGGAGCTGTGTGAGGAGGGTCAGGTGAGGTGAGAGTTTTTTTTTTTTTGGAGAGCACGTGCTAGCGGCTGCTCTCTCTCCCATCCCCCAATCCCATCCCATCCCGGTCCCCTTCTCTCATTCTTACCTCATCCCACAGCACGCCGCCCAGCTCCGCCTCCCAGG
>Ga0315288_10012390_pt1 | contig 10723 bp, 12 predicted proteins | sample YL17G11_20_MG_FD_203454 | JGI IMG/M metagenome (GOLD analysis project Ga0315288, IMG submission 203454) | Sediment microbial communities from Yellowstone Lake, YNP, Wyoming, USA - YL17G11_20 | ecosystem: Environmental > Aquatic > Freshwater > Lake > Sediment | place: USA: Wyoming | collected...
AATTCAAAATCCGACCCTAAGAGCAAGCGACCATTATTTGAAATAGTCCGCGCGTTCAAGACGTATTCGTCACGGAGAATAAACGAACATAGACACTCTCAAGGCACACCAGTGTGGCAACGCAGCTATTATGAACATGTAATTCGAAGTGAAAGAGAGTATTACCAAATCGGCGAATATGTCAAATACAATCCGGCCAAATGGGAAACAGACCGCGAAAATCCGAATACCAGGTTGAGAACTCCACCATCACCCTTCGAATACTAGAGAACTTGGGCTTGTGACAAGTCAGGTATACTGTAAAGATAACAAGCAGTCTCGAAAGTCTGACGCAGGGTCTAAGATTTAGAGTAAAGGAAAGAGGATATGCCTGAGCTACCCGAAGTCGAAACCATCAAGAATGAGCTCGCGCCCCACGTCATCGGCCGCCGCTTCACCAACATTTCCGTATCCTGGAAGAAGCTGGTCAAACAGCCCTCACTCGAAGAGTTCCGCGCGCGACTCATCGGCCAGAAAATTAAGGGACTCAGCCGCCGCGGTAAATACCTCATCTTCCACCTGAGCGGTGGCGACCTGCTTATCGCCCACCTCAAGATGAGCGGCGCCCTCCTCGTCAGTCCGGACTCCTCGGCACCGCCCAGATACACCAACGCCATCCTCGAGCTGGACAAAGGGACAATCTTCTTCCGCGACCCGCGCAAGTTCGGGGCGATGTGGCTCACCCGGGACGAAAAGACTGCCATCCCCAAACTGGGCCCCGAACCGCTAGAACCTGACTTCACGCCAGACGTGCTCGCGGAAAGACTGAAGAAGCACAAAGCGCCCATCAAGGCGGTGCTCATCGACCAGGGTGTCATTGCCGGCGTCGGCAATATGTATGCCGATGAAGCCCTCTTCGCCGCTAAGATTCACCCCCTGCGGCAGTCCGATAGCCTCTCTAAAGGCGAAATCGAATGCCTCCACCATGCCATCCAAGGCGTGCTCCGGGCCGGCATCGAGAGCAAGGGCGCCAGCATCGTCAACTACTATCGACCCAGCGGTGAGCTGGGCACCGCCCACGAGGGGTTCATGGTAGCCCACCGCCGCGGGGAAAACTGCCCCCGCTGCGGCACGCCGCTCCAGCGCATCGCAGTGCGAAATCGCGGCACTTACTTCTGCCCCAACTGCCAGCGTTTACCCTGAGCCTGCCGAAGGGCTTGCCCTAATCCCAGAGGCGGAACGGCGGGTACTTGTCCGTCATCAGCCCGGCGTAGGCGGACACGCGGTAGCCCCACCAGTGCATCCCCACCGTCAGCTTGAAAATCTCCTCCGGATATTTGCCCGTGAAAAGCAGGTAGATACCGGCGAAAAGGGCCAGTATGTAGGCCAGTCCCGGCAGTTTCACCTTCAAATTGTTCCACTGCCAGCCAAAAAAACCGCCGGTGAAGATGCTGACAATGATTCCGTGCGGCATTGCCAGCAGCCACTTGACGAATATCAGACCTCGTGATAGCTTTTCCGGGTATTCCACCTGGATATCGGCCGGGTAATCGGCGGGCCAGAGGCTGAACGGCGGGTACTTATCCGTCGCCAGGACACCGTAGCTCCAGAACTCCACCCGCCACGTCCAGCGCATCACGCCGACGTTGAAATCAAACAGTCCCTTGGGGTACTTTCCCGTGAACAGTATGGCAAAGAAAGCCACCACTGTCACCACGAAAGCCGCGAGCCACAGGAAAGCGAGGATAATGAAATGAGGAATGCCCAGGAGCCACTTCACCAGCCACAACCAGCGCCCGGGCGGGGAAGTCAACTCCGCCTTGAGCGTCACGGGATAGCCAGCAACTGCCTGTGCCATTTCTCACCTCCTTTGTCCAATTACCCTAAGTCTACTCTATTCAGTGCCACTGTCAAGAGGCCGGCACTGGGTTCGCCGCATCGCTCTACTTAACCTGAGCGCCTGGCCCTGTGCTATAATGCGGATTACAGGCAGAGCTTATGGCCAGGACAGCCACACTTAATTTAGCCGACAAACTGAAATCCCGTCTGCCGCCGGAGCTAGCCGATTTAGTTCAGGCCGCCGGGGAGATTGCCGGGCGCCGGGGAGAAAACCTCTACCTGGTGGGCGGCGCCGTGCGCGACCTTCTGCTCGGTCGGACAAACCTCGACCTCGACCTGGTGGTGGAAGGGGATGCCATCAACCTGGCCAATGAGCTTACCCGGGTCTTCTGGAGCAAGATGATAACCCACACCCGGTTCGGCACCGCCAAAGTCCAGGGTGACAAATGGAGCATCGATATCGCCACGGCGCGTTCGGAGACCTACGCCCGGCCCGGCGCTCTCCCCACCGTCACACCCGGCACGATTAAAGACGACCTTTTCCGCCGGGACTTCACTATCAACGCGATGGCTATTGAGCTTAGCCTGGCGCGCTACGGCCAGCTTCTCGACCTCTACGGCGGCCGTGACGACCTCGAATGCAAGCTCATCCGCATCTTGCACGAAAGGAGCTTCATCGATGATGCCACCCGCATCTGGCGGGCGGTGCGCTATGAGCAGAGACTCGATTTCTCGATGGAGCCGGTGACGCTGGGACTGCTCAAGCGCGACCTTGGCTACCTCGACACCATCAGCGGCGACCGCGTCCGCCACGAGCTGGAGCTGGCGCTGAAAGAAGAACACCCCGAGAAAGCCATCCGCCGCGCCGGTGAGCTGGGCGTGCTGGCGAGAGTGCATCCCGGACTCAAGGCCGACGACTGGCTGGCCGGGAAATTTGCCCATGCTCGCCGCATCGCTCCTGAGCCGCCGCCGGTGGGACTGCACCTCGCGCTGCTGGCATATCGATTGACGACCGAGGAAGTGGAGCGGCTTGTTGCCTATCTCCGCCTGTCCAAGACAGTCGCCCAAACGCTGAGAGACGCCGCCGCCCTGAAAGCAAAACTCAACCTGCTGGCAAAGCCGGAAATCAGGCCGGGTGCGGTCTACGCCCTGCTTCACGATTTCTCACCGGCGGCAATTACCGCCAATTCGGTCGCCACCGACTCGTCGTTGGTCAAAGAGCGTCTGAACCTGTACTCGAGCAAACTGCGCCACGTCCGGACTGCCCTCACCGGTAACGACCTGCGGAAAATAGGCATTACGCCGGGCATAAGGATGAAAGAGCTTCTGGCGCGGCTCCTTGACGCCCGCCTAAATGGTAGAATTAAGGATAGACGCGGGGAGGAGCAACTGGTGAAGAAATGGCTGGGAGGTAGGGGATGAAGAGGGTGGTTTTGTTGCTGGTGGCTCTGGTGCTGACGCTATCCGCCTGCGCGGCGCCGCAGGAAGACGCTAAAGCACCAATTGAAGCGGAGAGCCTGGCTCAAGAGCCGCAAGGACAACCGGCGGAGAGCGCGGCGCCGCTCGGACAGGTCCCGGGACTGGGCAGGGGCCAGCAGAACGTGCCCAATATCAATGTCACGCAGACCTACATTATCGATAGCAAGCGGTGGGGTGAAATCGTCTGGACGCTCGAGCTTCCGATGAGCCGCTACATCTACTACCGCGACAAACTCCGACCTGAAGTCTTCTTCGACTACGTCAAGATGGCTGAGGACCCAATGGACGACGATATCATAGATGCGATAATCGAGAGGGTCAAAAAGACAGCTGCTGAGAAGGGGCTGGACCGCAAGGACCAGCTCAGCCTCATCCTCTCCTTCGTCCAGAGCATTGCCTACGCCGAGGATTCCGTTACCACCTACCGGAATGAGTACCCGCGCTACCCGGTCGAGACCCTCTTCGAAAAGCAGGGTGACTGCGAAGACACCTCAATCCTGGCGACAGCCATCCTCTCCCGAATGGGCTACGATGTGTCGCTTCTCCTCTTCGAGAAGTTCGACCATATGGGCGTGGGCGTCAACTACTATGAGCTGGAGTACGGCAACTCCTGGATTTACGAAGGCAAGCGCTACTGGTATTTTGACACGACAGGCGGCCGCTCCGTGGGCTGGACTCCCGATGAGTACGGCAAAACAGCTGCCTATGTGCTGCCGGTGACGGACTAAGACGAGCGCATAAAGTGGTAAATAATTTGTCATTTGCGAACCTTCCACAGAAGGGGAAGCAATCCGTCTGTGATTGATAGGGATACGGATTGCTTCGCTGAGCCTGCCCTTCAGGGTGAACCTTCAGGATGAACCCTGAGCGTCCTGAGACTCTTCCCCCGATTGCGTCGGGGTCAGAGTGACAGGAGCGAAGGGCTCGCAATGACAGGCGCCTCTATCTTTTGAGGTGATGCGTCAAGACATAGAGTGTTTGTATTAGCCTACCTTCGTGAACCGGGTTTTAGGCGCGCCGCAGACGGGGCACTTGTCCGGAGCTTCACCTTCCACCGTCATCCCACAGACCTGGCAAACGTAATACGTGGACTCTTTCATCTTCGCTCCGGAGTCAACCGCTTTCAGGGCGTCCTCATAGAGCTTATGTGATGGACTTTCTCCACTTCACGAGCCCATTCACAGCTTGACTGTGCCCGCTTGTTGCCATCGGCCTTCGCCTGCTCGATGAACTCCGGGTACATCTTGCGGAACTCAAAACCTTCGCCATCGATTGACTGAATCAAGTTCTCCTTGGTCGTCCCGACGCCGACAATCTGGAGATGGTTGCGGGCGTGCACCGTCTCAGCATCCGCGATTGCCCGCCATAGCTTGGCCACCTGGGGAAAACCTTCCCTCTCCGCCTTCTCGGCAAAGAACAGGTAGCGCCGGTTGGCCTGACTTTCGCCAGCGAAAGCCGCCAGCAGATTATTGAGAGTTGTTGCCATTTCAGCACCTCCTTCCCTTTAATAAAAATTATGGCAATTATCCTTTAGCGCCAAGTAACTGAAGCATGATAATTACAACGACGTAGAAAGCTGCAACTCCAATCCAGCACCATCCGAATGTGCGCATCCTTCTGCCTATGCGTTTAGATTCCTCTGGTTTCGCTAAAGCCTCGCCTTGGAAAATGAGGCCTCTGGCTACACCAACAAAAGCTACAACTACACCTATTAGCCAAAGAATTGTAGTAATCATGTGTTATACCTTCTTTCTGACAGTTTATTCAGTGAACTTAGTAGCGCACTTCTTACTTGATGTCAAGGGATAATTACCAAAGTTATATTACATCTGAGGAAGGGGCACTAGTGGTCAGCAAGTCTCGGCCAGAAACGTTTTGATACTGTTTTGTTCTAGTTTTTTAACAAGCGTTTCTGCTTCAGTTTTTTCCTCAAACATTGTATACAGGGTGGGTCCGGAGCCAGCGAGATAGACGTTTTTTAGGCCTGCTTTCAGCACGGTATCACAATATTCCTTTAGCCCGGGAAAGACATCAAAGGCAACGTTCTCAAAGACATTGAATAGCAGGGACGAATCAAACCTCTCGCCCTCCCTCAGCACCCTCGCTAGCTTTTCTGTGGCCTCCCCCTTTGTGTAATGGCCGGACTTCAGGCTGGCGTAAAGCTGTTTTGTTTTGTCCGGCAGCGGCGGGATGTCCGGCGGGACGAGGACGAAGTAGCGGCGGGGAACCGGTGGGAGGGGAGTGATAATTTCTCCCCGCCCCGCCATCAGCGCCGTCCCGCCATAGAGAAAGAACGGCACATCTGAACCCAGTTGGGTCGCCAGTTCCGTTAGCTCGTTGCCGTCCAGTTCCAGCTCCCACAACTCATTCAGGCCTCTCAGTGTCGCCGCGGCGTCGCTGCTGTCTCCTCCCAACCCCGCTACCAGCGGAATGTTCTTGGTGATTTCAATCTTGACGCCCTTAGCCACGCTGGTCGTCTTTTGCAGAAGGCTCACCGCTTTCGCCACCAGGCTCTTCTCCGGCGACCACTCCGACAGGTTTGAGCTTATCTTGACATCTTCGCTCAATTCAAAGCTCAGAACGTCGCACAGGCTGATGGTCTGAATGACGCTGCGGATTTCGTGGTAGCCGTCCGGTCGTTTCCCGAGGACTTCCAGGGTCAGGTTCAGCTTGGTAGGCGCCAGCACAGTCAGCATTTAGGTCTTCCTCTCCTGAAACACCTGCCACAGCTTCGCCCACTCCTCGAGGGTCAGTGTTTCCGCCCGCCGCTCCGGCGCGACGCCGGCTTTTTCCAGACGCGTGCGCACCTCCGCCTTGGACAGTCCGGAACCCTGCGCTAAGGAGTTGGCGATTTGCTTGCGCGGCTGGGTGAAACCCGCCCGCACCACCTCGAAGAAGCTCTTTTCGTCCGTCACCGGCACGGGCGGCTGGGAGTGGACATCGATGCGCAGGATGGCGGAATCGACCTCCGGGGCAGGATAGAAAGCCCGCGCCGGCACGTAGTCGACGATACCCGGCTTGCCGTAAAACTGCACGGCGATGCTCAGCACACTACGGTCGCCGGGCTTGGCCACAATCTGGCGGGCGACCTCCTTTTGCACCATCACAATCATCCGCTCCGGCTTGACGGCGGCTTCGAGAAAATGGCGCAGGGTGGGCGAGGTAATATAGTAAGGCAAGTTCGCCACGACCTTGTACCTGGGGGTGGGGATTCCGGGTTCTTTGAGCAGGCTGGCAGGGTCGATTTTGAGGATGTCTTTATTAATGACGGTAACATTGCTGAATGAGGCGAGGTTCTGTTTAAGCATCGCCGCCAGGTTATCGTCCAGCTCAACGGCAACAACCCAGCCGGCCAGTTTGGCCAACTCGGCGGTCATGATGCCCAGCCCTGAGCCGACCTCAACGATGACATCCTGCGGGGTAATTTCGGCAGCGGAAAGGATTCTTCTCAGGACTGAGCCATCGACGAGGAAGCGCTGTCCCAGCCGTTTTCTTGCCTTAAGGTCGAACGAGCGGAGGAGCTTCTTCGTCTGCGTGAGGAGCGTTTCGGTCATGTATCTCAGAGAGAGGTCGTGCACCCCCCTCTCGACTTTGCCTGACAGCTTGCCCGGGCCAGCCGGCTCCAGCCAGGTAGCCCTACGGCACCCAGAGACTACTATTTACCGCTGCTTCCTCTCGGACCTGACGGGGTTCATAGCGCTCCGTCGCATAGGACCCAGCCTTCAACACCACTTAGCTCAAGCAGTCCTACCAGACAAGAGCCTCAAGCGAGGAATTCCACCCTGCTGTAGCGGATTGCAGGTTCAGGGCACCGCTAGCTCCCCGTCTAGCACGACCTCATTTCCATCGTAGTCGGTGGGGGTTAGTTTGTCAAGAAAGAACAAGGAGGCAGGCCGCCGTGTGTAGAATGCTTAGGCGAAGTTCGGAAAACCTAGCGATTTCATATGGAGACTGTAGAGCCAGTTTTCGGCCAGACAAAGCAGGTGAGAGGATTTCGGCAGTTCTTGCTGAGAGGTAAGGAAAAAGTGAGCGGAGAGTGGCGGCTCATCTGCACCGGTCATAACCTGCTCAAGCTCTTCAAGGTATGGAGGTCTGTTTTAGTATAGCTGTAAGCCGATATCAAGAAAGTCGAGAGCACAGTCAGAGGCGCGCCAACGGCCCTCACGGGCCAAACCGACCGTCCCAAACGCCATGCCATTAAGATAGGCGGTCACTGGTACTAATTCGTGAGCCCAAACTCACACGGACTCCTAGATTCAGAACGCGAGAAAATGGTAGCCAAGACAATTACGGCTAAGAACAGGCCACCAATTATCAACATCAAAATGGTGGCGTTCCATCTTGGTTGTTACCGACACGCATTTGAGCCGTAATTCTCATTGCTAATGGTAATGAGTTCCCAGAAGTTGTCAATTATTGTGCAATGGGCATACCCGTTGCTCACTCGTCTGACGTCTTTCCGAAATGAAGATTGCCACGCTTCGTCCGATGTGACATTGGGTTTACAGTGCGGTCCTCCCGTGGATGACGACCAACTCTTTCCCCGCCTGGAAAAGCACTCCCTCCGCCGTCATCTTCTTTCCCTTCTGGAACCGCGCCTTGTCCGCGGCGCTCATCAGGAGCCAGACATCGTCCTGGACGCGCACCCCCACTATTCCACCTCCCCCCTCCAGCCTCGCGTACATGCCGCCCTGCCCCCACGGGTTCTCCACAGCGAGGCTGACCTTGCCCGTCACCTTGACCACCTGGCCGAACATAGACGCTGTGACTTGACCCGGGGAAAGGACTCCCGGCTCACTGGTCTGGCAGCCTGGTAAGAGGCCTACCAGCAGAAGAGCCAGCGCAATGAGCCTTAGCTTCACTTGAGATAAAGTTCCTTCAGCAGGCCGATGAAATGGCGGTCGCGGTTGCGGATGATTTTGGCGAGAGACTCCGGCGTGTAGTCGAAGAAACCTTTGCCGCTTTTGACGCCGACCTCACCGAGGGCGACTTTTTCCTGGAGCAATTTGCTGGGTTGCGCCGACGAGTTGATTTCGGACAGAAGGACTTCATCCACTTTGAGAGTCACCTCCAGCCCGGCGAGGTCTCTGACCTGCAGCGGACCCTGGAACGGCAGGCGGAAACCGAGCGACGTCATCATCGCTTTGTCCATATCCTCGGGGCTGACCACGCCCTGCTCGACGAGGTAGTAGACCTCGCGGTTCATCGCCACCTGGACGCGGTTCAAAATAAAGCCGATGATTTCTTTCTTCAGGCGGACCGGCACCTTCTTGACTTTGACCAGGAGGTCGTAGGCGGTCCGGGTAGTCTCCTCAGAGGTCTTTTTGCCCGGGACGACTTCTACCAGCGGCACGAAGTAGGGCGGGTTCGACCAGTGCGTGACGATGGCTCGCTCAGGCTTCTTCATCAACAGCGAGATTTCGGTCATCGGGAAAGACGAGGTGTTGCTGGCGAGGATAGTTTCCGGCGAGCAGGACTTCTCCATATCGCGGAAAATGGCTTTCTTCGCGTCGAGGTTTTCAAAAATCGCCTCGGTAACGAAGTCGGCATCCCGCACCGCCTTGTCCAGGCTCTCCGCCACCGTGACCCGGTCCAGGATTGCCTCCACCTGGCTTTTGGGGAAGAGTCCGCCCTCGGCCATCGTCTCCAGGTTGGCCTTCATCCGGTCCTTGACTCCGGCCAAGGCTTGTTTGGCGGCATCGGTGATGGTCACCGGATAGCCATACTGGGCATACGACTGGGCGATGCCGTGCCCCATCAGTCCCGCCCCCACCACCGCCATTTTCTTGATTTTGTCCAAAGTGAGAGCCATTCTAATCTCCTTGCTAAAGCTCGCTCAACCTTTCTTTCAAGAGCTTCAGGTTCATCGTGTCTTCTTCATTGTATTTCAGGAGCGTTGCCAGGGCTTTCGCATCGCCGTATTTCGCGTACTGACGCCACAGGACAACGGCATCCCAGCCGGTAATACCCACCGTCTCCCGCGTGATACCCAGGTGCCGCTCCACCGCTTTGAAGCCGCCCCTCAGGTTGCACCGCCAGCAATCGTACATCAGGTCGTGGTGGTGAAACAGTCCGGTCAGGTCAACCCCCAGAGCGCCTGCGATAAAGGGCAGGTCGAAGCGGGAGCCGTTGTAGGTGTAGATAGTCTCGACGCCATCCAGCACCTCGAGGAGGCTCTGGGGAGTCACCTCTTTGCCGACAAGCTGCACCATTTTGCGCCGTCGGCTATTCACCAGATAAATGCCGATGATGGTGATATCGGCGCTTCCGCAGGACAGTCCCGTGGTCTCAATATCTAAATAAGCGTCTGACAATCTCTCTCCCGTTTACCCTATTATTCCCCGTGTGCCCTGCGCCTGTCAAACTGAAAGCCTGTGAAAGATTCCATCAATCAATGAAATGAGATTCTCCAATCGTCATTTTTTCACAAGCCCTGGGGCAAGCAACGGCCATAGAAGAGTCTCGGCGGCTATGCTTTTTCCGCCCGCGAATGGTAAACTAGGGCCGACAAACTAACCTGGAGGTGCGCAATGAGTCGAAAAGCCGGTATGATACACGCCATGGGCTCCAACGCCCATTTGTTCAAGAAGCTCAGCGCCGACATTATGCCCGATGTTGAGGTTGTCCACCTGGTCGATGAGGGCTTGCCCTCGATGTCGGCTAAATCGCTTCACCAGAGCGTCGTCCGGCGCCTAGCGCGGCTCGCTACCTCGGCCAAGGAGTCCGGCGCGGAAATCGTGATGCTCACCTGCACCGCCTTCGGCCGTCTGGCAGAAGAAGTGCAGAAACTCGCCGGCATCCCGGTCATCGCCGTACTTGAAATCGTGGCTGACGAGGCGATGGGCGTGGGCGACCAGATAGGCATCCTCGCCACCCATCCCGGCGCGCTGGCTACCGCCTCGGAAATCATAAGAGAGCAGGCTGCCCTCAAAGGAAAGAAGGTCCAATTAAAAGAAGTGCTGTGCGAGGGCGGACTTGAAGCCTTAAAAGCCGAGGACTGGCCCACTCACGACCGCATCGTCTCGAAGTGCCTGAAGGATCTGATGGGCAGCGTCAAGGTGGTCGTCATACCTCAGCCCTCGATTGAGCGGGTAGCAGACCAACTGCCCGAGTCCGCCCGCAAGGTGCCCATCCTCACCAGCGGCCGCCTTTCGGTGCGGGTTCTCAAGGAGAAGTTGGACAAGATTGCCACTGTAAGATAAGCATCGCATCAGCCATGCTGACTCTTATATGCAAAACGTCGCAGACTGATTCTGATTAGTACAGGGCGCTTGTTTTCTTGATCAGGTGGTCTTGACGAGGAAACTGGGCGGGCATATAGTCAGAGCATAACCTATGCTATCATTGTGGATGTGGTCTCTTTATGGAACGAAAACAGTTTTTTTGAATTACAAATGAGACTCTTGGAGGAATTATTCCCGAAAAA
>Ga0315288_10012392_pt1 | contig 10722 bp, 11 predicted proteins | sample YL17G11_20_MG_FD_203454 | JGI IMG/M metagenome (GOLD analysis project Ga0315288, IMG submission 203454) | Sediment microbial communities from Yellowstone Lake, YNP, Wyoming, USA - YL17G11_20 | ecosystem: Environmental > Aquatic > Freshwater > Lake > Sediment | place: USA: Wyoming | collected...
TGATGAAATTGCCCTTTTCCTCGTACTTGAAGCCGGAGCCGAGGATTGCATCCAGCGCCTGCTCGAACGTCACGTCATAAAGGTTCGTGACCGTAATCGCCCCGCTGATCTTCGAGGAGGGCACGATGTTCTTCTGATACCGCGCCGCCAGGAACTGCAACGCATCCTGGATCGTCATGTCCTTCTTGAACGTAATGGATTGAATCTTCCCGCCCGCGCCGACGGCCTCAGTCGCCGTCGAAGCAGGTGCCTCGCTTACAGCAGCGCCGGCGGCCCCCGCGGGACGCTCGGCCCCGCCGATACCAGTCGCCATCGCTGCTACCACGACAAGCGCCCATATAAACAGGCTTTTCGTTGTCCTTGTCGCCCTACTTGAGTTTCTTTCGGTAATCATAATTGTGCTCCTACAACAAACAGTCCGGCCCCATCGGCAATCCGACACCGAACGGGACACTCATCTTCACTTAACCGTCTCCTTCGACGGTCTCTACAAGTTTCAACGTTATTTTTGCTTCTAAACATTTGAGCAACACTGAGTCTTCTCGAATCTCAACCACTTCACATTCATACCTCTGTGTTCCGACGGTCACCGCCAGCAAATCCCCCACCGACACCAGCCTGTCATTGATGAAAGCCTGGGGTTTCTCGCTGAAACCGATGACCTGAAGCTTCAATTGCTGCGCAACTTTTGTGATTACTTCTTTACTCTGGTCTGCTGAGTTAACATTCACTTCTTCAACTGTGCTACCTTCTTCTGCCGATTTGAAATCTTGCCAGTTTCCTGCTGCAAAGTAGTCCCTGCCGATGATGTCATTGCGGCCGGGAACTTCCGGCAGCTCAACAAAGGCTATTTTCATTGCTTCGTTCAATTGTTTTTCCACTTCGGTTTGCTCAGTTGCAAGTCCCGCCTGGGCGCTCTGCGGCCCTTTCTTGGTCAGCACTTTCACCCACATAAACCCCATCACTGCAATCAGACAGAGCGCTATTCCGGCCTTCTTCTTTTCCACAGCCAATCGACCAAGCAGCCTGCTGACGCCGCCGCCATTTTTCGTATTCTGTTTCATATCCTTTACCTCTGCCGGCAAATTCGGTTTCAGCCCTCTTCTATCCCTGCTCGGCCTGGGCTGCATAATAAATGACCACCCTCGTCTCCATAGTCACCTGGCCGCTGAAATCGGGGTCATTTGTGAGCTTCACCTGCTCAATCCGAATCAGCCTGTCCAGGGCTTGCAGCCGTTTGAAAAACTCAAACAGCTCGGCCAATTTGCCCCTGCACTGCATCTCCACAGGTATGCATATCAGATCCTTGGCTCTTATCTGCCCCCCGGGTGCAATAACCTGCTCTTTGAGATTATGCTCATTCATCAACCCGGCTATTCCGCCTAAGAACGCGCCAAGCTCTCTTTCCCCGGGTATCCTCGCCTCATAATCGCCGATCGATTCGGCCAGCTTCCGCAACTGTTCTTCGAGCACCGGCAATTGCCCGGTCTGTGTCCGGCCTTTGCTGACGGCAAGCAATTCCTCCGCCTTCGCCTGCCTGACGACTTCAATCCTTTTGCGAAGAGGCAGATACCGAAACAGCACAAATCCGCCCACCATTGCCGCGGCTGCAACACATATCACAATCTGTTTTCTCTCTCTGAACAGCATCTATGCAACTGACCCCTTACTGTTGGCGGTAATTCGCCAGATAACAACTGATCTCAAATTCACTCGCCCTGATATCCGCTGCCAATTGTTTCTCGCTGCTCTCAACGTCCGAAGACCTCAGCATCTGACTGGTCTTCGGCTTTATTTGCACCGGCCGTGAGAACCGCGGCGCCACCTGAAAGAAATACTGCGAGTCCTCTAATTTGCATATCAACGCCGCCACGTCGCCGGGCTTCGCCGCCATACCATGTATTACCACTTTGAATCTGACACGGCCGACCGGCAGTGTCTCGTTCTCGTTGGACTTGGCCCGGACGGCCCTGACAAGAGAGCCGGATCGCTGCGCCTGCTTCGACCCCTGCGCATCGTCGAACCGCTCGGCAATCAGCTCCACGTTGCTAAGCACTATGCCCTTGTCAACAAGAAAGCTCATCTCGCCCAGAACACTTGCGACGTCAATCTTCGCATCAATATCGCCTATTAAAGCGGCCTTCTTCTGGAGTTCGCTGATCTGGTCTTTCAGACGGGTAAATGCGAGTGTCGCAGCTTGCGATTCCGCGTCCCCTGCCGAAATTCTGGATAGCTCCGCCTCGGCCCTTGAAACGGAGCCCGCGGCGAAGAAATTCCAGACCATCATTATTGCGAATATGCCGCCCAAAACGACGTACTGGGTGCGGTATGTAATCTTTCGGCGTCTGCCGCTCTTATACCATTCTGGCAGAAAGTCAATTTCCTTCATATCTATCCTTCGGCCTTTGCCCGGGCGCCGGTCGCGTTCACACCCTTCAGACCAAGCCCCACCGCCACGGCCCACTCACAAAGCAGCCCCCGCCTGTCGCTGTCCAGGTTTATGCTCTCCCCTTCACTCGATATGTCGAAACCCTTCAACGGCTGCGCAACCTCAATCTCGACCGTCAACTGTCGCCGCACAACGTTGAGCAGGATATTCTCGTATGCCTCTCCCCCCGAGAAGATAGCCCGCTCCACACGCTTGCCTCTGAATGTCACCGTGAAATATCTCAGGCACAGCGATACTTCTCTGGCCAGCTCTTCGGCGACCGAGCTTATGGCGTCAACCATTACCTGTCGAGTCGATGCGTCGAGCGTCGGCTCTTCGCCGGCGTCGGCTTCCTCTGCCGAGTCCGATTTCGCCGCAGTCGAAGCCTTCTCGGCCCTAAGCTTTTCTCGCAGCCGTTCCGCCTCGACGACGGTGATGCCCAGCTTCTCCGCCACTTCGCGGCTGAACCTTTCCCCGCCAATCTGTATCTGCTTGACGAAACTTATTTCCCCTCCCCGCCCAAACACTACGGTAGTGAACTGGCTGCCAACATCAACGAAGACGACCGTCCGCTCTTTGTCCTCCTGACGTCTCTGCCACCTCTCAAAACCCCGGAACAACGCGCCCGGGACCGTATCTATTGCCGCCGGCCGAAGCCCCGCCTCCTCAAGCATGCTGATATGCCCTCTTATTGTCTCATCGTCCGCGGCAAACAATATCAGCTCATTCTTGACCTCATCGCCCTGCCGGACACTGCCGGCAACAACATAATCCGCCGCGTCCTTGTCCGGATCTAATCCGAAACGCTGGACCACTTCCTTTCGCAGGACTTGCTCGATCTGGTCAAACTCCGCCTCGCCTATTCGCAGGCTCGTTATCTTCAGCTTGTCATTCGGCAAACACGAAACAACGTTTCTCCCGCGGAAGTTCCCCTTCGCCAGCATCTGTTTGATGGCCGAGACAACAGCCGTTCTCCTGCCCTGCTGATCCCCGTTGACATTTGGATCTATCCGCACCTTGTCCGCAGCCAGAACACCTATCTGACCGCCGCTCACAGTCAGTTGAATCATCTTGACCGAATTGTGACCTATGTCCAATCCAATTGGGCGAGGACTTCGGTTTTTGAGGTTCCAGCTTGCCATTCGCTTTTGTCCCCAATCAGTTTCCAACGGTGATATACCCTGTTACCGGCTCAACGCTGACCGTGGCGCTCATAGCGCCGGCCTGCAAGTGGACAGTGCCTCCATTGTCGGGACTTCCCAGATAATCAAATTGAACTTGAGAGGCTCCGTCAAAATCCGCATCCGCGATCTCGACTCTGCCCAGTCCCTCGTCCTGGAAATCTATAACGTAGTCAAATCCCTTCTTGACCGGGTGCGATATCGTATTGCCGTCCTGATCCACTATGCTGTAGCTCTCTGCGCCTTCATCGAAGACCACTGAGAAGTTCTGCCCTCTGCTTATTGCCAGAGACTTGGCGTATTCCAGGTCGGCGGCAATCATGTTCCCCGCAGACCTGATCTGCACCGACGCCGCCGAACTCATCATCGGTATCGCCGTCATTGCCGCTATTGCGAGTATCACAATCACAATCAAAATCTCTATCAAAGTGAAGCCGCGGACGGCGCACCGCACAGCCGGTCCGTCTTCCGGACCGTGATGCGGACTGCGCAACCCTTGCAGCGAATATGTCAAACTTGGCATCCTCACCAGCCTTCTGTCTTTGTTATGGCACATCATCAGCCCCCACCTCCATTACTCTTTTCGTCCTGTTGGATACGTGTCTTTACCACGTGATTTGCACGAGCGGCTGTATCGTTCCGCATCGCACATTATCTGACTCACCAATTTCGCCGAAATCGACCCGCCTATTCTGTCCTCCATCGCCATTTCACAAACAATCGGGTGTTATCAGCGTCATTTCCCCGCAAAACGATGGTCAAGGTCAATAGAAGTGCTACAATCGTCAAAACAATATCACGGGAAACAGCCGATTATTTCAACGCCGCGAGGGGCCAGGATATGAAATTGCCGTCATAACGGTATTTTGGATTTTTCTTTGCAGCGCGTATAAAGGCCGATAAGCACGTCTCGGGCAAGACATCATAGGTCGATGCCGATGCACAAATCGTCGTCATTGTCTCCTGATGCTTCTGAAAAATGCCCCGCCGACCTGTTCCCACTTGTCCGCAACGCCCTCGGACGACCAGGTCATAATCGCGGCCTTGCACGGTTCGGCAGTTATGTCAACATCGCAGCCGCCCTCATCCAGCCTCCAATGCGTCAGCAGACCGCTCAGGCCGTCAACGGGCGGATAGATTTGATTCGGATCCAACGCGCGGTTGTAGATGCGCAGGTCATCGATCTTCCCATCCCAGTATGTACCTTTCGTGTCCAGGCCAAGCATCAACTTGCTTACGCCGCTGACGGTTCCCGATACGATCCCACTGTTGTAGGTCAGGGGATTCTGAACCCCGTTGATATATAGCTTGAGGCTCGTCCCGCTCTTCCACACTAAGGCCAAGTGCTGCCAGCTTGTCGTTTGCACGTTCGATGTGCTCTCAATCTGGGTATAGCCCGACGTCGCCCTTATCGAGGCCTTTATGACCCTCACCCCGCCGCCATAAGCACCCGCCTTGTCGTAACGGATACCCAAATCCGAATCGTCGTCGGTAGGATTACGCGAAAACATGATCCCACGGTCCTGGTAAGTGACATCCGATTTGACCCAAAGCGACACGGTGATTGCAGACAGACCGTTCAAATAGCCGCCGGCCGCAGAGTCCTCGACCGTATCATGAGACCCGTCGAACTCAATCGCGCCTCCCGTCCGGCCGGCCGAAGGCTGCCATGCAAGGTCCCCACACATCGTACCGTCATGTCCGTTGCCGGACGAATCGACTACCGTCTCAAAGAAACCATCCCGCACAAACAGCCCCCCCGTAACATCCAGAACGCCTGCGCCGGAGCTGATCAGAACATCGTCTCCCACATCTGCAAGCCCCCCAACGTTCAATACGCCGCCGGGCGCAATAATCAGGTCGCCATTAACTAAAAGAGCGGGAAAATTCTTGACCGCCGTAATAGTATTCGAGCCGTTTATTCTCAGGTTGCCGTTGACAACAACACAGCCGTTGATGCTTATGTCCCCCGGCAGGCTCATATCGCCGTTGCGATAACGAATCCCTCCCGGGTTGCCCGGCGAAGGATTGAAAGCGCCGACCGGATGAGAGTATGTGCCCACAATCTCCGGTGTATATGTTCCGCCGCCAATGTAGTACGTCGAGCTATAGTCGCCCACCTCGATCCCGGGCCAACCGACGGGCGCTTCGGCAACCCACTGATTGGACCGGCCCTCGATGCCTGTCCCGCTCACGGTGCGCCCGGCAAACACGTCGCCATGAATGGTAGCGGCGCTGGCCAGATAGCCCGCCGAATACACATCACCATCGATCGTTACCCGTCGACTTACCTTTGTGGACGACCAAACCCAGAATGCGATGCACGGGTCCAGCCGCAATTCGGCCCTTATGTCGCTGCGGCCGATCTTCTGTCCGCCTCTCAGGCGGTAGGAATTGCAGTCTATAATATAATTGCAGCGATCAGTAGGATCCGAATCGTCTCGGACAATCGCCAGGTCGTAATAATCGTCGCCGCCGCCTATTTGCTGGGCCACGTCCCCCGTCCAGTACTCGGATGCAACATCCTGTGGACTCATAAGCAGTCCTCTGGCGTGCTCCAGCCCGGATTCAACGGTGTAATCCATCTCGGTGCGGAGCTTCATATTCTGCCCGCACGCCAGCTCAACATTGCTCTCCGACAGAAAGGCCAGTGATGTTATGGTTATAACCATAACGACAAACAAAACCACTAACAGCGCCACCCCGGGACGCCGGTAATTGATTATTGATGATTGTTTATTGATCATTTTTCTAATCATCATCGCTCACAAGGGCGGTGCCGGCCGCATTGAGCAGGTTGCCCCCCCACCCTCGAACCGCCGCGTTTATCTGATATTGCCTCGCCCTATTGTCCTCAACAAGATCAAACGAAATACTCACAAACCGAGTCCATGGCGGCAAGATGTCAAAGCTGAACTGCACGTTGCTGCATTCCGGAACCAGGGCCGTGCTCTCAATCGCCATGTTGTACGCCGCCCACCAGCTCGTTGAGAATGCCCGGATGTCGCTCAGGTTCACAGCCGGATCGAAACCCCAGGAAATGGGAAATTGGCAAAAATGCAAATGGTTGGCGCCGGCGCCCTTTTCAATATACGCCAATTCACTGAAATTGATTCGACCGTCCTCGTTGTCGTCGGCCCGCCAAACGGCGAAATCAGCAGGACCTGCAAAGCATACAAGCTTGCACTGTCGAACCAATTCCGAAATCCTCAGCGTTGTGTAACGCACCTGCGCCTGTTTGCGGCTTGTGTCGTCTGTTGAATCATTGGCTGAGCCAAGGGCGTATGCCAGTGTCGCCACGGCCGTCAGCACCACGCTGGAGACTATCAACGCCACCAACAGCTCAACCAGTGTGAAGCCGCTGTGCCTTGAATCTGACGATAATCTCTTTATCTTCGGGATATGTCTCATTGGCTCACAAGTCGTCTTACGGCCGCAATCTCTTTGCCGCTATAATGCACTCTAACCGTAACAAGAATGAACCGCGCGCTTGCCGCCCCGCTTTCCTGCGGCATATAAACATACTCGCAGCTCGCCCTCCTGCTCAGCTTGGCGTATTTCGAATCGGTAAATACCACGCCATCCGCGTCCTTCACGTCCCCCTGCGCCTCGATGTATCCGTCGTAGTCGGCCACTGTTCTCTCGAAAGGAGTCCTTATAATCTGCTCCATCAAATCGCCCGCGAGCTTCGCCGCAAGTGTCGCGCGTGTCCCCTCAACTCGCACCGCTTCGCCGCTTGTGAACGGCAGCAGCACTCCCGCCGCGGCAATGCTCAGCACAACTGTCGCCATCATCGCCTCAGCCAGTGAAAACCCTTTACGTTCGGCTCGCAGTATGTAGTTCATGGTTCGCGCTTCGTACTCCGCAGCAAAATAATCAATTATCAATAATCATTAAAAAGGCTGACCCGCTGTCGGAAATTACCCCAGCATGGTCAGCCCGTTTTTTTCAGTCCTGCAATTTTCACAGACGTGCGCTGCAATTTACCATTGAGGCACTCACAGCACACTCAATCCTATTGAGTTTTTAGAGAGCCGCATGTGCAGCACTGTCGTCTGCGTAGAAGGCCCCAGTCGTAGTGTCGAACCTCCACCCTTCGGTGTTCGCCCCGGCAGCAGCACCATCGAGACGGACCGTATCGAGGTCGTTGAACTGGTTGGTCGGAATCTTCTGGAGATACGGACCATAATCGGTGCCTACCGCTCCTGCGACATCCGTCTGGCCCGTCAATGCCAGCACGAATGACGCCGTCCCGGAGCCGGGCAGGTTGTCGTTGTGCTGAATCTTGTACAGCTCGATCTGTGAACGCATCGTCTGAAGGTCGGTGCACAGACTTGAGGTCTTGGCCTCTGTGCTTGCCTCGGTGAACTGAGGTATCACGATAGCGGCCAGTATGCCAAGAATGACCACGACAATCAGGATTTCCACCAATGTAAAGCCACTTTTAGTTCTCATCTTCATACCCCTTTTCCACAAATACTTATTTTCATTTTGAAGGATGAACAACGTCCGGTGTAATAGTTCTCCTCACGCTTGAGTGTATCGACTGAATCGATACGTGACTTAACTAACCGCATTATCTTGTGTGAACTTCAAATCCTCCAAAAAGCAACAACGATACACTAAAAACCTTCTTCAAAAATACTTCGATATTTTCATTCGGACACCTATCGGACACCTGAACCACAAAGTCCCACGTCCGAAAACACACAAGGCCCCTTTTTTGCAGGGCCTTTCTGAGCGTCCAAACAAAATATAAGTAACAGAATCCTCGCCTCCAAATTTGCACGTGCAATATTTCCTCCCCCCGCCCCCTCGTTTAGCCGTCGGCGGCACGCCGACGCATGATTAGCCCCGCCACCTGTGGGCGGGGTCTGAACTGTGGCACGGGCTTCCAGCCCGTGAATCAAACCACCATTTCACCCCCATTCGTCATTTCGACCGAGCGCAGCCTTTGTCATTCCGAGCGCACCCTTTGTCATTCCGAGCGCAGTCGAGGAATCTATTCAAATAGCTCCCCTGGGACTCCTTGTTTTGAAGTCAGGTTTTGTTAGCCCCTTAGCCTTGACAGAATGTTGCTCACGTGAGGTGAAAACAAATGATCGGAGCAATCGCCGACCAACCGGCAGAAAACCGTCAAAAAGCAATATACTCTGGCAGATTCTTGACGTGTATTTCTCTGGCCGTTTCGCCGGCGTGCTCAAGCTCTATACGAATGTAATTCAACGCCTGCAAAGCGCCCTCGACCTTGTCCGCCCACTCAATCAGGACTACCGACTGCGGCCCGCAGAAATCATCGAATCCGAGCATCTCGAACTCCGCAATCGAATTCAGTCGATACGCATCTATATGATAGATGTCCACCCGGCCCGCATACTCATTGACTATAACAAACGTCGGACTATTGACTCGGCTGCCTTCCCGGGCGCCTGCCCCGGCCGCTATCCCCTTAACCAGGTGCGTCTTGCCGCTCCCCAATGGGCCGCAAAGGGCTATTACCTCGCCGCCCTTCAGGCCACGCCCTATCTTCCGCCCCAGCTCAATCGTCTCCTCCGGTGAATTCGAAGTAGTATCAAAATCTGCGCCCATTGCCAAATAGTCAATAATCAATAGCAAATAATCAATTGCCCCGCTCGCCCAATTGAGCCGGGTAGTAATAGCCCATCGTCTGGGCCACTACTCCCAGCCGGTATTGCCGGTCCTGCATCAGGGGCGCCCGGCTCTCGGACGCCGGAATCCCGCTCGTGTAAATCCTAAGCTCTCCTTGAAGGCTCGTAATGACCTCCTCACGGTAGTCGCCCAGGCAATCGACCACCGCAACGACCTGCCCTTCAATAGGCGCAATCGCCTCGCCGCCCCAGTCTCGAATCGCCCCCGACACGATCACTTCCTTCTGCGGGTCCGCATCCCACCACAATGCCCGCGGCGTCAGCGAACCCGTCTCGCTGAACTCAATCAATTTGCCCTCGGAACTGTAAAGCCACCGCTCCTTGAGGTCCCTCTCCCCGACGAAAACCTCCATACCCGGATACTCCGCTAAAATATCCGCCGCCATTCCCTGCCCGTGCAGGTGGCGCGATGGCTTCTTGTGCGTCCAGAGCTTCCGCCCGGTCTTGGCATCGACCACGCAGATTGCGTCGGTCTGCTGGCGCGTCTCAAAGCCGTAGAAGACCTCCAGGCCCGGGTTGTTGGGATCAACATCGGCGACATAGCATACATCCGGATGCCCCATCTCCAGCGTCCAGAGCCCTTTTCCGTTATCATCCAGCACCGCCGCCCCTATCACCAGCTCATCTCGCCCATCCCCATCGATATCAGCCGTAATCAACCCGTGAGACCCCTGCCCGCCGTACTTCTTTTCCTCCTGCGGCGACTCCCAATACCATATCTGTTTGAAATCCTTGTCCAGCGCCTGGGTCTTGATCAAGTTATAGGTCCCCCGCTGCATAATCAACGACGGCTTCTTCCCGTCAAGATACGCCACAGTAAGCAAATTCCGGCAGTAATAGTTGTACTCCGGGAATCCGTCACGGCTCAGCCACGCGGTCTTCGCCACGACCTTGCCCGTCTGCCCGTCGATCTTAACCAAGTATTCAGGCCCTGTCTGGACCAGCCCCTTCTCATCCCGCGGGTCGCCCTCGCCCGCCTTGCAATAGACCTCGGCCTTCCCGTCCCCATCGACATCATAGACTATCCACGGCGAATACCATATCCCCGCCTCGATAGACCAGCCCATATCGTATCGCCACATCATCGCGCCCTCTAAACGATACGCCTCGATCTTGTACGTCGTCGTGCTTTTCTTCCAATACCCCGGCTGCTGGTACGGATCGGTATTGAAATCCGGCTGCTTGATGATGTACTCATAAACGCCGTCGCCATCGACGTCGCCGATCCCCACCTTCTGAAAATCGTAATCCCCGCCAAGTCGGATGCTTATGTACCCCTGCTCGTTGACCCGAGGCACAGGCGCACTCTTCCCACACACAACCCCTGAATAAACTGCAACCACAAACATAACTATCAAGTTGACAATTGTTCGACCTCGCATTGTTCTTATCTCCAAAGTAACTCTCTTCAACGATTCAAATGCTCATATCCGCCGGCCAGGAG
>Ga0315288_10012394_pt1 | contig 10721 bp, 8 predicted proteins | sample YL17G11_20_MG_FD_203454 | JGI IMG/M metagenome (GOLD analysis project Ga0315288, IMG submission 203454) | Sediment microbial communities from Yellowstone Lake, YNP, Wyoming, USA - YL17G11_20 | ecosystem: Environmental > Aquatic > Freshwater > Lake > Sediment | place: USA: Wyoming | collected...
CACGTCGGCGTAAATCTGCATGAGCAGCTTGTTCTTTTCCGGCAGGCCGCCGCATGCTACCAGCTCGTTCACCGGCACGCCGTTCTTGTCGAACGCCTCGACGATGACGCGCGTCCCAAACGCCGTCGCTTCGATGAGCGCGCGGTAAATCTCGGGCGCTTGGGTCGCCAGCGTCGCGCCGAGCAACATGCCGGTCAAATCCACGTCCACCAACACCGAGCGATTGCCATTCCACCAGTCGAGCGCCAACAGCCCGGACTCGCCTGGCTTGAGCTTGGCGGCCTCCAGTTCGAGCGCCTTGTGCAAGTCCATCTTGCGCTTCTTGGCAGCCGCGTGGTATTCGGGTGGCACAGCATGGTCCACGAACCACGCGAAAATGTCGCCCACGCCCGATTGACCCGCTTCGTAACCAAAAAAGCCGGGGATGATGCCATCCTCCACATAGCCGCACATACCGGGCACTGTGTGCTCTTGCGTGCCCAACACCATGTGGCAGATGCTTGTGCCCATGATCATGACCATGCGGCCCGGCTCGACGACTGCTGCGGCTGGAACAGACACGTGTGCGTCTACGTTCGCTACGGCCACTGCCGTGCCGGGCCTGAGCCCTGTCCACTGGGCCGCTTGCGGCGTGAGGTCGCCTGCGCGACCACCCAGCGGCGCCATCGTGCGCGACAACTTTTCGTCAACCACGTGCTCCAGGCGCGGGTCGAGCGCGGCAAAATACTCGTCGCCCGGAAAGCCATCGCGCTTGTGCCAGATCGCCTTGTAGCCTGCCGTGCACGAGTTGCGCGTCTCGACGCCGGTCAATTGCCAGATGACCCAGTCCGCCGCTTCGATGAGCCGGTCAGCCGCCGCGTAAATCTCGGGCGCCTCGTCGAGGATTTGGAGCGTCTTGGAAAAGAACCACTCGGATGAGATCTTGCCGCCGTAGCGGTCGAGCCACGCCTGGTTCATCTGCCGCGCGGTCATGTTAATCTTGTCCGCTTCGGGCTGGGCCGCGTGGTGCTTCCACAGCTTGACCCAGGCGTGTGGATTCTTGCGCGCGTTCGCGTCCGCAAGCCGGCACAGCGGCGTACCGTCGGCCTTGACCGGCATCATGGTGCAGGCCGTAAAGTCAATGCCCACTCCGATCACGTCCGCCGGGTCAACGCCGGATTGCTTGAGCACCGCCGGAATGGTTTTCTTGAACGTGCGGATGTAATCCTCCGGGTCTTGCAGCGCCCAGTCAGGCTCGAGGCGGATTTTGCTTCCGGGCAAAAACTCGTCAATCACGCCATGCGAGTATGGATAGACAGCCGTTGCTATTTCTTTGCCGGCGGCGACCTCGACCAACACCGCGCGTCCCGATTCGGTTCCAAAGTCCACGCCGATAGCGTATTTGTGCTTTGCCATGTTTGTCTCCTGGTCTAGCGCTCGCTCTCCTCTTTTTCTGCTCGAATTCGGTCGTTTCTATCGCTCGCCTTTGTGATAGTAAACGTCCCAGCCCATGTACTTGCGCAGAGCCTCGTCAACGGCATCCGCCACTTGCGAGAGGTTGATTGCCACGTGGTGCTCAAAGCCGTTGTTGCAGATGTAAGCCAACAGCTTTTGCAGGTTCGGTACCTGAATCACACCATAGCCGCCGAACGTCTTGAGCGGGTCGTTGGTCAATTGGCCTTCGCCCAGGTAAGCCAGAATCTTGCCATTCAGGTCATCCGTCGAGACGCGGCAGTAGGTGAACGGCGACGCCTTGACGCGGCCCACGACGGTACCAAAAGTGTTTTCCTTGCCCACCGTCCCGGCAATGATGGCCTGGTAATCCATGTGTGGCACGTCTTCGACAGTGATACTTTCTTCCACAAAAATGTCCTTGGGCAGGTTTGAGCAGTGGAAGACAACACCCTTATCCGGGTCATCGCCATAGTTGTTGTTCCAGTCCACAATCGCGCTCGGCTTGCCGGAAGCCAGCACCATCGCGTACATGCCAATCAAGCCCGCGATGTCCGTCTCGCACGCAGAGGGCATCAAGCTGTTGCTCATCATACTCATCAGCGTGCAGGGCACAACGCCGTAAAACTCTTGCATCGAAGTCCAGCACTGCAACGCGCTGGCCTGAAGATTGTTCGTCTTCATCCAGTCTTGAATCACCACGGCGAGCTTGGCCATGCGTGTTAGCGACTCGTTCGGCACGCCGCCGGCGGGAACGTACGCCATCATCTCGTCCAACTTGGCCTTGAGCTTGGCGTCTTCCGGCTTGAGGCGCGCCGCGCGGCCAAACACTTCGGAAAGGTCAAGCGTCTCGACGGTGATGCCCGTACGCTCGAGCAATTTCTCGCTAAAGCGCACCGTGTTAAAGGCCGCCGGTCGCGCGCCGATCGCGCCGACGCGCGCGGAGCGCAACCCTTTCACGACACGACAGGTGCCGACAAAGCGGCGCAGGTCGGTGCGAAAACTGGCGCTTTCCGGGTCAACCGTGTGCAAGGTCGTCAGCGTGAACTTGAAGCCGTACTGCTTCAGGTTGTTGCACACCGACATCTTGCCACAAAACGAGTCGCGGCGGTCCGCGACCGTCATCAGCGACGCGTCGTCAGGAAAAGCGTGCACCAGCACGGGCACGTCCAGCCCCGACCAGCGCAATGTGTTGGCGACGGCGCGCTCGTCGCCAAAGTTGGGGAGTGTGACGAGCACGCCGTCAATCTCGTCACGATGCTGCTTGAACAAGTCGGCGCATTTCTGCGCGTCGCCCAAAGTCTCGACGCTGCCGAACTTGGTCGCCTCGACCGGCACAATGACGGCGTTGATGCCCTCCTCGGCCAAGACCTTGAGGATGGTCTTGCGGCCCGAGTCGCACAAATGATCCGGGAAAAAGCCCCGGTTTCCGACGATGACACCCAAGGTAGGTTTGTTCATTTTTTATCGCTCCTTTCAATTTTCGTGTTCACAAATGCTGTGAATATGATGAATGTTGTGCAGCACATAAAGTCAACTGACGTGACAGGCTACTGGCTCGGTAACAAGGCCAGCATTCTGCCAAGGGCCGTTTCTGCGCCAGACTCAAAAGCAAGTCTCACTTTTTGCGTTGCGCCTCGCTGCTCCAGCGCCAGGCGCAGCCATATACATGCCGATTCCTGCTCCATCGTCGCATGCTGGATGTGGCAGCGTGGAAAGAATCGAGCGATCAGTCCCCAATGATCAGTTCGCCCCGTCAACTCTTCTTCGGCAACTAGAATGTGAGAATCCGTCAGGACCAATGCCATGGCAGCGGTTTGTTGGCGGCGAAACAGGCGAAACCGAGTCGTCCAGATGGCCGGTTGGTAGACGACAGCCTGAACCTGCTCACTGGGTAGCAGCAAGTTGTGCATGATGATGTTCATGAACTTGAACGGCAGGCCGTACAGGTATTCCAGGTGACGATCGCCCCGGGCTGCTTGGGGCGCACTCGGACCATGCCGCATATAGTCCAAAGCTTCCCGGAACAACCGCTGGCAGACGGCATTATAGTGAATTCGTGCGTGGTCGGTGCTGCCCTGGGAGGAAAAAGTCCACTCGAGCCGCGCATGGAGCAAGATGGCGCCCATCTCGAACGACAGGATGTCCGTGATGCGCGTTGATATGACAACTGGCATTGCCCCCGGCTGATCAACAGCAGCCACCAGCACGCGTTCCTCCATCAACACCAACACCCAATCCGGGGTCAGTTCCCACGGGAGCAGCATTCTGAGCCAGTCCCTCTCTTTGTGACGCGATCGAAGCACTGCCTGCCTGGGAGCAGCAATGATCTGGCGGATGGATTCGCCCGGTTCGATGTGTTCAGCCAGAACCGCTCCGATGGTCGGTTCCAAATCATCGAGCGATTTGACTGCGCGCGCAAACCGTGACAGATAGGGGCGGTCGAGCGTTCCGGCGCGCAATACAGAATTCATCTCTGATTGGGCGAGGACGGTTTCTGGGTGCAAAGTCATTTTTGGACCTCTGCCGATCGAAATCGGCGCACTTGGAGCTACACACGCACTGGACTACAAGCGCAACCTTACAATATAGCTTGTTTAGCACGAGTCGCCGCCGACGACGCATCGGGCGCGTACACATCAGCCCCGATTTCGCTCGCATATTTGTCGGTGAGCGGCGCTCCACCGACCATGACCTTGACCCTCTCGCGCAGGCCGGCTTCCTTCAACGCCTCGATAGTGGCTTTCATCCTCGGCATGGTCGTCGTCAGCAGCGCCGAGCAACCCACCAGGTTTGGCTGGTGCTCCTTTACCGCGTCCACGAACTTGTTCGGCGAAACGTCTGTACCCAGATCAATGACTTCAAAACCTGCGCCTTCCAGCATCATGCCCACCAGGTTCTTGCCAATGTCGTGCAGGTCGCCCTGAACCGTCCCAATGACCACCTTCCCGAGGGCGCGCACGTTCGCTGCTGCCAGGTGGGGACGCAACAATCCCAAGCCGGCCTTCATCGCGCGGGCCGCGATGAGCATCTCGGGCACAAAGTACTCGCCATTCTCGAACAGCCGCCCCACCTCGGCCATAGCAGAGATCAAGCCTTCGTTGAGAATCTTGTCGGGCGGCAAGCCCTCGCCTATAGCCTGTTTCACCGAATCTTGGACGCCTAGAGCGTTGCCGTCAATCACGCCTCGTCGAAGATCGTCCAGCACACTCATCGTTTTTCTCCTCTCACTGGTTCCGGTAACCCGGCTGGTCTTGGACCAGATGGATAAATGCCAACATATTTTCCAGGGGCACATCCCCCTCCACGTCATGTGCCGGAGCAAAGATGTATCCACCCTCACGCCCCATTTCCAAGAGTCGCTCGGTTTCTCGGCGGACATCCTCCACCGCCCCGTACGGCAGCGTCCTTTGCGTCGAAAGACCGCCGTGGAAGGTCAATCGTCCGCGATATTGCTTCATCAGAGCAGCCACGTCCATGACTTCCGGCTGGAAAGGGTTGAAGCAATTCAGCCCGATGCCGTGCAAGTCATCGAAAAGCTCGTCCACGTCTCCGCAGGAATGAATAAACACATACTTGCCCGCTTCCCGCACGACTCTGTACATACGCTTGAGCACGGGGTAGATGAACTTGCGCCATAGTTTCGGCCCCATCTGCAGCCCGCGTTGCTGGCCCCAATCGTCTCCAAAATAGACCGCGTCAATATCGTGCTTGAGAGCTTTTTTGACTTGGGCAATGTTATAGCCTGCAATGGCGTTCAACAGGTCACGGACAAAATCTGGATGGTCGTAAAAATCCATCAGCAGGTTTTGCATCCCGCGCAGCGTCCACGCCCGCTCGTAGAGCGAAAAGCCGATCTGAAACACACGGAATCGGCCGCCGTATTTCCCAATGCGTTCTGGAATGTCGGCAAAGAAACGCGGGTCGAGCGGATCGGGAAACGTGTAGCCTTTGAGCGTCGGCTCGTGCAAGACGCAGCCTTCAACGTTGCCGATGTCTTTGTCAATGCTTCTATCCCAGACGACGCCAAAGACATCCTGCACGCGGTCGTTGCCCAGGTCGGTGAAGAAGCCAATGTCGCTGCCCAGCTTGAGCAGATGGTTCTGCAGCGCGTCTTCCAAAGCCACCTGGCCGTAATGCTCTTGCAACCTGGCTTTGGCTTCCTGGGTAAAGCCGCACGACCAGGGGACATAAGGCGGACGCTGCCCATCCAACACTAGCTTGATAACTTGCCTCTTGGTCATCCTTCAGCCTCGTGGCATTTCAGTTCCGGTGAGCGGCCAACTCCCGCAAATAGTCTTTCGTGAGAGGCCACAGGCGGGTGTACATTTCAAACCGCCTCTCATAGAGTTTCTGCTGCTGTGGGTCGGGAGTAAAAGTCCGATCCAGCCGCACCATGGCTTTCACACCGTCTTCCAGTGTCGGGAATATGCCCTGACCAGTTCCCGCAATGATCGCTGCACCCAGGATGCCCGCCTCGGTGATCTCGGGGCGAACAAACGGCCGCCCCATGATGTCGGCGGACAACTGAATCCACGCGTCGGACTTGCTGCCGCCGCCGACCGCACACAAGTCCGCAATCTCGATTCCGACCGCCGGCAGCGACTCGACGCACTCTTTCAGGTAAAAGGTAACCCCTTCAAGGAGCCCTTTCAAGATGTCGCCCCTGGAGGTCTCTAACCGCAATCCGGCCAGCAGGCCGCACGAGTCTGAGATGAATTCTGGTGGCCCGGTGGTTGACCAGTGCGGCAAGGCCATGATACTGCTCGGCCCGCGCGGCATCTCGGAAATCAAGTCTGGGTAAATGTCGTGGCCTGCCTGTCGCGCTTCGTGGTGCTCGACTGCGGCAAAGGTGTCCCTAAACCACTTGAGCAGAGAGCCGCCTTGGTTGTAGATAAAGCTCACGTATCGTCCGGGTGCGGCGTGATGTTCCGTGTTCAATCCTCGCTCAATCATCAGAGCCGGCTGACGCCGCTTTCCGAACACTGGCACGATGCAGACAAATGTGCCCATCCCGTACATGGCACGGCCTTCTTGAATCACACCGCAGCCCACCGCATTGACACTCTGATCGTGCCCGCCGGTCACGATAGATACGTTAGGTGGAAGGCCCAGTTCATCAGCTATTCTGCCTGAGACCGTGCCGATGACCTGCCCAGAAGGAGCGGTGCCCGGCAGCTTGGCGCGCTCAAGTCCGAACAACTCTAGCAGCTCATCCGACCAGTCGCATCGGTCAACGTCAAACAGCAAGGTTCGGTTTGCCAGCGAGTAATCTACCACCGGCTCTGCGCCGAGCATGAACGAGACCAGACTGCTCCAGAGGAGGAACTTGAACGCCTGTTGGTAAAGATCAGGTTGATGTTGTTGAATCCACTTGAGCTTGGTCAGCCCGTAATGGTTGCCGAGCGTGTTGCCGTTGATCCGGTAGAGGCGCTCATTGTCCACTGCGTTTCTAAAGCTGCCCAGGTATTCTTCTCCGCGCACATCAAAGTTCAAGATGGATGGGCCGAGTATCTGGCGGTCCTTTGTTACCGGGACCACTGCCTCACCGAGAGAGGACACCGCCAGGGCCTTGACCGGATCGGACGCAGAACCGGATACCGCCTTCCGGATTGTCCCTTTTACCTTCGCCCACACCTCGACCGCATCCAACTCTGCCCAACCTGGTTGTGGCCGCTGGATGTCGTATTCTTCATACGCGGACGCGACAAGATGTCCGTCTTTGGAAAAGAGGCCCGCCTTGCAGCCTGTGGTGCCCACATCTATTCCAAGCAAGCTCATCTTGGTTCCTTTTGGCAGGGCGATATGGGGCAAAGCGTCTCGCCTTACGCAGGATGCCCACCCGTCACCAGCTTCCTGCTCCCGGTGACCCCGATATAGTCCCGTATGATCCAGCATGTGCGCTCGTACACGGCCTCTTGAGCCGCCGCCACGCCGGATTCCTTCAACGCCGCTTCGTACGCTTGCCGGATTTCGGTGCCGATGTTCATCTTGGCGATGCCACGCTGGATGGCATGGAGCACGTAATTTTGTTGCACCCCGGAGCCGCCGTGCAGGACCAGCGGTATACCTGTCACCCGGCTCAGCTGTTCCAGATGATCCAGGTTCAGCCTGGCCTCGACCTTTTTCTTGTCTTTTAACGCGGCGGAAGTCGGCCCATGGATATTGCCCACTGCTACAGAGAGCCAGTCGCAGCCAGTCTCGCGCACAAAACGTGCCGCCTCTTGGACATCGGTGAATCCCAGGCCCGACTCGTACAGCTCCTCATAGGGGGGAAGCGGCCCGGCTTCATGCCCCATCACCATGCCCAGCTCGGCCTCGCACGGTATACCCGCTTTATGGGCCAGCTCGACGACCTGCTGTGTGGCCATGATGTTTTCTTCAAGGCCCAGACGAGACCCATCAACCATGACCGATTGATAGCCCAGCTCAATCGCCTCTTTGATAATGGGGAGGTAATCCACCCACTGGTAATCTTCGTCAATCACCGGCACGTGGTCGAGATGCAGCCGGACGTGCTCGGGTCGGCTCCACTTGTCAAACTCTTGCTTTACTGCCGCCATGCTGTGACTCTCGCCCTTGATCCATTCAGCTCGCGCCGTCTCGATCAGCGCAAAGGAATCCTGATCCACCACAGCCCGGATGATGGGCTCGACCATGGGCAGGTAGGGCACATTGAAAGCCGGAACCAAAACGCTAGCTTTTCTTGCATTGTTGATGACGTCCGCTGTGGATTGCACTCATTACGCTCGCTTGGATATATGCTTCTACGCGCCGCCGGGCAGAGATGGATACGTAGTTTGGGTGATGGTGTTAACCATCGCCCAGAAATTTTCCATCGGCGTATCGAGTTGAACATGGTGCGTCGGCCCAAGGATCAAGCCGCCATTCTTGCCCAGGGTGTTGAGCCGCGTGAGTACTTCATTCCGAACATCCACCGGATTGCCAAATGGTAGCGTGTATTGCTCGTCCATCGAACCCCAGAAGCACAGCCTGTCGCCATATTCTTGCTTCAACTTGGCCGGATCCATGCAGGCAGGCTGGACAGGGTTGAGCACGTCGAGGCCAATCTCAATCAGATCAGGAATGATGGCAGAGACATTGCCATCCGAATGATACGCGACCTTGACTTGCGGATTAATCGCCTTGAGCGACGCGATGAAATTCGCCATCTTGGGCTTGAGGAACTTGCGCCAATGCCTGGGAGCGATCAACATGCCTGTTTGCATCCCCACGTCATCGCCGATCCAGAGCATGTCCACACCCATCTCGACCAGCTTTTTCGCAGCGGTCAGGTGATACTGGTACGGGATGTTCAGGATGTGCTCGGCCAGATCGGGATTCGCCACAAAGTCCATCAGCATCTGCTCATAGCCGCGCAGCGCCCAGGCCGTTTCAAAAATCGTCGTCACCGTCACGCCGACGATCCAATACTCCTCTTTGAAATCTCGAATCACCTGTGCCGCTTCTTCGTACAGCTCAAGCCGGTTCGGGTCTGGACTAGTGTAACTTGCGACCGCTTTATCATCGGCCAGCGGATGCCCGATCATTTCAGTGTAGTGACCGACTCCATACAGAGTCGCATAGGGCTGTGCACGCCAGGTAATGCCCCACTCGTCGGCGTAGGTCTCGCCCGCCTGGTAATACGAGTTGGCCCAGCCCACCGAGGTGAGGAGCATGTCTTGGTCCAACGCGCGTTCCAATTCGTACGTGTTGCCGCCGCCGTGCGGATTATGAACCTTGCGGCCTTTGATTTTCAAATCATTCCGCAGCCGGTCGGCAAACTCGGGCGTAAAGCTCACCTGCATTGGACAGCGGTCGGGCGTTGCGTGGTTGAGCGCCGTCAAGACACGATCTCGGTGCTTCATTGCGTACTCCAACACGACCGCAGCAGATCACTTGCGGTCAGCGGTCTGTGGTCTGCAGTCATCAACTTTTATACCGTCCGTATTCCAACGCTGTATCAAACACCGCCACAATGTTTTCCGGCGGGACGAACGCCTGGATGTTGTGGACGGCGGCAAAGACGAACCCGCCGCCGGGAGCCAGGTCGTCAATGCGCCGTTTGACCTCGTCGGCCACCTCTTGCGGCGTGCCAAAGGGTAACACGCGTTGAGTATCTACCCCACCGCCCCAGAAGGTAATGTCGCGGCCAAAGTCTTGCTTCAGTCTTTTGGTGTCCATCCCCTTTGCGGAGACCTGAACGGGATTGAGAATATCAAAGCCCAGATCAATCAGATCGGGGATCAGATCGCGCGTAGCTCCACAACTGTGATAAAACAGCTTGGCGTCCGTCTTTTTCTTGATCGCCTCGACCAACCGGCGCTGCTTGGGCTTGATCATCTTGCGAAACGTGTCCGGCTTAATGAGCCAGCCGTTCTGCCCAGCCACGTCATCCCAGAAGGTGAACACGTGAAGGTATTTGCCGAGCTTGTCCAGGTAGTTGTTGCACGACTCGATGTAGATGTCGGTGATCTTGTCCATCAACCGGTCGGCAAAGGCCGGCTCGGTCACCAGTGCCATCAGGAAATTCTCTAGCCCCATCGTCCGAGCTGGTTGCTCAAAGATGCCGCCGCCGATAACGGCGCTGCCCACGAGCGCATAGTCCGTGTTCTCGTAGAGATACCTGGCCTGCTCAGCCAGCTTGTCATTGTATTCGGGCGGATCGGGGCGAGGCCACTGGTAATTATCCAACGCTTCCATCGTCGCTTCTTTGACCGGGAACTCGACCCAGTCAAAGTACAGGCCGCCTTGCTTGGGCATGTGCAGCTTGGAACCCCAACGGTCAATGAAGGCATAATAGTCGCCATCCTCAAAAATATTGAGGCCCGGCGCAGTGGCGGCAGGCAATTGGACCATGCGCAAGTCCACACCCAAGCGCTGCATCAATGCCTCGTCCACGTAGGGCAACTGCTGGACATAGTCCAGCATCGTGATCTCTTCCTGCGGCAGGCCCAGGTGTTGCTTGAGCGGGACGTAGCTGCTCTTGGCAATGGACGAAACGATGGTCCCGCCCAGGTCAATCGGGATGCGATCTGGCTCTTTGTGATTGAGAGCCAGCAGGACTCGCTCGCGTGGCGTCATGACCTTCTCCAAATCAAGCCAATCTTCTGCGTAGAACCGCTTGCAGCGCAACGGAGACGACAATGATCAAGCCATAGATGAGCTGCGTCCAATAGGCCATCCAGCCTGCAGCGACGATGCCTGGATTGATGATGGCGATGATAAAGGCGGCGACAAACGTTCCAAAGATGGTGCCCGTCCCCCCAAAGATCGATGTGCCGCCCAGG
>Ga0315288_10012397_pt1 | contig 10719 bp, 5 predicted proteins | sample YL17G11_20_MG_FD_203454 | JGI IMG/M metagenome (GOLD analysis project Ga0315288, IMG submission 203454) | Sediment microbial communities from Yellowstone Lake, YNP, Wyoming, USA - YL17G11_20 | ecosystem: Environmental > Aquatic > Freshwater > Lake > Sediment | place: USA: Wyoming | collected...
CGCCCGGCGAATAAGTCGCTTTGTCGGCGGTCAGGACGGCTTTTATCTCCCCCTGAGGCGCGGTTGGCTTGGTGGTTCCCATATTTGGTTTACCTCTATCTTCGATATTAAATGTCATTTTCAATTCCGTCGGCTTTGCGCGTTCGCCATCTTTGCCGCGTGCTTTGGGTAATGCCGGAAAGGTGGCGGTAAGTGTGTATTCGCCGCGCGCGATTTCTTTTTTGTCCGAGACCTTCTGGTCCCAACTGACTCGATAAATCTTAGTCAAACCGCGGCCAAAATATTCCAGAGTTGGCGGCGCAGTCATCCTGCTGACCGCGGGCCAACTCCATATCGCTTCACCGCCCCTGTGAACATTAAACCTGGGGCTGCCAATCTCAAACATAATATCATCACGCGCGCGATTCTCCACCAGCAGTTCCATGACAATCGGCTCGCCTTTGCGAAAGACGGTGCGTTTAAGGCTCAGGCGATAGAAGACCTTATCTTTGTCGAGAGTAACGAAGGGAGGCTTTGACGGAAGGGCGGGATAGAGCAAAGGTTTGTCGGGGGTTTGCTGGGTTTGCAGCGCGAGGGCGGAATTGCGGGAGGCGGCGATCAGCAAGCAGGTGAGGGTTATTCCCGCCAGTAGAGATGCGGCAAGCACTATCTTATTTTTCATCCTTAAATCCTCTTATAGACTTTGGCGCGCTCAAAATAGCAAGTGGATAATCAACACGGGCTATTTTGAGCGCGCCGTAACTCGACCGCGAGGCTGTTTCCAATGCTAAAGATTGCTCGCCATATAGACTCTAATACATACCTCCGGGCACATGAGGGCGCAATTGCCGCAGCCGGTGCAGTTATGCTCTTCCAGCAGTTTGGCGGGATGAAAGCCCCGCGCGTTGGTGGCGTCGGACAGGGCCAGGTTTTTCTGGCCGCAGAAATGGATGCAAAGCTCGCAGGATTTGCATTTCTCCGCGTCAATGATAATATGACCACCCTTTGCGGGGCTGTTCACTTTTGCCAATGCGGGCGCTCCTTTATCCATGTCTATCATAATCCGCCAAAAGCCGATTTGCAAGCGCGACAGATAGTTTTTGTTCAGAGTTGAGAGTGGCTAAGCCTGCAGAGCAGGCCGCCATGGCGGCTCCAAAGGAGCCTAGCCATTCAGAGTTGAGAGGTTTATGAACTGGGAACTGAGAACTGAGAACTGAGAACAATTAACTTCACGCGCTCTCCCGCAGGCGATGATCATCAATCACGATGCGGGCGAGGGTGCCGCCCTGTTGCGGGCTAAGCTCGAAGGAACCGCCAAAATGGAACATCGCCAGATTGCGTATCAGGTCGAGCCCTACTCTGGCTCGCTTCTGAACATCGAAATCGGCCGGAATGGGATTGCCGGAGTTCCATACTGAAAGGGACAACATACCCTCGCGCCGGGAGATGCGAATGACGATCTTCCGCATCTCGCCATCGGTGGCGCCATATTTAATGGCATTGGTAATGAGTTCATTTATCATTACACATAGATTGGTCCCGGCCGCGGCGGGGCAATGAAGCGGCTCGCCTTCAATGGTGATGGCGAGGTCGTCCTGGGACTGCGACTCGCGGTTTATATTCGCGATACGCTGGGCCGCATCCAGCAATTCAATGGTGTCCGTCTGGGTCTCATACATCTGCTGTTGCAGCATGGCAAAAATGCGAATGCGGCTGATGGCGTCCTGCACCAGATCCAGGCTGAGCGGGCGATCTCCCTGGTTATGCACCTGCATTTGGAGAATGCCCGCGACAATCTGCAGGTTATTCTTGGTGCGGTGTCCGATCTCGGTGGCCATGCTTTTGGCCAGGCTGGTGCGGGAACGTTCCACATCCAGCAGCTTCTCTCGCATCTGCACCTGGTCGGTAACATCCGTTAAGGCGAAGACCAGGGCCTCGACTACTCCCGAGGCATGCTTGATAGGCGTAAGCGTCCAATCCCAATAAGTAATCCCTCGCTCCGGCATATCCGGGAAGACGAAGGGCTTTTCTTTGACCTCGAAGGGGATGCCGGTATCGCGCACACGCGCGAAGATCGCCTGATTTTCCGCATGGGGATAAAACTCGAAATGATTATGGCCGATGAATTCCTCCGGCGCCTTTTGGCAGGCGCGGGCATAGGCCGCATTCACCCGCAAGAAGTTGAAGTCGCGGTCGAGATAGACCAGGTGGGTTTCGGTATTTTCTACGATGGCCTCCAGCAGGCGGGCCTGGCGGTCGCGTTCTTCCTCGGCCTGCTTGCGCCGAGTGATATCTATGACAATTCCCAAATAGCGCCCAGGCTTCCCCTGTTCATTTAATACAGGCTGGCCTCGGGACATCAGCCAGCGTTCCGCGCCGTCGTCGGCCTGCACCCGCCATTCCGCATTGAGTTCGGTCCCCTGGCGCGCGGCTTCCTGCACCGCCTGTTCGATTCTTGCTCGATCCTCGGGATGGATAGTTTGCCGCCAAGCTTCGTAAGATGCTTCGCAACTATAAGGCTCCAGCCCATAGAGCTTCCACAATTCCTCCGACCAGATATTTTCATTGGTCTGTAAATTCCACTCCCAGGTGCCGGAGTTGGCCGCCTCCAGGGCGAGGCGCAGCCGCGCCTCGCTTTCGCGCAAGGCTTCATCAGCTTGCTTGCGGGCGGTGATATTTTCAAAGACCGCGACAAAATATTCTTTTTCCGGGCTGAAGACCGAGACATTCAGCCACATTGCCAGAGGTTCGAAGTAGATCTCGAATCTCTCCGCTCGGCCCGACTCCGCGACTCGGCCGTAGATCTCAAACAGCTCCGGATGAGACTGCTCGATGCCCGGAATTGCGTCGGTAACTTTCCGTCCAACCACATTCTCCAACCCGGTCAAGCGCTCGAAGGCATTGTTGACGGCGAGATAAACCCAGTCCACAGGGCGGCCTTGGGCGTCGAAAATCATCCTGCAATAGGCGCATCCCTCCATCATATTCATGAAGAGCGAGCGATAGCGTTCCTCACTCTGCCGCAGTTCCTGTTCCGCCTGGGTTCGGCGCTGATCCAGGCGATTGACGGCCCTGGCGCTCTGCCATACCAGCCCCAAAAAACAGATGGTATAGGTAATCGCCACCAGGGCCACGCCAACTTCCGAGGAGAAAAATCCAGAGCGCTCTCCGAGCAATCGCAGCCAGCCGATTATGATGGGAAGCAGCACGACGCCGGGCAAGAGCCGCCGGGCCATATTTCCGCCGGCTTCACGGCTGATGAAGACTATCATCAACCAGGTATCCGGGCGGGCGCAGAAAGAGGCGAGGCACAGCGCGCAAAAGGTAAGGCTCGTGTTGAGCGTAACCTCTCGGCTCAACCACGCATGAAATGATTGCACATTGAGGATATGATACACCAGGATGGAATAGCTCATCAGGGCAATGGGCAAGAGCATGAGATGCGCGGCGTTGGCGGCGCTTCGCCGACGGCTTGCCAGCAGGCACAAGACGGCTCCGAAAATGAAAAAGAGGAGGTCGGTGATTATGGGCATTCTGGTCGTCGGCGACAGGAACAGGTTGAGCAAAGGATACCGCGCCCAAGACCATTCCCGGCCGATGCTGAGTTCGACCAGATAACTGGCCACAGTCAGCAGACCCACCGCGCTGACCGCGACTCCGAAGATTTGCGAAAAGAGCGCTTTCCGCCGGTTTGAAACTCCTGATTGCTGAACCACCAAGGCCGCGGCCGAGAGGAGAAAACAGAGGGCCGTGATGACCTTCATGGGGCTCCAGTGCGGGTCTGTACTTTTGAGCAAAGTCAGGTCCAGCGCCCCCCCGATGAGGTATATACCGGCCATGAGGAAGACCAAGGCCAGCGCGCACCAGCCAAGTAAACTTGAGCAGCGTGATGAAGTTTGAAAATTACTGCTTTGGCTCATGATAACCTCTCTCAAGGCTGGAGCAGGCTATCCTTTTTTGCCAGCCAATAGGACAGAGGAGCTATTCTGCATTGAGAGCAGCTTGATACCACGATAGATTTATCAACTATTATAGCGGCAAATTACGGCTTGATGATTTCTAATTTGTCCAGAAATGGCCCATTTATAAATTGCCGATGGCATCGGCAAGCCCATAGGCGCGCAGGCCCAAAGAAGACGCGACGGCGGCATGGGTAACTTTGCCGGCGGCGATATTGAGGCCGCGGGCCAGCATAGGGCTTTCCTTCAAAGCCTTCACGATGCCTTTGTCGGCAATCTCCAGCGCGAAGGCGAGGGTGGCATTGGTGAGCGCATAGGTAGAGGTGTGGGGCACGGCCGCGGGCATGTTGGTTACGCAATAATGCACTACGCCATAGCGGAGAAAGACCGGATTGGCATGAGTCGTGGGTTTGGTGGTCTCTATGCATCCGCCCTGGTCCACCGCGACATCCACAATGACCGCGCCGGGCTTCATTTTTTTCACCATGGCGGCGGTGATCAGCCGCGGTGCGCGGGCGCCGGGCACCAACGTGGCGCCAACCAGCAGGTCCGCATAGCGGGCGGAGCGCTCCAGGGTATGGGGATTGGAATAGACCGTGATGACATTGCCGTGCATGATGTCATCGAGATATTTCAAACGCTCCTGATTGACATCCAGAATGGTAACATGCGCGCCCATGCCCATGGCCATCTTGGCGGCATTCAAGCCGACTACCCCGCAGCCCACAATGACCACCTCGGCGGGAGGCACGCCGGGGACGCCGCCCAGCAGCACGCCGCGCCCGCCGCGATGCGAACTCAAGAAATAGCCGCCCATCTGAATGGCCAATCTGCCGGCCACTTCGCTCATGGGCACGAGCAGCGGCAGGCTGCCGTCGTCCTTTTGCACGGTCTCGTAGGCCATGGCGGTGGTGCCGCTTTCGAGCAGCGCCCGCGCCAGGGGTTTCGAGGAGGCCAAATGTAAATAGGTAAAAAGCACCAGGCCTTTGCGCAGGCTGGAAAATTCCTCGGCCACCGGCTCTTTCACTTTCAGAATCATCTGCGCCTTTTGCCAGACTTCCCGCCGCGCATAAAGGCGCGCGCCGGCCTTCCGGTAGGAAGCATCCAGCAGGCCGCTTCCCAGCCCCGCACCTTTCTCGACCAAAACGCGATGGCCTTTTTTTACAAAGGCGCTGACCCCGGCAGGAGTAACGGCCACGCGGTTCTCGCCTTGTTTAATCTCTTTCGGTACTCCAATAATCATTTTTAACCTCCAGTTCACAGTTATCAGTTCACAGTTATCAGTTGTCAGTTCTCGACTCCCGGACGTAACAGTTCACGCTTTATGAGGATTGATTAGCAATACGACAGGGACTCTTGTGGAGTGCGGGAGCTTGCTCCCGCTTTGGGCCGCCGGAGCTTGCTCCGGCAACTTCCTGGAAGCAAGCTTCCAGGTCTTAAAGCGGCAGTCCGCCTGAGGCGGACAGTCCAAATTGGCCTAATCTTTCCCACCGATTGAGTTCCTTATAATTCGATTCAATGAAAATTCTCATTATCTGTGAACTGTTACTCTCAGGCTTGCTTTGAATTCTCAACCCAAAGCTGAGAACTGAGAACTGGGAACTGTGAACTCATAACTGATAACTTCCCCCCAAGCATAGCAAAGAGCAGCTTCCGGCCGCAAGCTTCATGCAAAACGGCGAAGTAATGGAGTCAATATAATCGCCAAAATGGTGCGCACAATAAGCAGCCAGAACCAGCTTGCGCCAATGGCGATGTAAACGGCCGGGTCTTCGATCATCGAGTGGCAAAGGCCGAGAAAAAGTCCGACCGTGCGGGCTTCGGAGGGCTTTACCACCCCCGCCTGCGAGAGTCCTATCATGGCGCCGCCCCCATAGACGATGCCGAAAATGAGGCCGATGAGCAACGGCAAAATGGTGCCTTCGCCCGGATTGAACCGCCCCAATCTTGAGGAGAAGATATTTGCGATCTTCGGCATTAGATTTTTCGCGCGGAGCCACTCCGACAACACTGTTGCCGGCACGATGATGGCTAGAACGAGGCCCAAAAGCTTGGCGCAGTCGAAACCGGTGGCCAGCAAAAACGGCAGCAAGGTCTTGGTCGTTTCTGCGGCCGCGGCGGCCGGGGCCGGCGGCGCGACAGCCATCTGCTCGCGGTAAAGCAGCGCATAGGCCGCCCCCGCCAACAGGGAAACGACAAAGCGAATAATGCTAATGCGCGTGGCGCGGGCGCCCATTTTATGCAGCACCGCCCACTCCATGGGGAGGGCGTGGCAGATGAGCACCATCAGCGCGAGGGCGGTGATGGCGTGGGCAGACAGATGCAGCGCCTTCAACGCCCCCAGCGCGGCATAGATGCTTAAGAGCCATCCCGTAAGCAGCACCACCGCGGCTTCTCCCGGCAGACCGAAAAGGTGCATCGCCGGCGCGAGGAATTCCGCAAGGTCTTTCACCAGGCCGGTATAGTTGAGCAAGGCGACGGCGAAATAGACGGGGGCAATCATCTTGGCCAGGTCAAGGAAGGCGAAAAAACCCTTGCGCGCCGCAGGCCGCGCGATCTCGCGAAAGCGCACCGAGCCGGCCGATGAGGTTTCCGCCGGAGTCTTGGCGTCATTATGTAAAGATTCCGGTCCCATAGCGGAGAGTATCATACACCAAGCGCGCCGATTATGTCTTGCCGTGCTCAGTACGAATCGCTGCGCAAGAACCTGTAGGAAGGTGCTTGCAGCCAAGCCGGATTCCCCAAATGGTCAGCTAATTCGGAGTGGTCGCGTTCGCCTCATTGGAGTAGTTAGAAGAGCCGATGCTGTTATAAGCCCTCACGCGGTAGTAATACTGGGTATTGGCCGCCAGGCTGGTGTTTCGATAGGTAGTGATGTCCATGCCGGTCGTGGCGATCTGGGCATAGGTGCCGGACGCGCCGGTCTTGCGCTCGATCTCAAAGCCGAACTCAAAGAAATTGGCATCGCTCCAGGAGAGATCAATGGCTTGGGTTGGGAAGGGATCGAAAACGACCGCGGCGCTCAGGCCAGTGGGAGTGGCCAGGGCATAGGTCTTGGCATTCGTCTCGTTGGAATAGGCGGAATTGCCGGAGGCGTTGTAGGCGCGGACACGATAGTAATAAGCCGTCACCGCGGTCAGACCGGTGTCGGCGTAAGAGGTAACATTCGCCCCCAGGGTGGCGATCTGCGCATAGGTCCCGCTCGCGCCGGTCTTGCGCTCGATCTTAACGCCGGTCTCATTGGTGGCGTTATCGGTCCAGGCCAGGTTGATCTGGGTATTAGAAGCCGCGGTAGCAGTCAGACTACTGGGCGCCGCGGGGACAGTCGGCAAGGTGGTGGCACTCGCCTCATTGGAATAGGCGGAATTGCCGGAGCCGTTGTAGGCGCGAACCCGATAGTAATAGGCGGTGCTCGCCGCCAAGCCGGTATTCGAGTAGGAGACCACATTCGCCCCCACGGTGGCGATCTGCGCCCAGGCACCCGTGGAACCCGTCTTGCGCTCGATCTTGAAGCCGGTCTCATTGGTGGCGGCATCCCACCAGGCCAGATTGATCTGGGTGAGGGAGACGGTGTAAGCGCCCAGGTAGCGGGGCGTGCCGATAGCGGGCGCAATCCCCACTTCGTTGGAATAGGTGGAATTGCCGGAGGCATTATAGGCGCGCACCCGATAGTAATAATCAGTGTAACCGGTCAGGCCGGTGTTGGTATAGGTAACGACATTCGCGCCCACGGTGGCAATCTGCGCATAGGCGCCGGTGATGCCGGTCTTGCGTTCGATCGAGAAGCCGGTTTCATTAGTTGAGTTATCCACCCAGGTGAGCTTGGCGGAAGTAGCCGTGGCGATACTCGCCACCAGGCTGGTCGGCGCGTTCAAGGCATAGGTGGTGGCATAAGCCTCGTTCGAATAGGCCGAATTGCCGGAGGCATTGTAAGCCCGCACGCGGTAGTAATAGGTAGTGGCGGCGGTCAGACTGATGTTGGCGTAAGAGGTAACATTCGCCCCCACGGTGGCGATCTGCGCCCAGGCGCCCGCGGAACCGGTCTTGCGCTCAATCATGAAGCCGGTCTCATTGCTGGCGGCATCCCACCAGGCCAGGTTGATCTGGGTGAGGGAGACGGCGTAAGCGCCCAGGTAGCGCGGCGTACCGATCGCGGGCACAATCCCCGCTTCATTTGAATAAGTGGAGTTGCCGGAGCCGTTATAGGCGCGCACCCGATAATAATAATCGGTATAACCGGCCAGGCCGGTGTCGGTATAGGTAAGGATATTCGCGCCCACGGTGGCAATCTGCGCATAGGCGCCGGTGATACCGGTCTTGCGTTCGATCTTGAAGCCGGTCTCGTTGGTGGCGTTATCGGTCCAGGTGAGCGTGGCGGAAGTAGTGGAGGCAATACTCGCTACCAGATTAGTCGGCGCCGCCACGGCATAGGTAGTGGCATAGGGCTCATTGGAATAAAGTGAATTGGCGGTGCCGGCGTTGGCGCGTACCCGGTAATAATAGGTTGTAGCCCCGGCCAGACCGGTATTGGAGTAGGAAGTTATATTCGCGCCCACGGTGGCAATCTGCGCCCAAGTACCTGCGGAACCGGTCTTGCGTTCGATTTTGAAGCCGGTCTCGGTGGTTGAATTATCCCACCAGGCCAGGTTAATCTGGGTATTGGAGACCGCGGTCAGACGCAGGTTCGAGGGCGCCGGCAGGCTGGCCGGGGTGGCATTCGCGATGTTGGAATAGACGGAATTGCCCGTCGCATTATAGGCATAGATACGATAGTAATAGGTGGTGTTGACGGTCAGGCCGGTATTGCTATAGGTAACGAGGTTCGCGCCCACGGTGGCAATCAGGGCATAGGTTCCCGTCGCGCCGGTCTTGCGTTCGATTTTGAAGCCGGTCTCATTGGTGGAGTTATCGGTCCAGTTGAGGGTAATTTGGCTGGTGGATTTGGCGCTGGCAATCAAACTGGTGGGCCCCGGTAATGCTCCGGTAGTGGCATTGGCTTCATTGCTAAAGGCGGAGTCGCCGCCGGCGTTATAAGCGCATGCTCGGTAATAATACTGGGTATTGGCGGTCAGACCGGTGTTGGCGTAAGAGGTAACATTCGCGCCCAACGTGGCGATCTGCGCCCAGGTACCCGTGGCGCCGGTCTTGCGCTCGATCTTGAAGCCGGTCTCATTGCTGGAGGCATCCCACCAGGCCAGGTTGATCTGGGTGGGGGAGACGGCATAAGCGCCCAGGTAGAGGGGCGCCGCGGGAGGGTTCGGCAAAGTGGTGGCATTCGCCTCATTGGAAAAGTCGGAGTCGCCGGTGCCGTTATAGGCGCGGACCCGATAATAATAAGCAGTGGCGGCAGTTAAGTCGGTGTTGGCGTAGGAAGTCACATTCGCGCCCACGGTGGCAATCTGGGTATAGGTTCCCGTCGCACCCATCTTGCGTTCGATTTTATAGCCGGTCTCAAAGGAGCCATTATCCGTCCATGCTAAATTAATCTGGCTTGTACTGACCGCCGAGGCGGTAAGTTGGGTCGGGGCAGCGTGAAGATCAGAGCCATAAATATCTGAGTTATTACGATAGTCGTGCCATACGACGACAGTACCGGAGATGGATGGATAATACTGATCGGATGCATTCGTGCATACGGGGAATTCCTGGCCGGTAGAAAGGTCATAGCCATAAATGTCGGTATTGCTGGTCTCGATAGCCATATGGCGAAAGTCAAGCCAGACGACGATAGTGCCAGAGACAGCCGGGGTATCCTGGCCTAATGCATTTGTACAAACGGGGAATTCCTGGCTTGTGGAAAGATTATAGCCATAGATGTTTGTATAGTCATTGCGATAATCCACCCAGACAACGATGTTGCCGGAGATCTTGGGCTCCCACTGAATGCCCGCGGCCGTACAAATAGAGAACTCCTGGCTCCTGGAAAGGTCATAACCGTAAATGTCTGGAGTGCCATTACGGTAATCTTCCCAGACGACGATATCGCCGGAGATCGCCGAAAATGCCTGAGGAGCCGCGTTGGTGCAGACGGGGAACTCCAGACGAGTGCTGATGTCATAGCCATAGATATCCCAATTGCCGTTACGATAGTCGCTCCATACGACGACAGTACCGGAGATGGATGGATAATACTGATCGGATGCATTCGTGCATATGGGGAATTCCTGGCTCGTAGAAAGGTCATAACCGTAAATGTCTGGAGTGCCATTACGGTAATCGTACCAAACGACGATATTGCCGGAGATTGCCGGGCAATCCTGATTTGCTGTATTCGTGCAAATGGGAAACTCCTGCCCGGTACTAAGGTTTTTACCGTAGATGTCTGCGCTGCTGTTGCGATAATCCTGCCAGACCACGATGTTGCCGGAAATAGCCGGATACTGCTGCACAGAGGAATTCGTACAGACCGGGAACTGCAAACCCAGCGCTGCCGCCGGCAGGATGCTAGCGAGACTTAGAAGGACGCAAAGTGCGAGAAACCAATTGAGTGGCTTTTGTGAGATACCTTTTCTTTTCATCGTACACCTCCCTAGTGCTTTTTTGCATATTTCACGCTGTCTTTTGGGGATGGAAGTAGCAGAGATTTGCTTCCACCCTCCTACGTAACGCGCTGGCATCCGGCTGATTTTGGCCGAAGAGGCTGCGGCGCTTATTTTGAGTGAATACCGCTTCTGTCGGATTGGATTATGTCCCGCCCGTAGTGTAAGGTTGGGCGGACTCTCTCAGGTATCTTAGGCCGCAATGCGCTCCTTGTCAAGTGCAATCAGCGATTTTTTGGCAG
>Ga0315288_10012398_pt1 | contig 10719 bp, 12 predicted proteins | sample YL17G11_20_MG_FD_203454 | JGI IMG/M metagenome (GOLD analysis project Ga0315288, IMG submission 203454) | Sediment microbial communities from Yellowstone Lake, YNP, Wyoming, USA - YL17G11_20 | ecosystem: Environmental > Aquatic > Freshwater > Lake > Sediment | place: USA: Wyoming | collected...
CCGGAGTGAGGGTGAGCATATCGGTGAGCACTTTACCCTGAGCAGATGCCGGAAGGCTGATACCTAACAGAGCAGCAAGCGTAGGAGCCACGTCCACCATTTGCATATTGCCGTAATGACCGGGTTTTACCCCGCGGCCAGCCAGTACAAAGGGCTCAATGAGAACAATTGCATCCTGCCCGCCGTGACCACCACGGTCTATTTGGCCGTGGTCGCTGATTACTAACAGTGTATCCAAATTTAGATCCAGCCTGGCTAAAACATCACCAAGCATGCCATCTACGCGTTTGGCAGCCGCATCCCAACGCGGGTCAAGAGGGCCACCTTCGTGGTGGCCGGCGTAGTCGACTTGGTCTAAGTGGATGAGAATCAATTGATAATGGTCAGCAGATAACCAGGGTGTAACGGCAGACATCACATCAAGATCTGCCTGCTGGTCTTCCAATGGGGTGTAGAAACTCTTATCAACTGCTTTGGCTGGCAAGAGTTGGCCAAACCAATCAAAGGCAGAGATGGCGGTTTTGAACCCAGCCCGCTTAGCGGCGCTAAAAATATCATCCTGGGTGAATGTTTGAATCTCCGAGGTATCCACATTAATCACCGGACTGTCATTAATCTCCGGCCATGCGCCAGTCAGGATGGTGCTGTAACCCGGTTGAGAAAAAGAGGGCGGTTGGCTGTGCATTGTAGCCCATGCGCCCTTTTGGCGCAGCAAGTTTAAATTGGGCATTACATCCGATTTTAAGGAGGTGTCTTCCCGCAATGCGTCCACAATCACCAGCACAACTTTACGGGTCACTTGCGTGCCCAATGGGTCACCGGCTTGAGGGGTAGTATGCTGAAGAGGAGAGCGATAAGCAAAAAGTGCGTCCATCATGCCTGTTGTCCAGATGTAGCTCCACACGGCAATCAGGATAAGAATTGCAATTCGTAAAAATATGCCCAGTTTATTTTTCAATAGTTTTTCCTAACATCAGGGAATAAAAATGTAATCATAAGCGGGAACATAATGACTGGCAAGGAAAACCTATGAAAGCGATACCTCGAGATTCCCCACCAATTATTTGCTGGTAATCCGCTGGTGTGCCTATTACTAAATTCACTATAAAAATTTAATAAAATCTACAAACCATCGATAATAAAAATACTGTTAATTTATCATCCATTCCTTAAGTGAAACGTTTGAATAATTGGTGAGCAACCAAAGAGGATTAATTGCGTAGATGAATGTGAAATCAAAAAAGGAGTTATATCATGTCCGATGAAATTAAACGTTTATACAGATCAAAGAAAGACCGCATGATCGCTGGTGTTTGCGGCGGTCTGGCTAGCTATATTGGCATTGACCCAACCCTCGTACGGCTTTTGTTCGTTCTGGGTTTGATTGCTGGGGGAAGTACTTTCCTGGCATACATTATCATGATGATCGTCGTTCCGGAAGAACCCACCCCGGCTGCTTAAGAGGATGAATTATTACAAGATAAAGAGACCGGCTCAACTATGGAGTTGGTCTCTTTTTATTAGTTGACAGATTATTTTGCGATGATATACGCTTTCCATCCCAGTTGATCCAAAGAACGGATGCTTTTATACCCCTTTTCCATTTTCAGGATCTCATAACCAGCATGGGATAATGCCAGCCACATCGCCTCGGCAGCTTCTTCCCCATGCAGTTCAACCAACAACAATGGATGTTTTTCCTTTAATAAGCGCTGCATCCCTTTTACAGCCAGAATCTCACCACCTTCAATATCCATTTTAATTAGAGCGGGTGCAGGGTTGCCCTCTGAAAAAACAAAATCATCCAGGGCAAGCCCGGCAACCTTTATTTCATATTCATAATGTTCCCCGCGACCGGCTGATCCGCGGGCTTTGCCCATTGACGATGAGGAGTGGGCCAGAAAACTCACCGGGCGGGATGAATCTATAACAGCTTTGGGAATCACCCTGATAATTGACTCCATCTGATTCAAGGCAATATTATTCTGTAAACGCTGCACATTGGTCGGCAGAGCCTCAAAGGAAAAAATCTGTCCACTCGAGCCGCTCAAACGAGCCATCATCAAACTGATGTAACCGATATTTGCCCCCACATCATAAATGACCATCCCGGGTCGAACGAACTTATACGCTGCATTTTGCAGCTCCGGTTCATAGGTTCCCAGCCAATAGTCTTTTTCGGTTTGCAGATTGATCAACAGCTTCATTCCGGCTATCTCGCCGGATGCCACTTTGATCTCAGTCAGCCCCTTAGGCGCAGCTTTATTGAGCTTTCTACGCAGCCATTTGGCTAGCGGCTGGATGTGGTAAAGCCATTGCTTCAGTGGTTGAGGTAGGATGCGGGCAATAAAGGCGGCTAAACGTAAAAAAGGGTTCATCCGGACAAACTCATTTCCAGTTCGATCTCATCGCGGATTGGGATACCTTCGTATCCAGTTAGAGGGATGGAAGGTTTCAAAATCCGGGATTTTTCAACCGCATTAATAGCAATTTCCTTGATCTTAAATCCACGCTTCTGATAAAAACCAAGCGCTGGTAAATTATCGTTGGTTGTAATCACCCAAATCCGAGGGCAGCCGGTTTTCACCGCCTTGGTTTTTACTGCTTCTATCAACTGAGTACCAATTCCCTGATCTTCCTTTAGACTATCGAGAGTAATGACCTCACACTGATTATTCTTAATCTGGTAGGTTATCAGTCCTAGTATCTCATGGTCATGTTCTGCCACAAAGCCTGGCAGTTCAGCCGGATAAAAAATTTCTCCATGCACTATCACGGCTTCTGCTTTCCAGCGGCGGGTAATCAACTCGCGGATGAAGAAACGATCGTGTTCATCAGTCGGTCTTAATAGAAAAAAAGCATTCGGAAAATGAATTAACTGGAGAGCCAGCCATCTTTCAGACGTTGAAAAGTTTGGCTCAATTCTTCCGGCAGGACACGCGTCGCGCCCACTGTGGTCATAAAGTTGGTGTCGCCACCCCAGCGCGGGACTACATGGAAATGCACATGATCAGCCACACCCGCACCAGCCATGGAGCCGATGTTGGCGCCCACATTAAATCCTTGCGGCTGATAAATCTTTTCAATCGTGTGCAATCCCTCATTGATTAATTGCATGATCTCTATCAGGGTGGGAATATCCAGACTGACCAACGAAGGTTGGTGGGCAAAAGGCACCACCATGATATGCCCGCTGGTATAGGGGTAGCGGTTGAGGATCACAAAAGCCAACTTGCCGCGCCGCACTACCAGATTTTCCTCACCATCCTGACAGGCGCAGGCATTGCAAAAAATGCAGCCATCCGGTTTTTCACCGCGGGAAATGTAGTTCATGCGCCAAGGCGACCAGAGATGATCCATGCTCTCTCCATAAATGAAAGTTGGCTGTATTATAAGTGTTTTTCTCTTTTAATTTTGAAATCATGAAAACTCAATTGACAGCTCAAATGCTCCAGTGTAAGCTATATCTATGCAGCAGTCTGAACTGTTTGATGCACTTTTCCCCGCCATTCTAACTGTCACCGAGGTCACCCGCCACTTGCGGGAATTGATGGAAAATGACCCGCTCTTAAGCGATGTGTGGTTGAGAGGTGAAATCAGCAATTTAACACTTCCCACTTCGGGACATGTGTATTTCACCCTCAAAGATGAGACGGCTTCCATCCGCTGTGTGGTATGGAAAAGTTATTTCCGGAAGGAAATGCAGCTTCACTTGCAGGAAGGTACCGCTGTTGAAGCTCATGGTACTATTGGTATTTATGAGCGCAGCGGACAGTACCAATTATATGTGGATACTCTTCGCCCGGCTGGTGAGGGTGCGCTCTTCCAGGAATTTCTGAGGTTAAAGGAGCTTCTGGAAGCCGAGGGATTATTTGCTGCTCAACGTAAACGGTCGATTCCAACATTTCCTAAGAAAATAGGACTGGTTACTTCACCAACAGGCGCAGCCCTGCAAGATATGCTTAATATCCTGCGCAACCGTTTTCCGCTCGCGGAAGTGGTGCTGGCAGGTACAGCGGTACAGGGTGCAGCAGCTCCTCAGGAGATTGTGACAGCTCTGAATGGTTTAAACCAAAGAGAAGAACCAGATGTAATTCTGGTCGCCCGCGGAGGAGGGTCGCTGGAAGACTTATGGGCGTTTAACGATGAACGGGTTGTACGAGCCATTGCCGCCTCCCAAGCACCGGTTATTACTGGTATCGGGCATGAGACTGATTTCACCCTATCTGATTTCGCAGCTGACCTGCGCGCTCCAACGCCTACTGCCGCAGCAGTAGCAGCTACACCGGATATCAATGATCTACGTATTCAGCTAAATCATTCGGCTATGGGTTTGATCAAGATTGTGGAAGATGAATTGAATGAGCGCAAGACCATTTTGCATAATTTTCAGTATGAGTTAGAAAAAATCTCCCCGCAGTGGATGGTGAGCCAGGCACAGCAACATTTGGATGAATTGAATGCGAATATCTCACGCTTCATGTTTCATCGCTTGCAGGGGGAGCAGACAGCACTCCAGCATTTAACAGTTCATCTCCAATCCCTTAATCCACAACAGACATTAAAACGCGGTTATGCGCTGGTCAATGATGACCAGGGCAAATTGATCGACAATATACGCAAAGTCAATCCCGGTCAAAATGTCACTATACGGCTGCATAATGGACGTTTTACCGCCGGTGTACACAAGACTGAACCCAATAGTAAAATAGATTGAAGGAAGAAGAATGACAAAAACAGCATTAGCAATTGAAAAATTAAGCTATGAAAAGGCGCTGGCCGAGCTTGAGGAAATCGTTCAGCAGCTTGAGAATCAGTCATTAGAATTGGATGTGACCCTTAAAATGTTTGAACGTGGCAAATCTCTTATCCAGCGCTGTCAAATGCTGCTGGATCGAGCTGAACTGATAGTGCGCCAACTCTCCGATGAAAATCTAACAACGGAAGAAAAAGTCAGAGAATAAATGCTCAATGACCTGTTCTCCAATAGGGTATTGATGACAGCCATAGTTGCCTGGGTGATAGGGCAGTTTTTGAAGCTGCCCGGTTATTATATTTTGCACCGCAAGTGGAAATGGGGGATGATCTTCAGTCCGGGCGGCTTGCCCAGTTCTCATTCCTCTCTTATCACCGCCACTACTTTGTCTATTGGTTTGTATCATGGATTTTCCAATCCCCTGTTCGGGTTGGCTATGGCCATTTCCATGATCGTGATCTATGATGCCACCGGGGTAAGGCGCCAGGCCGGGCTGCATGCACGGGTGATTAATGAAATCATGCAAGAAATTTTTGCCGGCCGGCCTGTTCCTGAAAAGCAATTGCGGGAAGTCCTTGGCCACACTCCATTTGAAGCGATTGCCGGCATCCTGTTGGGGATTTTAATTGCACTAACCTATTGGTTACTTTTTCCCGTAGCCTAATTCTTTCATTAATTGCTCGTTGGATTTTTTGCGCCGCTTGAGCCCAGTAAATCCTGCCAGAACTGGTCATCATAACGCCGTGATTTGACCAATATCGGCATAGGATCGCCCCAGCCGAGCATTAATACCTCTTCCGCAGGCTGCAGATGAACCAGCATCCCGCGCAGATAAGTGGAATATTCCACATCCATCTCCTCCGGGAGTGGGAAGGGCAGGTCGCGAATAAGGCAATTGGTCAAACGGGCTTCTACATATTCCTTAACGGCAACTTGTGTATAACTACTGAAATACAAGTCAGGAAAGAATTTGAGTTTTTCCTGCTGGTTGAGATGCCATAGAGCAGCATTCTAGCCATATTTTTGAATTTGTGGATGAAGGCTGAGATAACTGATGGGCATCAGACATTCCCCGGAGAAATACTCATTGAATTGATAATAAATGTGAATCAGAGAATAAAAAGAGGAAGGCACGGGAAACCTTCCTCTTGGATCTATTAAAGGAGAATATTAAGGTTTTAAAGTTTCAATGTAAGTAAAGCTTACGTCAGTCGATGATTTGCCTTTTGCAGACACACCGAAACCAATGGAGCCTTCGCTAAAGCTATCATCGGTGATTATGAGTGGACGGCGATACAGAAAGACTTGTTCATTATTGATGAGAACCTTGATCTCTTTTCCGATACAAGAGAGCGCCAGGCGATTAATCTCTTTCCCGGTCTTTACCAGTGGGCTGCGGTGTATTCCGCTCGACAGGTCAGTATAGGCATTCTTGTCCAGATCCTTGAGGTACGCATCAAATTTCACGACCTCGTAATACCCCTGACTGTTGATGCGGAACTCATACCAGCCATTATCTGAATAACGGCAGATAACTGACACATATGCAGCCGAAGATTCCAAATATCGGACTTCAGCCTGCACCACAACATCCTTGTAGTTCGTATTTTTATTAATGAAGGCAAAATCGGAATCATTGACCCCAAACAACTCCACCCGAAGGTGTCCACCTAACTGCGACCATATCAGTTGTTTCTCAAGGCCGGAGATGGTTTTCAGCCCCCAATCCTTGGTGATGTCTTGGTTCAGGTCATCATGAAAATTCACACTCTGAGGCAAAGATTCGGGGGTCGGGATGGGTTTTAGGACATCCAGGGAGTCAGCTGGTTTGGATGCCCCCGGTAAAATATTACAGGCTGCCATAGCCAGCAAGGCAAACAAGTCTATAATCACCAGAAATTTTGTTTTCATATTTACTCCAATTATTTTAATCTTATGGTATAAAGGTCATACCACTATACCTATTTTATAAGATTAAGTACGGTTTGTCAATAGGTAATTTGTTAATTTGTATTTATAATTCTTTAAGGATTTTCTACATGAAAAAAATCATCCAGATCCTATTTTTTTACGCTCTTGGTCTGGTAATGGTGAGTTGTGATTTTATTTCAGTCCAGCAGGTAACATCCCTGCCGCCTTCAATTAAACCTAACGCTACTTTTACAACGGCACCTACTCGGACAATTGCCGCTATCGCCCCTATCACCCCTATCCATCTCGGACCAAATAGTTACCCCTCTGGAATAAACCCCCTGACAGGTCTTCCGGTAAATGAGCCTGCCAACCTTAGCCTTCCACCAGTTCTGGCTTCCATCTCAAATTTCCCGCCAACTGCCCGTCCCCAGGCAGGGTTATCCTACAGCTCGATCGTATTTGAGCTATTCATTGGGGATGGTATGACTCGCAACCTGGCAGTCTTTTATGGAGATTATCCTGAACAGCCACCAGTTAGCCAGGATGAAAATACGAAAATCAGCGATTTTCCTGATCCTGTCATCGGACCCATCCGATCCGGGCGAATCTCTTATGAAAAAATCAGGAAATTGTTCAATGGCTTTCTGGTAATGGCTTCTGCTTATAAGAGCGTGGCGGCAGAACTAAGCCAGTACACTAACATATTTGGATCGGATGCCATGGATGTCAATAGCGCCATGCTTAAAGTTTCTCAATTGAAAAATATTGCCAAGTCCAGCAAGAATGTGGTTGGGGAAGCGGCTCTGAGCGGAATGTACTTTGAGTCTATTCCTCCATCAGGCGGGCAGACGGCTCATTCTTTTTGGCTGTACTATTCTTATTTAAATCAGATTTTCTGGCGTTACAACGAAAGCGATGGGTTCTACCACCGCTTTCAGGACAATGCTGATGGTTCCACTTTTATTGAAGCCACGGATCGGTTAAACGGGGAAGCGTTAAAGTATTCCAATGTTATTGTATTATTTGTCAAACATGAAGTATTACATAAATACATCATTGATTTGGACTTACTCTATAAAAAGAAGGAAGATGCCCTGCTTTTCCGTGATGGAAAAATCTACAAAATTTATTGGACGACGCGCAGTGAGGATTACGAGAAAACAACCGGTAAATCACGTCCCATCCGATTCATTGATTATGAAGGAAATCCTTTCCCACTGAAACCCGGTCAAACCTGGATCGAAGTAGTCCCGCTGGGATTGCAAGCCTGGGAAACGGTCAATTCCCAAAAATACAATCAATTAATGGCAGGTAATGAGAAAGGTTCCGGTTACTGGGCGCTCAGATTCAAAGATCCGACACCATAACCAAAAAAGTTCTCGAAGTTATCATTATTCTGATGACAAATTTCTAAAATAAGAACATTGCTTATGAAGAGGGCAGACCGGGCATTTGGGTTTTCTGGCAAGACAGATCTCCCGTCCCAGGCGGATGATATTCAGATGCGCCGTGCTGTATTGATCGGGGTTGAATAACTTCGCCATCAATTCATGTGTTTTTTCAACGTTCATTTTTTGCGGACGCAATCCCAAACGACCGGAAATGCGGTAGATGTGGGTATCCACCGGAAAGGCGGGGTGGTTGAGCGAGAACTGCATTACAATGGATGCTGTTTTTAGCCCCACCCCCTTAAAGCGTAACAGCCACTGCCGGACTTCTTCAGATGGCAGGTCAGCAAGGAAGCAAATATCCAGATTTCCGCGCTCTTCAGTGATCTGTCGCAGGATGGATTGCATCCGTGCGCCTTTCTGGTTTGCCAGGCCAGCACTGCGGATGGAGTTGATCACTTCTTCCTGCGGCGCGTCCCGAACCTTTTCCCAAGAGGGAAATGTTTTCTTCAAGTTCTGCAAAGCAGTATCCCGATTCTGGTCATTGGTATTCTGGGAAAGGATGGTGGACATCAGTTCATCGAGCGGTGTAAGCGGGTTGCGCCAGGTTGGTTGACCGAAATAACGAAACAGGATCTGATAGACTTTTTGAGCTTTTCGTATTTGCAGTTTTTTGTGAAGAAATTCGGATTTTTTGAAAACCATAAACTAATTTTAGAAAATAGAAAAGGCTTTTGATACACAAATTTTGCCCACTTCCAACCCGCGCCAGTTGGTAAGCTTGCGGTGGTCAAACCTTGCCAGAGAATCTATTTGCTCTTCATTCAGGGCGCCAAGCTGTTTGAGCACTTCCAGCACAACCACGGGACCTGCTCTTTGATCCAGGTCACCATCGCTGATCTTAAGCGTCATTCCAATACCCGGACTGCCAGGTTTTATGGCATCCGGCAGAATGCATATCGCCAAATAACCCTCTGCACCGGACTTGCTCATCATCTTGCCTTCCATGGTTTGCATGAACAGCGTATCAAAACGGCCAGGTCCAGCCACCATATCCGGGTGTGTAGTCATGGCCTTGATAATGAGGGCGCAGGCATCTGCACGGGTTTGGTTTAGCCCTCGGGTATCGCAAAAGCGGGCAAACCCTAGTGCAGCGTTTTTCAATGAAATAGCAAATATCGGGGCGGAACAGCCATCCGTACCGAGTCGAACATTTTCAACCTCTACACAGCACATCTCAGCTAAGGTCTTTGAAATGGTCTGCTGAACTGGATGATTAATCTCCAGGTAAGTTTCAAGAGGAGCCCCAAGCATTTTCGCAAAAGCCAGCATGGCGGTGTGCTTACCTGAACAATTGTGGCGAATGGGGGAAGGCTTCGCACCGCGTATAAACAGTTGATCTTGAGTTTGTTTATCATAAGGCGGATGGATTCCACACCGCAAATCTGACTCTTTTACGCCGATCTTTTTTTGCAGTGCACGCAACACCGATACATGTTCATCTGTTCCTGAATGAGAAGCGCACAAGATGGCAATTTCTTTCAATGAAAGGTCATATTTTTCTGCGCCACCATGTTCGATAAAAGCCAGTGCCTGGAAAGGTTTAGCGCTGGAACGCAAAAAACATTGGGTATTGGCATCACCATAGGACCAAATGGTATTTCCATTTGACGAAATTGCCACAACCGAACCATAATGGATGGATTCGACAATTTTTCCGCGGGTGAGCTCCACCAATGGCAGATGATTCAGAGAGACCATACCATTTATCGGTCTTCTGCTTGACTGGCTGGATAAAAATGATTGGTATAAAGTTGCTGCAGTCCCCACAGCAGCCGGGCTTTGAACATATCCTCTTCTTTCCGGTTGCGTGCTGAGAAATCCTTGAGTAATTCTAAGGCAAAATTCTCAGTGACACCGGGATCGGCTTTGTGGTGAGCCAATTTTTCCAATCCACTCCGAATTCGTTTTAATAATGTGGTCTGGTTTCTGGCTTCCTCCTGAGTGACCATTCCGCTTCGTCCGCTGATCAAGATATAATCGCGGTATTTGGCGCTGCGCAGAAGAGCCAGGCTATCCAGCCATGCATCCAGATCGGCCGATGCCAGAAAAAGCGGTTGTTTGCTGAGCACACAATCGCCCATAAAAATTACTTTAGCTACCGGGAGGATTACCCAGATGGCGCCTCTGGAAGGGCCGGCATGATATTCCAGTACCACAGGTTCTTCCCCCCAATTGATATTCATGGAATGGGTGAAAGTGATTTCTGGTTGAGAACCATGGATGGTTCCCAGGTCATCCAGCGTCTCCCAAAGTGCCCCGGTTTTCGCAGACACGGGCTTGGCGCTGACGGGGCGGTTGCCGAGCACCTGAGCAGTTCGTTCGTGGGCAACCGTGATACATTTCATGGCTCTAGCGCCTATGCTGCGGTCCAGGTGTTCATCCAAAAGAATCAGCAAACGTTCCGATCCGATACCGGGCTTGGAAAGAGATAAACGCCAGGGTTGAGCATCGCGGGAATATAAGGGGGCATCAATTAAAACCAGTCCTTGCTCTAAACGTACAGCACCCAGGATGATACCCGGGAAGGAAGATTCAATAAATACATCCTTAGCAATTTCCTTCATAATGAAAATCTCCAGGTGAAAAGATTGTAATAAT
>Ga0315288_10012399_pt1 | contig 10719 bp, 9 predicted proteins | sample YL17G11_20_MG_FD_203454 | JGI IMG/M metagenome (GOLD analysis project Ga0315288, IMG submission 203454) | Sediment microbial communities from Yellowstone Lake, YNP, Wyoming, USA - YL17G11_20 | ecosystem: Environmental > Aquatic > Freshwater > Lake > Sediment | place: USA: Wyoming | collected...
GAGGTGCTTACCACCAGGACGGCCTTTTTTCGCCCCTGGGGGCCCAGGTCCTTTTCGATGAAGTCGTTCACCTCGCGGCCGCGCTCGCCGACCAGGGCCACCACGGACACGTCCGCGTCGGTGTGCCGGGCGACCATGCCGATCAGGACGCTCTTGCCCACGCCGGTACCTGCAAAAAGACCCATCCGCTGGCCGCGGCCAGCGGTCAGCATCGCGTCCATCGCCCGGATGCCGGTCGAGATGGGCTCGCTGATCCGCGGCCTGAGCAGGGCCTTGGGCGCCGGGCGGTACACCGGGTAAAACGCCGACGGGTGCACCCGCGGGCCCGGGTCGATCACCTGGCCGAGACCGTCCAGCACCCGCCCGATCAGTTCGTCGCAGACCCCGACCCGGGCCTCGCCCGAAACGGCCGTCACCTGATCGCCCCGGGCGATGCCCAGCGTGTCCTTGAGCGGCATGAGCACGGCCTCGTCCTGGCCGAACCCGACCACCTGGGCCTCGACCACCGTGGCGTCGCCCCGCCGGATCTCGCACATTGTCCCGACCGGGGCCGGCAGACCGGTGACCCGGACGGTCAGCCCGGTCACGTCCGCCACCAGGCCAATCTGGGCCGGCGTGCTCAACCGGGCCACGCACTCGATCTCGTCGGCAAAGACGTTCATCGACTCCCCAACTCTCTGGCGATTCGGTCCAACTGCGTTTCCAGCGTCGCGTCCACCGAGCCGGTGACCCATTCGAGCCGGCAACCTCCCGGAGACACCTGCGGGCTCTCGACGACGGGCACGTTCTTCCAGTGCTCGCGGCGATCCATCAGTTCGCCGGCGAACGCCCGGGCGGCCTCGGCGTCGGCCGGGTTCACCTGGATGGTGATCTCCGACCGCCGGCCGACCAGTTGGATTGCTTCCTCGAGGTTCCCGACTACGGCTTCGCGTTCGCGTTGGCCCACGCAGCGGGCCACCCGCCTGGCGATAGCGATCGCCAGGTCGACGAGGTCCTGCCTGGCCGCGGCCCACCAGTCGGCCCGCTGGTCGTTGATCTGGTCGATCAACTGCCGGCAGGCGGCGATCAGCGACGCCTGCTGCTGGGCGAACTGGCTTCGGGCGGCCTCGAAGGCCTCCCTGTGGCCGGCCTCGCGGCCGGCCTTTTGCCCTTCCGCGAAGCCCGCCTCGTATCCCTGCCGGTGTGCCGCCTGGCGGGTCGCGCTGGCCTCTTTGCGGGCCTGCTCGATAAGCCCGGCCGCCTCCTGCTGGGCCGACGCCAACTTTTGCCTGGCCTCGTGCAGCACGTCGTTGAGCTGGAACGAACGCAGCCCCAGCCGCCCCACCTGCTCGCGGGCCTGGTCCTGCCCCTCAACCTTGATGACCGTCGGTACTCGAGCCATTCTTACGCCCCAGGAGCGATCTGGTGGTCATCAACGGGTGATACTTGGTCGCAATTGCGACCGCCACGGGTCTGCGAAGCCACGAAGTGGCGAAGCAGACCCGTGCCACCCAATGTTTCCTTCCGTGCCACCCGCCACCTCACTGTCACATACCGGGCGACCCGGATCATCACACGATGACCTCGCCCTCACCACCTCGCCCTTCCAGAATAATCTCGCCGGCGTCCTCCAACCGGCGCACGTTGTCCACGATCCGCTGCTGGGCGGCCTCGACGTCGCTCAGCCGCACCGGGCCCATGTACTCCATCTCTTCCTTGATCAGCGTCGCCGCCCGTTCCGACATGTTCCGGAAGATCTTATCCTTCATGTCATCGCTGGCCGTCTTCAGGGCCAGGGACAGCTCGTCGTGGTCGACCTCCTTGAGCACGGTCTGGATGCCCTTGTCGTTGACCAGCAGGATGTCCTCGAAGACGAACATGAGCCGGCGAATCTGTTCGACCAGGTCCGGGTCCTCGGCCTCCAGGGTTTCGAGGATGCCCTTTTCTGTCGACCGGTCGGAGAGGTTCAGCATTTCGGCCACCGCCTCGACCCCGCCCACCTTCTGGAACTGCTGGGAGACGATGCCGGACAGCCGCTGCTCCAGGCCTTTTTCCACCTCGTGGATCACCTCCGGGTTGGTCTGCTCCATGTTGGCCACGCGGGTGACGACCTCGATCTGCTTGGCGGGCGGCAGGCCGGCGAGGATCTCCGACCCCTTGCTCGGCGGGAGGTGGGCCAGAATCAGGGCGATGGTCTGCGGGTGCTCGTCCTGCATGAACGTCAGCAGGTTTTCGCTCTCGGCCTTCTGAAGGAAGCTGAAAGGCTGCTGATAGACCTGATGGGCGATCTGCTCCATGACCCGGCTGGCCTCGTCCTTGGGCAGGGCTTTTTCCAGCACGGCCTTGGCGTACGACATCCCGCCCTCGGACGCGTACTGCTTGGCCAGCGCGACGGTGTAGAACTCCTCGACAATCGCCTCGCTGACCTCGGACGGCACCATTCCCAGCGAAGCGATCTCGCGAGTCAGATCCTCCACCGCCTCCCGCTCCATGTGCTTCAGCAGCGAGCCGGCAATGTCCGGGCCGACCGCGAGCAGGAACACCGCGACCTTCCGCAGCTTGGTGTACTCCTTCGTGTCGCTCTCTGCGACCTGGATCTTGGCTTTTTTCGGTATCGCCATAGCTTACTTCTGATTCGCATCCATCCAGCGCCGCAGGATGTTCACCGACGACTCCGGATCTTCCTTGACCATCTCCACCACCTGATCGACGACTTTCTGGGTGTGCAGGGTACGCTCGTCCACCTCCTTGCCCATCAGCAAGGCATCGCTGGCCTCTGCCTCTCCGATCACTTCCTCGCCGACGGTCATATCAATCGCTTCCTCGCTCTTCCTGCCTCGGGTGCGGACGCGGATCACCTGGGGCGCCGGGGGAGTCTCGCCCGGCAGCACCGGCCCCTCGGTCACGCTGCGGACCAGCATCAGCATCATGAGCAGGCTGAACGCGACCAGCGCGCCCAGTCCGGCCTTGCCGCCGTAATCCCGAACCAGGTTGATCACGCCCTCGTTCGCGCCGGCCTGGGCCGCCTGGCCCACCTGGGCCGCCGTGTCGTCGTGGATCCAGTCCACCTGTACCCGCTTCTGCTCCTCATCCTGGCCGGTCATGGCCAGCAGGCTCATCACCTGGTTCTTGATCTTCTGCAATTCCGGCGTGGCGAACTTCTCCAGGTCCAGGTCCGAAGGCTCCTTGTTGTGGATCGACTTGAAGATCGACGCCAGGTAGCTCCGCGGCACGTTCACCGACGCAAACAGCTCACGTATGACGTGCCGCGGCTTCTCCGTCTTCGTGATCGTGCGATCGACTTTCGCATCGAACGTCGTCTCGGTCTTGGTCCGCTCCTGGTTCTCGGCATTGCCGCCCGGCGAGATCGCTACGGAGGTATTCGGGTTCACCCCCGGCTCCTCGGCCGACCGCCCGCGGCTGGTGGTTTCGTTCTCCGACTTGTCGGTGACGATCACCGGCTTGCCGTTCTTTTCCTCCATGATCTGCTGGGACTCGGCGTCGAGCTTGGCGTGGACCTCGACGAGAATGCCCGGAATGTGCGGCGTCAGCAGGGCCCGGATCTTGTTGGCGTAGTGTTCTTCCTTCGCCCGGCGGTCGCCGAGGTCATCGTTCGCGTTGGCCGCCTCCGCTGTGGGCACGGTATACGACTGCCCGGTGACCATGTCGGCCACCTTCACGTTGGTGGGGTCGAGGCCGCCGACGGCGGCGCTGACCATGTTGGCCATCGCCGCGAACTGGGCCGGCGTCAGCTTGACCCCGGGTTTCGGGCGGATGAACACGCTGGCCGTCGGCGTCACCGGCGGCTGCCCGATCGTCCGCTTCATCGTCTTGTCGATGAACACCCGGGCCTCGGCCACCCCCTGAAACTCGCGGAGCACCTGGCCCAGCTCGTTGCTCAGGGCCAGGGCCCATCGCCGGTCCTGCTCGGCCATGTTCAGCCACGGGCTGCTGTTCTTTTCGATCAGCTTGGAAAATCCGATCGTCGTGTCCCGGGGCAGCACCTTGGCCTCGGCAAGCTGGGCCCGCAGGCGGTACTGGTCCGCAGCCGGCACCAGCAGCCGGTCGCCCGACACGCTGTACTTGACACTCAGGGAATCGAGCTTGCTCTGGATGGCGGTCAGCTCGTCGCCGGCGATCGGCTGGTCCAGCAGCGGCACCATCACCGGGCTGCCCGCCCAGTTCATCATCCACGCCAGGGCCAGCACGATCAGCAAGGCGCACGAACCGATCGCCAGCCTCTGCGAGACGGTCAGTCCCTTGAGGTGCTGGCTGGTCTGAAGGAAGAGTTTTCTGAGGAATTCCATTTCCCGCACTCTCCACTAGCGTAGTTGGTCACGTTTCTTGCATCTGTATGCACCTTGCGTTGTTTAGCCGCGTCGCGCCTGTCCGCCGTAGCGCTCCGTCGCCATAGCTATGGAGCGTCGGCGACTCGCAGAGCGAAGGCGGATGCGACGCGCTTAGGTGCCGCACGCGGCACCGCTAAACATGAGGCTCAATAAGATGCTTCAATCATGATCTCCCACACGAGCCGGTACCGAGGGGCATCCAAACCCCGCTTATGCTCGAATCTGCTGGATCTCGCGGTAGGCGTCCACCAGCTTGTTCCGCATCTCCATCAACATGCTGAACGCCACGTCCGCCTTGCGGACCGCGGTGAGCACCTCGGCCATGTTCTGGGTCTCGCCGGTCGCCACCTTCTGCACGCCAGCCTCCGCCTCCTGCTGAAGCCGGTTCACCTCGTCGAGGCTCTCCATGAGCACGTCCTTGAACGACTTGCCGTCCGGGGTGGTCGTCGGGCCGGCCGGCGTTGACTTGCCAAGCGGCCCGACCTGACCGGTCTGCAGCCCTTGAATACTCAGCGGATCCGGCATTTCTTATTTCCTCCCGCTGTCGCCGCCGCACCGATAGCCGGTCACGCCAGCAACCGCAGCGTCGACGATATCATGTCCTTGGTCACGGTCATGGCGGTGATGTTCGCCTCGTAGGCTCGCGAGGCCATCATCGCGTTGACCATTTCGGTCGGGTAATCCACGTTCGGGTACTCGACGTACCCTTTGTTCTGCCCGCTCTTGATCGCGTCCGGGTGGTTCGGCTCCCAGACCAGGTTTCCCCGGCTGGTGTCCTCGACCACGTTGGCGACGTGCACGCCGGCACCGCCATTACCGTCGCCGGTCGCGAACAGGGCCATCCGCCGCTTGAAAGGCCCCGGCACCCCGTCCTCGCGCCGCGTGGCCTGGGCGTTGGCGATGTTGCCGGCGATCGTGTCCATGCGAACCCGCTGGGCCACGAGTCCCGACGTGCTGATGTCCAGTACTCCGAACATGCGTTCACCTGTTCCTCTCGGGACGCCCCTTCTTGTTTAGCCCCGCCGGATGCGGCGGGTCCTCACCCTCACGACTGCCCCTTGATCGCCTTGAGCAGCGACGCGAACTTCCCGCGGAGCAGCTCGCTGGCCGCCTGGTGCATCATGGCGTTCTCGGCCATCATGGCCATCTGCCGCTCGACGCTGGCGTTCGTGCCGTCGTGGAACAGGACGTTCTCCGCCGGCCGCTCGGTCGGCGTCACCTGCAGGCGACCCTCATCGTCGGTGCGGAAATCCTCGCCCGCCGGCAACTCGAACTCGCTCGATCCGGTCGCCTTCTGCCGATCCGCCGCCGCCCGCAGGGCCTGCTGGAACGCCTTGGCGTCCAACTGCTTCGTCCGGTAGTGCGGGTTGTCGATGTTCGCGACGTTCTCGGCCAGCACGCGCTGCCGGGCCTCGGTGTAGGCCAGCAGCTTCTCCAGCACCGGCACCGTGTCGCGATTGACCATGTCCGCGAAGATCATGACCCGCCCTCGCCCGTTACGTACCGGGAGCGCAGCCGTCTCAATGCAAATCCGATACCAGCGGCCAATCCGGCCTCATTTCTCCGCCAATCCCGACAATATCGGTCTTGCCCGCGCAACTTCCGCGCCCCCGCGCAATTCCTGCGCTCCCTTCCCCGCCCAGCAACTTGTGTGGCACAGGCGTCTCGCCTGTGTTTGTGTGGCACAGGCGTCTCGCCTGTGCTTGCACCGCCGAGACGGCGGTGCCACACAATTGCGGTGCCACACCATGCGAGATAGATTCTCATCCGGTCATCTTGTACGGCATTTGCCTGGCTGCTGCCTCCTCACGCCACTGCTTCAGCTTCAAGCCGAGCGTCCGTATGCCGATGCCCAGGGCCGCCGCCGTCTTGGCTCGGTGCCCGCAGTGTTCCCGCAGCGTCTTCTCGATCAGTTGCCGCTCCATGTCCTCCAGCAGATGCCCCGGCCGCACGTTTTGCTCGAAGACCTCCGACCGCCGGATGCCGGTCAGCCACGGCGACACGATCTGCCCGGTCAGCACGCCGTCGACGACCAGCACGCTGGCCCGCTCGCACAGGTTCTCCAGCTCGCGGACGTTGCCCGGCCAATCGTATTCGCACAGCGCCCGCATGGCCGCCTCGTGGACCCGCAGCTTGGGCCGTCCGGTGCGCACTGCCGCCCGCGACAGGAAATGGTCCACCATCAGGGCAATGTCCTCCCGCCGCTCGCGCAGCGGCGGCACGGTGACCGGCAGAACGCTCAGTCGGAAGTACAGGTCCTCCCGGAACCTCTTGCGGGCCACCCAGTCGCCCAGGTTGCGGTTGGTCGTCGCGATCACCCGCACGTCCACGCTCCGGGTGATGCTGCTGCCGACCCGTTCGAACTGCCGCTCCTGGAGCACCCGCAGGAGCTTGGGCTGCAGCGACAGCGGGATCTCGCTCACCTCGTCCAGCAGCAGGGTCCCGCCGTCGGCCAGCTCGAATCGCCCCTTGCGAACCCGGTCGGCCCCGGTGAACGCGCCGCGCTCGTGCCCGAACAGCTCGCTTTCCAGCAGGTTGGCCGACAGGGCCGCACAGTTCAGGCACAGCATCGGCCGGTCCGCCCGCGGCGACTCGCGGTGGATCGCCCGGGCCAGCAGTTCCTTGCCCGTCCCCGACTCGCCCTGGACCAACACGGTGTTGGCGCTCGGGGCCACCCTTTTGGCCGTCTCGCACAGCACCCGCATCGCCGCCGATTCGCCCACCATGGTCCGCTCGTCGCCGTCGGTCAGCGACCTCCGCAGGGCCTCGTTCTCGCTCCGCAGGGCCGCGTTCTGGATCGCCCGATCCACCACCATGCAAAGCTTGTCCGCGTCGAAAGGCTTCTGGAGGTAATCGAACGCGCCGAGCTTCATGGCCTCGACCGCCGAGTCCACCGTCCCGAAGGCGGTCATCAGGATCACCGACGCCTCGCAGCCGGCGTTGCGCAGCTCGCGCAGGAGGCTCACGCCGTCCATTCCCGGCATCTTCAGGTCGGTGATCACGCAGTCGGCCACGCTGCCACGGATCGCCCGCAGGGCCTCGATCGGGTCGCTGAACGTCGAGACCACGTGATCCTCGCGGGCCAGGGTCTCGGCCACGGACTCGCGAAGCATCACGTTGTCGTCCACCACACAGATCCGTCCCATCGCTCTACTCCTGTCAACGCGCCGCGGGCTTGAAGCCCGCGCGGCTTTCCATCGTCGGATCGCAACCGCCAGCCAATTGCCTCGGCAACCGAATCGCGAACACCGCCCCGCCTTCCGTGCGGTTGCCCGCCCGGATGCTCCCGCCCAGAGACTCGACGATCTGGTGCACGATCGCCAGCCCCAGGCCCGTCCCGGTGTCCTTGGTCGTGAAAAACGGATTGAAGATCCGGTCCAGCAGTTCCGGCGCAATCCCCGGCCCGTTGTCGCGGACCTCCAGGACCGCGTGTTCCTCGCTGACTTCCGCAAGGTCCAGCAACACCTCGCCCGGCTGGTCCCCGTGGCCGGCCGCCTCCACCGCGTTCAGCAGCAGGTTCAGCAGGGCCCGCTGCAGCAGGCGGCCGTCAGTGATCAGCCACACCCCGCCCAGCGACGGTGCTACCTCGACCTTGACGTTGGCCCGCTCGATCCGCGGGGCCGCCAGCTCCGCCACCTCACGGACCAGCGTGTCCATCCGCACGTGTCCCGGTACCGGCTCCGGCGGCCTGGCGAAATCCAGAATCCCGGTCACGATGGACTCCAGCGACGCGACCCCCTGGACGATTTTGTCCACCACTCTCAGCGATTCAGGCCGATCCACCAGGTCCCGAGCCAGTAGTGACGCGAAGAGCCGGATCCCGCCCAAGGGATTGCGGATCTCGTGGGCCACCCCCGCGGCCAGCTCGCCGAGGGCCACCAGCCGCTCCCGCCGCCGCAACTGGCGGTTCTTGCCCTCCAGTTCTTCCCGCAGGCGTTTGACCTCCCGGCTCAGCTTCTCGTGCGAGCTTTTGAGATCCTCGGTCACCTGGCTGTACGCGTCGATGATCGCGCCCAGCTCGCGCTCGCGCGGGGTCAGTTCCAGGACCACCTTTCGCTCGGGTTGTACAGTTAACGTGCTCATTTGTCCGCCCAGTCGCGCTGGGCGGCCGCCCCATACGCAGCCGCCACGTAAGCCGCCCCGGCCAGCCGCCCGGCCTTGACCGCCGCCATCTCCTGGCCGGTCGCGCTCTTGCGCACCGCCAGAAGCTGAGCGTCCGCCTTGTCATTCTCCAGGATCCCCGCAAGCAGCGCGTTCATACGGTTCAGCAGTTGATCGACCTGCTCAGCCTCCTCGGGGCGGATCCGCGATCGCAGATCGGGCCAGCTCTTCTGGTAAGGCCGCATCCGGGCCGCGATCTGGTCCGCCTGATCCAGCAGCCGCTGCCGCTGCCCGAGCAGAGTAAGCAGCCGCTGCGGCTCGTCGCTGGTGATCAAGGCCCGCTGCGACTCGCTGAGTGCCGCCAACTGTTCGTACAGCCCGCACTGCTCGCTCAGCAATCCGATCAGTTCCGCTCCACTCGCCGCTTGCACCGTCGACACATCCATGTTCATGCTCTCATCCTTTCCACACCGCCCCTTCCCCTGATCCCCGATCCCTGATCCCTGACCCTTTCTTCTTTCTCACCCCTCCGCCCTGGCTACGGCGAACATAGGCGTCTTTTCGAGCCACGACAGGTATTTCTCCCAAAACTCCCGGCCGCCGCCCGGCAGGGAACCGTCGAACCGGTCCGCCGGTATGTTCCGCAGGGCCCAGGCTGCCCGCTGCAGGACCTTGCGGGCTTCGGGGACGTTGCCCATCTGCAGGTGACAGTTGATGATCTGCACGTAGGCCGACATCGCGATCGGATCGTACTGGTAGAGCCAGGCGGCTTCGTCGTACCTCTGCAAGGCCTGCACGTAGGTCTGCACGTCCGACCCGTCCGACAGGTACGACCGGTCGTAGATCGCGTCCGCCCGGTAGAAGAAACTCATCTTCAGGTAGAGCTGGTCCAGGTCGGCCAGCGACTCCTTGGCACGGCTCCGATAGCGCTCGATCACCTGGTTGAACAGTTCCTCCGCCCGCTTGAGCCGCTCCTGGTGCTGGACCTTCAGTGCGTCCTTGAAGGCCACCTTCTTGGGATCTTTCAGATCCTGGCGGATCTGGGCGGCGCTTCGCCGATAAGCGTCGGCCATCAGGAACGCCACCCGGTCCGAGCGCCGGTCCTCGGGATACCGCCGCAGGGCCTCCTCGAACCTCGAGATCGCCTTTTCGTACTCGCCGGACTGAACGTACAGGTCGCCCAGGCGGAACAGGGCGTCGCGGTATTCCTGGGCTTCCGGCCGGATCATCGCCACCGGCTCGTCCGGCCGGCGGTCCACGATCCGCAGCAGGGTCTGCTCGGCTTTGTCCATCTGATGTGTGCCGATGAAGCACTCCGCCAACGGTACCAGGCACTGCACCGCCCAGTACGTGCGCGGGAAATCGGTCAGGGCCCGGGTATACACGGCAATCGCCTGCTCGCAGTCGTCCATAGCCTGGTAAGTCTGTCCCAGACGCAGCAGGGCCTCCGGCACGCGCGGGTTGTCCGGCCTCTCGCGGACGAACGCCTCCAATACCTCTGTTCGCTTCTTGCGTTCGCCGGCAAGATCCAGCGCATCCGCCGCCTGCCACGTCGCCGAGGCCGAGGACGCCTCGTCCAGCATGGTCAGCCTGGCCAGCCGCAGGTAGTGGTCGGCCGATGCGACAAACGCCTCCCAGGCCGCCTGGCGGTCGGATTCCGCCGATCCCTTGCCCGACCGCTGGGCCCGCCCAGCCGCCTGCTGACCCAGGGCGTACGCCAGATCCGCCTGACGAGACTCGTAAATGGCCTGGAGCCGCGTATCGTCCGGCGGCGCCAGCCGGGCCGCGATCTGCAGGTAGGCCATGGCCTCGGCCAGCCGGCCCGCGCCGCGCAACTGCTCGTACGTCGCCGTGGTTGACTGGCGGACAACCTGGAGGTCCACCTGCGAGTCGAAAGGCTGCTCCTCCGCCAGCCGGATCACCTCCCTGTACGCCTGCACTGACTCCTCGTAACGCTGCAAGCTCGCCAGCACCTCCGCCCGGCCCAGCATCGCCAGGGTGTAGTAAGGCCCCGGCGTCGTCTTGCTCAGCACGTCGTCGTAGAACGACAGGGCCGGCTGCGGGGCCTCGTGCGAGTGTTGAATTCTGCCCAGCAGCCAGCCGGTGCGGGCGTACAACGGATGCCCGGGCACCAGTTGGTCCCGCAGCACCCGCAACTGCCGCTCCGCGTCCTCCATACGTTCCAGGTAATAGGCCACCAGGGCCTGAAGATAGACGTGATACTTCTGCCACTGCGGGCTGTGGAATCGCCCCGCATGGCCGGCCAGCAGCTTGTCCGCTTCCTGGAATT
>Ga0315288_10012400_pt1 | contig 10718 bp, 9 predicted proteins | sample YL17G11_20_MG_FD_203454 | JGI IMG/M metagenome (GOLD analysis project Ga0315288, IMG submission 203454) | Sediment microbial communities from Yellowstone Lake, YNP, Wyoming, USA - YL17G11_20 | ecosystem: Environmental > Aquatic > Freshwater > Lake > Sediment | place: USA: Wyoming | collected...
TGAAGTCCTGTCACCATCGAAAAAACCGTTATTGCTCTTTACATGCAGGGGCGAAAACGAAATTTCGGAGAATATTTTTGCAACTACTGAGTTTACTAAAGAATGGGTATCGATTTCTAAATACAGTTATCCCCAAAATGAAAAAGTCGAAAATACCTCCTCTCCCTTGACGGGAGAGGGCTGGGGTAAGGGTGAAGAATCAGGAAATTTCGCCAAGTTATTTATCCCCCTCCCCTTCATCCCCTCCCGTCACGCCAAGGCATGAAAAGGGGAAATTTTACTTTTATCGAGCCCATCAAAAATGGTTATGAATATAGTATACCCGGTCCCCATACTATTTTCGCAAATCTTTTTTACATGTTTTTGAGTGGTAGGAATAGCCTTTTCAACGGGGATCCACGAGTTGGAAGAGTCTGAGATTTTTTGGTCCTCTATTTCGCCGTCATCCTTGCCGTTGGCCGATTTTTTCCTAAATTATGATCCTTATGGTGTAGGAAATTTCCCTGAAAATCAAGCTGCAAATACCGCCCCCGAACCTGAAGAAAGGCATGTACGCTTGTAGATCGAAGCTCTTTGAATCACGAGCTAAACGGGAAAGTTACCCTATAACAGGTTGTTGGAAAAGCCCTTTTCGGCCTTAGGTTGTCATTCCTGCGGAAGCAGGAATCCAGTCTTTTCAAGGCCTCCTGGACTCCCGCTTTCGCGGGAGTGACGGTGGACTGGAGTTTTTCCGCATCCTGTTAATATAAAAAAATCTATGAAATCAAGAAGATTTCATGCAGGCCAGGTATGGCAGAATGGTTCTCTGCGACCCCTGTGGTTTCAATTTATGTTATACTTTAAGGCGAAGCGGATCAAAAATCCCGACCCTCCCCCGGCGGGAGGGGACGATGGTGGGGGTGAATGAAATCAATTCGCCCCGGGCTTTGGCCCCCTCATCAAGAGGGTTGAGAATGACTTTAATTTGCCTGTAAACGGATTTGAATGATTCGCGTTAATACAAACAGAAGCGGCGCTATTTCATTCGTTGACAATGAATAGCTGGCGTGGAGTGGGTCCTGGATTCGAATGATACGCTAAACCGATTTTTGGCTGATGTTGAACGACGGGCTTTCAAGATGGCCAAATTTGCTTCCGGGAACACGGCTGAAGCTTTTGATCTGGTTCAGGAGGCAATGCTTCAGTTTGTTCGGCGTTACACGGATCGTCCGCCAGAAGAATGGAATGCCCTTTTTTATCGCGTTCTGAAAAGCCGGATCACGGACTGGCACCGCCGAAATTCAGTCCGCAAGCGATTTCTGGCCTGGTTAGGCCGGGCGGATGATGGGGAAGACCGGGAGGATCCCCTTCAGAGTTTGCCGGACCCGGCAAATCCAAACCCCTCTGAACAGGTTCTGCGGCAGGAGGAAAGGAGAACTTTGGAAAAGGCGATCCGCAGGCTGCCCTTGCGCCAGCAGCAGGCGTTTCTTCTGCGCGCGTGGGAAGGGATGGGTGTGGCCCAGGCTGCCTTTGCCATGGGATGCTCGGAAGGAACTATAAAAACCCATTATTCCCGCGCGGTTCATACCCTGCGCGGGCTCTTGGAGGATATTCATTCATGAATGCAAATGACTGGGAAAAGCAATTTTTGGAAAAAGTCAAGGGCCTGCTGAATGAAGGCGTGGAGAATCTCGACCGCGAGACAGGGCAGCGCCTGGAGCATATCCGGATCAAAGCCCTGGAAGCTGCCAGGGAAAAACCTTCTGGATTCTTTACACCCCTGCGCTGGGTCATGGTCGGCGGCTTCGCTACGGCCACGATGGCAGCGGTGGCCTTATTTTTCTGGCTGAACCCTTCCCCTGGGACCCTTCCGGTCAGGCAAGTCGAAGATTTTGAAATTATCACTTCCCAAGAACGGATTGATTTTTACCAGAATCTGGATTTTTACCGCTGGCTGGCCACAGAAGAGAATGGACCAACGCGGGGAAAACGCAGTAACGTCTGACCCTTGGCCGGAAGAATGACCTAGACGAAACTCTTGCCGGAATGAGGCGCATTGGAAAAGAAGAAAACGGAAACCAAAGGGTGCCGCAGATGAATAAATGTCTATTAGGGATGGCATTCCTGATGATCTTTTTCGCTGGAATTCCCCGCCAGACTTTTGGCATCTCATGGGACCAATTAAGCCCGCCAGAGCAGCAGACCTTGAGGCAGTTTAAAGACCGATGGGATCAACTTCCTGAAGAGCGCCAGGAACGCCTCCGCAGGGGGGCGGAACGGTGGCAACGGATGACCCCTGAGGAACGCCAAAAAGCTGAGGAGAGATACAAAAGGTGGCAGGAACTATCCCCCGAACAGAGGGAAACGATTCGTAAGCAATACCAGGAGTTCCGCAACCTCCCGTCTGAAGAGCAGGAAAAGATCCGGAGCAGGTCCAAATGGTTTCAGGATCTACCGCCGGAGGAACGCCGGGAGCTTCGCGAAAAATGGCAGCATAAGGAGCCCAGGGAATTCAGGCCCAAAGGGCCAAGGTAGATGGAAAAAAGGTAAATCTAGAGAATGGGGATCAATTTAGCGTTTTGAAGAGAGCTACTAACTTTCATTGAAAAATGAAAACTGCAAAATGGAAAATGTAAATTTCAGGGAAAATGCCCGTCCTTTTGAAATTTGCAATTTAATTTTTGCATTTTATCCCGCTGAGGCGGGAAAGTTTAGCCAAAATTTCAATGGGCTAAACCGTTATGAGAACAGAATCTTCTCCAAATTCGTCGATGAATTCTTAATCCAACCTTCTTATTTAGATATATTTCCTCGGTTATTTAGAACAATTCAAAGGATCTCCATAACCCCAGCTGGATTGCTCGGCAGTCGCCAATAAAGGAAGAGTCCCTCCATACTCCACGGCGGGTCCGCCCAAAAATTCTGTAAGTTTGATAATCAAGATTGATGACCTCGTAAAAAGTCGGGAAAGCCGTCCCTCCTGCGAAAGCAGTCCCGCCTTCGGCGGGATGGATTCCCCCTTTCGCGGGAGTGACAAAAATGGGACCAAAAAGACTTTTTACGAATCCATCAAGATTTGACCTGACGAAACCCTGCCAAGTCGGGTAACGACTTCTTCCTTTACTCATCGGTCGACATAATCTGCCAAAGAGTGTAGGTTTGTATCGGTAATCATTAAGAGTTTGTATATACTTTTCATCTCTGAAAATTTGACGAAGGGCGGAGATTGGCACGCAATCGAAACCTGAGGCACACAAAAAATAGACCAACTTCTTTCTGAAGTCCGCATTTTCAGATATTCGGAAAAAGGTATATATTACACTTCACTCTTGTCCAAATTAAATTCAAAAGAAATGACGGATCTCTTTTCGTGACCTTCGTGTCTTGGCGGTGAAAAATTCTTGGTCTCTATTGGAAAGCCCAACCTGGTTTTCAAGTTAATCCTCGGTCCTTTCTCCCAGGAAAAGAATATTCGCCTGGGAGGGAATGCGGACAAACAGGCAAAGAACGGTAGGCTCTTCTTGATAAAGATAAAGACCGCCATTCAAGTGGATGGTCTGGGCGGGTAAATGAATTTTTGAGGGAAACTGGCTAATCGATGCGGCCTCACGGCTTTTGGGCGGGGGGCCTCATCAATTTTGGACTGGAAATCACCGCCGCCAGGAGGCTGCCGATGGCGATCAGCAATAAAGTGATTTTGAAGGAGCCGAACTGAACCACAAAAAAGCCGCTCAGCCAGCCGGAGATGAGGCCGGCCCAAGCCTTGGCGGTATAGGTGATCCCGTAATTCACCGTAGAGTATTTCGAACCATAATAATCGCCGATGGTCGCCGGATAGAGGGCAAAGGGAGATCCCCCGAGGAGAGCGGCCACAAAGACCAGGATCACGAAAGCGACGGGGTGCCCCCCGAACTGGACGAGAGCGATGATGCTTAACCCCAGGGAACCGAAGAAGATCATCATCGTCTTTTCTCTTCCCAGTTTATCGGAGACCGACCCGGAGACGATCCGGCTCAGGCCATTTCCGATGGGAAAGATTACCAGGAGAAGGTCGAAATAGCTTTGGGGCAGGTGATACTCCTTGGCCAGCATCTTCATTTGGGCGGCGAAGAGAAGAACGATCGCAATGGTGAAAGAAAAACAGAAATAGATCAAATACCATTGATGGGTCCGGAGCATCTCTGGGGGGCGAAAATCCAGAGGGGGTTTGGCTGCTTTTTTCGCCCCGCTTCCCGAAGGCGGCTTCCACTGGCTGGGGGGGTACTTGTAGGCGAGAGCTGGGGGGATGAGAACCGCCAGCATGAAAACGCCCAAATACTGAAAGGTCAGTCGAAACCCGTTGGCCTCGATAAAACTCTGTATCGTCCAGTTGAAAAGGGCTGTGCCGGCCCCGAACCCAAAAGCCACCATGCCGGTGGCAAACCCTCTGCGGTCCGGGAACCATTTGATGACCGTAGCCACGGCAATCCCGTAGAAGACGCCAACCCCCACTCCCCCGATTCCGTAAAACAGGTGGAGCTGCCAGGGAGAGGTTACCCCGGAAGAAAGAATCATGCCCAAGCCGACCAGGATGGCGCCTAGAAGGGCAATCCCCTTGGGCCCCCGGATATCTGCAATCATCCCGGTGAAGGGCTGAAGGAAGGTCGCCACATTAAAGATCGTGAACGTGAAGCTGACCGTGGCCAGATCCCAGCCCATCTCTTTGGTAATGGAAAAGGCAAAGAGGGACCAGGAGTATTGGTAAATGCTGACAACCATCATTACCCATACCCCAATCCCGATGTAAACCCAGCGGAATCGATGATCGCTCTTCATATCCTCTTCCATCTGTTCCCTCCAGAGGTTTCTGCTTTGCCTCTGAACTACCCTTTTGCAAAACTATTTTCCAACATATCAAAACTTGCCTGATGATCAGTTCAAATACAAGCCAGACTGAAAATAGAGGAAGAGAAGGGACCTAAATAAAATCATTCTTGTCCAGAATAGGACGTCAATAAAATAGGCCCTCCGAACAGGTTTGTGATAGATTGATTTCCGGCAAGAGATCCATCTCTCACAAAAGGAGGACCTATGAACAGGTTTTGTAGCATATTCAGCCAACTTTTACAACTTTTTCCGCGAGATGAATTTCAAAAAGGGGAAGGGGACGTTCCTAGATATCTTAAAATATGCTAAATAGGAATTATGCTAAGACAGCCTAGGATAGACCTGCCAGGGTATCTATATCATGTGATTGGTCGGGCGATAGAGAGGAGAAAGATTTTTATTGATGAATCCGACTATGAGGATTTTATGTCCCGGTTGGAGAAGTGCCTGGAGAAAACCGGCAATCGATGTTTAGCTTTTAGTTTACTCAGGAATCATTTTCATTTACTGATTTTAAGGGAGCGCAGACCGCTGGCGGAATTCATGAGACGGCTGATGACGGGGTATGCAGTAAATTTCAATTTACGGCATAGAAGAGCGGGGCATTTGTTTCAAAATCGGTACAAGGCCATTTTATGTGATTTTGACCCTTATTTTCTCGAACTGGTAGCCTACATCCATTTGAATCCATTACGCGCTGAGCTGGTAGAAGACCTGAGAGGTTTGCGTCAGTACAAGTGGTGTGGTCATGGGGCTCTGATGGGGGATTTGGGCGCAGGTTTTTTATCCCCAGAGGATATTCTGGGGCACTTTGGGAAGGGCTTAAAGAAGGCCAGGAAGAAATATGAATCGTTTATTGGGGAGAGAGTGGGGAGATATAAAAAGGGAGGGCTATCATCGGGTGGATTAAGAAGAAGCCAAGGGGTGACATCGATTGGGGGTTGGGTGAAGGAACGGGAAAAGGAATTATGGGATGAGAGGGTATTGGGGGACGGAGATTTCGTGGGGTCAATATTAAGGCTGGCCGAAGAGGAGGAAAAGCAGGTCGGGGTATCGTTGCCAGAGGTAATGGAAATTGTAAAGGCAAAGACAGGAGTGAGATTAGAAGACATAGTAAGTAGGAGTCGAATTCGGCCAGTGGTCAAGGCAAGAGCCCTATACTGTTATTTAGCAAAGGAAATGGGCGGGGTAAGTGGGACTGAATTGATGAGAAAGTTGAGGTTAACGTCTGCCGGGATTTCTTACCTTGTGGCGAAGGGTAGGGAATATTACCGGGTTGATAATAATTAAGTTACTAAGCAGCGTCCCCTAATCTACTACTTGCCTGCATTACGCATAAGGTATTCGAGGAGCGCGAATTCACGAGGTTGTAAGACAATCTTCTGGTCTCCCCGAAAAACTTCTCGGGTGAGAAGGTCCATACGAAGGTCTGCCACCACCAACTGGGCTGGCGAGGCGGATGCGGTGCCTCGGCGAATAAGAGCCTGCACGCGGGCGAGAAGCTCGGAAAAAGCAAATGGCTTCACCAGATAATCGTCGCTTCCTGTTTGGAGGCCTTTGACACGATCATCCACGGAGCGTTTTGCACTGAGAATAATCACCGGAGTACTGATCCTTTGATGGCGCATCTCCTCAATAAGACTTAATCCGTCCAGTTTCGGTAACATGATATCGATAATGCAGGTATCGTACGGCTCATTCAGCGCAAGATGAAGGCCATCTTCTCCGTCAGCGGCGTGGTCCACCGCAAAGCCTTCCTGCTTAAACCCCTTAACGATTAAAGATGCGACCTTCTTGTCGTCTTCCACGACTAAAATCCTCATGATTCAGGTCCCCGTTTCCCTAATTTTGCTTATTGTCTTGCAATTCCCAATATTTTTCAATCTATTTCGTTGATGTTGGCAAACTCAAGAGGTGGTTGAGGGAAAAAGGACGTTTTTATCAGACACCCAAGATTACAAAGGGGTATTATTAAACATAGAACCGGGAATAATCTGGCGCTGTGTTACGGGCTAAATGTTATCTATCGCCTATATATTGTGGTAAGCTCATTTGGATTGAAAATTTCGTTTACTGCTATCCTCTTTTTTCAGACCATCGAAAATGTTTCGATATCTTTCTCATGTATTGAATCGGGATGCATGACTTTTTTCAGTAATCTTCAATAATCCGAAAGTACCCACGTTGAAGAGTAGGTAGGTGAAACAGACAATCAGAGATAATCGGATGTTGTCTGGTGGGTCAAATCCTCTCCACCACATGTAAAGGGCAACAACAAAAAAACTGAGCCTGCACAATTCTGGCTTATTTTCCGGGAGATCATCGGTTTTTCGATTGCACCTCAAAAATCTTCGCCACTCGCTGACCGTAAGGACCCAATCATTGCAAGAATTTATAATACATAGTTTAAATTTTGGGAGTGCCCGCACGGAATCCCGGTTCTTCTAAGATGCCATGCACCTTCGAATATCTCTCCAAAGCTGTAAAGTCTCCCCGCTTTTTCTCCAGGAAATCCCCTGTCCGTGCAAATCGGGCATCGTTTACCGAACCAGCGTTGGTCCAATGACGATCTGGTTGGTAAAGGATGTGGCTGGATTCTTTTAAATTTGATTCTCTCGTTTTTTAACCAGATTTTTACCTGTTGGACGTCGAATTCCCACTGCCCGAGAATTTTTCTCACGGGGCATCCTAAAAGGAGCCAGTCATCTACATTCCAGGGCCGCACATCTAATTCTTTAGCCAGTTCTTCTCTATTCATTTTTTTCTCTTTGTGAGCAACTAACCCCGGCGCCGGGATTCGGGGTTATTCCTGTAAGGAACGAGCCCTTCACCTCCACCCTTCCCTCCCCCGTCGAGGGGGAGGGGGGAAGGGTGCTTATTTTGCACTGGTTTGATGTTTTTCAAGAGGGCTTTCACTAGGGAAGGAGTCGAAAATCGCCAACCATAAAACCTTAAAGTTAACCAAAGTGCCGAAAGTAAAAGGGGTCAGTGGGTATTGTCAAATTCCGCTTCCCGCAATCCGCAATTGAATCACTTTCCTTTCCATTTCGGGGTGCGTTTCTGGAGGAAGGCGGAGATGCCCTCGCGGGCGTCTTCGGTCATGGCGTTGAGGGACATCATCTCTTTCGCATACCGGTAGGCCTGCGCTTCTTCCAGTTCGATCTGGCTGTAAAAGGATTGCTTTCCCAGCGCCAGAGTCAACGGACTGGCCTGGGCAATATATTTGGCCAGGCTCAGGGTCTCTTCGGCCAGGCGCTCGGGCGGAACGACCTTGTTCACCAAACCGTAGCGCTCAGCTTCTGCAGCGGATATCCGGCGCCCGGTGAAGAGCATTTCCAGAGCCCGCTTTCGACCGACGGCCCTGGAGAGCGGCACTTGAGGGGTGTGGCAGAAGAGGCCGATGCGCACTCCCGGCGTGGCGAAGCGAGCTCCTTGCTCAGCGACAGCCAAGTCGCAGGTGGCCACCAGTTGGCAACCCGCGGCCGTGGCCAGGCCCTGAACCTGGGCAATCACCGGCTGGGGAAGGCTCCGGATGGCCTCCACCATCTCTGTGCAGGCATCGAAGATGGAGCGATAAGATACGGCATTTCCTTCGAGCATCTCGGAAAGGTCGTGGCCGGAGGAAAATACCGGGCCCTCAGCCCGGATGATAACCGCCCTCACATCGGGGTCTTTCTTAACCGATTTTACAAGGTCGATCATCTCGCCCATCAGTCTCATGGAGAGAGCGTTTCTTTTTTCCGGGCGGTTAAGGGTAATAAACCCGATACCGTCTTCGACCTGGAATTTAATATCCTGGTAATTCAAGGCATTCTTCCGAGAAAGGCATTCTCCCGCTTAAGCCGTTTGCGGTTATACCCCTTTTCCCCTTTGGGGGTGGAATGGAAACGTGTTGGTTTGGGAACCGGGATCCGAATCTTCGGTTTGGGCTTTGCCTTGGCCCGCATCGGTTATCAAGCCGCCTTTTTGGTCAGTCGCTTAAGTTTCTTTATTTTTTTTCGGACTTTGGCCAGCGCCTTTTTGTCGTTCCCCTGCAGGAGTTTTTCTTTTTCGGTTTTCAGCAGACGGATCTGTTTTTTCAATTCTGGCTTTTCAACCTTTCCTTTGGCGGCGGCCTTCTTTTTCTTCTCTTCCGTTACCGCTTCGCCACGGGCCTGGTGAATGGCCCGGATCAGCTCTTCCTTTTTCAGGGCATGGACCCCGGTGAGGTCGGGGTATTGTTTGAGGGCGAGGTCCCTCAATTCCAGGGCCGTCATTTTTTCCAGGTCAATTTCTTCCATCAGTGACTCCTCCTTCCCGAGATGCGCGCATTATTTAAAAAATTTTGTCTGAAATTAGCGGGTTTGTCAATTCCAAAGTCAAAGCCTCTCATCTTCATCATCCAGTTTTTCTCCGGTCCGGATGATCTACGCCAAATGGAAAAGGCTCGAAGAGGATTCAAACCCCGGCCAGGCCAAATCGATCACCCGAAGCTTTTCCAGATTACCCATTATCTCAAAGAAATTATTTAAGCCCCCCCATATCAGCCCCAAAACCAGGGCAGAGGCTTGAGAGATATCTGACCGGCACGCGCCGGAAAATAAGAAACCCCGCTCCCCATCCACCGGGAAAGCGGGGTTTCTAAATTACTGACGGTTTATTCGAAAAGGAATAGAGGGGGTTTATTTCCTCAGCTCAGGAAGGATTTTTTGGAAGTAATCCAGCACTTCTGGATTCATGAGCGCATCCCGGTTCAGAACGGGCTTCCCATGGACGATGTTCGTGACCGCACTTTCTACCTTCTTCATGTTCAATGTATAGGGGGCATCCGGCATTTCCATGATGATCGCGGGCACGTGCCTCGGAGAAGCTTTTTCCCGGAGCGTCTTTCGGACCTTATTCTTCAGTTCTTCGGTCAGGGTGTACCCGGGAGCCATTTTCACAAAGAGAAGAATGCGCTGATCTCCCTGCCATTCCTGGCCGATGGCCAAGCTATCGGCAATTTCCCCCAACTTCTCCACCTGGTTATAAATTTCGGCCGTACCGATGCGCACCCCGGAGGGTTTTAAGACGGCATCCGACCGGCCGTAAAAGGTGATCCCCCCAGTGTCCTTGTGCATAACGATGTAGTCCCCATGCCGCCACACGTTGGGGTAGAAGTCAAAGTACGCGCTCTTATATTTTTCACCTTGGGGATCGTTCCAGAAGTAAATGGGCATGGACGGCGCAGGAGCCTCGCAGACGAGTTCCCCCTCCTGGTCAACCACCGGCTTTCCTTTTTCGTCGTAGGCTTTCACTTTCATCGCCAGGCCCGGGCCTTGGAGTTCTCCGGCGTAAACTGGAATGGTGGGGCTTCCGGCGGCAAAGCAGCCGTTGATGTCCGTACCGCCCGATATCGAATTGAAATGCAGATCTTTTTTAATTTCCCGGTAAACATACTCAAACCCTTCGGCTGAAAGAGGTGAGCCGGTTTGGGATATTTCTCTCAAGGACGATAAATCATAGTCCTTACCGGGTTTAACCCCCTGGCTGCGCAGGGCATTGACATAGCTGGCGCTGAGGCCAAAAATACTTATTTTTTCATCCTGGGTTAGTTTCCACATGGCCCCGACATCGGGATGAGCGGGATTCCCGTCATACAAAATGATCGTCGCTCCCACCCCTAAGGAGCTGATCAGCCAGTTCCACATCATCCAGCTGCAAGTGGTGATGTAAAAGATCCGATCCTCTCGCTTAAGATCTGTGTGCAAGAGCAGCTCTTTCAGATGATTGATCAAAATTCCCCCGGCTCCCTGCACCAAACATTTCGGTTTCCCGGTGGTTCCGGAGGAGAACATAATGTATACGGGATGCTCAAAAGGTAACTGCTCAAATTGTAAGGGAGGTTGTTTTTC
>Ga0315288_10012401_pt1 | contig 10718 bp, 5 predicted proteins | sample YL17G11_20_MG_FD_203454 | JGI IMG/M metagenome (GOLD analysis project Ga0315288, IMG submission 203454) | Sediment microbial communities from Yellowstone Lake, YNP, Wyoming, USA - YL17G11_20 | ecosystem: Environmental > Aquatic > Freshwater > Lake > Sediment | place: USA: Wyoming | collected...
ACGTCGCGGGTTCCCTTTACGTCGCCGCGGACCAGAGTTGAAAGCGCCAACGGAAGGTATCCGGAGGCAAACGAGGGGTTCTCCTTCACCACCCGGTCGGCTTCCGACCCGGCGGCCGCAAAATCGCCGGCCAGCATCGAGAACCCCGCGTAGTTGGCCCGGCGCTGGAGGTTCTTCGGGCTGATCTCGAGGGCCTTGCGGCTGGCGTTCAGCGCCTCCGGCATGTTGCAGGTGAAGGCGTAGGCCAGGCTCAGGTTGTTATATCCCACTCCGTCGGCCGGATACAGGTAGACGAGCTTGCGCAGGGTCTCGATGGCCTGCTGGTAATTGCGGACGAAGGACAGGTAGTAGATACCCAGGGTGCGGTACTTCTCGCGCTCGCTCATGCGGTCCAGCAGCGCCAGGGCCTTCTTGAAGTTCTCCCCGGCCTCGGGCTGCTTTTTCAGATTCATGTACGCCACCGCCAGCCCGGAGTAGGCGCGCGCGAAGTTCGGGTCCAGGTCCACCGCCTGCGAGTAGTCGCGGATCGCGTCGTCGCGTTTTCCCATCGCCAGGGCTTCCTGCGCCACGGCGTAAAGATGAGCCACATGCAGGGAGGACGCGGTGTAAGTTTCGGCGGCGGCGATCTGCGCCGATTCGGGGGTGGCATCGCCCAGGGCGTTGCGGATGGGCGCGGCCAGCTTTCCAATCATCGGCAGCACGGCTTCCTTGTTGGCGGCGTCGCTTTCCCGCCGCGCGATCGGTTTCCCGGTGGCCGCATCGATGGCGCTGACCGAGACCCGGAACCCCTCCCCCTGGCGTACGATGGAACCGCTTATGATCACGCTGATGCCTTCGCGCAACGCCACCAGGCGGGCCAAAGGCTCGTCCAGTTTGGTGGCGTTGGGCTGCAAGCTGAGGCCCGTCCTGCGCGCCTGGCCGCGATTGTAGGCGTTGATGAAGGAGGCGCCTTCCATCGCTATGTTGAAGACCGACTCGAGCGTGCCGTCGAACAGGGGGTCCCCGCTGGCATTGTTGAAATCGGCCACCAGCAGGGTCAACGGTTGCCGCGGGCCCGCGGCCACCCGCGACATTCTCTGCCACCCGAAGAACCCCGCGATCAGCAGCAGGAGCGCACCCAGCGCGGCCACCGCCCACCAGCGCCGGGGCCGCGGTTTGGCTCTGGCCTTGGCCGGCATCGCCCCAACCATCGTAAGCATCGCCGGGCTGACTATCGTTTCACCGGCCAGGATGTCCAGGTCGCGCAGCACCTCCGAGGCGCTCTGGTAGCGCTCCTCCAGATCGATCGCCAGGCACTTCCGCACCACGTTGCTCACGGGCAGGGGGATGGAGGGGTCCACCTCGGCGGGCGCCGGAGGCGTCTCCTGGGTGCGCTTCAACAGGCTTCCCAGAATGGTGTCCGCCTGGAACGGGACTACGCCCGTGAGCAACTCGTAGAAGATGATCCCGAAGGCGAACAGGTCGGACCGGGCGTCGATCCGCTGCCCCCGGGCCTGCTCCGGCGACATGTAAGCCGGCGTTCCCATCATGGCGCCGGTGCGGGTCATGCCGTGCATCTCGACCGAGCGGGCCAGCCCGAAGTCCATCACCGACACCTTCCCGCGCGCGTCCAGCCTGATGTTCTGCGGCTTGAGGTCGCGGTGAATCACCCCTTCGACATGCGCCGCCTCCAGGGCCCGGCAGACTTGCCGCATGATCCGGATGCTCTCGTCGGGTGTAACCTTGCGCTCCGCGAGGAGCGAGGACAGATCCCGCCCCTCGATGAACTCCATGGTGATGAACGGGACGCCGTCGGCGACCCCCAGATCGAAAATGCGGATGACGTTCTTGTGGGTGACCTCCCGGGCCAGGATCAGTTCCTGTTTGAACCGCTGCAGGATGGCGGGGTTGCCGGCCATTTCCCGGCGGATCACCTTCAGCGCAACCAGGCGGTCCAGTTCCCGGTCCCGGGCCTTGTAGACCGTTCCCATCCCCCCTTCCCCCAGCAACTGCAAGATCTCGTAGCGTTCACTCAGCACCGCACCTGGCAAAATAGGGCCAGGCTGGGTCTTGGCCGCGCCGGCAACCGCCCACTCTGGCGTGGAAAAGACCGTCCCCTGATCCGCCGGCGGAGACGCGTCGGAGACGAAGGTCGCCCCCGCGTCGAGCGGAGTAGCGCACTTCGGGCACGACAGCGACCCCGGGGGGTTGCTCAACCCACACTTTGGACACTCCATTCCAACGGGCGCCATTGTTCTTGTGTACAGGACCTGAACTGGCCTGTGCGCTTCAGGATACACCCTTCGGAGCGCTGAAACAACAGGGCCGCGCGCGCCAGGCTGGCAAAATCCCGGCTTTCCCCGAAGCGGCTGCCGGAGGGCGGCGGGAGATCCAGAAAGCGCCCCCCGACTTTTGGTAAAATGGCAAGGATGCGGTTCGTTCACGAGAGTTATCGGGAGATCGACGACAGGCACGAGCGGAGAACTCCGCCCCCCCTGGGGCCGGAAGCCGGTGGTGGCCGAGGCCGCTTCTCCCCGGTCTTCCGCGATTCCCGCCTGGCCAGCCTGCCTTCACCCCCGGAAAGCGCCTTCGAGCCGATTCGCCGCATTGGCGGGACCGCCGGATGGTATTACGCCAACTGGCTGTGGCGACTGCGCGGCTGGATGGACTCGATGGTGGGGGGCATCGGTCTGCGGCGCGGCCGCCGCGACCCGGAACAGATCCAGGTGGGAGATGCCGTGGATTGCTGGCGCGTGGAAGCGTTCGAACCTCACCACCGGCTCCTGCTGGCCCTCGAGATGAGAATTCCCGGCCGTGGCTGGCTCGAGTTTGAAGTCAACGGAAACGGCGAGAGCAGCACCGTCCGGCTGACCGCGACCTACGATTCCGGAGGGCCGTTGGGATGCCTTTACTGGTATCTCATGTATCCGTTTCATGAGCGGTTGTTCACGGGCATGCTCCGGGGCATCAGCGCGGCCACCCGCTCCCTCGCCGAGGGCCGGGAAGCCGTCAGTCAGGGAGGTTAGAAGGATGCTTGGAAACTCCCGGTCAGTCTCTGACGAGGACAAGCTGAAGCATGTCCCACACGGCGCGCCGGCCGGGGCACGGCAGCTCACCCCGCCTTTGCGGCGCAGGCTCTCGGAGCCGGCATGAGCGAGACACCCTCGACGGCTCACCTGGAAGTGGTTATCGCCTCGGAAGCAAAGAACTTCAGGCTCGATCCCGGCGCCATCTGCCAGATCGGACGGGATGCACAGAACACCATCGTGCTGGCCGATAACCAGGTGTCGCGCAGGCACGCCATGGTGCAGTGCGGACCCGCCGGCGAGTTCTTTCTGGCGGACCTGGGGAGCCGGAATGGCACCTGGGTGAACCAGCGGCGTGTGACGTCCCTGGTGGCTCTCCGGCCAGGCGATCGAATCACCATCGGCGGCGCCGAGATTCTGTTCCGCGGTCCAGACCAGGAGGAGCCGGTTCAGAAGACGCCTCAGGGAGAAACCATCGTTGACTTCGCCCAGCGGCTGATTACCGTGTTGGTGGTGGACATCCGGGACTTTACCGGCCTGTCCAGCCGCTTGCCGGAGGCCCGCCTGTCGGAAGTCATCAGCGCCTTCATCCGGGAGTCCGGAACGGTCCTGGCCGAACAGGGTGCCTGGGCTCAAAAGTACAGTGGCGATTCGGTGATGGCGATTTGGCTGCATTCCGATGAAACGCCGGCGTGGCGGGATCTGGCGCCGGCCTTCGCCGCCCTGAAGAGCATCGCCGGGATCGCCGCCGGCCTTGAGTCCGCCTTCGGTCTGGACGCCCCTGTACGCGTCGGCGCGGGGATGAACACCGGCATGGCCTGCGTCGGCAACATGGGCAGCGACGCCGCGTCCGACTACACCGCCCTCAGCGACGCTGTGAATCTCGCTTTCCGGCTGGAATCCGCCACCAAGGAAATCGGCCGCGACGTCGCCCTGGGGCAGAGGACCTACGACTTCCTCGCCGGCCAGCCGGCCGCCTCGGGCCTGTTTGAGCGGCACACCGTCCCCCTCAAGGGCTATCGGGAGCCTAAGCCGGTGTTCGCGGCCACCTGGGACGGCTTGACTGTTCTACTCGAGCGCCTGCATCGGCCCCCATCGGCCGGGCGCGGCCAGCTTCTGGACACGGTATCCGGCGGTGAGGCGAAGGCGTGAAAGACGCGGCGCCGCTCCGGGTCGAGTTTTGGGGCGTGCGGGGATCCTTCCCCGCGCCGGAGGCCGGCAATCTCGGCTTCGGCGGCAACACGGCCTGTGTTGAAGTCCGCTATGGAGACCAGCCCAGACTGATCTTCGACGCCGGCTCGGGCCTGCGCCGGCTGGGTCTGGCTCTGCTCGGGGAAGCCGGCGGAGGGGGCCGGACAGCCCGGATATTCCTCTCCCACTTTCATTGGGACCACATCCAAGGCATCCCTTCCCTGGTTCCCTTGTACCGTCCGGACTGGAAGCTGGTTTTCCATTCGGCCGTTCCCGGCGCCGATCTGGAGGCCACCCTCGCCAGGCAAATGAGAGCCCCTTACTTCGCCGCCGAATCCGCGGCCTGCGCCCAACGCGAATACGGGCAGGTGTGCTCCGAGGGTCTCCAGGTGGGCGGCCTGAGGGTGCGGTCTTTCCCGCTGAATCATCCCGGCGGGTGCGTGGGATACCGGATCGAAGCGCCGCACGCCTCCCTGGTTTACGCCACCGACCATGAGCACGGCGACCCGGCCAGCGACCGCATCCTGCGAGAGTACGCTCGCGACGCGGACGTCCTGATCTGCGACGCGCAGTACACGCCCCAGGAATACCCATACCGAAAGAGCTGGGGGCACAGCACCTGGCTCGAGGCAACGCGAGTCGCCCGGGATTCGGGCGTGAAGCAACTGGTCTTGTTTCACCACGACCCGGAGCACGACGATCAGGCGATGACGCGAATCCTGGACCAGGCCCGCGCCGAGTTTGAGAACACCACGGCCGCCAGAGAAGGCTGGTCCTTCACCCTGTAGCGAAGCCCAAGCGGGCCCTTCAACGCCGGCCGGAAGCCGGCCCGGCCTTCGCCAGTTCCTCGTTCAGCTCGCGTATGCGCCGCGACATCTTCTGGATGACCCGGAAAGCGAGGGAAGGGTCCTCGTGAATCTTGCGGAGAAGTACTTTCTTGTCCACTGTCAGCACCCGCACTTCGCCCACGGCGCGCACGGTGGCCGAGCGGACGTCCTGCTCGAACAGCGCCATCTCGCCAAAGAAATCGCCCTCGCCCAGTTCCGCCAGCCAGGTCTCTTTCCCCTCGCTCTCCCGAATCACCTCCACCTTGCCGGCCTGGATGACGTACATGCACTCGCCAACCTCGCCCTGGCGGATGATGTTCTCACCGGCCCGGTAGATCTTTCCCAATTCGACCATTGACACGCCGGCCTCCTTAAGCTCGCTGTCGGGTTTCTGGGGGAAGAACCCCCTGGCGATCTGGTAAGCGAAGCCGCCTCCGAAAAGAGGGTGGAGCGTTCGCAGGAAGATATCGCGGTACGGAGCGCTGCCGGTGAAAGTGTCCCACAGCACCCCGCTCATGCGCTGCCTGGCGCCTGCCCCTCGTTGCTCCTTGCTCACCATGCGCAGGATCCCGCGGCGGGTGAATCGCAGCGCCTGGATTGCACCCGTAACTCCAAAAATGAACTTGCCGATCTGGTTGTCGGTTGCCAGGGCGCGGCAAACGGGCAGGTAGTGCCGCCGGAAGTCTTTCCCGGAAACACCCTGGAAGACCGCGGTATTGGCCGCGGCCTTGGCCGTGCGGTAGGCGCCCCCGATCCCGTCCTTGTACAACCGGCTCTCTCCGCTGTCGCCGATCACCACCAGACGGTCCGCAAACGGCTGAGCCGAGCCGCGCACATTGATCGACGGAAAGCAGCGGCAGTAGTCCTGCGGAACTCCCCAGCCCTTCGGAAAGCAGCCTTTGACCTCCGGCTGGCTCAGAAACGCCTCGACTAGCTGCTTGTCGACGTCCTTGCCGAGAAGGACCAGCGTCACGTACTCCCCTTTGGGGATCAGCGCCGCGAACTCCAGCCTGGGCAGGTTGAGCAGGAAAACATGCATCGAGCTGCCCAGGCACGTTTCAATCGTCTCGGCGCCCAGCAGGAACTCGCAGATGAATGTCTTGGTGGTCTTCGGGGGAGTGTAGCCGAGACCCAGACCCTCGAACAACTTGAGGCCCGGGCCGTTCACCCCTACCGCCGCCACCAGCAGATCGTAAGGCTCCGACTGGCCGCTCTTGGTCGTGAGCCGGGGCTTCCCGTCTTCCCAGGCGATCGCTTCCACTCTCTCGCGAATCACCTTGGCGCCCTGGGCCGCCGCCAGTCCCAGCAGATGGCCGTCGAAGCCGCTCCACCGCTTCCCGACCGAGCCCCGGGGTCCGCCGCCGCGATGCACCGCCGCGATTCTCTTCTCGTGACCGGGAGGCTCGATCCGTACCGACCCCACGTCCATGTGAAGCACATAGGAGTCGATCCCCCGCTGGACCACCGTGGAGGGCAGGTTGATGCCCTCCATGGCCAGCAGTTGCACCAGGGATTCCGAGACGATGCCCCCGCACATGTTGCACGCGGCCGGCCCGGCCTGATCGAAATTCTTAGGGTCGTAGATGTCCAGGTGCGCATCCAGCCCCGCTCGGGAGGCTGTGACCAGGAAGAAATAGCCGAAAAAGGAGCCTGCTGGCCCGCCGCCGACCACCGCGACGCGGGATCCATCCTCCAGGCGAAGCGGCGCGGCACCGGACTTTCTGGCGCCAATGGCTGAACTGGACTGACTCATAGTCTCCTGTGGGTATCCAACCCCCGAGTATCCAATAATTGTCCGCTACGCCGACCAGGAAAATCAAGTTGCTCCATGTGTCAGCCACAATGGTGACCACTTTCTGTGTTCTCCGCACGTCAAATCGATAAACTCCCGTGTGGCGGCGGCTCATGCCATCCGGATTCCAGCGTCGTATTGCCGTAAGGGCTCCACGCCGCTCGGCCTGAGTGCGCGGCGGGCCGCGATCCCTACCGCCGCTGCGGCGGCGTCGGCCCGTGCGGCTAAACCTGAAGGTGTCGCGCGGACTGTGGCAAGCCTCTCAGAACAGCAGCTTCAGGCCGAACTGCACGCGCCGGGGCTCGTCGGCGCTGGTGATCTGGCCGACGCCCGCCCCGTTGATGTTCACGCCCGGCAGGCCGAAGCCCGGCGTGTTGGAGGCGTTGAACGCTTCGGCCCGGAACTGCAGCCGGAAACGCTCCGACAGACGGAACGCCTTCGCCAGCGAGAAGTCCAGGTTGGTCTGCGAAGGGCCAAACAGGATGTTCCGACCCGAATTGCCGTAGGTGTAGTTGGGCTGCACCTGGAATGCGCTCACGTCGAACCACCGGTCGATCGAACGCTTATCCGACGCCAGTGTGCCGTCGCCGATGCGGTTCGGCCGGTCGGCGCCCCCGGCGTTGGTGATCCCGCCCGAGGTGGTCACGGTGAACGGCAGCCCGGTGTTTTGGGTGAACACGCCGCTGAACTGCCAGCCTCCCAGAATCGCGGCCGTAAACGGGTCCGCGTCTCCCATCCATTTCTTACCCCGGCCGAACGGCAATTCATAGGTCGAACTGAATACGAAGCTGTGCCTGATATCGGAGAGGGAATTCCCGCGATTCAACTTGCGATCCCACGGCTTCAGCACCGACACGCCGCTGTTGTTGTTGGTTTCGTCGACGGTGTCGATCGCCTTCGACCAGGTGTAGCCCATCAGGAACGTCAAGCCCTGAGAGAACCGCTTCTCCATTTTCACAATCATGCCGTTGTAACTCAGGTTGCCCACCGCCAACATCTGGTTGACCGAGCTATAGAAGGGCCACAGCCGGCGGCTGGCCAGGGGCACCGGAGAAGGAGCGATGTCATAAGGAAGGCTCAGATTCAGCGCATCCAGCAGCTTTCGCGTGGCGTTTCCGTTGTAGCCCACCGTCAGCAGGGTATTGAACGGCAGCTCGCGCTGGATATCGAAGAACCACTGCTGCGAGTACTGCGTCGGCAGGGACCGCCCCGGAGCGCTAATGCCCACGGCATTCGGACCGGGCACTTCGGTGGCCGGCAACTGGACCGCGGGAAATCCGCCGCTCAGCGTCAGACGCGAATTGATGCGGTCCAGGGTCGCAAAGCCGATCTCGATAAAGTCCGGCGCCTGGTTTTGCCCGCGCGACCATTGCACCTGCAAAGCGTCGGCCCGGGCGTAGATGACGCCCGCCCCCGCGCGCAGTACGGTCTTATTCGCCGGCCGCCAGGCGAAGCCCAGGCGCGGCGCGAAATTGTTGAGGTCGTTGTCGCAGTTGCAGTCGCCCTTGCCGAACCTGGTCTGCTTCAGCCGGGCGTCCGCCCCGGTGTTCGAGTAATCGATGGTGAAGGTAGACACCCGCCCGTCCGGGAAATACGGCGCGTAGAAAATGTCGTAGCGCAGCCCCAGGTTCAGTGTCAGCCGCGGTGTAATCTTGAAGTCGTCCTGGAAGAACGCCGACATCGCGTTGGCGTTCAGGTTTTCCCCATTCTCATTGCCCACGGTGCCGCCCGACGCCATGCCCAGCATGAATTCCGCCATACCGTCGCCGGTAGCGCCGCGGTTGGCGGGATTGGCGGTGAACTCGCGATTGAAGGCGAACTGCCCCCGTGCGAACCGCGCCGCGTTGCGGAACACGCGGTCGTGCCGGAACTCGCCGCCCACCCGCAGGCTGTGCTTGCCCAAGCTCTTGAAAATCGTGTCGGTGAACTGGTACACCCGCATGTTGTTCGTGTTCGGCCAGAACGAACGCGAACCGATCTCGCTGTATCCCCCTGGGGTGAACCGCGAGATGCCATGGTCGTTCGAGGTGGCGAAATTGGTCTTCGGAATCCCCTTGATGCCATATTCGTCGAACAGCGGCTTGTCGTAGGGGATGTCGAAATTGGTGTTCGGCAGAGTCAGGCCGAAACGGAATTCGTTGGTCAGCGAGGCCCCGAACGTCGCCGTGTAGGACGCCGCCAGGCTGTTGCTGTGAATGACGGTGGTGGTCGCCAGGCCGCCGTCAGAGGGCAGAGGGAGGGGGCCCGGCTGGAAGCGGTTCCGGTCCCGCCGGCTGTAGCGCACCGACAGCCGGCTGCTGTCGGTCAGATTGTGGTCGCCCTTGAAGTCGTAGGTATCGACGTCATTGCTCTCGGATGGCGAGTAGAAGTAGTTGTTCGCAATCTTGGTATTGTCGGTGGGCAACGGATACAGCGCCAGCAGCTTGGGGAACAGCGGATCCCAGCGATTCTTCGGGACGATGTTGCCGGCAAACGGCTGCCGCGTGAAACTGGCGGCTGTCCCCACCGTGGTGGCCGGATCGAACACCGGCCGAATGCGGCTGAAATTCCCTTCCCGCACTTCAGCCACCGGCACCGTGGAAACGGAGCTTTGTCCCAGGCGCGTGCGCGTCCCTTCCCAGGAGCCGAAGATGAACGTCTTGTCCTTCCTGACCGGCCCGCCCAGAGTCGCGCCATACTGGTTCTGCCTGTACGGCGGCTTCGTGGACCCGCTGCGGTTGGCGAAGAAATTCGTGCCATCCAAATTCGAGTTGCGCAAAAACTCGTACGCCGAGCCGTGCAACTGGTTGGTCCCCGACTTGATGTTGACAAACACCTGCCCGCCCATGCGCGTCCCATACTCGGCCGACAGGTTGTTGGTCACCACGCGGAACTCGCCCACCGAGTCCACGCTGGGCTTGACGGCCTGGGCCTCGAAGCCGATGGGCCCGCCCGAATAGGTCATCGAGTTGTCCACGCCGTCGATGTTCACCTGCACCTGGTAGCCGTGCTGGCCGCCCGCCGAGAAGACCCCTTCGGCTTCCGGACGCGACCCGCGCGCAGCCGCCGTCCCCGCCGTCAGCCGCGCCAGCTCGAGATAGTTGCGCCCGTTCAGCGGCAACTCGGAAACGCGCTTGTTGTCGATCACCTGCGCCACGGTCGCGGTCTCGGAATCCAGCATCGCCGCCGCCGCCGTGACGTTCACGCTCTCGACCAGCGCTCCCGGATTCAGCGTAAAGTCCACCCGCGCGATCTGGCCCACGTCGAGCTTGATCTCGGGCACTTCGGAAGTGGAAAAGCCTTGCTGCGCGGCGCTCAGCTTGTACTTTCCCACCGGCAACGTGGGCAAAGCGTAAAACCCGGCTTCGTTGGTTTTCGCCTCCCGGCGCAAACCGGTTTCCAGGTTGGTCACGGTCACCGCCGCGCCGGGAATCACGGCCTGGGAGGAATCGGAAACGACGCCCTGGATGCCGGCGTTCTGGGCCCACAGGACGGCGCTCAAAAGGAGTATCAGAATTACGGGTCTGGACATAGCTTTCTCCACTTTACACGTTCTTCAGCCACGGGTGCGGCGGCTGCTTTTGGGGACGCGGTTCGGTCCGCGCAACTTTCAGGTAACTCCCGATCTTCGCCATGACCGCCGGATGCTCGCTCGCGACGTTGGTCTTTTCGCCGGCGTCGCTATCGAGATTGTACAACTCCAATGCGCCGTCCGGTTTCGGGCGCACCGCCTTCCACTGGCCCATGCGGACCGCCTGCATCGGGATCTCCCTCTTGAACTCCATGCTGTTCCAGTCGTAGTCTTGCAGTTCCCAATACAGGAACTCGTGCGGCTTTTGCGTCTTTCCAACAAGCGCCGGGACCACCGACACGCCGTCGACGTCGCGAGGCGGTTTCACGCCCGCGATGGCGGCCGCCGTGGGC
>Ga0315288_10012402_pt1 | contig 10717 bp, 14 predicted proteins | sample YL17G11_20_MG_FD_203454 | JGI IMG/M metagenome (GOLD analysis project Ga0315288, IMG submission 203454) | Sediment microbial communities from Yellowstone Lake, YNP, Wyoming, USA - YL17G11_20 | ecosystem: Environmental > Aquatic > Freshwater > Lake > Sediment | place: USA: Wyoming | collected...
TGGTCTCTAGCGAGGTGAGTTTGCCGCTCTCCCTTGCCGGATCGCTGGGGATGTTGTCCGTCTTGGCCTTGATCGCAGCGAGGTTGCCTCCGGTCTCCAGAGCCAGACCATGCCCCGAAGCGAGCTTGGTCTGGGTCATCAGGCGCAGTGTGCCGCTGTCGTCAAAGAGGCCGATCAGGTTGCCGTCGCTATCTGCGAGGGCGAGCCGACCGCTTTGGACTTGAACGATGGAAAGCGCCATCAGACGTTCCTCACGGTGGCGATGGAAGTGATCAACTGGCCGGTGTACGTGTACGTGATCGTGAGCTGACCCAAGATCGTAATCCCGTTGGCAGCGAACACCTTGCGGACCTCCGTCGTCAACTTCTGCCCGGTGTAGGTGTAGTCGATCTGCTTTAGCAACGAGGCGTCAGAGGTCCGCTTCCACTGTTCCTGATCTACACGCTGGCCGGTGTACGTGTTGGAGTAGTCAGTGCCTGGAGTCGGGGGATCGTTCTCCAGGTAGAGATTGATGAGGTCGCCAACAGCCGCCAACTGGGTGAGTGTGTACCCACCGGGGTTGTTGGTGTCCTTGAACTTCAGGTCATCGGCGGTGCGCCAGATGACCGTGGACTCATCTTCATGGGTGGCATCGTCGATGACGATGCCAGCACACTCAACGAAGTCCTCCGTCGGGTCCATCGACGTGGGGAACTCATCGTTCTCCACACCCCCGGTGTCGGCGGACTCCAGCTTGAGCGGCTTGACCTTGTCGAGTGCCACTTCAGCTCCTAAGAAGAAGGGCGGGGCAGGAGAGCAAACCCACCCCGCCCTTCAGGACGTCAGCTACCTATGTTGCTAGGCGGCCTTCTTGCCGTAGTCCACGATCCTGACGAAGAAGTCGGTCGCGTTCCAGGCCATGCCGCACTGGACCACACGCCGAGCCGCACCCGGAAGCGACCGGGTCAGACCGCCACCCGTCGCCAGGTAGTACGCCTGGCCCGGAGACGGAGTCTCGCCCTCAGCCGGGAGGATGCCGTCGCAGACACCCGCGATCACCACCGGGGTGATGTTGCCCACACCGGGGTTGGTCCTCGCCACGCCAACGACCTTGGCCTTGGCGTCCGTGGTGTCAGCCTGGTCGATCTTGTTGGCCGCGCTGATGTAGACCGGATCACCGATGGTGACCGACCCACCCGTGGCATCCATCGGCATCTCGACGACGGGAGCCTTGCCCGCCACCAGACCCGTGTGCGTGTGGTAGGAGTCGGCGTTGCTGCTGGAACCGCCCGTGACGGCATCGAGAGCTGCCTGGGTGACCGTGGCACTGACCGGCGTGCCAGCGATGCTGAAGCTCGCCGGGAGGCCGACGACACTGAGACCCAGACCGGGGTTGGTCGTGGTGTCGAGGGCGAGGGTGGGACCACCCACGGCGTTGAGCTTCAGCTCCAGACCGCCACCGTCCGCGCCGCCCGTCTGGTTGCGCTGGATCGCACCGTGCTTGTGGACGGCGACCCGCAGCTTGCCAGCGGCGGTGTCGGCGTCGAACTCGAGGCCGGACTGCCTGGAGCCGGGGCCGGAGGGAGCGCCCTTGCCCTGGGCGTTGGCAACCGCGTCCAGATCGACCTTGATGCTCTGGCCGGTGAGGATGAGGCCCTGGTCGTAGGTGTAGCCGGGAGCGCCCGAGAACTGGCTGAACTTGATGGGGTCGGTCTCCATCGTCGCCACGTCCAGCACCTCGGACCAACCGGAGTTCTTCCAGGCGGTGCCCTCGGTGACGAAGACGTAGAGGCCCTTGTGCATCTCGGTCGAGCTGGCCTGATCTTCGGTCGTGCCTCGGGTCAGCTTGAGCTTCGCGCCGCCAGCACCGAGAGTCGTGACGGTGTAGACACCGTTGTCCACATGGCCCGTGACGTCGTTACCGCCCTCCATGCTGACGAGGACGCGCTCTCCCACGGACAGCGTGTAGCCGTCCATGTCATTCAGGTAGCCGCCGCCGTTGACCGGGGACTCCAGGGTGTGCGTGGGGCCGGTTCCGCCACCGGACACGAAGTCGGCTCCCGTGGTGGTGCCAGCCGACATGCCCGTCTCGGTGCCGAAGATCGCACCCATAGCGCTGATGATGACCTCGGAGGTCAGACCGAAGGTCGAGCTGTGGATGTCGACGTTGTTCGAGGCGGTACCGGCGAAGGCGATGGCGTAGGAGTACCCGAAGGCGGCCCACCGAGCATTGATCTCGGCGATGAGCGCTGCCCTCGTGACACAGTTGACCGACAGCGTGATGGTCCGCGTCGTCCCGCCATCGATCTTGACATCGAACTTGTCGCCGATCACGAAGCCGCCAGCCCACGTTCCACCCGTGGCGATCCTGCGGGCCTGGCTTCCGAGCTTGTGGTTGGTCTTGGCGACCACCGAGGCGTGGGGGTCGAGGCCGGATGCGATGGCATCGACGTACGCCTTGTTCACGCCGTCATCCGGATCGACCGGGGTGGCGACGTTGATGATCGGGTTGTGCCCGAGGTCGATCCCGATGCCACCTCCGACGGCAGGCGGGATGACAATCTTGGACACGTTGAGGGCGTCACCACTGGTGAGTGACAGTTCCTCATGGAAACCCTCGGTCGGATTCATGAAGAGCGGTTTTACGAGTGCCATTTCTTCTCTCCTAGCTGTTCGAGGGTTTCCCTGCTGCGATTCCCGCTCTCAGGAACCCTACGTTCCTTGCCTCATGTCCCTCAGCACACCGCTTTCGGGATCGTACACCATCTCTTTCGGATCGAGTCCGTACTTCTCTGCGATCTCCGTGACCACTCGCTTCTGCTCGTCCTTCCGAGCATCGGCAATGGCCAGGAGCTGCTCCCTGTGCGCGGCTCGCGCTTGATCTTCCTTTGCGAACTTCCGCCGAGCCTCATCGTTCTCCAGCTCCTGGTTCCTGAGCTGGAGCAGGATGTTCATGCACTCGGTCTCACTCTTCACGAGCGTGAGCCGCTCGAGGTCCGTCATCTTGAGGACGACCTCTCCTGGTGGAGCCGTGACCACATGGATCGCGCAGGTGTTCTGCCCGTTCACCTGGTACTTCTTGCAGCCAGGGTGTTCACATCGTTGTCTCTTTGCCTTTGCCATGAGTGGTCTCCACTGTGTGATTAGGTGGTGAGATTATTGATTTTTTGTCGGCTCAGCTGACTCTTATTATAGGCGATTTTGGGTCAAGATAAAACACTGCAACGTCGAGGGCGTAACCCATGGTTTGGATGCAGCGTTTTCCGATGCTTGGTGTAGGTGCTGGAGGAATCAGGTGAGTTAGACGCCCAGTGGTATCCACGAACAACTGTTGGTTGGGTGTGAGGCCGGTGTAGATTCCGCTCACGAGACCTCGCAGTTGAACCAAGCAGTGTGTCGTGTCGATCTTTTGGATGATGATACCTAGAGACGGTACCGAAACCATGTCGTCGATGTTGAGGCGTGTGACTTGAAAGTAGGTACCAATGCGCGGACCGTGCACGTAGATAGCGTCTCCGACATTATCCGTAACAAGGCACAAAGCGGGAAGAACTTGCTTTGCGCTCCCGTTGATGGACGATGCCTGAAGCCGCATTCATCACCGCCAATGCCCGTGACCAACTGTGGTCAACGCTTTAGTAACTGCAGAAAGTTTCGCTTCGTTGCATCATACATCGCAAAGGGTGAGTTCAGGTACTCCTCCTTGTATTGAGAGCCCTTTTCTTTGGGCACGGGGAATTGGATGACGAGCTGGTCTCCCTTGAAGTAGTGGCCAGCCGTGCTGATCCCCTTGACCGACTTGATGAAAGTGGCCAAGTTGATGTCGGGTGTCTCGAATTGATCTATCATTTTTGTTTACCGTGTAAATTGTCATGTTGATATAGAAAAGGCGCGTGGGTACATGTGCCCGCACGCGCCTCGTCCAAGCTAGTCGTTATGTCGTTACTTGCGACCGCCCTTACGTCCCTTGAAGCCACCTTTCGACTCCGTTTCCGTTTCGGTGTCCGACGGAGGCGTCGAGGGCGACGGTGGCTCCGCACTCGACGTTGCCACCGTCAGCGTTTCTTTGGTTACTACCGGATCAGCCACCGCGACAGGCCGTGCCACCGGCGGTGTAACGACCACTGTCGGAGGCGTAGGCGGTGTCACGGGCGCAGCTTTCGCGACAGCTACGATCGGCGTAGGCGGCGGAGGAGCAAGCGGTGGGGACACGACCGGCTTTGGTCCGTCGAGAAGCTCAGCGGTCAGGTAGGGTGTGGCGAGGTAGCGCTGAACGTGTGAGTTCTTCAGCGCTTCATCTTTCACACTCACTGTACACTGTTTGGGAGAGAGGACGATAGGCCGTCCACGTGTGTCTAGAACCTGTGATAGGTCCAAGGCACCGTCTCCTGTCCAGACAAGACGGTATGTCGCCATGGAGCAAACTCCTGGGGCTATGTGTCATGTGGGGGAGCACGACCCGAAGAGCGTGCTCCCCCGTGTTACATCATCGACTAGGCGCCGGGGAACGCGATGGCTTGCATCGCCAGCGTGTTGCCGAAGCCGATGCCCGGAGCCGCATAGCTCCAGAACTCGATGATGTCCGCTTCCTGCTTGATGAACAGCGTTGCGTCCTGCAGCAGGAAGAAGCAGCCCAGGAAGTTCTCCGGCGCGAAGACGTACGCCTTCTTGGCGTTGAGGATGTCGCTCTTCATGGTCGATACGACCGGGATGCCCCAGAGCTTCTCTTCTTCCTCGATGCCCTCGTCGTAGTGCCGGCTGGCCACGTCGTCGCCAACGGAGGTCGCGGGCAGGTCGAGCGCTTCGTAGTACAGCTCCTTCGTCATCAGGAGCTTCCCGATGGGCTGCCGACGGTGAACCATCGCTTGCAGCGCCTTCCGGAAGGACGACGAGTTGAACGCTGAGCCGGCGGTCAGTTGCACAGCGGCGTTGAGGGCGATGATGTCGTCGACCGTGGTGATGTACTTGGTGTCCTCTTGATCCGCCATGTCCTTGACGGAGTTGTCGGACAGGATCTTCCTGATGTCGTTTTGGTACGTCATCAGTTCCCACTTGTTCTTGGTGAAGCGCTGGGATTCGGTCTTCCCGAACTTCACCGCAAAGCGGGGACCCTTGAACCAGGTGCGCGGACCTGTGCCCTGGAAGGTCACGAAGGTGGCCACGCTGTCGGGCTCCTTCTCGACGATCTTCTTGGGCTGGTCCGTATTCTCGTCACGGTCGATCTCGTCGTCCGCGAGGAGAATAGGGTTGATGATCTCGCGCGCAAACGACTCCTGGCGGACCTTCATGCGAATGAACGCCGAGCCTTCGTCTTGCGCTTCTTTGACCCGGCCGGCTTCGAGCTTCCTCACGAAGTTCGAATTGATCAGCTGGGCCGAGACTTCCTTGGTCTCGGTTTGGTAAGAAGGCATTTTCGTTCCTCCAAAGTTCAGCCGGTACAGGCCGGCGTTCGTGGTTACGTTCGGGTCGCCCCTGTCCGACTACGCCTCGATGACGAGGGTGCCTTTGGTCGCCACACGGTTCTCGAGGACGTGGCCGATGACCTGGTTGGTCACGGCGTACTCCTTGATCTGACCGGCGGAGACGGATACGGCTTGCCCTGGGTTGTAGGTTCCGGCAGCATAGCTGTCGGTTTCCCAGATGATGCCCGAGCCCAGCTTGCAGGCCGCGCACTTCTGGACGAACTGCCCCGAGAAGTCGTCGTTGCCCTCAACCACGAGCCACATGGGCTTGGAGGGGGCGGACGACATGTCCGGGGTGGTGGCCGCGTTGACCACGGTTGCTGTACCCGACAGCTCCGTGGTGACGATGGTCCCGGCCGGGATGTTCACATAGCTGCCACCCGTCTTTTTGATCTGGAACGGCCAGGTCAGTGCGCTCCCGTTCGGGTAGCCGCGCAGAATGTCGAACTTCGAATTGAGCAGGCTCATTTCTTTCTCCTGTTAGGCGAACAGGGGGGCGACCCCCAGGTTACTCCATGACCCAGTTCAGAAAACGGTCGTCGGCTTCAACCGATGCTTGTTTGGTGCGTTCACTTGGCGGAAGAGCCGTACGGCTATCAATGTTGGCGCCTTCCCCCATCTTCTCCGGTTCTTCATCCGAGATCGTCGATGCAGCGGTTTTTTCAGTCAGCTTTTCGAACGCCAACCGGAGCTTCTCGTCGGACATGTGCTCCAGTACTTCAGGGGACAGCTCTTCCCCTGTGACCGCTGCGTACTTTTCATTCAACGCACTTGCCAACTCTGTGCGTTGTTGCCGGGCCACCTCTTGTTGCTGATACTGCTCGTTGTCGAGATGCTCGGCGACCTTTTCGAGAACCGTAGCCACTTGGCGCATGAATTCGCTGGACATCATCGACTCCCGAGTTTTCGCTGCAGCAGTTTGAGCCCTACAGCACCACGGATGACCTGCGCGCACTTGATGAGTTTGCGGCGGTCGAATTCGTTCGCGCGTTCACGCAAGAGCTGCGCTAGTTTTCGAAGTTCATCTTGCACGGTTGCACCGGATTACAAAATCCAGAAGGTCACCGGTAGTGACTCTGGGTTCTTCATCTTGCTGGGCGCACGCCGAAGCAAGTTTCATGAGATCGTGACCGAGTTCGGTCTTGGTGCGTGGACTGAGTGCACCACGGAGGATCTGTAGCTCCGCGAGCTTGATGTGGCTTTCAGCGTCCACATCCCGAAGCACTTGCCGTGCAATATCCTGCACAGATGGCAACTGTTCGCGCGCCATCAGTAGTTTCCTTGTGGGTTGTTCGGGTCAAAACCTGTGCTTTGTAAGTCAGGGAACAACCCTGTTTGTCCCGCTGAATTCGCGATAGCGCCCAGCCCTGAGACCAGTTGAGGGGCTGCAAGACCTGCAGCAGCCCCTGCGCCAAAGGCCAAGTTTCGTGTCGTACGACCTTTTTCCTCTGCGCCAGACCGCCCCGCGTAATACGCAGCAGGAACACCGGCAACGCCTAAACCCGTACCGACGAGACCTACGTTACGCAAACGCTGAGCGCGTGTAAGCGCACCAGGTGTTGCCTTGTACTGCTTCATTTCGTGCGTAACTTGGTCTTGCTCAGCCTTACGCGCAGCCTGTTCAGCGGTGAGGTTTTGTTGTAGGGCTTTGTGCTTCGCAGCGGTTTCAGCCACAGACTTGTCCGCCGCTCCCAACGCTTGCGCCATTTCCGTCATCTTAGCTTGGTGCGCGGCCAGTTCTTCTGCTTGACGTCTTGCGGCTATTGTTGCCGGGGATGATGCACGCCAAGCTTTGCCCATTGCACTCAAGCGGCCACCCAGTCGTGCAAACATTCCACGAGCTTCTTTGATCGTACCTTCTTTGACCAAGGCTTGATGAGCCTCGGTGAAAAGGACGTCGTAGAGCGCGAATGTTTCAGCACGGTAGCGCATGGGACCTTATTGGGCAGCTCGAATCAGTTCGTTGGCGGTGATGGCGCCGTTGGCGTACACCTGTGCGGCGATCTTTTGGATCTCCGTCATGGTGTCGTTGTACCCCTGTTCGAACTCATTGTTCGCTTGTTTGACGAGATGACCCCACTCGGTCTGGTAACCGAGGTCGAAGGCTTCCTTGACCAGCTCAGGGTTCTCGGACGCGAACTTATGGAAGCCGGGGTCCGCTGCGGCGGTTTTGATGGCATCCAGATCCGGGTCCTGTGAATACACCGGAGCCGAAGCCATCTTCGGAGCGGGGGCGACTTCCATCGCTGCCTTTTCGTACTGGCCAAAGCGATTCATGAAGCCGTCGCACATGGCCGCACCGTAGATCTGCGCTTGCTTCATCAGCGCTTCTTCTTCGGCGTGGGTCAGGTCTTCGGCCATCTTGAGAAGTGTACCTGCCGCATCCTCTGGCTGCTGTACGGCGGCAGTCTTCTCGGTCGTCCCGCTGCTCAACGCAGAGCGAAGAGCGGAGCGGAGCGCATCAGCGTTGGGCGTTTCGGTCTTGACCGAAGCGGTCTTGATCGCAGCCTGTTCGACAGTGCGGCTCTCGTCGAGCCTCTTCATGATGTGTGCGATATCCATTTCTTCCTCGCTCTGCGTGCCAGGTATTTTTCAACCCCAATAATAGGTCAAAGATTCTGGCAAGACAAGTTAGATTCCCGGTAGTTCGAACGCCAGAGTTCCCAGCGTGCTGGCCACCTGAGAGAGGTTGATTGTTTCCTCACGGATTCCGTCGGAAGCGACCTTTCCTTGCCCTCGTACAAGTCCCTCTAAAGATGTATCATTGTTATACAATCCGAAAGACCCGAGTTTTCGCATGAAGGGGTACATCGGGGAATGGCGCTGCATGTGCTGGGGTAGGTGGGTGGACCCTGTCTTCGTTACGCGGTAATCCAAGCCCAGTACGTTGACGATATCCAGTATGTTGCTGCTTTGCTTTTCGGTGAACTCAGTGAGGTAAGGTACCTGTTCCCCCGAGGTCGTGGCATACGACGGTACCTCACCAAAGGCTTTGGAACCGAAGTGCAGACCTCCCAGGCCTAGAGGGAGTGCGGCAAGGCGCCACTTGGGATTCGCGGATGTGAGGACCTTGTACGCACCCCCCAACATCCCAGCGCCACCGAGAAGTTGTTTCAGTTGTGCTTTACCAAGTTCGTCTTCGGCGCTGAAAACAGCACCACGTGTGGTTTGAAACATACGTCCTGTCGTTGGATCTTGTACTTCCATTATGTCCGTTCGGGGTTCTTCTCCCATACGGAAAGAGCTAGGAACAAGGCGACGACGCAAGTAGTCCGACATCATCGACCGTTTTTCAACCATTGGTGCGATGGTTGATTGCAGTGATTCTGGTGCGGCACCTTCGGGTGTGAGTACCCCCAACAATTCATTCAAGAGTGAAGGGTGTTGCCCGAGGAGATCGTAGACTTCGGACTGGAGTGCTACAAGATTATCTAGGACGTGTTCAGGGACCTGGGCACCTGGTATTGCTTTTTCAATAAAAAGACGGATGAACTCAGGTGTCGTGAGAATGATCCCTGCGTGGGAAAGTGCAGCTAGTGTGTGTGGGAGGTCGTGTTCAGCGAGTTTCCGTGTGTCTGCAGCGTTCAATTCGGCTGTGTTTTGAACAACAGCTGGTAGCATTTCTTTACGGTATTGCTCGATGAGCCGCCCTTCAGGTAGTTCACTCTGTACAACCGCAGCAGGGTAGCCGCGTACGATCTTGTCAATCACGGCAAGCTTACGTGCGGCGGCTGCCTTGGCGTTGAGGTCATCCACCATTTCCCCTAGTTCACTTGAAGGTTGTACTTCGTATGCGTGTTCGGCGACTTTCTTGAGTAGGTAGCCGGTGCGATCTGCGGGGCGTAGTACCCAGGAGCTGTCGAAGAATTTCGGAGCGGGGTTGAGTGTGCCGTTACGCAAACCTGTGTGTGGGTCGAGGACACCCAGTTCGAATTTGCAGTGATCGCAGTACTGGGCGCGTGTGGGCGACATGTGCCCGCACTTCGTGCAGACGTCGAACTTGATGCGACAACCCATCGATTTGGCGGGGAACTCACCGTCTGTGATTCGTTCTACAAGGTCGGGAGCTTTGTCGTTCTCGATATCCTCCAGAACTTCTACACGATGCATGAAGGAGTTCCAGAATGCTTTGAGAACTTTGCCTACAGCCTTCTTGGGGTCTTTGTTGACGTGGTGACGGTAGACATGACCGTGTTCGTAAGACTTGAAGTGGTATTGGATGCACTCATCTTGAAGGATCCATGCATCACGTCCATGACCGCAACAACCGCAGGTGGGCTTCATGCCCATCTTGTAAGGTTGTTCAGGGAAACCGTCACCGTTGCGATTGAGTCCGTAGTACTCGAAACCACCGAGACCTAGGATCAAGACGATGGTACGTCCTGGGATGGGTTCGATGGCTTTGATGTAGTCGAGTGCTGGGCTGGCAGACGCTTCCTTGGAGAGCGTTTCGCGACATGCACGGCCATTGGTCCAGAGCAGGACCGGCTGAACCGTAGGTTCTCCCGTTCTGCTGACGCGTTCATCAAGAACAATGATCTTTGACCGTGACATGGCTGTTACGCAAGCATCTGTTGAAGGATGTCCATCCCGTGTTCGGCATTCAGTCGTCGACATTCGGTTGCGTCACGCCGAATCGATACATCTGCTCCGTGCTTCTCTTGTGCTTCGAGAACGACGTCGATGAAACCTACGGTGGCGAGCTTTTCGATCAGTACCTCTTCATCGTTGGTGGAACTTGTTTTGGTGCGTGGGTGTGTGGGTTGTTTATCCGGTGTGAGCGCACGATGCACACCCATCAGTCCGGCTCCGACACCCCCAATACCGAGTGCAGCAAGGAGGGCCTGATTGCGTACATGCGTAGCGGTGTCTTTGGCCTCTTCACCACCGCGATGCATGAGGTAGGCACCTCCGGCTGTTACCGGTACCATCGCGCCGGCACCGTATGCGAGTCCTTTGCGCACACCTTCAGGGACCTTTTCGATCACCTGTTTCAGTGCTTCGCCTTTGGAGGCTTCTTTGATGTACTGCAGGAGATCGAGGGCTTGTGTTGATTTCAACGCAAGCGCCTCGTCTTGGGCGGAAGTCATGGCGTACTTTTCGAGTACCTGGCTTTGTTTCAGCATCCGGTACACGGTTTCATAACACCGATGCAGTGAGGGGTATTGCCGTTCCATGGCGTCTCACTTTCGATTGGCGAGTTGTGCGATGTTGAGAATACCATCGAACAACGCACGCTTTTCGAGGTATTGCTTGTAGAACTGAAAGCCGAGGCA
>Ga0315288_10012405_pt1 | contig 10716 bp, 9 predicted proteins | sample YL17G11_20_MG_FD_203454 | JGI IMG/M metagenome (GOLD analysis project Ga0315288, IMG submission 203454) | Sediment microbial communities from Yellowstone Lake, YNP, Wyoming, USA - YL17G11_20 | ecosystem: Environmental > Aquatic > Freshwater > Lake > Sediment | place: USA: Wyoming | collected...
ATACGTGGCAGTCCTCCACTCCCGCCCCGCTGCTCCCTCGCGCAATGACGTATACGCTGTCCCCCACCACCAGCGGCGAGCCGCTGAAGTTCAGGTTCTTCGCGTTCGTCTGGTCCGTCGCGCTCGATCGCGGACTGGCGATCCATCGCTGCCGTCCCGTCACACGATCCAGGCAAACCAGTCGCGTGCCCGGACCCGTCGACGCCGCCGGCCGGAACTGCACCAGCATCACCGGAAGACGCCCCATCACCGCCAACACCGCGTCCTCCGTCACCGTCAATGAATGCTGCTGCGCCGCCGTCAGCATCATCGACGTCCACGGCTCGCCACCCGTCATATCGACCGAATTCCCGGGCGACCCCGGCAGCCAGTACTGCCCCGCCCGGCTCCCGCCGTGCGTCTGCGCCCAACCGGCCAGCGGCAACCCGCTCTCCAGGTGGACCGCATACACGCGGTACCCGTCCTGGAAGAACAGCTCCCCCCCATCCGCCACCGGCATCACGTTGATCGCGGTGCCGATGCTCAAGGAGTGCCGGTGCGCGTCCATGAGCCTACGTTTGGTTTGCTCGTTCATCCCCTGGACGTTGGGGCCGGGCAACTCGATGGAGTAGATCCTCGCGCCGGCCGCGCCTGTGGCCTTGGGGATCAGGCTGCGCGATGCGTCCCCCCCGAACGTCCGCCAGGAATCGTCCGCGCTCGACAGCGCCATGGGCGGGCGCAGCTGCAACTGCCCCGCGAGCGCCTCCACCAGCGGCGTGTTCTTCCCGGCTATCGTGCCGACGCTGTTCGTGTAGTTCGCCTTCAACTCGTCCGCCACCCTGGTTGCCTGCGCGGTGTTCCCCGCCAGGTGATGCGCCAGCGCCGTCCGGAACAACACTGCCGGCCGTTCCGCGGCAAGAGCCGGGTGCCACGCCAGGAGCTGCTCCCCCGTCCACGTCGCCGCCGTGAACTCGCCCGACTCCAAATACAGGTCCATCAGCCGCATCCCTGCCTGCTTCGCCGCCTCCGTCACGAAATACCGCCAGAATACGTTGTGCAGCGCCCGGTAGTCGTCGTGCTTCGCCTGCTCCAACAGCGATGCGGCCGCCGGCTCGTACCGCGCCCGGTACACCGTCAGCCCCTCCTCGGGCCAGCGAGCAAGACGTTCCTGCACCGCCACCGTCACGCTCGCGTACTTGATCGGCTGGTTCTTATCGTTGTTCGAGGATCTCCTGATAGACGTCCGCGGACTTATGCCACTCCTTGAGCCGCTCCATCCGCTTGCCCAGCTCAAATTTGTCCGACGCGATCGCCGAATCGCGCACGTAGACCCCCTGCTGCGGCTCGGCGGCGGTGCTGTCGCCCGCCACGGGGACACGCAACGCCCGGATCATCTGCCCCAGGCTAACGCCCCCACACACACTCGCCGCGAGCGCCGCCACCGCAACCGCTCGCCTCCACCATCCTCGCTGCAGCATCAACGGCATAACCATCTCCACTCGGCGCAAGGCGCCTACCTCCCAAAGTACCTACCCCACAACGGCCGCAACCGCTCCACCTCTGCCGCCGGCACGCGCGGCTTATCCGACCAGATGGCCAGCTCCAACGCGCCGTGCGCCGGCGACGCCGCAAGCCCCTCCCGCCGCTCGGCCATCATCCCCACTGCGCGTTTCATCACCCGGATCGCATTCGCCGTCGCCGCCTGCACGTTTCCGATGATCTCCTTCAGCAGTTCCGCTTTGCTGTGCCCGGCCGCCGCCCCTGCCGGGGCCGGCTCGTTCCGCCAGCAATCATAGTCCGTCACCAATGCCACCAGGCAATAGCTGATCTCCGCTTCCCTCGCGAGCTTCGCCTCGGGCATCGCCGTCATGCCGATCAGGTCGCCGCCCCACAGGCGATGCATCAGGCTCTCCGCCCGCGTCGAAAACGCCGGGCCTTCCATGCACACGTAACACCCGCGAGGGTGCACGCTGAAACCGCCCGCCTGCGGCTGGCCTTCCGCCGCGGCACGGTCCTCAGCCTCCACCGCCTGGCCGGCCTCAATCACTATCTGACGAAGCACCGGGCAGAAAGGTTCCGCCAGCTCCACGTGCACCGCCGCCTGCTCGAAGAACGTCGCCTCCCGCTTGCACGTCCTGTCGATGATCTGGTCCGGGATCACCAGGTCCCGCGGGCGATACTCGTCGCGCAAGCTGCCCACCGCGCCGCTCGCTATGATGTGCGTACATCCGAGCTGCTTGAGCGCAAAGATGTTCGCCCGGCTCGGCACATGCGAGGGATTCAGCAGATGCCCCACGCCATGGCGAGATAGAAACAGCAGGGGCAGCCCGTGCCATTCCGTCTCGACGATGGCGTCGCTGGGCCGCCCAAACGGCGTCTCCATCTCGTGTCGTTTCCCCTCCGTTTGTGCACCCAGTGCCTCCGCAAGGCCGGTGCCCCCGATCAGGCCGATCTTGATTGCGCTCATGCCGGAACTCTACGCGCAGAACGGGCGCAACGCCAGTGACGCGAAGCGCGGCCACACGCCCGATCCATCCACCCTCGTCGCCCTGTGAAGTTCTCAGAGAAAAGAACCGGACCGAAGGGGAGCCACCACCTTCGGTCCTGGCCAAGATCACTCTCTGTTGTGTAGAAGATAACGCGCCGACGCTGTTCGTCAATACTTAAAGCCGATATCAACACCGCATCCACATCTTCCGCCGCGAGCACCCTTCATGGACAACGTCCCTCAAGCAGCGCGTCGATCAGCGGCCTGAGCTTCTTCCACAGCTCCTTATCGCGCGCCGCGAACAGCAGATTCGTCGCCAGCCAGTCCACCGGATTCCCGATGTCATGCCGCTTGCCTCGCAGCACCACGCCATGAATCGGCTCCCGCTCCAGCAGAAGACGCAACCCGTCCGTCAGTTGAACCTCCCCGCCGTTTCCACGCGGCGTGCGATCCAGGCAGTCGAAAATCCCCGGCGTCAGGATGTATCTCGCCGCAATCGCATACCGGCTCGGCGCCGACTCCACCGGCGGCTTCTCAACCAGCGCGTTCAGCCGCAGCAGCCCCTGCCCGATCATCTCCCCCCCCACGATGCCGTAGCGGCTGACCTTCTCCGCCGGCACTTCCTCCAGCCCAATGATGGCCGTGCCCAGTTCCCGATGCGCCTCGATCAGTTGCCGCGACGGCAGCGGATCACCGCTGAAAATCGTGTCGCCCAGCAGGCAGAGAAACGGCTCGTCACCCGCATGATGACGCGCCTGAGTCACCGCATCGCCCAGCCCGCGCTGCTCCGCCTGGCGCACCGAGTGGATTCTGACCTTCCCCGCCAGCTCTGCCACCGATGCCAGCAGCGATTCCTTCCCACCCGCCTTCAACCGCTGCTCCAGCTCCGCATTCCGGTCAAAATGATCCTCGATCCCCCGCTTGTCCCGCGACGTGATCAGCAGCACATCCTCGATCCCCCCCGCCGCCGCTTCCTCCACCACATACTGGATCGTCGGCCGATCCAGAACCGGCAGAAGCTCCTTCGGCACCGCCTTCGCCGCCGGCAGCATCCGCGTCCCGAAGCCCGCCACAGGAATAACAGCCTTCTTGATCATGATCGCACCCCCGCTGATCGCTCATCGCTACTCGTGAATCATCGGCCGCAGAACCGTGCAGCGTATCTCCGCTAATGCATCCGAAAGCTGCTGGTATTGCCGGCCGTCCTTGTACAGCCCCAGGATCGCGCCCCCCGAACCCGCGAACTTGGCGCTGGCGCCCGTCGATCGCGCCACCTCCACCATCCTCAGATTCTCCGGCGCGATGTTCATGATCGTCCGCCGGAGATCGAAATTCTCGTTGATCACGCGGTTGAGCGCTTCCCAATCCCCCTTCATCAGCGCCGCTTTGCCCATGTCCGTGATCTCACGATATCTCTGCATCGCCGCCAGAACCGTCGGGTCGCCGCGGTTGAACAGCTCACGCAGATTGCGGTGCGGAATATCGCTCACCTCGGCCCTGGCCGGATCGAACGCCACGTACAGCGGCGGCAACGTCGGCGGATTGAGCGGTTCGTAAATCCCGTACCCGTTCTTCTCGAGGTGCGACCGCTCGAAATCCATGGACACGATGCCTTCGTACACCTGGATCACGCGATCCTGCAGCCCCGCGTTGATCCCCAGCTCGTCTTTCTCGACCGACAGGATCATCGAAGGCAGGTAGTGCTTCGGAATCTGCACCCCGTAGAACCGCATCAGCGAGCGCATCGTCGCCGTCACGATCGCGCTGCTCCCCGCCAGCCCCACCAGCCGCGGTATGTCCGTGCTGTATGAGATCGTGAAGTTCCGGTCGTGCAGGCTCAGGTGGTTCTTCTGGCAGTAATCGTAGAACTTCTTGATCGCCGCCTTGATCAGGCGCATGCCCCCATAGTAGCCGTTGAGGCGCAGATCGCGCAGAAACTCCCCGATCGTGGGGAACCGCCCCAGGTCACCCGATGATGGCAATATCTCGAAGCTCGGGCTTTCCCACAACTGCACCGTCGCCCGGAAGTTCCGGATTAGAAACGAGATCGTCTTCCCGAAATAGCCGTCCGATGGGTTCCCCACCAGACCAGCCCGTGCATATGCGTGTGCCGTGATGATCATGATGCGTCCGGAAACAGGGGAGTCAGGGCTCAGGCCCCGCAATCCCTACCCGCCTGAGGACTTCAGCTTGCGCTCCAGCGCCGCCGCCAGCTTCAACTCCAACGCCGTGTCGCGGCGCAACGCATACCAGTACACCGTCGCCTCCTCGATCTCCGTGCGATACTTCGGATCGACGCGAGACTCCCGCTCCACCACGACCTTCGGAGCCACCGTGTAGCTGGCGTCGGCGTTCCGCGTGAATTGGAAGTAAACCGTCCGGCGGATGCCTCCCAGCGAATTCTCCCGCACGTCCTTCGCCGTTCCCGCGTCCTTCCGCCAGAACTCGAAGAACTGCTTGGACACCGTCGCCTCGGTCTTCAGCAACCCGCGCCGGCAATCGCGCAGATCGATGTTGAACAGGTACTGCCTGGCTACCGCCTCGCTCGTGTCCCAGAGCTTCTGAAAGTCCCCCCCGCTCACTTCTGCCGAGGCCGGCTGCGCCAGCCAGTAATCCACCTCCCCCGTCGCGGGGTCCACGGCCGTCACGGGCTGCGTCGCCGCCGGATTCACCGGCCGCCGCCCGATGCAGCCCGTTGATGCGCACAGCACCACGAGCAACGACACGACGGCCGCGCCGCGCAGCATCGCGACGGTCACCCGCCTCGAAAGCACACTCTTCCGCATCCACAGACTCATGGTTGCTCCAGCTCGACAACCTGTGACGCAGCCGTCGCGGCATCCGCCGTCGCCGATGCTTGCCCCACGGTGTGAATGATAACCTGATTCACTGTTCCCGGCACGCCCATCGATGGCCCGGCCACGATCACGATCCGGTCCGAGGCCCCCGCCAGCCCCAGCCGCTGCACCATCTCGTCCGCGCGGCTGATCAGCTCCTGAACGCCCGCCGGCGCCGGCATCGCCCGCGGCAGCACCCCGAAATGCAGCGCCATCTGCCGCAACGTCCGCGCCTCGGTCGTGAACGCCACCACCGGCACGGGGAAACGATACTTCGAGAAAATCCTCGCCGTCGCCCCGCTCTGGCTCCACACCGCCACCAGCTTCACCTTCAAATCGTGGACGATCTGCCACACCCCCGCCGCCACCGCCGCCGACATGGGCGTCTCCCTGTCCTGCACCACCGGCCGCTCGCGCGTCGCTAGGGTGTCCAGGTAATCCTCCGCCACCTGCGCCACGTGGTTCATCATGTGCGCTGCCGCCGCCGGGTACCTCCCCACCGACGTCTCGCCGCTGAGCATGACCGCGTCGGCCCCGTCGAAGACCGCATTGGCCACGTCGCTCACCTCGGCCCGCGTCGGCGACGACTGCTCGATCATGCTCTGGAGCATCTGCGTGGCCACGATCACCGGCTTGCCGGCGCGCTGGCACCGCCGGATCAGATCCTTCTGGATGATCGGCACCTGTGCCACGTCCATCTCCACCCCCAGATCCCCCCGCGCCACCATCAGCCCGTCGCAGGCATCGAGTATCGCGTCCATCTGCTGCAGCGCCTCCGCCTTCTCGATCTTCGCGATCAGCCGAATGCCGCTGCCTCGCTTCTCCAGGTGCCGGCGAAGCTCGATCAGGTCCTCCGCCCGCCGAACGAACGACAGCGCCAGGTAGTCCAGGTCATTCTCGATCGCCCAGTCTGCGCACTGCCAGTCTTTCTCCGTGATCGACGCAACCGACACCTGCGTGTTCGGCAGGTTGATCCCCTTGGCGCTCTTGAGCACCCCCCCCGCCATGCACGCGCAGATCACTTCCTCGCTCGTCCTATCAGTCACGATAAACCGCAGCAGCCCATCCTCCACGAGCACGCGATCGCCCACACGCACGTCGTCCACGAACCTCGCATACGTCGTGCTGACACCCCCCTTCGCTCCCACGATCGGCTGTCGCTGAATCCGCAGCACATCCCCCACGCCGATCTTCATTCCCCCGCTTCCTTCCTCATCGGCCACCTGCCCCAGCCTGATCTTCGGCCCGCATAGATCCCCCAGCACCGCGATCGGCTCGGCTACCTTTCGGGCGGCCTCGCGGATGCTCTTCAACATCTGCAGATGATCCGCCAGCGTTCCATGCGAGAAATTCAGCCGGCAGATGTCGGCGCCTTCCTCAAAAAGGCGCAACAGCGTCTCCACCTGCGATGAAGCTGGCCCAAGCGTGGCGATGATCTTTGTACGGATCATAGGAGCAGTCTAACCAGCCTCGCGGCCCAGGGGAAATCGGATCCCCACCGGCGGAGCCTCGCGGGGCGCTTGACGGCGAGTGTGGGACATTGCACGATTCGTGCATGAAGATCCTCCTCACCGGCTCGTCGGGGCAGATCGGGACGAACCTCGGAGCGGCGCTGGTCCGTCGCGGTGATCAGGTTCTGGGCGTGGACCATCGGCCGAACCCATGGATCAACGAATTCGAGACGGAGCTGGTCGATCTGGTGGCACTGGCCCGACTGCAGAAGACGTGGACGCCGCCGTTCAAGGTCGAGGTCATCGTTCATCTTGCGGCGCATGCCAAGGTGTTCCAACTTGTGCAGCAGCCGCAGAAGGCGCTGGAGAACGTCGAGATGGCCTTCGCGGCGCTGGAGATGGCGAGGGCGATGAACGTGCCGATCGTGTTCGGGTCGAGCCGGGAGGTTTACGGCGACATACACCACCACGTGACGGACGAAAGCATGGCGGATTTCGTGGTGGCGGAGAGCCCGTACTCAGCGAGCAAGATTGCCGGGGAGGCCTTGTTCTACAGCTACGCGCGATGCTACAAGATTCCGCACTTGGTGTTCCGCTTCAGCAATGTGTACGGGCGATATGACAATGACCTGGAACGGATGGAACGTGTGGTGCCGCTGTTCGTGCGTAAGATCAGCCGGGCAGAGCCGATCGTGGTGTACGGGCGCGCCAAGACGCTGGACTTCACACACGTCGACGACTGCGTGGCCGGCGTCTTGGCGGGAATCGACGCGCTGGTCGGCTCACGCGCGGTCAACCAGACGATCAACCTCGCGTACGGGCAAGGACAGACGCTGTTTGACCTGGTGAACCTGATCGAGCTGGCGTTGGGGAAGAAGGCGAAGGCGACGTACCAGGAGCCGCAGTTGGGCGAGGTGACACACTATGTTGCGGACATCGGCAAGGCCCGGCAGTTGCTGGGGTATCAGCCGAGAGTGCCGCTGTCGATGGGGATCCGGCTGTACGTGGAGTGGCTGCGACAGACGGCGTGGGTATGAAGGATGGGGGCTGGCCCAGGGTAATTGCGTTTGATGGAATCTCATGCCAGTAGAACCTTTAAAAGGTAGTCCTTATCCCATCCACAGTCCTGTGTGCCCCGAAAGCATTGTGAATATGCACCAATTGAAGCGCCTTATCTGGACGGGTCCACCTCGCCCCCACGAATCTGATGAAAATTGTGCTCGGCGAGTCCGGCATTGTGCCGGCGAGCAAGATCCGCTGTGTTTGCGTGCCCGCTCATGCTGAGTTGGCTTTGGCCACCTCAGCTTCCGGTGTCATTGTCTTGGCAACTCCGAGGATTGGGTCCGACTGCTGGGGAGTACCGCCAACTCGCGCCAGGCATCAAGGATCGAGCCTGCCGCTGCTCCCCACCTTCCCCTCCAAACAGCATGCTCGCCAGCGAAAAGGATCGGCAGCAGACCTGCTGATCTGGAGCCTCCCACCTGTTCGAACCGGAAACGACCCATTCGCAATGGCCTGTATAATAATGAATTAACCGCATCCCTGATGCCGGCTACGCCCTCTCCTCGCCTCCTCTTGATCCAAACACACTTCACCTGTATCATCTATTCGCTCCACACGAGGGCAAAGAATAATGGGTTGCGCTAGGCACATTCTGACCATTTGCTTATTGCCAGGCATCCTCTTCGGCATGTTGGCCAATGGCACTGTCCTCTGCATCGGTGCCGGTGGCCAGGTGGCCATCGAGATCGCATCTCTATGCGATCAGGGATGCTGTTGTTCCGAACCCGGTGTTGCCCATGCGCATGACGCTGCCGTTCCTCCGTCAACGGGCCTCTTCGCTCCGCCATCCTGCCGGCCCTGTACCGATGTCCCTGTGTTTGGATCGCTCGTCTCACTGCCGCGGCACAGCAACGGTACACCCAATCAGCCAGCCGCAAGCGTTATGGTCCCTGCTCCGGTGATGGCCGCGCACTTGCATGGCCTGATTCTGAGTCACATGATCGTGCCAATGCCGGGCTCACCGCCATGGGTCGTCCCGCCCATCCGCACCATCGTTCTGCTGATCTGATCTCCCATCCATTCTGTTCATCCAGTGAGCCGGAACCGCAGGACCCTCGTCCCCGTGTCCAACGTCCCGGCGATTGATCCTGGGCGCAGGCCCCGTCCCACGAGACTCAACAATGAAATCAGTAAGTCATCGACCCCCTGTCTTGGCCCTTGTCGCCGCGCTGATGGCCGGCTGTGCCGGGCATTCCAGCGACGCTCCATTCCCGCCGCCACGCCCGATTGCCACCGACTTCGAGGCCTACCACGCTCCCGTCCAGCCGCCAACTTCCGACTCCTCTGCCGACATCAACATCGAGGAACCCGCCGAGCCTCTGACCCTTCGTCATGCCCTTGCCCTGGCCCTCATGAAAAACCCCGCGCTGGCCAGCGCATCATGGGATGTCCGCGCCGCCGAAGCCCGCCGCCTCCAGGCAAGCCTCCTGCCCAACCCGGAACTCGAAGTCGAGGTCGAAGAATTCGGCGGCACGGGTTCCCTGGCAGGTTTCCGCTCTGCCCAAACTACCATCGCCCTCGGCCAGTTGATCGAACTCGGCGGAAAGCGCATGAAACGAACCCGCCTCGCTGCCTTGGATCGCGATCTGGCCGGCTGGGACTACGAAGCTCGCCGCATCGACGTCTACGCTGCAACAACCAGGGCATTCGTCGATCTGCTGGCTTCGCAACATCGGCTTGCCCTCGCCCGGCAGATCACCCAGATATCGCAGCAGGTCTTCGACACCGCCTCCGAGCGAGTGACCAGCGGAAAGGCCTCGCCACTCGAAAAAAACAAAGCCCGCGTTGCCCTCGGCTCCAGCAAGCTCGAACTCGAACAGGCCAAACAGGAACTCCAGGCCCGACGCTTCCGCCTGGCATCCACATGGGGTGGAACGCTGCCTCGCTTCATCAAGGCCGATGGCCAGTTCGAAACCGTTGCGTCCATCCCCACCGCCGAACAACTCGCCGGCCTCATCGCCCAGAATCCCGACATCGCGCGATGGAAGACCGAAATGGAACAGCGCCAAGCCGCCCTGACACTGGAAAAAGCCAAGGCCGTCTCCGATCTCACGATCCGCGGTGGCCTCAACCGCCTCAACGAAATCGACGACACCGGCTTCGTCGTCGGCCTTTCGATCCCGCTGCCTATTTTCGACCGCAACCAAGGCGGCATCCGCGAGTCGATGTACAAGCTCGCCAAAGTCAGCGCCGATCGCCGCGCAGCCGAAGCCAAAGCCCACAGCAGCCTCGCCGAAGCCTACCAGTTGCTGGCCTCAGCGTTCGCCGAAGCCACCATCCTCAAGGCCGAAATTCTGCCCGCCGCACAAGAGGCATTCGATGCCGCCAACGAAGGCTACCGCCAAGGCAAGTTCGCCTACCTTGAAGTCCTCGATGCCCAGCGGACCCTGTTCGAAGTGAACGCCAGGCACATCGATGCCCTCGCCGCCTACCACCGCGCCGCCGACGACGTCGAACGGCTCATCGGCCAGGATCTGAAATCCATCCAGTCGCAAAAGCAGGAGAAATGATCATGTTGCAGAAAATGAAACACGGGGGTTTGGCTCTGCTGGTGTTCGTCGTTCTGACCGGCGCCTTTTTCTGGCTGACCGGCACGTTCTCGCCCAGCCGCTCCGCCGCGTCCACCAAACCAGCCGAGCAAGATGAGCCCAAACCCGCTGCTCCCGAACCCAAGGCAGACAGACCCCTCACCCTTGCCGAGATCCAAACTAAGAAGTGCGAACACAACATCCGCCAGCTCGACTGCGACGAATGCCGCTATGAGCTGGGCGTCGTCAAGGTCCAGCCATCCGTCACCAGTGCCCTGGTGGCCATCGGTAAAGTCGAAAAAAAGGAGCTAGTGCTTTGTCACACTTAAGATTTCGGGTTGAGATGGTCCAAATCGCCTGCAAACACGGAC
>Ga0315288_10012407_pt1 | contig 10715 bp, 10 predicted proteins | sample YL17G11_20_MG_FD_203454 | JGI IMG/M metagenome (GOLD analysis project Ga0315288, IMG submission 203454) | Sediment microbial communities from Yellowstone Lake, YNP, Wyoming, USA - YL17G11_20 | ecosystem: Environmental > Aquatic > Freshwater > Lake > Sediment | place: USA: Wyoming | collected...
TTCGCAGCTGACATCGCGGGCATTCACTTCGACTACATGCGCTATCCGGGCGGCGACTACTGCTTCTGCGATGGCTGCAAGGAGCGCTTCCAGCAGAGCCAGGGCGTGAAGGTGGAGAAGTGGCCCGATGACGTGCGCGAGGGCGGGCCGTTCGCAGAGAAGTGGCAGCAGTGGCGGCGGGGACTCATCACCAGTTCGGCGCAGGAGATCAGCGACGCCGCCCACGCCCTCAAGCCCGATATCTGCGTCTCGCTCGCGGCCTGGCCTGACATCGAGGCGGGCCGGGACTGGTACGGGCAGGACTGGGTTCCCTGGGCGCGGGAGGGAGCGCTCGACTTCGTCTGCCCGATGGACTACACCACAGACGACGCGCACCTCGCCGGCCTCGTTGCCAGGCAGGTTGCCGAGGTGCGGGCGGCGGTGCCTGTCTATGCGGGCCTCGGCGCGTTCGAGATGAAGACCGACACGCAGCTCATTAGCCAGATCGAAGTCGCCCGATCCGAGGGGGCGGACGGATTCGTCGCCTTCGCCTATGGCAGCGGCGACCTGGACAAGTGGCTGCCGGACCTCCGCGCCACGGTCACCGCGACGGAGCCCGACCCGATGCCGCACATCAGCCCGCCTGCCCGCTTCACCCTCTCTGGCGATGCGACCCAGTCGCCTGCCGGTGGGCGCGATGTCATCGCAGCCGCGAAGCTGGAGGTGGAGATCGTGCTCGGTTGGGAACCGCCGACGACTGAAGGGGCCGCCCCTGGGGCGGCCGAGGCGGGCGCGATGCTCGACCGCATCCTCAACCAGCGCTCCACCGTAGACACGTACGAAAGCCAGCCGCCCGCTGGCTTGCAGCCAAGCGACTCTCAGCGCATATCGGGCCGCATCGTGGTCGAGAGCCCGGCGGGCGCATCGCTGCTGGTTCTCGGCGCGTTCGACACCGAGTGGCGATTCGCGCGCAAGCTCTCCTTCACCACCCCCGAAGGCCCCTTCCGCCTCGCCATCTATGGCGCCGTCACCGGCCCGAAGGGCAAGCGCGACTTCGTCGTCAGAGCGCCATTGATGGTGGGGGTGAAGGCGGTCTTGTAGGGCGGGGATGTCTCCGCATCCCCGCCGCCCACGAAGGGGCAGGAGACGAAGCTCCTGCCCTACGATAGCGCCCTACAGCTGATCGCGCTCAGGCTTTCTTCTTCGCGCCTTTCCCCAGCGCGGCTTCGGTCTCTTTCAACTGCGCGATGATCGGGATCTTCTGCGGGCACTTCGGCTCGCACTCCCCGCACTCCTCACAGAAGGCCGCGCTCTGCTTGTGCTCGCTCATCCAGCCCCCGTACTCGGCCCGCGCGTGGTCGAGCAGCCCGTAGACCCGGTAGGTGTTCATGATGGAGAAGTTCTCCGGGATGTCCACGCCGTGCGGGCAGGGCATGCAATACTTGCAGCCGGTGCAGTAGAGATCGGCGAGCTTCTTCTTCTCCTCAAAGGCCGCCCGCATGGCGGCCAATTCCGCCTCCGACAGCGGCTCCTCTCGGCTCGCGGTGGCGCAGTTCTCCTCCACCATCTGGACGCTCCCCATGCCGGAGATGGCGCAGCTCACGTTCGGGTTCGAGAGCACGAAGCGCAGCGCGATCGCGGGCGTGCTGGTGGCGCCGGCCGGCAGCAGGTCGCGAATCCCGGGCGTGGGCGCGCCCAACCGACCGCCGCCCACCGGCCCCATGATGACGACGCCCATGCCTTTCGCATGCGCGTGGGCGATGCTCGGCTCGTTCGCCCGGTCCAGCAGGTTGTACTGGCAGGTGACCGAGGTGAACTCGCCCGTGTCCACCAGCCGCACAAGGCCCTCGGGCGTGTCGTGAAATGAGAAGCTCAGGTAGGTGAACAGCCCCTCCTCCTGGGCCTTGCGCGCCGCCTCCAGGCACCCGTTCGGGCGGGTCATCTCGTTCTCGAACAGCGCCCAGTTGATGCCGTGGAAGTTGTACACATCTATGCGGTCCACGTCGAGCTTCTTCATCTGCTCGTCGAGGACGCTCCGCCACTTGTCCGCGCCGGCGGAGCTGTCGGGGTTCTTCGTGGAGAGGATCACCTTCTCGCGCCATCCCTTGAGGGCCTTGCCGATGACGATCTCGCTCTCATTGTTGTTGTAGAAGTAGGCCGTGTCTATGTAGTTGACGCCCAACTCGAAGGCGCGGTGAATCACCTCGATCGCCTTGTCCACCTCGACGTGTCCATCTTTCTCCGGCAGTCGCATGCCGCCGAAGCCCAGCGCGGAGATCTTGAGACCGGTCTTTCCGAAGTCGCGATACTGCATCTGCTCTGCTGTTCTCCTGGAGTACGAGGCCGCGGTGGTCATCTGCCCGCGCGCCTCGTATGCCTGGTGGCTACTTCGACGGGCGGGGCAGGTTCACTGCAAGAAGTGCGGCATTCAGTGCGGATGGTGCGTGCGGCGGAACCGCCAGCAGGGCACGACGTGCAGTTCGTGCCCTGCGAACTAGATCCCGTAGAAGGGGCACATTGCCAAGAACCACAGCCACGCGATACAGACGAGCGCGAGAATGACTGCCGACAGCCATCTATCCCGCGTGGGCTCGCGGCGGGTCCGCGAAGCCAGCATCGCCCACACGCTTAGAGCCCACCAGAAGCCGGGCACTAGGTAGCACAACACCGGATGCTTCCACGCAAGGCCGAACACTTCCGGTGGTCCGAAGAAAGTCCAGATGGCGCTCGCTAACCCCAGCACGACCAGGACGATGGCCGTATCGTGCAGCGGAGTCCTTTCTCTCGTCCGCCCACTCTTGCCTGTCATCCCAGCGCCCTTCGGTGACGTAGGGCAGGTGCTTGCCTCCTGCCCCCCTTTGCTGGAGGAATCCTATGGACGGGCGCACTGCCGTGCGCCCCTACAGCTCAGATCCCCATCCTCTCGTACGCCACTTCCACCCGCCTCAGATGCTTCTCGTAGTCGAAGCACTCAGCCAGCTCTCGCTGGCTTAGCCGTTCGGCGATCGCTGATTCGGCGGCAACGAGGTCGCGGAAGCTTGCCCTGAGCGAAGTCGAAGGGTCGCCCCCTGATTCGAAGGCCTTCATCGCCACCGCCTGCACGGTGCGGTAGGCTTCGTCCTTGTCCATGCCCTTGTCAACCAGCGCGAGCATGACGTGCTCGGACATGACCAGGCCCTTGAGCCGTTCGAGGTTCGCCCGCATCTGGTCGGGGTAGACGACCATCCCCTTCACCACATCGGTGAACTTACGCAGCATGTAGTCCACCAGGATGCTGCTGTCCGGCAGGATGATCCGCTCGACGCTGGAGTTGGTCAGGTCGCGCTCGTGCCACTGGGCCATGTCCTCCAGCGCGGGGGTAACATAGGAGCGCACGATGCGCGCCAGCCCGGTGATCCGCTCGCAGGTCATCGGGTTGCGCTTGTGCGGCATGGACGATGATCCGCGCTGCCCCTTCTTGAACGGCTCCTCCACCTCCAGTATCTCGGTGCGCTGGAGGTTGCGCACCTCAGTGGCGAACCGCTCCAGCGATCCCGCCATGATGGCGAGCGCGGTGACGTAATGGGCGAACCGGTCCCGCTGCACGATCTGGCTCGTCGCCTTCGGCAGCTCGACGCCGAGCTTCGCGCAGACGTATTCCTCTACCCGCGGGTCAACGGTGCCGTAGCTTCCCACCGGTCCCGAGACCATCGCAACGCTGATGCTTTGCTTCGCCTGCTGGAGCCGCTCGATGTCGCGCTCCAGCTCGGCGAGCCAGACCGCCAGCTTTAGCCCGAAGGTGATCGGCTCCGCGTGCATGCCGTGGGTGCGCCCGATCATTGGGGTCCATTTGTGCTCCCGCGCCCGCTCGCGGATGGCGTCGCCGAGAGAGCGCGCGGACCGCTCGATGAGATCGCACGACTCGCGCAGGATCATGCACGTCGCCGTGTCCTCGATGTCGTACGAGGTCACGCCGAAGTGCAGATAGGCCTTCTCGTCGCCGAGATGCTCCGAGACCGCGGTAAGGAACGCAACGAGGTCGTGCCTGATGACCGGCTGGCCGGGCTTTGGCTCGAACCCGGGGACATCGCCCTCCAGCTCCAGCGTGCGCTGCACGATCTGCCCGAAGTCGAAGTCTTTACCCAGAAGCCGGTCACCGTTGCGGCGAAGAGCCTCGGCCGCCGCCCTCGGTATGCGGCCGATCTCGGCCCATCCCTCGGCGATGAGCAGCTCTACCTCGAGCCACTTCCGGTAGCGGTTCTCCTGCTCCCACAGTTGGCGCATCTCGGGATATGAGTAGCGAGCGATCATGTGCGCTCATTCCTCATCTTCGCGTCGGCCGCATCCACCTGTTCCGCCATCTCCTGTCTCATCGCGTCCAGCTTCGCCGCGAGCGCCGGATCGGCCGTCGCCAGGATCTCGGCGGCAAGCAGCGCCGCGTTCTGCGCGCCGTTCGCCGAGACGGTGGCCACCGGCACGCCGCGGGGCATCTGCACCATGGACAAGAGCGCATCCAGCCCAGCGTAGACGGGGGAGACGATGGGGACGCCGATGACCGGCAGAGTAGTGTGCGCGGCGATGACGCCGGCCAGATGCGCGGCCGCGCCGGCCGCGGCGATGATGACGCGGATGCCGCGGTCTCTCGCCTCCCGCGCCAGCCTGGTGGCGCGCTCTGGCGTCCGGTGAGCGGAGGCGATATGCACCTCATAGGGGATGCCCATCTTCGCCAGCGTATCGAGCGCTTCGCTCACCACTTGCTCATCGGACTGGCTGCCCATCACGATCATCACAAGCGGATGGTCACTCATAAGGGTCGCTATCCTCTGCGTTCTTCGCGCCTCTGCGGTTTACTGTCACTCGAACAGCTCGCTCACCGATTCGCCGGTGTGGATGCGGCGGATCGCCTGTGCGAAGAGCGGCGCCACCGATAGCTGGACGATCTTGGGCGAGCGGCTGTCATCACGGAGCGGTACCGTGTCGGTGATCACCACCTGCTTGATCGGCGACTGCCCGATCCGGCTCGCCGCGTCGCCGGTCAGCACGCCGTGGGTGACACCGACGTAGATATCGCCGACGCCGAAGCGATCCAACGTGTTGATCGTCTCCAGCAGCGAGCTGCCGGTTGCTATCTCGTCGTCGAAGTAGAGGATGGTCTTGCCCTTGACCTCTCCCACGATCGCGCGCGCCTCTACCTGGTTGTCGCCGAGGCGGCGCTTGTCCACGAAGGCGAGGGGGATGTTGAGCCTGGTGGCGTAGGCCCCCGCACGCCGCGCCGAGCCCGCGTCGGCCGCCAGCGCGACGCAGTCGCTCGGGTCCAGATGAGAGAAGTGGTCGCACAGGATGGGAGTCGCCGACAGGTGGTCGGCCCGGCAGCGGAAGAAGCCCTGCACCTGCTCGGAGTGGAGGGTCATGGTTAGGATGCGGTTCGCTCCCGCCGTCACCAGCAGGTCGGCGATGAGGCGGCCGGTGATCGAGATGCGCGGCTTGTCCTTCTTGTCGGAGCGCGCGTAGGAGTAGTAGGGCATCACCGCGGTGATCCGCTGCGCGGAGGCGGAGCGGAGCGCGTCGAGCATGATGAGCAGCTCGAGCAGATGATCGCTCACCGGCGGGCAGAGCGACTGGACGACGAAGACATCGCGCTCTCGCACGTTCTCGCGTATCTGGACGAAGATATTATCGTTCGAGAAACGGCGAATGATCGCCTGTCCCAGTGGGATGCCCAGGTTGTCGCAGATCGCCTGGGCGAGGCCCGGGTTCGAGCTTCCGCTGAAGACCTTGATCGCGTCCTGCAACCTGCTACCTCCCGGCCGCGCGCCGGCCGATGTCCCTGCGGTAATGCGCGCCCTCGAAACTGATCTCGCTCACCGCGGCGTAAGCGGCATCAATGGCCGCGGGCAGCGTCTCGCCGAGGCCGGTTACGCCGAACACCCGGCCGCCCGCGGTGACCACGCTGCCGTTGTCCCTTTTCGTCCCCGCGTGGAAGACGATAGCGTCCGAGCGCTTTCCCGCTTCGTCGAGGCCGCCGATCACCTTCCCCGTCCGGTACTCGCCGGGATAGCCGCCCGAGGCCATGACAACGCAGGCGGCCGCGCCCTTCTGCTTCTGCCCGCCCCCCGGAAGCGCGCCGTCAACCGCGGCCTCGAGCAGGTCCACGAGGTCGGCGTCGAGAGCCGGCAGGATGACCTGGCTCTCCGGATCGCCGAAGCGGCAGTTGAACTCCATCACCTGCGGGCCAGTGTCCGTTAGCACCAGCCCTCCGTAGAGGCAGCCCACGTATGGCCTGCCCTCGGCCGCCATCGCCCGAACCGTTGGGCGCATGATTGTATCCATCGCCTGCTCGTACAGCTCGGGGGTCAAGACGGGCACGGGCGAATAGCACCCCATGCCTCCGGTGTTCGGCCCCTGGTCGTTGTCAAAGATCCGCTTATGGTCCTGCGCGGACGGAAGCGGGTAGAGGTCCTTCCCATCGGAGAGGGCCTCGACCGTGACCTCCGGCCCGCTCAGGTACTCCTCGACGATGACGCGCTTGCCGGCCTCCCCGAATGCCCCCTCGACCATGGCCGATCTGATCGCCGCCTTTGCCGCCTCGACGCTCTGGGCGATGGTCACGCCCTTGCCGGCCGCGAGGCCGTCGGCCTTCACCACAACGGGCGGGTCCAGCACCTCGACGTAAGAGAGCGCTTCATCGGCAGTGCTCAGAGGCACGAATGACCCGCTTGGAATCCCATAGTTGGCGAGCAGCTGCTTGCACCAGATCTTGCTGCTCTCCAGCAGCGCCGCGCCCCGGTCGGGGCCGAATATGCGCAGGCCGCGCCGCTTGAACTCATCCACGATGCCGGCGGCGAGCGGGGCCTCGGGACCAACAACGGTCAGGCCTATCTGCTGCTGCTCGGCGAAGTCGGCGAGGGCCGCCAGCGCGGTGACCGGGATGGGCACGCACTCGGCCTGCTGCTCGATGCCGGCATTGCCCGGCGCGCAGTAGATGCGCTCCGCGCGCGGGCTCTGCGCCAGCTTCCAGACCAGCGCGTGCTCGCGCCCGCCGGAGCCGACGACGAGAATGCGCAGCCGTGAGCTCGTCAAGGTTCGTGTCTCCCTTGGCAGCGATGATGGACTGACATGACAGTCGCGGCAACGGCGCACTAGGCCGTGTCGTTATCGGAGCCAGCAGCCCCGCCCCCTTCCGGCTGAGTCTCCTCTCCGCGCTCCCGGGAAGCGCGCACCAGCTCGAGCAATCCCTGGGCGGCCTCCTCGTGGCTCTCCCGGACCTCCCGCAGCCGCCGCGCCGTCTCGCGCACCGCGGACACCGCAGACAGCAGCAGGGCCGCGAGCCAGACAAAGAGCAGCACCCTGGCCAGGGTGGCCATTGCTGGCTCCGGACGCCCCATCTCCTGCGCCGCCCGCGCCCTGGCGGCCGCGAGCAGGAACCCGGAGAGCCCAATGAAGGCCAGCCCCAGCAAGCCAACGTATGACCTGTTCCTGAAGCCGGTGACCCACCCGGCGAGTAGGCAGATGCCGACGAAGGCGGTGAGGCCGGCTGCAAGCTGAGGAGTCATCACGCGCTCACTCTCCCTCCGGCTCGCCGAACCGCTCCTCCAGGTTCTCGAACCGGACGTACTCGTCTACCCAGGCGAGCCTGACGACGCCGGTCGGGCCGTTGCGCTGCTTCGAGACAATGATCTCGGCGATGTTCTGGTCGGTCTCCAGGTAGCCGGCGGCGCGCAGTTCTTCTGGCCCGTAGTAGGATGGGCGATAGATGAACGCGACCACGTCGGCCTCCTGTTCGATGGAACCGCTCTCGCGCAGGTCCGACAGCAGCGGCCTGCGCGGGTGTCCGCGGCCCTCGACCGCCCGGCTCAACTGGGAAAGCGCCACCACCGGCACCTTGAGTTCGCGGGCAAGCGTCTTGAGCGCCCGCGCTATCTGTGAGATCTCCTGGGTGCGGTTCTCAAACCGCCCGTACCCGGAGGCCAGTTGCAGGTAGTCCACGATGATCAGATCGACGCCATGCTCGGCCCGGAGGCGCCGCGCCTTGCCCCGCATCTGAAGCACGTTCATGGTCGGCGTATCGTCGAGATAGAGGGGAACCTTGTAGAGCCGGCTCGCCGCGATCGCAATCCGGTCCATGTCGCCGCGGTCTACATATCCCTGCCGGATGTTCTGCTGGTTCACCCCCGCTTCGGAGCAGAGCAGGCGAAGGCCAAGCTGCTCCTTTGCCATCTCCAGGCTGAAGACCGCGACCGTCTTGTTCTGGGTCTTCGCGACGTAGGTCGCGATGTTCAGCGCCAGCGCGGTCTTCCCCATTGAGGGGCGGGCGGCGATGACGATCAGGTCGGATGCCTGGAGGCCGGAAGTGAGGGTGTCGAGGTCATCGTACCCGGTGAGCAGCCCGGTGCCGGGCCGGTGCGACTCCTGCATCTCGTCAATGCGGTCATATGTCTCGCCCAGCAGCTCTCTGATCGGTGTGAAGGCGGGGGTGATGGTCCGCTCGCCAACTGAGAAAACGGTCTGCTCGGACCGGTCAACTATCGTCTCGACATCCTCGTCGCCGGCGTGCTGGGCCAGCTCCTGGATCTCGCCGCCGGCCCGGATGAGCGCGCGCAGGGTGGCCTTTTCGCGGACGATGCGGGCATAATGGCCGACCGCCGCCGCGGTAGGGGCGGCCTCCTGAAGGTCCACCAGATACTGAGTGCCCCCGATCGTCTCGAGCTGATCGCGATCCTGGAGCCGGGCCTGCACCGTCACGATGTCCACCGGATCGCTCTCGTTGAACAGATCTATCATCGCCCGGTAGAGCAACTGGTGCTGCGGGCCGTAGAAATCCTCAGGGTCAAGGATGTCCACTACCCGCGCGATCGCCTCGCGCTCGACCAGCATCGCGCCCAGAGTCGCCTGTTCGGCCTCCAGGCTCTGGGGAGGAACCCGTTCCAGCAGCGGCGCGGTCACAGTCTCACCTCCGGCTAGCCCTGGACCTCGTCGGCGGGCTCGACCTCGATCCTGAGCGTCGTGTCGATATCCTTGTGAAGATGCACGTGCGCCTCGTGCTGCCCGAGCGTCTTGATCGGGTAGGGGAAAGTGATCGCCCGGCGATCAACCTGCAGGTCGTGCTGGGAGGCCAGCGCCTCCGCCACCTCGGCGTGGGTGATGGAGCCGTAGAGCTTCCCTGCCTCGCCCGCCTTCGCCTTGAGTTGGAGCGAGATCTGCGCGAGCCGCTCCGCCACCGCCTGCGCATTGCCGGTGTCGCGCGCCTGGCGGCGCCGGATGGTGGTGCGATGGTGGTCGAGGTTCTTCAGGCTTCCCGCGGTCGCCGGGATCGCCAGCTTCCGCGGGAAGAGGTAGTTGCGCGCATATCCATCGGAGACGCTCTCGACCGAACCGGCTTCCCCGACGCCGCGCACATCCTCAAGCAGGATTACCTTCATGGACACTGCCTCCGAGTCCCTGGTGCATTTCCGCCCCTGGTCCGCCTCTGCCCGGGCCCACCGACAGCACCGCGAGGGGTGGTCATCCGAAGGGGCCCGTGCAGACACCCACTCGTTCGCCCGCTGCTCAGTCCTCTCCTTCCTCTGCGATCCTGCTCACTTACGCCCTCTGTTCGATGCTACTCCGGATAGGGGAACCAGGGCGCACCGCCGATGTACACGACCTTCCACCGGCCCTCCTCCCGAACCGTCGTGAAGGCCGCTTCCGCCGGGTCCTCCTCCACGGGCACGCTCACGACAACACGCCCGCTTTCCTCCTTGCCCTCACGCGCGGCCGCCAGGTCGAGGCTGGGTCCTCCTGCTGCTTCCGCGCGCGCAACGAAATCGTCGAACGGGTGAGCCTCCTTCGACCGGGCGGACAGCAGGTCATGGGCGGCGCGGAAGTCCTTCCGGTACAGTGCCTCGACGTACTGGACGACCGCCTCCCGCGGCGCCGCTGCGCCGGTCTGCGGCCCTTGGACAACAGGCGCGGGGCTGGGGGCAGCGGAGCGTCTCGCAGCCGGAAACCACAGCACGACAAATGCGACCGCGGCGATGGCGACGACAATCAGGATAACCGCCAGACGCGCCTTCATAGCCCGCGACCCTCCGCCCGCCCAATGGTACTCGCGGCCTCTTCGAGTGTCAAGGAAAACCGCGGCATGACAAGCAATCGCTTGCCGTTTCGGCCGTCGGATGGTCCTTCTTTGGCAGCATGCCACCGCGCCGCCGGCAGGAACCCAGCGGCCGCACGTCACACTATAGGACGCTGCCGGGCGGTCGGGGGGAGACCGCGAACGGCGCCGCCCCCGCGCCGCGATGCTTGCGGGTCAGGAGGAGACCTATGGGCGACGATTTGTTGGCGAAACTAGCGAAACTGGCTCAGCCTCGCCTCCCTGCTCCCCTGGACAGCGCCTTCCGGCCGGCCGCCCTTGCGAACAGGGCCTACCGGAAGGCGGTGCAGGAGTCAGGTCGGGCCGTTCCGCTGGTCATCGGCCTCCAGCGCGGCGATGGCACGACCTCGCGCTATGAAACCCGGGTGTTTGCGGACGGCCACCCGATGGCCGAGCTGAACCTTCCCTATGCAGAGCGCATAGTCAAGTTCCTGCTCTGGCAGAAAGGCGGCTGGCAGGTCACCGTCGGCGGGCCCCGATCGGTTGGCGAGTACATCTCCAAGGTCTACTCGCTCGACGGCCCTCGCGCCTTCGACGTGGATTTCATGGGACCGACCGTCTATGAGCGGCCCTTCGAGATTGTCCTGACCGATGCGGAAAAGGTGCCGGCCGCGCACGAGGTGTC
>Ga0315288_10012409_pt1 | contig 10715 bp, 8 predicted proteins | sample YL17G11_20_MG_FD_203454 | JGI IMG/M metagenome (GOLD analysis project Ga0315288, IMG submission 203454) | Sediment microbial communities from Yellowstone Lake, YNP, Wyoming, USA - YL17G11_20 | ecosystem: Environmental > Aquatic > Freshwater > Lake > Sediment | place: USA: Wyoming | collected...
TCTGATCCTTCAGTGCGACAATCAAGGGTTCAATAGCAAGTGTTCCCATCTCACCCAGTGCCCATACTGCCTGCATATGAAGATCACCGGGGTAGACTTCAATTTTAAGAGCTGCAATCAAGGGTTGAACAGCACGTGCGTCTTTCATCTCCCCCAGTGTCTTGGCTGCCTCTCCTCGGACGTACGAGTCTTCATCCTTAAGAGCTGCAATCAAGGGTTCAACAGCACGTGCGTCTTTCATCTTCCCCAGTGTCTTGGCTGCCTCTCCTCGGACGTACGAGACTTCATCCTTAAGAGCTGCAATCAAGGGTTCAACAGCACGGACATCCTTTATCTCTCCCAGTGCCCAAGCTGCACGCCATCGGACATTTGAGCTTTCCTTGTCCTTTAGAGCGGCAATTAGGGATTCTACTGCAGGTGTGTTAATCTCCACGAGTGCCTTTGCTGCCTTCTCTTGGACATTTGAGTTTTCATCTTTCAAAGTAGCAATCAAGGGTTCGACTGCACGAGCATCCTTTATATACCCCAGTGCTTCTGTTGCCTTCTCTCGAACATTTGAGTTTTCATCCTTCAAAGTAGCAATCAAAGGTTCGACTGCACGAGCATCCTTTACATACCCCAGTAACTCTGCTGCCTTCCCTCGCACAATCGGATCTTTATCCTTGAGCCTTTGAATTACTTCATCTATGTCTCCTGCTTGCGAATATGCAATGAGAAATGAACAAAAACAGATAAGCATAATCATAGTCACCTTAACAAGGTTGTTCAATGCTTTAACTTTAACTTTGTCAACATCCATAATATCTCCTCGACTTTCTTGCTGACAAATCGTCACTGACGATACGGAAAATTGAGACTTCTCCTCCTGACCCCCTCTCTGTCTTTCGATAAGCTCAAGACGGTGAGCTAACTCGAACTGCGAAATGGAGTGGGCGAGATAGTAAAGTGAAGTAACAGGATTTTATCTTTTTTAAATTCTCATATTTATGTTATTTCCAAAATTCGGTGATTCATTAGGGTCTAGTCAATCTATATACTGATTCTCAACAAAAGATAGAAAAGTGGCTCTGTAGGTCGGGTTGCGACCCCGCCAAAGGCGGGGGAGCTACCCGACACAAACTGAAATTGCTTCGCCGTCCACATGGACTCCCCACAATGACAATTTTTTTGTCGGGTTGTCCCGCCTTTGGCGGGAAATCTGATCTACTTATTAAATTCCTTAATGCAATCTGCCGTATATTTTATCTGTTCTTCTGTTAACTCTGGAAACATGGGAAGAGACAGAATCTCTTCTGAGCATCCCTCGGTTACCGGGAAGCTCCCCTTCTGGTATCCTAAGAAGCTATACGCATTCTGAAGATGATTGGGTATGGGATAATGAATGCCGGTGAATATCCCTTTCTCCTTGAGAATATCAATCAGTTTTTCCCTGTTTTTCACCCGCACCACGAAGAGATGATAAACATGTTTGGCATAAGACATCTCTTCTGGTAACTTCACGCTCGAACCTTCCAAAAATATTCTGTAAAGACCGGCATTCCTTCTTCTGCTTTCGTTCCACTTGTCCAGATGATTCAATTTAACTGAGAGGACTGCTCCCTGAATTCCCTCTAATCGGCAATTGTTTCCGATATATTCGTGTAAGTATTTTTTGGAGGAACCGTGATCTCTTAACATCCTGATTTTTTCTGCAAGCTGGTCGTCATTGGTGGTGACTGCTCCTCCCTCTCCATACGCTCCCAGATTCTTTCCGGGATAGAAACTGAAGCATCCCATCACTCCCCAGCTTCCGGTCTTTTTCCCATTATATAAAGCTCCATGTGCCTGACAAGCATCCTCAATCACTGGTATTCCTTTCTCTTCAGCTATCTTTAATATGGGATCCATGTCTGCTGGCTGTCCGTAAAGATGCACAGGAATTATAGCCCTAATTTTCTTGGTTATAGCCTTCTTCAGTTTGGTGGGATCTAAATTATAGTTTTCCTCCTCCACGTCCAAAAACACAGGAGTCGCTCCTACCAAGGATATAGCCTCAGCTGTGGCGATAAAAGTGTTTGCCGCGGTGATCACCTTATCCCCCTTCCTTATCCCCAAAGCTTGCAATGCCAAAATCAAAGCGGAAGTGCCGGAGTTGACTCCGATGCAATGTTTTACCTCGCAGTAATTGGCAAACTTTTGCTCGAAATCCGACACTGCCTTGCCCAGAATGAAGGCGGTATTGGAGACCACATTCTGAATGGCTTGGTCGATTTCCGGCTTGATGGTTTGATACTGAGCTTTTAGATCAACAAATTGAACTTGCATTCAATCCTCCTTTTGATTCTATTTTTCAAATTAAGATAGCACATTGACCTTAAAAGTCAAGCATTTAGTATTGTCCCTTGAGTAACGCGTAGGCAAGCCTTTACACTTCGTCCTGAGCTCAGTGTCGAAGGATGGCTTGCCAGTCAACCAATACCGTTCATCGCTCCCGAATTTATTTTAGGTGCTATTCTTCTTTTTATTGTGGTATATGTTGAATTTTAATTTTATTTTCTTATCTTCAGGGTCAGCAGTATCCACGGCTTAATCATGCTCCACCAGCCGGTGAAGGGCTTAATTTTGGAGTAACCCTTCTTCACCGGAGGATAAATCATGGAAACCGGGACTTCTTTCACCTTGTAGCCTAAGGTTAAGACTTTATAATGTATGTAATATTCCAATTCATACTTATTCAGCCAATCCTGCCATATATTAATCCTGGGATGTTCCAAAATGCTGAGTTTATACGCTCTAAAACCACAAGTTACGTCCGTTCCCTTAAATCCCGTGATCAAAGAGACGATCCAGGTAAAGAGTTTTATCATAACGTCCCGGAACAGGGGGAGATTGTCTTTTCGCCCCTTCTTAAGATAGCGGGAGCCTTGAACGTAATCGTAGCCCTCTTCCTCAATCGGTCGCACCAGATCAGGTATGTCCTCTGCCTGCATTTTCCCGTTTCCCGCCATGGCCACGATGATGTCATATCCGTTTTTCTGACCGTATTCAATGGCATCTTTGATGGTTTTTCCTATGCCCAAGTTGATCGAATGGCGGATAACCGGAAATTGGAACTCACTTATGTATTGGGGAGTATCATCCGTGGATCCATCGTCCACCACCAGCACCTGATATGGAGAATCGGGGGGGAATTGACTTAAGGTCTGCTTGATCTTGACACCTTCGTTGTATACGTTTATCTCCACCAAGATTTTTCGCTTGCCATTTTGCATTCCGCTACGTCTTTGAAATTATATGAAGGGGAAGTTTACGACTCTATTTTCCTGATTACATCTTCCAAAGAATTAATGTCTTCAATCAAGAAATCAGGAGAGGTTTTTTCCAAAAGCTCTTTGGTTCTGATACCGCACAACACTCCACAAGTCTTAATCCTGAGTTTTTGACCGGCTATTATATCCGACTCCGTGTCACCCACAATCAGGGAATTTTTGTCGGTTAAAGTTCCGCTTTCTTCGATAAGTTTAACCTTGATTCGCCAATCACCGTGATTATTATCCAAGCTTAAGATTCTGCTGAAATGCTTATTAAGATCGAAGTATTCTAATTCTTCAAACAAGGTTTTCGCATTATTGCGCAAGGTGACTAAAATCAACCGGTGTTTGGGTGTCAATTTTTCTAATACCCGGTCCGCGCCCGGAATTATTCTATCATGCTTTAGATAGTCGAAGTTCTCGATTACCTCTATACGCTTTTTTGTATAATAGTCTACGAACTCGCTCGGACACGTTCGGAGGACAATCTGTGGAACGGATACATGTTCTCTTTTTAACTGCCAATAGGTATCCTTAGACAGAGTAGGATAACCGCGCTCACCTAAAAGGTCGGTATAGATCTTGTGAAATTTAAACGATACATCCAGGATGGGACCATCCAGATCGAAGTAGATTAGCATGTTGTTCCTCTTTTTCCATTTAGTAAATAAATCAGATTTTAATCCAAAAATCAAACTGCAAAAATCAAAATCACAAACCAAAATCCAAAATCACTTCTTGCCCTTCAGAGTTAAGATACTCAAATATCAATATCTCAAGCTTGAATTCGCTCTCTGAATTTTGCATTGTCATTTTGATCTTTGATTTTTGATATTTGAATTTGTAGTATTCTAACCGATCTCAAGACACAGAATTCGTGCTTTAGTCAGGTTTCAAACAACGCCACTAAAGTGGCTATGAACTTTCTCTCTACTCTTTGCTCTTCGCTCTTTGCTCTTTGCTCTTCGCTCTCTGCTCTACGCTCTATGCTTTTTGCTCTCTGCTCTTTGCTCCTTACTCCTTTCTATTAGTAACTCATCTTAATCCATCTTTTTGAATTCTCTTTCAACCACTGATATTCTTTTTTCAATCCTTCCTCCAAATTGGTCTTTGCTTTCCAATTCAGAATCAAACGAGCTTTTTGGGGATCCAAGACCATCTGTTTTAACTCCAGGGGGAGTCGCATTCTATTATCCGCAATTTTCGATCTCTGCCCCTCTTTTACCTCTTCGTGAATTATCTCAGAGTTGGTATCAATGCAAGAAAGGATTGTCTTCGCCAGCATTTGAATGGTAGTGGCAATTCCGGTGGATACATTGAACACTTGATTATTGGCTTCTTCTCTTTCCACACACATATTATGCATTTCCACCAAGTCTTCCACGAAGGTAAAATCTCTTTGTTGATCTCCCTCTCCAAACACCACCAGTGGTTTGCCTTCCATCGCTCTTTTCAAGAATATGGTCAAAACCCGTCCATACCACTCCTTTGGACCATAAATTATGGCATACCTAAGACTCACCACCGGAATTCCATAAAGCTGGGAATAGATGTAACCGTATTTTTCTCCTGCTAATTTGCTCACCCCGTAAGCCCAGTTTGGATTGGTGGGATGTTTATCTTCGTCCTCCGGGATATACTGGGCTTGTCCGTATACACAGGCGGAGGATGCGCTGATAATCTTGGAGACTTTGTTCTTGACTGAAGCGTTGAGAACGTTTATGGTCCCAATGGTATTGGAAGTTAAGTCTTCGACCGGATCATCCACACACTTGGTGATCTCTAATTGTGCCGCCTGATGGGAGACGATCTCAGCTCCTTTCATCTCTCTTTCTAACTTTTCGGAGTCAAGGATGTCACCACGGATTATCTCGACGTCATCTTTTACCGCCTCCAGATTATCCATGAGCCCGGTGCTGAAGTTATCATATACTTTGACTAAAGCTCCAGCTTTGACCAGACTCTCCACCAAATGAGAGCCGATAAAACCAGCCCCGCCGGTGACGAAAACCTTTTTATCTCTCAGCATTGAAATCGCACAATGTATTTTAATCCCCTGTGTCCCCTTTAAAAAAGGGGGAATTCAAAGCCCCCTTTGAAAAAGGAGGATTTAGGGGATTTTATATTATACTCCTAACCTAACGAGAAATCCAGATCGAGCAGGGGTTGAATCCCTGTCCGATATAAGAGTGGGGGTATCCGCCGAAGGCGGATCCGTCCAGACGGACGGGCGTCTGCCCGCCTCTGGCGGATAACCCCCATCCTAACATAATACCAACAAACTCACATCAGTTTCGGTATGGGCTTTACTTTGCCATCTTTTCCTACAAAAACTTCTTCCCAATATCTCAGCATCAGAACTCCATCCTCAAACTGTCCGATGCGAGGTTTGACCTTTTCACCCAGAACTATCTTAACCAAAAGAAGCGGGCTATTGAAACCGGCGGCTAAACTCAAAACCAAAGTTCCGGAATAACGAGGATTAGCTTCGAAGAATATGGGTCCATTATCCGTTAGGAAATACTGAATGTTGCAATGTCCGATAATCTTGCCTTTCTCCATGATCAGCTTGCCGTATTGGATCATCTTGTCGTCTTTCACGGTTATTCCCTTGTAGGAAAGCCCCACTTTGGTCTCGATTCTCTCCCGGGGCAATACTTCAATCACGTTCCCGTCAAAATCCGCTAAAGAATCGATGGTGAACTCCTTCCCGGAGTGAAAATCCTGCACGATGAAATCCTCACAGATGCTGGAGTAATATTCCAGCTCTTGCGGGTTGTTGATCTTGTGAACGTCCAAAGTTGCCCTCCCCTCCCGGGGCTTCATAAACAGGGGATATTTCAGATCCTTAGGATGCTTCAGCTCTTCTGCGGAATACGTTCTGGCGGTGGGAATGTTATTTTCTTTGAAGAACTTGTAAGTCTTGTCCTTCTCGTTGAAGATAGAGATAGTCTCCGGACTGGAGATGGAAACCTTACAGCCGAATTCCTCGAACCGGTTTTTGTTTCGAGCAATCTTCTGAAATTCGTAATCGACTATGGGGATTAAGAGCTGAATCTTCTCCTTTTTACAGATGCTTAAAAGCTCATCCAAAAAATTTGGCTCTTTAGCCATAGGGATGGTATAAAATGAATTACTGAAATATCTTCCCGCAGAATCCGGGTTGACGTCCACCGTGGTCGTTCTCACGTCAACTTCGTCTTGTTGCTTGAATCCTTTGAGTATCGATTGACAAGTGGCTGTGCCTGCACCGGTGATTAATACGTTGATCTTGTTTTTCATACTGCTTCTCCTGCATTAAGATTTAAGTGATTGTTTTAGTCTTAGGAGAGGAAAGTGCTATTGGTCTTGCCTCAGCTCAGACGTCATCATCGTATGTATAGTTCTCTCATTAACATACTCAAATAAATATAATTAACACCAGTTTAAAGTCAAGAAAATCTTTGAGACATCTTACTGGGAGCGGATATGCACCACTTTGTGTTTTTTTTATAAGCCTTTCACTTGACTCCTTGATCCCTTGTACCCTTTCCATGAGCAACTATTTTGCAGATTATCTTAATCTAATCACTTTTCCTTTCTCTTTTAACGACTGGTTAGCTGACTGGAGAAGTTTAACCACCCTCATCCCCGCCTCTCCGTCGGTCAAGGGCTTTCTGTTTTGATTGACCGAATCAACGAATTCTTTGCACACCAGCTTCAATGCTTCGGATGAATCCAGCTTGGGAGCCAGCATGTCGCCGGTGCGATATTGAACCAGCATCTGATAGACGTCCTCCGCTTTCTTTATCTGGGTTACTCCACTATCGTAGATTTTCACCTTTTCGGAAGGCTCGGTATCGTCATACAGGATCATCTTCTTGCTCCCTCCGATCAGAGTAGTTCTCACCTTAACCGGAGCCAGCCAGTTGACATGCAGATGAGCCAAAAGATTGTTCGGATACTGGACGATAACATAAGCGATGTTCTCCAGATCGCCCAGATGAGATACTCCTACAGCCGACACCATCTCCGGCTCCTTCTTTAAAAGATAATCCATGATGGAGAAATCATGCGGAGCCAGATCCCAGATCACGTTGACGTCATGCTGGAATAGCCCTAAATTAACTCTCACCGAGTCGAAATAGTAAATTTCCCCCAGCTCGCCTTTATCTATCAGCTCCTTCATCTTCCTCACTGCCCCGGTATAAAGGAAGGTGTGATCCACCATCAATATCCTTTTTTTCTTCTCCGCCAGCTCGATCAGCTTCTCCGATTCCTCCACCGTAGCGGTCATGGGCTTTTCCAAAAGGACGTGTTTTCCGTTTTGAAGAGCCTCTTGGGCTAAAGGAAAATGGGTCGAAACCGGCGTGGAGATGACTATGGCGTCTATTTGGGTATCCTTCATCAGATCTTTGAAATCAGGAGAGGTCTTCACAGCCGGATAGCTGGTTTCCACTATACCTAATCTCTCCTTTCTAAGATCACATACTTTGACTACCTTGGCATCCTTGGTGGCGTAGAAATTGCGAACCAGATTGGGGCCCCAGTAACCGTAACCGATAAATCCTAAATTAACCATCGTGACCTCTAATGTTTAAAATGTTAATAGCTCATAACGTCGATCCAATAAATACGTTAAGACCCGCTAAGTCAACAGTAAAGATTCTTATGGAATGATAAGCGGTTTAGGAAACAATCCCGCTTATCCTCGAATCGTCAGAGAGATGTTTTCAGTGTTTTTCCTCCGGGACAAGCTCAATCAACACAATATCAGGAGGAGCCATAAAACGAATGGGCGGTCCCCAAGTTCCTGCTCCTTTGCTCACGTATAAATAAGAGCCATTACCTAACTGCATGCCCCCATGATCAATGGGATAAACTAATCGAGTAATAACGCTGAATGGAAAAATCTGACCCCTATGTGCATGCCCCGAAAGCTGGAGATCAAAAAAGCCCACCGCATCTTTGTTTACTAAAGGTCGATGTTTAAGAAACAAGGTGAAATTGCCTGGGGGAAGCGATAAAAGCAGCTCTTTTTCCGATCTTTGTTCATGAACGCCAAAAGGCTTTCCCGCCGGATCATCCACCCCCGCGACGTTAAGGCACCCTGCAACGGTCCTCTCCTCTCCTCTCAAAACCGTAAAACCCGAATTTTTAGTAAAATCCAATGCCTTATCTATCCCGGCATAAAATTCATGATTTCCCGTTACGGCAAATTTACCATATCGCGGATTAATCTCTATTAAGAGTCTCATAAGTCCCGCCATATTATACATCTCTCCATCCACCAGATCACCTGTCGATACCAGTATGTCGGGGTTGGCTTTTTTCACTTCTTCAAGAATCTTCTTCAGTCTTTCTTCCCCCACCAGCACTCCTAAATGAACGTCGGAAATCTGGACGATTTTCAGCCGGTCAATTCCTTGAGGAATTTTCGCAGTCTTAATGGTAACTCTCTCGACATGAATATTCCTCGCTTCAAAATAGCCGTAGGTGGTTATTAATATAGATAATAGTAAGGGTGCAAAAAAATAATATGATGTTAAATGAGTTATACTTGAAAAATCTCTTTGGGATATAAGTCCGCCTAAATATACAAGAAATCTAAGAAGATCGATAACGATTGAGGTGCAGAAGAATAAAACCAGGATCGCCATCCAGGTGTATCCGACATACGCTACCAGGCTGGTGATAAATTCGCTTCCCCATTTTTCCGACAAGCGCACCAAGATCGGGGCGAAGACCATTACCAGCATGAACAGGAGAACAAAGATGCTGGTGGAGGTAGAAAATGCCAAAGCGGTCTTCGCCTTATAAAACATATAAAAATGAAGCCCGCCATAAAGCAGAATAAAGATGATGATAAAAAGAGGCATAATAAAAGCAGGTTGGGATTTTTTGGTTTTCTTTGCCAATTACTCCGATACTCTCCTACCTAACCAATATGAAAAACTAAATTTGTGAGTTCCCCCCAAGACCGGATGATTGGAATAGGCATAATCCAGCTTTAGTTTATCTAAATCAAATCCCAGTCCCAAAGCATAGCGAGCGGGAGAAGTTTGAATCCCGAATCTCAAAGGGAGATTTTTCAAAAGCTTGATCTCCTGCCCCAGATGAAGCTGTTCTTGATAACGTTTTTCATAAGAAAGATCAAAAACCAAAGTCACCTCCGGGAAAGGAAACACGGCTAAACCGAAGGAAAAATCCTTGGGAATATCGTCTGAGTTTTTTACCAGCTCAGGCTGATTCAAATTCCTTGCCACCAAACCCAATTGAACGTTGCGATTGATCTTATAGTTTGCTCCTACGTCCACCGAAATAGCGGACAGCGCATCATAATCTGACGAAAAAGAAACCCGCATATATTTCAAATTCGAGCCTAAAGAGAGACGATCTCTTATTCTGTATGCAAATGCAAAACTGAATACGCTCTCTTGATAGTAATTCTTTTTTCCTAAAATATACCATCCGCCGCCTAAGGAGAAAGAGCGAAACGGAAGAGCTAAATATAGCTCTCTTTCCGAAAGCTCATCTAAATCAAAAAGACGAGAGAGGCTGGTTTGAAATCCCATTTGTCGAAGAAATCCCAATGCTCCCGGATTAGCCAGCATAGCGGAAGGCTCATCCGTCATGGCGATGCCAGCATTGCCTAAACTTAATGTTTTGGCACTTGAGCCGCAATTATCAAATGCTGCCCAGAGGGGAGTTACACTAATTATAGAAAACAACAAGCAGAAAATTACTTTTACCATATCACACTTCTGACCTCTCCTCCTTTGTCCCCCACGCCTTAGTAAGGAAAGGAGGATATCGAAGATCCATAGGATAGCGGGACTGTTGATAAAGTCCTCTCCGTGACAAAATCAGCAAGGAGAGGTTGTCGTAGGGACAGCCCTTGTGGCTGTCCTCCTTGGAGTTTGGACAGGGACAAGCCCTGTCCCTACAAAACACATCCTCTTTGAAACAGGTTTTTCAACACACCCTAGGGGGTGAGATTCATAAATTTTCACTGCTCCTTATTTAGTCCATCTAATCAAGATTTTTGCGGCGGACTGCGGTCGGCGGACGTTTTTAAGAGGTATCATCTTTTCGCCACCACCACAGTAGCTTTTTTCTGGCTATGAGAATTCCCTTTCGCTTCTGCCCAAACTACATAGATTCCGACTCGGACAGTTCTATTTTCATCGTCCTTTCCATTCCAAGTAACTTCTCCCGATACTTGCGGTTCGTCTTCCATTAGAGTTTTTATCAATCGCCCCTTGATGTCATAAATTCTTAATGTCAAGCTCGACATCATGGGCAAAGTATAATGAATGATAGTCTCATCCTGAAATCCATCCCCATCCGGGGAAAAGGGATTAGGCTCGATATGTAGCTTGAGGTTATCCGAATAGGATGTGCTGACGCTATTTTTCTTTCCGGGAGTGCTTTTATCAGAACTAA
>Ga0315288_10012410_pt1 | contig 10715 bp, 5 predicted proteins | sample YL17G11_20_MG_FD_203454 | JGI IMG/M metagenome (GOLD analysis project Ga0315288, IMG submission 203454) | Sediment microbial communities from Yellowstone Lake, YNP, Wyoming, USA - YL17G11_20 | ecosystem: Environmental > Aquatic > Freshwater > Lake > Sediment | place: USA: Wyoming | collected...
CTCCCATCCAGGAACTCAATGGTCGCGCAATGACCATGCTTGTCGCTGATCAGATAATGATCGACATAGTCGAGAATGCGTATAGACGAATCGCTCGCAATAACCTCTTCGACGGCGGAGAAGTTATCAAGCACGTACTGGAGCCAGTAGTTTGAGTAAATCCATGGTCTTCTATCGGGTTCAGGGTATACTGCTCCCCATTAGTGCGTGATTGGTCGTAAGCGGGTATCTTGTGGCTGATTTGACAAAGGAGATCAGTCATGACACGTCGGCAGTGGGATTCAAAGACGAAGGCGAAGATCGTGCTGGAGGGTTTGTCGGGCAAGCCGGTCAGCGAGCTTTGCAGTCAGTATCAGATCAGCCAGAACCAGTATTATCAATGGCGGGACAAGTTTTTGGGGGAGTCGCATCGGGCCTTTGAGGGGAAGGCGAACGGTGCCGAGGTATCCCGTTTGAAAGCCAAGCGTCAGCGGTTACAGCAGCTCGTCGGGGCGTTGACGGTGGAGCTAAAAAAAACCGAGGACGAGTTGTGAGGCGCCGGGCGTCAGCGTCGGTGGCGGCTCGGAACGAGGTGATCTTGGCGCGGTTGCGGGAGTTGAAGTCTGATCATCCGTTTTGGGGGTATCGTCACTGTTGGGCGCATCTGCGGTACGTGGATAAGCTGGAGGTAAACAAGAAGCGAGTATATCGGCTGCTGAAGGCGCCTGGGCTGTTAGCCAGCCCGACCAAACATACCGTGGGGCGGGTGTCGAGTCGTCCCAAGCCGAGGCCGGATCGTCCGAACCAGTGGTGGGGGATCGACATGACCAAGGTGCTGACCCCAGGGGGCTGGGCGGACCTGGTGATTGTCCTGGACTGGTACAGCAAGAAGGTGGTGGGCCATCATTGCGGGCCGCGGGCGACTTCGGCTGACTGGCTGACGGCGTTAGACCGGGGTCTGAATCGCCAGTTTCCGGACGGGGTCCGTGAGCAGAATCTCCATCTGATGTCCGACAATGGTTCTCAGCCGACCTCGCTTCGGTTCATGAAGGCCTGTTCGCATCTGGGGGTTCATCAGGCGTTTACCAGCTACAACAACCCCAAAGGGAACGCCGACACGGAGCGGATGATGCGAACGGTAAAGGAGGAATTGCTCTGGCTGCGGGAGTGGGCCGATCCTTACGAGGTGTCCGCGGCCACCAGCCGTTGGATTGAGGAGTACAGCGAGAGTTACCTGCATTCGGCGCTGGACTACCGGACGCCGAACCAGGCCGAAGAAACCTATAACCGGACCACGAGGACTCTCTTAGAAACCGCTTGCTAAATGGGGTGCACTACAATGTGTAGCACCCTGTTACGTTTTGGGCGATGTCAAGTAACGAGCGAGACCGATCCCGGAAGGAACCGGTCTCGTGCCTAACGCCCCGGTTCCCCCTCTCGCACCCCTACTTTTCTCGGCCGTAGAGCGTCCCGTTGAAATAGTATTCGTTCCAGTAAGTCTCCCCGTTTTCCACGTGGACGCGATACTCGACCGACGTTGTGTTGCCGTTGTTATAGGTGATGGTGATCACGCCTTGTTCCCGGCTGCCCTGGGCCGTCCAGCGTCCCTGGCTCTGATTGTTCCCGGCGGTGCCCCAGGCCATGTCCTGATTACCCAGCCCGTCGGATGATGAACCCGAGTAGCTGGCCTCGTAATTCTCGTAGTACCCACCGTCCGGGGACAGCATCACTCGCGTCTCGGTGTTGGTGGTCATGGTCACCCAGGTGCCGGCAAAGGCCTGCATCAGATCCGACCCTTGAGGCGCCTGCGGTCGCACGTATTCCATGCCGGTCGCGACGGCATCGGCGGCGCGGATGATGTCGCTGGTGTACTTGTCGGGGGTGGTGATGGCCAGGATGTAGACCCCGCCGCCGTAGGGCGACAACGTTCCGATCCCCCGTGCCTTGGCCTGCTGGCCATTGTAGACGCCGGTATAGTCACCGCCGACAGCATTGTTGCCGATTTGTTGCAGGGCGCCGGTAAGATTCAACTGCACGCCTTCATCGGTGAGGCCGGTCTGCATCTGGCTCTGAATCGTTGGCATGTCGGCTTCCCGGTGTGGGAAGACGACAATCATACCCGCGATGGCGTCATGGCCGAGGAGAACACCCTGAGCGTTCTTCTGCGATTTCCACCCCGCCGGTGGATGGACCGCAAATCCCCAACTCGGATCGCTGATTGTTTCCGACGACAATCCGGGAGCGCCATACGAGGCGGGCGGCGTCGTTTGTGCCCGCCCCGGCTGCGAGCCGGCCATCGGCACGGGTGCGGATGCGGCAGCACCTTGCCGGGAGAAAACCACTTCCTGCACGCGGGAATAATCAGGTTCGTTGTTCGCGTCCGGCTCGATCAGGTTGACGATCAGCTTGCCGCCGTCGGGGTAGGCCTCAAAATAGTACCCTTCCCGCTCGTTCGCACAGGCGCCGACCGCCGCGCCTTCCGAAATCATCCCTTCCACCGACATGGGCGCGCCGCCGCCGATGGTCAGCGACCCGGACAGGACATTGCCGGCCCCCTCTTGAAACACCAGCGTCATCGACCCGCCTTGGCCGGAGGCGGTATAAGTACCCGAAAATCCGGTCGGCGACGACCGCATGGCGTCTGTTTGGGGAGGCAGTGCAGGAGGTGACGTCTGAGATTGCGGCCGACTGTCAAATCGATCACGACCACCGTCGGCAGTGATCGAAAACGGCACCGACGTGGCCAGCGTGCCGTCAATGTAGAAATCAAGGCGATAGTTCCCCGTCGGCCAGCCGTTGTTCGGCCTCGACAGTGCGAAATGCGCCCGAGCCTGTCCTGCTTGACCGACCAGAACCTGCGCCGAGTCGATCAGATAATCGGGGACGTCGATGGCATCAATCGAAACCCAGGCCCCGGTCAAAACCGTTCCCTCGGCGACGTCATCCAGCACCGCGACGGCATGAACTGCCTGCGCCTCGGTGGTGAACCGGTCGGTGATGCCGATCGGCACCGTCCCCTTCTCATTGATCCCCTCGCAAGTGGAAATCGAGATGATCCGGGCGGCCTGCGCCGCCAACGCCATCATGAAGGCCGCACCCACGGCCGCGATGATTGCAATCCTGATTTTCGTCATGGTCAAATCTCCTTATGCCCACATCCTCGTTATCCGGTCGAACAGACCCGCCCGGCGGCACACGCGTGTCATGCCGCCGGGCGTCTGTCACCTCGGGTGACAACATCACCCGTCCCTAAATAGCCCACCCCTACTTGAGCAGAAGCATTTTTCTCGTCGCGACGAATTCCCCCGCCCGCAAGCGATAGAAATATATGCCGCTGGCGGCCGGTTCCCCGGTGTCCATGGTCCCGTCCCACTCCAGATGATATGTTCCCGCCTGTTTCACTTCGTCCATCAATATCGCTACCTGCTGTCCCAGCAGGTTGAAGACCATCACCTGCACGAACGCCTCTCTCGGCAGGCTGAATTCGATCGCCGTTCTCGGATTGAACGGGTTGGGGTAATTCTGTCCCAGGGCGAATTCCAGAGGTATCTGCCCCTCCACGGTTACGTCGGTGATCGATTCCACGATAACTGCAACCGTCGCGGTATCATCGTAACATCCCCGGCCGTCGGTCAGGACATACGTGAAGGTATCCCGGCCAATGAATCCGGGATTCGGCGTATAGTAAACGACGCTGTCTCCCGGCACGAAGGCGGCAACGCCGTGACCGGCCGCCGTGACAGCGGAGACGGTAATCGGATCGCCGTCCGGATCGTGATCATTTTTGAGGATGTAGATGACGACCATGCTGTCCATAGCCGTTTGGACGGAATCGTCAGCGGCCAATGGCGGCGTGTTCGGTTCATAGGTGAATTCATCGGCGCCCAGGTCGGGATAAAGCGGATCCCACGGCTGACCGTCGATATCCGTCGTCATCGCCGCCAAAGTGACGCCGGCGCCGTCAACCTCCATGGCGCGGGCATGAAGGTCGGTCGCGGAATAAAAGCAGGGATTGGCCGAGATCGAGTGCTGATCCTTGCCGTTGGCGGCGCTGAAAGCCGCTACGTCGTCATACAGGCCGCCGCCCCACTGAATCAGCGAATCGTTGCCGCCGTTGTAGAAGTCGTTGTAATCGCTTTCGGCAATTGCCTGAGGCGAAGCGACGTGATACGCATACGTCCCGCCGCTGTTGACAAAGACGTTGTCGATCACCCGAAGACCGGTTCCGGAAAATACGTACAACGGTCCGCCGTCGGCACGCTTGGAACTGGTGACGTGCACACTGTTGTGCATGATCCCCAGGTTTCGACACTCGGAGACAAAGATACCGCGGGCGTCCCATGGTCCCGATCCGCATTGTATGAGGTTGTTGACCACCAGGGCCTCGGCCCCGTCTTGCGGATCGAGGTTGGCCAAATAGAGACCAACGCCGCCGAAGACGGCGATCTTGTTATCGGAAATCCGGATGTCGCCCGTGCACATGTCGACGAAGAGCGCTTCGGATGAATAGTCGGTGCAGGAAATGACGTTTCGTTGAACGAGCGGATCGACCGCGCGCACGAGGCCGATCGCCTCGCACGCATCATCGAAAACGTTGTCGGTGATCTGAATCCCCGCGGGATACGCTTCTCCCAAGGCGACTTCGATGCCCCGCCCGCCGATAAAGTGGTTCCAGCGGATGATGCGGCTCGTGCATCCGGCATTCCCCATATCGATGCCGGCGCAACGATTGTCGGTACTGAAGGGGGCGCTGGGAAAGACGTTATGCAGGATTCGGGCGTTGTCGACCTCGCCGACCATCTCGATCCCGCGACCCTGCGCCGGCGCCTCTTTGGCCGCGGAACCGATGGTCATGTTCTTGATCGTCACGTGGTCGGCTCCCAGCAGCCGAATGACGACGTTGGTTCTTGGATCCCAAGAGGTATGGGAGAGCACGACCCCTTCGGCATTGCCGGATTGCGATTGAATGGTGAGATTGGCGTCCAGCGTCGCGCCGGGAATGGGCGGGATGACCACTTGCTCATCGTAGACGCCATCGACGAGGTTGATGATGACAGGCCCGTCCATTCCGCGAAGAGCCAAATCCGCAATAACGTCGCTGAGGGTGGCGTAGACGCGGCCGACAGCGTCCTTGGCGCCGCCCCCTGGGCCGACCTCAAACGTCCCCGACATGGGCGTCATGTCTTCCGGTGCAGCTGCAAACTCGACGGCGCCGATATCCGGATGCAGCGGATCACGGGTCACGCTCATGTAATCATTCGTCACTCTCAGCAGCGGCACGGCCTTGCCGTCCAGATAGGGTGACTGCGGAAACGGTCCATCCGGGTTGGTAAAAACGGGATTGACCGACACCGAATGAGCATCCTTGCCGGTCACGGCGATCCATTGCGCCAGGTCGACGCATTTGACCGCCCCCCACGTCCCGAGGAAATTCCCCGGAGTGTAGAGATCATTGTAATCCATCGTATCCACGGCAACGGCGGTATCGATCAGGCAGACGTAGGCGCCATTGGGGCAGGATAGCAGGTTGTTGATGATGCTGTTACTCCGGCAGGCGTCCGACATCGACAGGGCCGCGCTGTAAGGATTGGTGTTGGCGACGATGACCGTGTTATAATACAGATCAAGATACCCGACGTTGTCGCAACGAACGACGGTGATCGGGTCGCTGCCGGTGCCGGTTCGGATATAGTTGTTGGCCATCAGTCCGGGGGTTTCAGCATCTCCGGGGCAATTTTCCAGCCAAATCCCCTCGCCCTGGAGACCGTGCACGAAGCAGCCTTTGATGACGATACCTCCGGTACAGTCGCGGAGGTGGATCACCGCCCCGTCCGTGACGGCGTTGAACGCGTTGGCGATCATCTCCGGAGCATAGTGAGATTCCAATTCGACTCCATGGCAGACACGCAAAGCGCGATTGTAAATGATCTTGGTGCTGGTGACCTCCCCGCCGCCGGCGTCGCCGTCCGTAAAGGCGATGGCGTATCCCCCATCCGTGATGGTATTGGTGCTGATGGTAGTGCCATCAACGCCGGATCCGGAGGCGTGGATCAGGGCGTTGTCATAACTGTCGCGCTGCGTGCCGATGATGGCGTTGCCGTACAGTTTGTTGCCTTGCGCGTCGCCGGTCAGCTCAAACACGCGGGTGTATTCGGTTCCGGCGGCGATGAAGGTGATCTCACGAAAGACGACGTAGTCGGCGCCGTCCAGCTTGACGACGTAATTGTCCGCCGGCGACGAGGCCTGGTAGATGACGGTATCGAGATAGCGGTAATTTCCCGCCGATTGAAACGTGACGGTGTTGATGTTGGTGGAGCCGGCGATCGGGCCGATCACGATCTGTTCGTTATAGAGGCCGGACTGCACGTTGAAAACCACCGGGCCGGCGATGCCGTTGGTCATCAGTGCGTTCACCGCTTCGGCGAAATTGTAGAAAACGGCGTCGTTGCGGCCGATGGTGTACGTTCCCTTGAGCCTGACATCCATCGCGCCGACGTAATCCTGACCGCCGACGTCGGCGAGCACGTTCATATATGTTCGCGAGGGAGGATCAAAGAGGACGTTCTCTTTGGCCGGCGTGACCGTGCCGCTCCACCCGTACGACACCCCGGCGGCGTAGTATCCGCCGGCGTCAGTGACCGGAGGGCCGGGCAAGCCGTTCATGGTGACGCCGGCGAATGCCGTGCCGTTGGGATGTTTCACCGTTCCCGAGATCATTACCGACGTCGGCGTGGCGGTGAAGTTCTGCGTCCGGCTGGAATTGACCGACGTGAACGTGACCGACGGCGGCGAGAACGTATAGCCGGATTTGCGCGGCGTGACGGTGCCGGACCACCCGCACGTGGCCGCCCAGGAATAAACGCCGCCGGCATTGGTGATAACCGGCGACCCTGGGAAACCATCGAGGGTCACACCCGACAGCGGCCCGCCTGCCGCTACCGTTATGGTGCCGGAGACGGTCGGTTGCGGATCGTCACCGCTTTGTTCGAAGCGCACGTTGTTCAAGTCGACGTCAACGGCGGTATCGCAAACATGATCGGGAATAGCGTTATCGACCCGGTATATTTCTATCTTCCAATCGAGCGTTCTCGAACTGCCGAATCCGATAAAGACTACCCCGGAGGTGTCGGTGGCCGAGCATCCGGTCAGCGGATGGGTCGTCGTCGTGGCCATCAAGGCCCATTCTCCGCCCTGATCGCGGTAATAGACCTTTTCATATACCTGCACGCTTCCCTCACACGGGTCAACGTCGGCGTTCCACCACAGACTGCCGCGCGCCATTGCCCCGTCGCAGTCTCTGTCCAGGACGTCGCTCCACCGCGCGTCAATTATCCGGGCCGCCGCATCCTGAGCGGGCGCTTCCGCCGTTTGCCTCAGGTCGCCATCGGCGGCGTAGGTGCGGACGTAGTCCGGCGCCGAAGCGCCGTTGCGATAGATTTCAACCTTCCACTCGTACAGTCCATGCGCCAGCCCGGTGACAACGACGTGAGGGGGGGGTACTCTTGGGTCCTCGTTGCACAGATGCGGTGTGGTGGTAGCATAAAGTGTCCAGCTGGGATTGCCCTGGGGCTGGTAGTAGACTTTCTCATAGACCATCGGGTTGGCGTCGGGCAGAAGCGCCGCGGCGTCCCAGGTCAGCCAAGCAGAGCGAGTGTAGCCGTCCCGGTCTCGATCGACCTGGAAACTCCACCAGGCATTAGCGATGGTTACGGCCGATACCCCGGTGAAATTCTGATTAGCCATCGGCGATACGAGGGACGCGTAATAGCGCGACGGCGGGTCAAGGGCATAGCCGCTCTTGACCGGCGCCACTTCGCCGACCCAGCCGCAGGGAAGTTCCAGGCTGTAATATCCATTGACGTTGGTTTCCGGGTATGGCCACAGCGGGACGCCGGTCATGGCGACGCCGGCGATCCCGGCCCCCGCTGCCGTCCGGACGTAGCCCGTAATGGTCAGACGCTGGGGACCGCCGGTGAAATTCTGTCCCGCGGCGTTGGCGGTGACGTTGCTAAAGCTGATGCTCGGAGGTGAAAAACCATAACAGTTCAACTGTGGCGTCAACGTTCCGGTCCAGCCGCAGGTGACGGCGCCGGAATAGCGCCCCTGGGCGTCGGTCGTCACGACCGCGGAAAACCCGTTGATCCGGACGCCGGCGAGCGGCTGGCCGCTGCCGTCGGCGATGGTGCCCGAGATGACCGGCGATTTGGGTGCGGCGCTATAGTCTTCACTTAAGGCATCCGCGCTCAGATTGGTATAGGTCCGAGAGAACGGGGTGAATATATAGCACGATTTTGTCGGCAGGATTGTGCCGTTCCAACCGTAGGGGACGGTGGCGGTGTAGAATCCCTTCTCGTCGGTAACAGGTGGTTTCGGCAAACCGGTCATGGTCACTCCGGCGATACCGCCGATTTTGGGCTGGGTGACGTACCCCGCGATCTCGAGTGTCCCCTGAGTGCCGGTATAGTCCTGATTGATCTTATCGGAGATGACATTGGTATAGGTGCGGGACGTCGGCGTGAACGTGTATCCGGCTTTGCCTGGTAGGGCCTGGCCGGTCCATCCGTAAGGTACACAGGTGTAATAGAATCCCTCGGCGTCGGTTATGGGCCATCCCGGCAGGTACCTCAGAGTCACTCCCAGAATACCGCTGCCGGAGCTGTTCCTGACGTGGCCGGAAATAGCCTTGGCGCCCGGCGTGCCGGAGTAATTCTGGCCGGTTTGGTTGGTGACGATGCCGGAATAGGTGCGCGCCTCGGGTAAGAACGAGTATCCAGGTTTGACCGCCCGTACGCGCCCCGACCACCCCATGGCCACGACAACGCTGTACAATCCCCGGCTATCGGTGACGATATTGCCCGGCAAACCATCCATGATCACGCCGCTCAAAAATCCGCCGGTCGACAAGGTTACCTGCCCGGAAATGATTACCGTCTGATAAGCGGCGGTAAAATTCTGGTTGGTCTGGCTGGTGTTGAGGGCGGTATAGCTGCGCGACGTCGGCGTGAAACTATAGCCATCCTTCATCGGCGTGATGGTCACGTCGCTGCCGCAGTATACGTTGGCCGAATAGTTGCCGTTGACGTCGGTTGTCGGCGGCGGCCACACGGGAAAACCGCCCATGCTGACCCCTTGGACACCGACCCCGGCGGCCGTTTTGACCGAACCGGAAATGGTCACCATCAGATATGTTGTCCCGGTGTAATTCTGATTCGTGCGATTGGTCATCACGGAGACGTAATCGAGATATGCCGGGGTGAAATTGGCGCACCCCTTTTCAGGAGTTATTCGTCCTGACCAGCCGCAGGGAACGGCGCCGACATAGAAGCCGTTGGCGTCGGTGATTGTCGCCTGGGGAAATCCCTCCAGGCTAACCCCCGCAATACCGGTGCCGCCGGAATTCCTGACGTATCCCGAGATGGTCACCGTTTTCGGACTGGCGGTGTAGTTCTGCGATGGCGGTGAAGTCGTCAGGCTGTTGTAGGTCTTTGACGTCGGACTAAACGTATAACACGCCTTGGTCGGCGTTATCGTTCCGCTCCAGCCGGTGGATACGACGCAGTAGTAATACCCTTGGGCGGTTGTGATCACCGAGCTCGGAAAACCGCCCATGGTGACCCCTTCCATCGGCACCCCGTCGCCCGTCTTGACGTACCCGTCCACCAGGATCCTGACGTCCTCGGCGGCAGTTTCCATCTTATAATCGTAGAGAGCAGGGTAGCGAGGTGTGCCGTTCATATAGAACACGTCGGTGATATCATCCGGGCCGCCGGTACCATCCTGGTACACCTCCATTTTCCAGTCGTATTGGCCGTGATGAAAGCCGGAGATGGTGATATGGTCGGCATGATTATAGGGTCCCCAGATCAGATGGCGGGGGGCCGTCATGTAGAAATGCCAGGTGATGCTGTCAGGCGATTTCCAGTACAGCTTTTCATACACCCAGAGGCTGTCTTCATCATAACACCAGCCGTCCGAACGGACCACGTTGAGCCGCCAGTCGAGATTGGCCGAACTCACGTACCCGTCATTGTCATCGTCGACCTCGGCCCACCACCACACGCCGCAAAATTCCGCCTCGAACGTGTATTGCGGCTGAGCGGGCACGGCCGTCATCATAGCCGAATCTCCCGAAGCTCCGCCGGATGCATCCGCGGCCGCAATCGCGGCACCGCCGACGCCCAACAGAAGCAGCGCCTGGAAAATCATTCTCAGTGAATGCGTTAACAAGTGTTTCATGGAGACCTCCCGGTCTGTTAACCTGCGCTCTCGACAGGATTGTTGCGCCGTCAGCCGTCGTTTTCGACGTACCTCAGATTTCTTCCCACCGCCCGCGCAGCCAGGTAAACAGATCTTCAAGATTATCAAATACGTACTCCTCGCCACCGGAGAAGCAGGTCGCCTTGCCGGCCCAGTCATTGTCTTTGCGGGCCATGTGCAAGAGGACTTTCTGCGGCTTGGTGGTAACAGCTTTCATCGTTTTGTCCTTATCAGTCATCTGTCCCCCAACGATCTCAAGTCTTGGGGATTCCCCGCCGGTCATGGCGACCGAGTCCTTCTTTATTGGACGGCGGTTTCTTGATCTCGCCATGGTCCCGGTCTGGTTCTGCTTCTTAATCACACCAGCAATGTGTTGGAACCAATGACAGGCCAGTGACAAATGGGGGCAAATATGAGGGTTTTCACAAGAATTTTGAGAAATATCGACTTTTTTTAGCTGGGGATAATGAGGCGGCTTA
>Ga0315288_10012412_pt1 | contig 10713 bp, 5 predicted proteins | sample YL17G11_20_MG_FD_203454 | JGI IMG/M metagenome (GOLD analysis project Ga0315288, IMG submission 203454) | Sediment microbial communities from Yellowstone Lake, YNP, Wyoming, USA - YL17G11_20 | ecosystem: Environmental > Aquatic > Freshwater > Lake > Sediment | place: USA: Wyoming | collected...
CGAATAGAACCTAAGTTCAGCGAATCCAGCGCTTGTTTAATACTCAAAGCTTCTTCCTAACATAAGATAGCCCAAGTAGCAAATTAATTTCTAAACACCCTAGCGCGCGCTTTCAAACTCTAGCCAATTTGTGATCAGGATGAGCGCGGTGGTCTCGTCCAACTCACTGATCACTATATACACTGGGATTTTTCGAGAAGTATTGACAGATAAGTCTTCACTGCTATGTCAAACAGAGTGGTTTCAAAATGAGCTTGTGTCTTTTTTCGTTCCAACTTCCTTGAGGAAACCTTGGGTCTGTCTCGCACGCTGAAAGCTCATCAAAAAGCCCGCGCTTTTGGCTTGCTGATTCTTCGAAAAAGAAAAAAGAGGGGTTACGGGTCTGCTTGTCCGAAGTGCAAGGCTACTATGGCTATGTCTTTGCCGTCTATTTTGACGTCGTTGTTTACGTCGCTGTTGGGGTTCCATACGTATGGCGGTGAGCATCCGGGCGCTGAGCCGAAGCACAAGGCGACTATTGCTATGTCTTTGCCGTCGACCTTCCCGTCTGGAACGAACCCCCAAGGACTAGGCGTACCGCCCGTCAGGTCTCCAACCATCGACACCCTGACCCAGCCGCCAGTGAAATTGTTGTCTGCCGTGTCGGTTTCGCCTGGAACAGGCCAAACATAAGCGCTTATGCTATACTTGCCCTTAGCAAAGCCAGAAGTGTCCCATACGAAGGTGACGATGGTGGAGTTTCTTCTTGTTAGGGTGATTGTTTGCATGGCTATGATGGATTTGTTTGCATAGAGGATCAGGGTGAAGGTTTCGTCGTACATGCCGTAGTTTAGGATTTTTAGGTCTATGCTTGAGGTGTAGCCTTGCCCGATAACGGTTTTTGCCGTGATGACATTTGGTATCCCTATGTCGTGTGCGCTGAAAGGATGCACCAGAGGATACCTATCGATATTGTTGATGGCAATCGTGTATTGGGTGTCATTGATGCCGTCGCTGCCCGTTTCATTTTGGCTCGGACCATGGTATAGGTCTACGCTGGTATAGATGCTCCAGTAGTTTCCGCCAGATGGACAACCATTGTCCCAAGTGTTCCCTGTAGACGTTGAAATGGATACTTGAATGTCGTTGCTGACAAAGTTGTTATGATAGATGATGTTGTTGTTAGAATTTGATAAGTCGATTCCGACCTGGTTTTCTGCTATGATGTTTGCGGTGATGTTGTTTCCACTTGATTTTAAGCTGAGACCGATGTTATTTGAGGTGATAATGTTTTTGTATATGGTGTTGCTGGTTGTAGAAGTGGTTAAATTGATGGCAACGGTGTTCTCCTGGAATATGTTGCTGTAAATAAGGTTATCGGCGGCGTTGCTACCTTCGAGGGTAATTCCGTCGCAATTTATGAGAGACATTATGTTGTCGTAGATTTTGACGTTTGTGGCATCGATAATGAGTATGCCTTGGTCCCAGTTGGTTATTACAATTCCAGCAATAATGGATCCAGAGGCACCAGGCAACAAAGTGATGGCAATTCCGCTTCCCCCACCGTTAAAGACGGGTTCGCTCCCAAGCTTGCCGATGATTGTTATGGTCTCGTTGATGACCAAAGACTCGTTGTAGATGCCAGGAGCAACCCATATTGTGGTTCCTGGATCGGCTGCGTCAATTGCCTCTTGCACGGTCTTGTAGTCTTCTGGAACCCTAACAACACTTCCAAACGCATATACAATGCCATCATCTGAGCCTGTGAAAACCACGCCATCAGCAACAGCAGGAGAAGAACCTACAAAGTTGCCTGTTGTATAGCTCCATATCTGTGCTCCTGTCAGAGCGTCGAGGCAGTAGGTCTTGTTATCACATGACCCTACATAGACTTTGTCATCAACAATAGCAGGAGAAGACGTTACATAGTAGCCTGTTGTGTAGTTCCAAATATGCGCTCCGGTTAAAGCATTCAAACAGTAGACCCTGTTATCAGCTGATCCTACATAGACTTTACCATCAACAACCGCAGGAGAAGACGTTACAGAGTATCCCGTTGTATAATTCCATACGAGCGCTCCGGTTGAGCCCATAAGACAGTAAACGTTGTTATCATCTGATCCTACATAGACTTTACCATCAACAACCGCAGGAGAAGAACCTACAAAGTTGCCTGTTGTATAGCTCCATATCTGTGCTCCTGTCAGAGCGTCGAGGCAGTAGGTCTTGTTATCACATGACCCTACATAGACTTTGTCATCAACAATAGCAGGAGAAGACGTTACATAGTAGCCTGTTGTGTAGTTCCAAATATGCGCTCCGGTTAAAGCATTCAAACAGTAGACCCTGTTATCATATGACCCCACGTAGACCCTACCATCGGCAACAGCAGGAGAAGAAAACACCCAGCTGCCTGTCGTGTAGTTCCATGTGAGTGCTCCAGTTGAGGCGTCCAAACAGTAGACGTTCTTATCATATGACCCCACGTAGACTTTGCCTCCGACAACAGCAGGGGAAGAAAGGACCAAGTCACCTGTCGTGTAGTTCCATACGAGTGCCCCAGTCAAAGCGTCCAGACAGTAAACATTCTTGTCACCTGATCCCACGTAGACTTTATCATCAACAACAACAGGAGAATACACATAGCCGCCTGTCGTGTAGTTCCATATTGTTTGGTTTGTGTTTGGCGCTGGGCTCTCTGTGTAGCCCGTGTGTTTGAGGTCGTGATGGAACATGGGCCAAGAATATCTTGTGGTAGCGAAACCTTTAGGGTTTATACAGCTGTAAGTGCCGTCATAAGTAGTGAAGCTGAGGTAGTCCCCATTCGGGGCTTCAACGAACGTATTTTGGCGGGGGGAAGGATACTCCGTGCTTATATCAAACTTGCTCGTGAAAGATTCATTTTCTGGTGGCAGGTTGACAACTTGAAATGATATTTTGAATAAGGTTCCCCAGTGCGGTCCCGGCTGGGAGTCTGGCGATGACAATGTTTCATAGACCAGTACCGCCTGAAGGTTGCCAATCGGTGGGTAGGCCCTTGGGTTGATTGCTTGCGCCCATGTGGTTGCGTGGCCAGCAAAGAATTCGCTGGTCGAGGCTGCGGTTTTACTAACAGACAGAGCGTTCAGCATGCTGTGGTCGTAGTAGAGCACAACCTGCCAGGCGAACGTGTCCTCTGTCATGTTTAGGGCCACCGTAGCATTGAACGTGGTCCCTACTGGCGTTGTTGTCGCGTTGAAGCTGAAGGATGTGGGCTCGACCCACATGGCGTCTGCATTGTGGGGCAAAGAAATGGGAGCAAACACAATGCCGCCAAACCAACTAACCATAGTTTGCATGAGAATCAACGAAAGCAAAAATACAGCCAAACCCCTAGACTTGGTCCCCACACCCCTTCACCCCAAGAAACCAATATCAGTTAAACCTATAAAAAGCTTTAAGAAACTATGTTCTATAACCAATCCGCCGGCAAGGGCGTTCGGCACAGCTGGAAACCCAGCAAAAAGTGTATATGTGACCAACTTGATCCCCAATGTCGAGGTTTCCCCCTTCGAAATTTCATGGACAAACTACACAGCAATCGGTGCACCGTGGTTCGGGCTTTGCGGGGGATACAGCAGGTTGTTCCTGCATCTGCGGGTAGATGATTTGCGGCTTAGGTGCTCGATTTTCGGTCGCCTGCCAGCATTTTTGTTTGTGCAACTAGAATTATTCTCCACAAGTGTTATTTGTTCAAAATGAGCCGTTAGACGTGGGGAGCAACGAGTGCCATGAGGAGAGCATTACTCAGTGTTTTATTGCTTGGCATCCTCGCAGTTACGATTGTTCCAACGTATGGTTGGGTCATACCACCGAATCCTGCGGGTGAAGATTACAAGTACGAACTCTATGGTCCCCACGTTAAGGGTATAGTCATAAAGATCTACGCGACTGCCACGGCTGAATGGAACGCCATGGACGCTGGCCAACTGGACCTGGAAGACTGGGCTTTAGACGCTGCCCATGCAACCGCGTGGAGCACGGCGAATGGTCCAATCACCGAGGCAAACTATGGCGGTGAAGACGGCTACTATCTCTTAGACATCAACAACAATGCCACCTTCACTCCTGCAGACAACGTAACTGGCACTTACAACCCGACTAGCAGCCTAGCCTTGCGACAGGCTATAGCGGCTTGTTGTAACAGGTCAGACGTAGTGTCCTTTACAGGAGGCTTTGCACTCCCGATGTACACTATGGTACCGCCCTACATGGGAGGATACATCAACACGGGCATCGCGCCGGGACAGGCTTATGATGCACTCACGTACGGTGGCTACAATGGCAACCTCACTTTGGCAAACGCTATTCTCGACGCAGGCGGCTTTCCATGGAACCCTGCACACACGGTCAGACTCGATTCACACAATGGAAACGCAACTCTTAACCTCATATTCTACTCAAGAGGGGGCGACAGAGGAATATTCGGTAACCACCTCAACGTTGCATTGAACGCTGCCGGCATCGGGACAACCTATCACAGCAATGTGCCGAGATCTGAAGTCACTGGCCCAGTCTTTGCTCAGGAGTACTTTAACCTGTACACTGGCGGGTGGACCGGCATCGGTCCTGACCCAGACTATCTCGACGACCTGTACACCGGCAAGAACTACTACCACCCAGGCTCACCACCGAACTATTGCAACGTCAACTTCCCGGAAACGAACGCTAACGGGTCAACCATAAAGCTCGCATCGAGTCTCGCAGTCGGCTTGGCAGCCACTCTGGACTTTCAGTATTGGTTCGCATTTCATTGCGCTTCGGTCCCATTGTGGTGCTATACAGGTTTTAAGGCTTACAAGAACGTCCCAGTTGAAGCCGGTGCGACCGGAAACTGGACACACCTGGTAAACCAGCTAGGTGTCGGCGTCAACAGCTGGTGGTCAACCCTAAACATGTACGAGAATGGCAACCTCTACCCCCCCAACTTCACCTACTACGGCTTCTCCTCAACCATCACGTCACTCAACATGATCTACGCACAGTGGTACTGGGACTTTGAAGTCCTGGGCAGAATCTATGATTGTGGCGCCAGAAGAGACCCGATGACCGTAGCGTCATGGGTTCCACAGCTGTACAAGAGCTGGACAATAGGCACATGGAATGACCCCTCCGCAGGCGGCGCAACCAAGACAGCAGTGACGATCACGCTCCGTCCCGACGTCTACTGGAGTGATGGTCAACCATTCACTGTAGCAGACGTTTACTACACGCTCGTGGAGATCAGCAAAGACCTGCTGGCTAAGGGCTTCCCACCACCATCATGGTGGCCAATAGTGCAGTACATACGCTCCGTTGAGATAATCGACGACTACAACATACAAATACTGCTCGACGTCAATAGCCTTTGGGCAGCAGGATGGGTCATAGGCAGCGTCATAGTACCGAAGCACATTTGGAAACCCATAGTCGACGCCTCAATCAGCCCCACCAACAACCCGGTCGTCCAAGGCACAACGCCCGACCCAAACATCATCGGCTCAGGCCCATTCAGATGGGAGTCCGGTACCGGTGAAACTGTTGGCGACACGATCGTGATGGTGGCTAACACTCCAGGCAGCATAGTCAACGGCATAACAAGCCCAGGCTACTACTTCTATAACCCGGTCTACGTGGACATAAACCCAGACAACGGCTACTCAAAGATCAACTTGGCGCCAGCTGACGCTTCAGTCGTTGCCAACATTACCATATCCGCCAGGAACCTGTACCAGGGTGGCACACTGGACGGAGACAAATACGTCTACGTCAACGGTGTGCTACAAGCAGGATACCCACACTTAGGCGTGACGCTACCTCCAGTACAACCGTGGAACACGAGCAACCCGTACCCGGCAGACCCAGCAGGCGCGGCTCACGTTGAAACACTACATTTGAACTTTTCACAGGCGAGTCTGAACTTCGTCAAGGCAGCCTTCAAGGTCACAGGACCATCAACGCTCCCAGACGGTGAAGCGAACCCGTGGCTAGGCACATGGGTCAACGTGACACTTCCCATCTGGGCAACCCAAAAGATGGACATTGCAGGAACCACACTCTACGATGTCTTGGGCTACAGTGCATATCCAAGCTGGTTGAAGAATGATGCACCAGCCCCAGACCTGAAGGTCGACGGCAAAGACATTTCAAAACCAGCCCATGCCTTCGGAACAGTCCCAGGCGATTCGAGGTGGAACACAGTAGCAGACGTCAGCAAAGACTTCAAGGTAGACGGCAAAGACATCGCTCTGGTCGCACTGCAATTCGGCTGGTAGAAAGGTACCTTTTGCTTCACTGCGTTTCCTTTCTGCCCAGAGCTTTTCTTTCCATTCTCTCTCTTTGCGCCCTCTTCTCTCTCGGTTGCTCACCTGTCTGAAACAAGAATACGGATTTATGGAGATTCCGAAAGACCAGTACAGACAGCTAGCGCGCGCGACGCCAGAAAACTACCTGCGACTTGAATTCAACTGGGGTCTGCTTGCACCAAAGCGATGCCGTAGACTTTCCTCAATGCCGAATCGCTCTGCTATGAAAAAGGAGCTTATTTAGGATTCTGAAGATTTAAGCTAAGAATTCGCCACTATCGGTAGGTGTGGTGCGTGATGGTTCAGAAAGTTCACCCTTTGCGCGCCAGCTTGTTGCATAATTCAGACAAAAATAGATTTTAATAGGTTTAGCTCTTTTTTTCTAGTTATGTGTCTGGATTTTTTTGACAGGAAGATACTTGGTGTTCTGACCAAGAAAGGCGAGCCTCTGACGCTTGCGGAGTTGGTTAGGGGTTCAGGTTTCGTGCGTTCAACGGTCATCATCCATCTGGAGCGGCTTGGCTCTGAGGGGCTCGTTTTGAAGGAGAAGAAGCCGAGTGAAGGCCGTGGAAGACCTGAATTTCTCTATCGCCCCGCAGGCACTCCTCAGCCTGAAGCGGCTCCTCAGCTGAGTGCCATTGTTACGGAGTTCTCGAAGCTCAAAAAGGCTTGCAGATACGAGAAAGGCGGTTATTGCAAACTTGCAAGGGACGCCTGTGCAACCCAAAACGCAAGTGGAGCCACACCAGAGACAGATGCGACAACACACAGAGTAGTAGACCTGACGTCTCCGAGGGCTGTGAGCGTCACTCTTTCGTCTGTTTGCAGGCGTTTCTCAAGTTGCTCCTTCCATTTTCCATCACGACTGCAAAATATTATGCCTTTAGGCCTCTCATCGTCACTCATAAGCGTCTCACGCACCGACTTGCTTGGTTAGTATTGGCTTGACAGAAGCCTGTACTTGGCTTTTTCCATTAAACAATGCGAATTGCACTTAGCGCGCTAAGCAGAGTATTGTGGGCTTAAACATAAATGCTTACTCAATCGTCAGATGATTAGAGAAACTGGTTGAATGCGCATAGAAGAGTTCTCCATAAAACCTAAATTGTCTGAAGAGTACACTTTATGGTTGTGCAGGAGAAGGGAGAATTCTGTTTATGAAGAGAAGAACGGTTTCAGCAATGACTCTCATGTTGCTGCTAACGGGCATGTTAGGTTCATTGTCTGAAGTTCAGAGGGCAGAAGCTGATGTGACCAGGTATGTGGGAGTGGCGGTTGGTGATTGGTGGAGGTTTGAAGTGGATTTCACGTGGCTGACAATACCATATCCGAACGATTGGTGTGACCTGGCTAACAACACAGATTGGATGAAATGCACTGTCCTTGACGTTTTAGGAACAAATGTAACGTTCCAACAGCTTTATCATCTCACGAACGGAACGGAAAGAGCCGTAAGTGGTTTAATTGACATAACTACTGGACAATCAAATGCTTCCAGTTCCTACATGATATGCCCATACATGGTCATTTCTGCGAATCTTACTATTGGAGAACCTATGTTCACGGAAGTGTACCCGTACAATCAGTGGGACATTAACGCAACTATATCAAGAACCTATGCAGGAACAAACATTGAAACGAATTTCCTCAATGTCTCCAGCCCAAGTTCGGAGGTAGTCCTATACTTTGCCAAAGATACTGGGATTCTGTGCGAATTTGAATCAACCGTTTATGGTAGCTATTATGCTCATGTTCTGCTTATTGAGAGAGAGCGCGCTGCGAATACCATGCTTCCAGGTGTAGCTCCAGGACAGTTTATGCATTACGAGGTTTATTCTGTTTGGAACGATGGCAATGATACAGACCTAGAGAGTTGGGCATGCAATCAGCCCATGTCTGGGATGAACGTAACGGTGCTGTCTGTCGTAAACTCGACTGTAACTTACCAAGAGGTCACATACAATTCCACAGAAATCGTGCGCGATTCCACGCAAGACGTTGACGTTGAAACTGGCTCCTACTCCTCTGAATATCTCTTCATTGCTGCAAACCTGACTGCTGGTGATATTATCTATACAAGAGACAACAACACATGGATAAACGAAACTGCACTAGCCGGCTATCTTGGCCAGCAATTGGAAACCAATCATCTTTCAAGCTTCGTCAACCATACAGACATCTCCTTCATAGGCCTCCCCTACTATTTCAGCGCTTCAGTATCTCAGGACCAATACTGGCATAGACAGAGCGGAATGCTTCTTGAGATGAAATTTGAATTCAGTACGAACCGAGCCTCTGGCAATGATGTGCTTGTTGGCCATCTTGTCCTTAACGCAGTTGCCGCTCTCTCAATCCCACCCGTCATTCCAGAGTTTCCATCATTCTTCATCTTGCCATTATTTATGATAGCAACACTACTTGCGGTCACAGTTTATCGAAGAAGGATTGATGACGCAGATGTGTGAGCGGTTTGAATATCTCTACAATGAAATGAAGAAAATAGAGCAACGCCAGTGGAACTTTCTTCTATCACTGTTTTTAAGCCAGTTTGCCCTGTTGATTCTTGGGGAAAGCGAGAAATCCAGACTAAGAGTGGACTTTTCGGGAGACATCTCCACTCTATTGTGGAAATAAGCACGCGCGCTAATGTGCTCTGGCATGGATATGTGCACAATGAAGGATCTTCTGAATAATTCCCTTCGCAATCGTATATCTTCAGGTCTTTCAGTCTTATGAAACTGACGTGGGCTCCTAACTCTCTGGCGTGATCCAATGCTGCAAGCAGCAACTTCTACGATTTGCTCATTCCTGGCTGCTGTCTGGAGGACCCAGAGACCCCCAATACCATTATTCCTTTTGCTTTTTCTTTGTCGATCGGAAGGACCTTGTGCAGTCCTAGCTTTCTTCCAACAATTGGTGCTGGCATCAATAATAAAGAAGTGGGCGAACAGTATTTACTGTCTATCGTCTAAAACGCATGCGAATTCTGCGACGTCACAGAAGCATGCGCACGCTGGATGAGAAAAGGTTAGGGCATAAAATGGCCTGTTCCATAGTTCCTTACTATTATGACAAGATCCTTGCCATCGATTCTGCCGTCACCGTTGACATCGGTGTTCTGGTTCCACGTAGTAGTTCCTGGCACAGATCCGAAGGCCAATGCTGCTAACGCCACATCTTTGCCATCGACTTTGTTGTCTCCATTGACGTCGCCTGGGATTCTGAACAATACAGTCACTGAAGCAATGTTCGAGATTGCGTTTCCTCCAACATTGTCCGCGACGTTCAAGTATACGGTATACGTAGCATTTATCATAGACGAGAATGTCCAGTTGTTTGAGGTTGCGCTTGGAACTGCAGTGTTGTTCAGGAACCATTGAAAACTGTAAGGTCCTGTTCCGCCGGTGACGTTTGACGTGAAGAGTAGGGTTTGGTTCAAGGCAACCGAGGCTGAACTCGGGCTTATCGATACTAAGAGAGGCTTCGGTGCTGGTGGACCGGACGGCCCAGTAAACTGGTAGGTGCCATCGCTGGGTGTGAAGGTGTATGAATTGCCCGTCGGGTCCCAGACATACGTGTTGGTGGCCGCGTATTGTGTGCTTATGTCAAACTTGCTGTTGAAGGTTTGACCCGCGCCGGGTGCCAGCAATATTTGGAATTCTGCCCAGAACAAGGTTCCGCTGTTTGGTCCCGGTGCGAAGTCGGGGGACGAGCATGTTTCAGCGGCCAACACTGATTTGAGACCGCCAATAGGTGGGTAGGATCCGGGGTTGATTGCCTTCGAGAAAGTGGTTGAGTGGCCAGTCATGAATTCGCTGGTCGGCGGTGCCGTGGCTCCAACGCGGGTACAGTTCAGTTGGGTAGCGTTGTAGTAGATCACGGCTTGCCATGCGAACGTGTCTCCGGTGAAGTTCATGGCCACGGTGACGTTAAACTTGAACCCGACAGAAGTTGTGTTAGTGTCGAAGTTGAGGGCTGCGGGCTCAACCCACATAGCATCTGCATTATGGGGCTGCGACGGTGCTCCTCTTGCCAGAATCACGGTGAAGCCCATAAGAAGTATCACGACTAGCATTAATTCTCTTGCTCTTATTCTCATTCTCCTTTTTCCCCTAGCCTTATAGAACATAAACCCTTGGAAACACCTTTAAACGTTTTGGAATAATATTCTAGATGTTCTATCTAAAAAATGGGTTACACTCTCAATATGGGAAGAGAGTGTGTGTGTGATAAAACTTTACCCCCCAAATCTCAAACAGAAAAAAGGGAGTTGTGCGGGAGACCTCTCCAATTCTTTAGCCTTAATATCAAACATAAAACTTCGATAAACTGCACAGCCGCCTGACTTACAATTGGAGCATTTCTCACCACGCCCCCAGTGGCACGGTACATCATCGTAAAGAGATGACAA
>Ga0315288_10012413_pt1 | contig 10713 bp, 5 predicted proteins | sample YL17G11_20_MG_FD_203454 | JGI IMG/M metagenome (GOLD analysis project Ga0315288, IMG submission 203454) | Sediment microbial communities from Yellowstone Lake, YNP, Wyoming, USA - YL17G11_20 | ecosystem: Environmental > Aquatic > Freshwater > Lake > Sediment | place: USA: Wyoming | collected...
CGCGGCGTCCTCGAGCCCTGTCGTGGTCTTCAGCGCGAAGTCCAAGGTCAACAGCTGCTCGAGCGCAGTCTCCAACTCCTCAGTGGTGAACCGCGTGGCCGAGAGCAGGCTCTTGTGGATGACGAACGGGTGCTGCTTGAGCAAGCTGGCCTGCTTGTCGTCGGGGAACTGCTCGGCGATCTCACGCGGCACGGCACGGTCCAGCTCCGCGCGGAACTGCCCGGAATAGCGCGCGTTCCTCGCCAGCGCGGCCACGGCCGGGATGCGATCGACCAGCAACCGGGCCTGGCGCAGCATCCGAAACCGGTTTGCGAGCAGCATCGCCAGCCACACGGCGCTCTCCCCGCGTCCGAGTAGCTCGCGAGTCAGGCGCAGGGCCTGCTCCACCTGCCGATCGGCGATGGCATCGGCGACATCGAAGACCACGGCCATTCGCGATACCGAGACGATCTCCCGAACGGCATCCTCGGTGACGCGCCCGCCGGCCCCCACGTAGGTCACGAGCTTCGTGACCTCGTTCGCCAGTTGGCGAGGGTCCTCCGGGCACACGGCGAGGAGATAGTCCACGGCGCGGCGGTCGGCGGTTACCCCGGCCTTCTTGAGACGATCCACGACGAACGCTTGGGCTGCCGCCACGCCCTTGATCTCCGGGAACGCCACCACGGTGCCCAGCTTGGAGGCCAGCTCGGCGATGCGGTTCTTCGTATCGACGGCCCCTGCGGCCTCAAGCACGAGGATGGTTCCCACGGGCAGCCCGGCCTCGAGGCGCCGCGCCAGGGGCTCGATGGCTTCCTTCCCGCCCGGTGGTCGGGCGCCGCATAGGGGGGTCTGGCGTAGCCAGACGACGCGGAGGTCGGCATCGAAGAACCCGAGCGACTGGCTCTCCAGCTCGCCGAGGATCCGCGGCACGGAGGCATCGCCCTCGATGGTGACGAGGGACAGGTCGCGCTGGGCCTCCGGCACAATCCAGCGGACAAGGTTCCGCGCGAACTGGCCGCGCCGGTACTCGTCCTCCCCGTGGATGAGGTACATGGGAGAGGGGTCCCCCGACCGGATCCGGTCGTAGATCCCCCGGAGCGCCTTGTCCGTAGGCCCCGTCGCCGCTTGCCCCTTGCCGTAGGCCACCGCTGACCTCCATCGTGTGTCATCCTGAACGCAGTGAAAGATCTCGGGGGTGGGGTGGCCGGCGCACGGCTCCGCGAGGGACCTCCGCCACCGCATGCCGAGATCCTTCACTGCGTTCAGGATGACAACCTGGGGCCGCTCTCACCATTTGTGAGCTTCCCCTACTCCACCGCCAGCTTCAGCACCCGCGCGACCGCTCGGTTGGGCGAGCGGATCTGCTCCGCGCGCGAGACGACCACCGTGGGAATCGCGCCGAGCTTCTCGTGGATCCGCATCCGAAGCTCCTCCTTCTCGTTGCCGCCGGAGAGGCCGCTGTAGCCGAACGTCCGACACAGGCGGCCGAATAGGAAGCTGTTCAGCGCACACTCGCCGGTCCGCTCCAGCCCGTCGATGCTCTCCTGCCAACTCCGGAACAGGTGCGCCTGGGCGAAGGAGAGGTTCTGCATCGTGATCTCGTTCAGCCCCTCGCCCCCGACGGCCAGGCCGCCCCGGAGGGATGCGATGTACCCGATCAGCTCCTTCATTCCCTCGGAGGAGGTGGTGTTCTCCACAAGGCAGTTGCTCAGGTTACCACTGCAGAGCGTGACATCGATGAACACGCAGTCGGTGCCCACATCCTCGACTGCCGAGAGGATGTGCTCGCCGAGGAGCGACCGCCACATCGAAAGACCCGGATGGACCTTCACCATGACCTTCCGTTGGCGATTCTGCGCGAGCGCCGTGTAGGAGTTCGGCACGCCGAGCGCGCTCCCGCTCTCGTTGTCCCAGCCCCAGCCGTGGAGCGTGCGTGTCTGGACATCGCGGTACTGGAAGTCGCGGATGGCGTTGTAGACGGGATGGGTCGGGTCCATGTCCACCGAGTTGCAGTGGGGCATGATATGGAAGCCCATCTCCCGCCCTTTGGCGATGACGGCGCGCGCGTCGTCCGATGCCTGGTAGGTCGGGTAGTTCTCGTCGTAGGGATCAGTGCGCCACTGGGAGTAGTGGATGAGCACCTTCTTCGGGTCGATCCGTTCCGCCAGAGCATCCAGCACGTTGGGGTCCCCGCCGTACCAAGAGAGCGCGAGACGGATGTCGCCGACCCATGGCAGCCGCTGCCGCTCGGCTTTCTCCAGGTCGTACGCGTCCCACAGCCATGTGCGGTAGTCACACGCCGGGACGGACCAGTCGCCGTTGTGGACGCCGATCCGCCACACAAGGCCCCCGGCTCCGCGGCTTTCCTCGACGGGCCCGTATGCTTCCGTGTCGAGTCCGAGCCGGCCGCCCTCGATGTTCAGCGCCTTGTAGCGGTAGTGCGTGTCGCGGCACTGGATCGAGAAGCCGCCGGCCTTGCCCTGCAGGATCGCGAGCCCCGCCTCCCAGAACATCGGCCACGGCCAACGCATCTGCAGCAGCGGGTCGCTCAGCGGGAGCCTCACGCCCTGGAAGAACGGCGCGACCAGATCGAGGTCGGTCGCCATCCCGGGCATCAGCCACCGGCATGCCAGCACGCCGGGCGCCGAGGAGTAGGCAGACGTTTCGACCAGCAGGTCGCCCGTCTCCTCGTCCTCGGAGACCGTCATTACACCGTCGGCATCCCACCCGTGGAGCCGGAACTGCGCCGCCGTCGTCGATACCTGCAGCGTCGTGATCGTCGACGCGAGCTTGCCGACCACATCAATCGTCCCTCGGCCGGGGTAGACGAGCTGCAGCGCCGAGCCCTCGGCGCCCGGGGCCTCGATGTGCTCCCGACCGTCCGCCCGGCTCTTGAGGGATACGAGGAACCCATTCTCCAGGCGTGCCGTGAGCGTTCTCGTCTCGATGTCGATCGTACGACCTTCAGCGCGGACCATCTCGGCCCTCCTCCATTGCCAGGGCACCACTCGCCGGAATGACTTCGGTCGCGCCCCCTTCTGGCGGAATCCTCGGACCCTCTCCGCGTCGCACGGGGCTGATTGCCAGAGACGCGGGCACCGGGGCGCCCTCGGTGGCTTCGATGAGCGCTGCGCGGTATCATCTCCGCATTGGGACAATGGGCGTACGTGCCTATTCGCCTCCACTCATCGCGCAGACCTGCGTACGAGGATGGCCCCGTTGGATTCCCCCGGGGGCAGACGGCAAGCACCGGGGCACCCGTCAGTGCGCGGCCGGGTACCGCCTGGCTTGCACGGGGGAGACGGCTCTCACGCGCTCTAGCTGAGCGTGAAAGGGATTCTGGCCCTGACCCTCGAACAACCGAGACAGGCTGGGGGTTCAGTTGCGGGAGCGTGCATTCTGGATGCTTGACATCTAGGGGGAATGTGGTATAATCTCTTTTCCCTTGCCCAATGTCCTAGCTCGCCGGGGCAGGGAGTCTCTGCTCGTTGGGGCAGGGACGTTTTCTTTGTACGCCGCGTATCAGCGGAGGAGGCAGCTAAGGTGTCCGAAGCCGAGCGGGAAGCTAAGAGCACCGACTCCGCCACCAATGGTGGCGCAACAGAGAGTGATCGCAAGAGAGCTATTGGCCTTGACTTGGCGATTGGGAGGGCGGTTAGGCGCGTGGCCGAAGTGCAGCGGGCCCAGTACGCGGCCGCCAGACGAGTGGGGTCATCACGCGTGGTGAGGTAGACCGCCGATTCAGCTACGTTCCCTGGAGGGCCGTCATCCCGACTCTTGGGTGTGGCGGCCCCGCGTATTTCGAGGGGGGCTCCACGTGCTCGAGTGGCCAGACCTGACGGGTTCGGCTTCTCCCATCTCACTGGAACTCCTGGACGACGCGTGGCTCAGGGACATCCTGGAGCTATGGGACCCCTCGTCGCTGATCTACACGGGCGACCAGCTTGACGAGGATGAGGCACAGCGCCGGGGCCTGGGCGATAACCCTCTGTGGAAGTACGTCGTACGGAACCCGAATCCAGACCCTCTACGTAGCATACTCGCATCTGTCCGCGGCCAGTATGGGGCGTTCTGCATCGCCGAGGCGCCTTATGTCGATCAAGCGTTCCTCCGGAGTCATGCTGACTACCATATTGGCTCGTTCTCTCGCCGCGCAGCCACGTGTGTCAGGTTGCATTTCTGGCGCCACCCGGAGCCAGCGACTGTGGGACAGCAACTGGTCGAGCTCCTTCTCCGCGGGTGCTCGAGGTCCGAGGAGGACCTCCGGGCGGAGCTTGGTGACCTGGGCTATCTCGGCTACTCCGTACTGCGTAGTCTGCGTTCATACGTCGTTGGACGAACGGCGATCCGCTTCAACACTCAGTTCATAGGGCGAGGCGGGACCTGTCCCCACACGTCTGCAGAGGATGACACGTTCCCGATCCTTACGGTGCGCTCGCAACGAGAGGCGAACGTGCTTAGCTGCCGCCTCACGGTCCAACCCACCTGCGAGTTCGTTCAGACTGAGCCAGCCCTGGGTCAGTGTGCCACGTCGGCCCTCTGTGTCACAACGGAACACATGGGGCGCAGGTTTGGCACTCGCAGGCCCAGCTACGCCGCTCTCACCCGTATCGCGAGCGGCATCGCTCAGGTCACCGATGACGCCTTCGGGCGAAGCCTTGTTCGAGATGGGGATGGCCTGTCTGCGCGGGAGATCCAGGATGCCCTGCTCTGGTCGGGCCTGCAGGCACGCATCATACGCGTCAGTCGTTCGGGACGTGCGGAACGGGAACGCGTCTCTCATGAGCTCTACTCGGCAATTGAGTCGGGGTTGCCTGCCACGCTCGCCCTCTTTGAGCCCACAGGTGAGACAGTCGGCCATGCTGTCGTAGCCGTTGGGCATTCGTTGCCGACCAAGGTACAGAAGGAGAACGTGCCGACAGCCTCGCTGATGTACCCACGGGTTAGCCAGCGACATGTCCTGGTCAGTAGCTTCGTGAATCTGTACTACTGCCACGATGACCGCTACGGGCCGTACAACCGGTGCGAGCTAGGCCAGGATGCCGAGCTGAAGGACCGTTTCCATTTCATTGCGGCCTATGTCGGGAGGACTCGGACTCCTCAGGAGCTCAGCGAAGTCATCATTGCGCAGCCCCCGATGGTGCGGAATGGGCCGGATGACATGCTGGACACTGTGCTGGAGTACTGGGATCGCCACGTCGGGCCGGAGTTGCCCCAAGGGCTAGGAGGAAGGTTCGCTGTGTGGCGCTCCTTTCTTGTGAGCGGATCCCACTTCAAGCACTCGGTGGTTAGCCGGGCCTTCAACCCGGAACTCAGGGCGTGGTACGCACTTCGCCATCTACCGAGGTACGTTTGGGTCTTCGAGTTCTCGCTCGTGACAGAGTACCAGGCGGCGTTCAGCTTCGACGGGGCGGGGGAGTCTTCACCTCCTTCGCGGCCCATACACGGTGAGGTGCTGTGCGATGCGACCTGCTCGCCACATGAGCCTACAGTCGTGACGATGCGGATGCTGGGAAAGTGCTGGGACGGCGGGCTCCGCTTCGAGGACTACGGAGACGTCGGCGAGATCGAGTGCTGCCAGTTGCCATTGGATGACCGGTTCTAGGCTGGGAGGAATGCATCATGAAGCGTGCGCCGGGAGGATCAGAGGGCCGATCGCTCGCGTCCGTGACTATGCCCGCCAAGAGCGCGGACGCGGAAGCCATACGGGAGATCCTGCGCCTCGAGTACCGTTCCCGGGGGGCGTGGGTCATGCCAATCGCCTGCACCGTGGCAGCCCTTCTGCTGGCCGTCCTCCGTATGGACACAGAGACGGGGGTCTTTGCTCTGAAGTGGGGCGAGTTGTCGGGAGGAGGAACGTTGTCGGCGGCACTCGTGCTAGTTGGTCCGCTCTACTACTGGCTCGCGCAACCGAAGGTCAGCATCGCCCCCGACGGCGCGGAAGCCAGCAAGGACGAGGGCGCCGCGCCATCCGCAGGCGAGTAGCGTGAAGGGCCTGGCAGAGCCAGGCGCCACGTCCACGGGCTCTCTGCTGTTATGGGTGTACGTCAGTGCTGGCCGGTTATCGCCACACCCCCGCTCTATCAGCCGCTCCTCGGACAGCGCTCTCGCATCCGCGCGAACAGCGCCTTCGCGTCATCGTGTGTCGGGGCATCCATGTTGAAGAGGAAGCGCGTCTCCGGCAGCGCCATGTCGAGCATCGATGCGCAGCCGCTTTCATCGGTCCAGGCGACCATGAGGACGGTGTCCGGCGTGAACGCCTCGATCGCCGGGCGCGGGCCGGGCGACTGGAAGACCCGGTTCATGCCCCGCAGGTTCGGGATCCTCTTGAGGCTCTCGTACTGGTAGTCCGCCGTCGCACAGCAGTGCACGAACATCCCGCCGAAGGTGTGCGACATCTCAGTAAGCGGCGGAATGCAGAACTCCTGAAACATCGCCGTGGACATGCAGCCGGCCTCGTCCTCGGAGAGCCAGCACCCGAGCTCCGGCGGCGCCCACGCGTTCGGGCAGTGCGCGAGGCAGCACTCGCCGAACTCACGCATGAAGGCCTGGAGGAAGTCCGTGAGTAGCCGTCGGCACCTTTCCACCAGCCGCCGCACTGCGTCCGGTGAGTCCACGAGCGCCATGTACAGCGCTTCCTTGCGCCAGACGAGCGCGGCGATGTCGAAGGGGCTCTGCATATCGGGGACGTTGATGGGCACATCCGGCCCGAGGCGCTCGCGCAGCAGGCGACCCAGCTCAAACACCCGTGCGAGTGGCGGCGCGCTCAACGACGGCGCAAGCAGCGCGTCGGCTTCGTCGGCCGTCTCCACCAACGGAAGTGCACACGCCGGCGAGTCGGGATAGATGTGCACGTTGCACCCGAATGCCGCTGCAAAGAGTTGCGTTCCCGTCGGTATGCGAGCGACCGGCACTCCGTCATGCGGCACGGCCTCGAGCATCGTCAGCTCCGCCTCATAGCGTCGCAAGCTGAGGTCGAGCCACCGGGCCACCGGTTCCGGCGAGCAGGACACATCGCCGGGCAGGTCCCAGGGCACCGGCAGCGGGTTCATGATGACGGCATGGCCCGGAAACGGCCCCGCGAACAGGTCGGTCAGGAACCGTCGGTTGGCGGCAATGCGGCAGTCCATTCGTCACACCGGCGGCAACGGCGTGCCGGGCGCCGGAGTCACCGTCGGCGCGGGGGTAACGCCCGGCCCCGGAGTCACGCTCGGCATCACAGGAGCGGTGGTGGTGCCGCGCATCGCCTCCTGCAAACGGAGGATGCGGAGCGCCATCTCCCACCGTCGCTCCTGATACCACCGCGGGTCCAGCGACTGGAGCGTGATCCGGTAGTCCGACTGTAGCGTCTTCAAGATCCCGGCGATGGTGTCTTGCGCTTCCTTGAGGCGCACGCCCACGTTCGGGTCGCTGGTGAACGCGGTCGCCTCAGACATCAGCGCCTGCAGCGTCGCGTAGTACCGCACATCGTCGCGGCCCTCGCGCATCGCCTCCCACTGAACCGTGTCCACCGGCCCATTGGCCGACGGGTACGTGGTCATGTGGGGGCGGAAGGGAGAGGTGCCCGAGAAGTCGTCATACGGGTCCTGCGTGCCGACTGTGTACTGGAACACGTGCGGACAGACGCCATCCAGCCTTGACTTTGGCAGGTAGAGCCCGCCGAACAACCGGTTGACCGCCGTGTCCTCCAACATGCACTGCCAGTAGTAGAACTCCGTGCGGGGGTCGACAGGCATGGTCCCCTTGATGAGGTCGACCACGTACTCGCGGAAGCCCGGGCCTTGCACGTTGTAGTTCGGATAGTCGAGAGAGTCACCGTGGAGCACCGCGAACTCGCGGTCGATCGTCGTGAAGGTCCTCCCGCCGCCCGCGTGGATTAGCCCTGCGAGAGCCTGAGACTGCTGGACCTCGTCCGCCGTGTTCGGCTCGTCCAGGGTGCTGAACCACAGTGCCGGGAGCCCCTGCGAGCCGTAGAGGCGTCTCACGCCCTCAACGAACGAGTCGATGTCCTCCGGCCGGACCACGAACAGCGAGTAGGGGATGGGCTCGGTCATCCCGAGCTCCTTGCGGATCTGCAGCATGCGCTCCAGGCCGTCCGGCGGCTCGTAGGAGGTAGCCTGGTCGAAGCCGTGTTCGCGGATGTTCGTCAGGTCGCGCCGCAGCAGGTCTTCGGTCACGACTTCGGGCCCCGTCCCCGTCAGGACGCCGCGGTAGTAGATATAGTACTTCTGCGGCGGCGCGTTGAGCTGGATGGCGAGCACCTTCACCTGCAGCTCCTGGACCTGCGCGGGCGCGTTCTCCGGCGTGATCGTGATCGGGCCGGTGTAGAGGCCGGCCGGGGTACCTGCCGGGACTCTGATCGTGAGCCAGAACTGCCGCGACTGGCCGGCGGGAATGTCCGTCGCCGGGTCGCCGGTGAGCCGGACATCCGGTCTCATGCCGGAGTAGAGCACTCGGTCGTCCTTCACGAGCAGCTCGGGCACGAAGTAGCGCTGACCCGGCTCCTTCTGTGGGCCGGTCCCGGCCTGGTACCAGCACTTCACGATCCGGATGTCGATGTTGTCGCGTGCGAGCGTCGAGTCCCCCACCTTGAGGTCGCCGACGGTTACCCGGACGTTCTTCAGGTCCTCCCTCGCGGTGACGACGAAGGTTGCGGGCTCATACTCACCGGGACTGGCGAACAGATACGTCCGCGGCTTCACCTCGTCGATGTCCACGGGGGTCTGAGTCGTCATGGGCCGCATGTAGGCGCGGTTCCAGACCACGAACGGAGGCAGTTGGCCTGCGGCGATCTGCTCGGGCGTCGCCAGCTTCAGGGCCGCGGCGGTGGTCGAGATCCTCGCGATCTGCTCCGAAACGCGTTGCAGCTCATCGCTCAGCGACCGCCAGCGCTGGACGCTGCCATAGGCATCGTAGCTGATGGAGGCATCGATGGCATCCAGCGCCGCCGCCGGTTGGCTCAGAGCGCCCGCGAGGATGTCCGCGCCTTGCGGGCCGGTCGCGATGGTGGCGACCAGCTCACGATACTTCCCGAGCTCCGCGCGGAGTGCGGCGACCCGCGGCTTCAGCCATGTGTCGTGCACCGGGAGCCGCGGGCTCAGGTAGATGGCCTGCTTCTGCTCGTCCACTACGCCGAGCTGCACCTCGGCCCCCCGAGCATCGGTGACCGTGTAGGGCACCTCCACACGTTTGTCTCGGTGCCCGACGATCTCGACCGGCCCCGTGGGCATGGTGTACACCTGCACGTCCGTGCCCCGGATAACCCGAACGAGCGGCGTCACCGTCCGCGCCGTGGTCGACTTCAGTCGCACACGCATGGCGCTCCCGCCACGAAGCTCCCCGTAGGCGTCCCCGACCTCAACGAGGTCGACCAGCACCGGAGCGCCTGCGAACAGCAGCGTGGCGAATGAGCTTGGGTTGGCGTACTCGCGCCCCGCCCCGGCGTAGCAGGAGTACTCTCCCGATGAGGGCTTGAACCGGGCGAAGTTGATGCCCCAGACGTCCCCCTGCGCCGGCAGCTTGTCGAAGGCCGCGAACGGCACCATCATCTCCACATGCCAGCGGTAGTTCCCCCGGGCCGTGCGGACCTGCAGGCCGGGGCAGTTCCACGCAAGGCCGCCCTCGTCGGACTTCATGTCCAGCACCGTGCCCAGCGGGTTCACGACGATCCGTGCCACCGATGCGGCTGTGCGTGTGGGTGAGATGAGCACTTCGACGAAGTCGTCCTTCGCGATCGAGACATCGTCGTTGGTCGTGCTGTTCGTTGCCAGGCTCTCCAGGGTCGGCTCATAGCAGGAGATGGCAATGTAGAGCGCGACGTCATCGTACGTGATGTAGACATCGGTCTGGTCCAGCGCGCGTTCGGCCCCATCGAGACGGGTGAACTGGCCCATCTGCAGACATCGGTCCCATAGCGCCTCGCTGCGGACGCCATCGATGTCCGGCGCCACCCCCGCTCGAGCCGCGGAGAGGAGCGGGACATCCGGTGAGCCCGTCACCACGGCGGGCGCCGCGGGGAGCGGCGGCGCCGTACCGGGCGCCGCCGTATCCGCTGGCGCAGCGATGGGCACCGGCTCTTCCGCCGGCGTAGGTGCCGCCGGTACCACTGCCGGTTCCACCGTCGGCGCCACCGGACCGCCCGGCTCCTGCGCCAGAACCCATCCTATGGTCAGCGAGATAACCGGTAGCCAAAGCAGCCACATCACCTGATGGTTCCTCATGGTCAGCTTCGTCCCATTCGAGAAAGTCGGTGACGCACCGGCCGCGCGCTGTCGCGTCGGCTCGCTTGACACGCAACACCACCCCCCGACTGGTGTCGCACGGGAGGACAGTATCCCCGTTCGTAACGTTGGTGTCCACTTCACTTCGCTTCGACAATGGCCATCCCCTCCGCCCAGCAGGCTTTCCCCTGCAAACAGGGCTTAGCCCTGTTTCTGGTGAATGTCACAGCGCGTCTGGCGGCCGCGCCGTCTGGACGGAACACGGCGCGATTGCGGGGCGTTGCCCTAGATAGGCGTTGCTCGCTTGACTGCGGAGGTTCGCTGGATTGCGCGTGCTTAGGGTCGTCCTCATCAACGTCCTGGCATCGGGCTTGCTGGTGTCGCTCGCCGTTGTCTGCACGGCGGCATCGTTCCGGTCCTCGGACCAGATCCTGGGGAACGTATGGGTCCAGGGCGTGAACGTGGGCGGCCTCTCGGTGGCGGAGGCGCGGCAGGTCTTGGAGCAGCAGGCGCA
>Ga0315288_10012414_pt1 | contig 10712 bp, 7 predicted proteins | sample YL17G11_20_MG_FD_203454 | JGI IMG/M metagenome (GOLD analysis project Ga0315288, IMG submission 203454) | Sediment microbial communities from Yellowstone Lake, YNP, Wyoming, USA - YL17G11_20 | ecosystem: Environmental > Aquatic > Freshwater > Lake > Sediment | place: USA: Wyoming | collected...
GCTATCTCCTCCGCGGCGGCTGTCTCCAGCTCCGCCGCTTCCTCTACAATCGGTTCCTCCTCGACGGCGGCGACCTCTTCGGTCGCGGCCTCCGGCGCCTCCGCCTCTGCGGCCTCCTCGCCCTCAGCCTTCGCGCCCTTTTGCGGCACGCCGCCGGGCAGGCCCACCACCCGACCGTCCTTGTCGAAGACGAAGCCCAAGTCCTCCGCTTCGTCGTGGGCCTGGCGCAGGCTGAGCCCCAACCGCTGGCGGTCACGCTCGATCCGGACGATCTTCAGCGGCGCCACGTCCCCCTCTTTCACGACCTCGCGCGGGTGAGCGATGCGCCGGTTCACGAGCTCCGACACGTGGATCAACCCCTCGACAGGGCCCTCGATGCGGGCGAAAGCGCCGAAGGTGACCAGCTTCGTTATCGTGCCCGTTACGATCTGTCCGACAGTGTACTTATCGACAATCTCCTCCCATCTTTCAGGCTGCGCCCTCCGGATGCTCAGAGCTATCTTCTTCGCCTCCTGGTCCACCTTCATCACGTAAACGTCGACCTCCTGGCCGACGTGATACTGCTCCTCCGGCGTCTTGTCGCGCTCCCACGACAGCTCGGAGAGGTGCGCCAGGCCGTCGGCGCCGCCCATGTCCACGAATACGCCGAAGCTGCGGATGCTGCTTATGCGGCCCTTGCGGATCTCGCCCTCCTGCAGCTCCTCCAGCAGACGGTCCTTCTGGATGGCGCGCCAGTCCTGCAACGCCGCCCGCTCCGACAGGATGACGCGGTTGCGCGCCCGGTTGATCTCTATGACCTTCACCAGCAGCGTCCTGCCGACTACCGCCTCAGGCGGAGCCTCGCTCTCCTTCTCCTCGCCTTCCGCCGGCGACTGCGCGCTCACGGACTGCGAGAAGGGGATGAACCCGTGCACCCCTTCGACGTTGACCAGCAGGCCGCCCTTGTTGTAGCCGCTGATCTGGACCTCGAAGCTCTCGCCCTCCTCAAAGCGCTGCTGCAGTATGCGCCAGCCCTTCTCGCCGCGCGCCCGATCCAGCGAGAGGAGCACCTGCCCCTCCGGCGTTTCCGGCTGCATGACGTAGACGAGGACGCGCTCACCGGAGCCGGGCCACGTTTCCACGTTTGGCCCTAAGGAATGCATTTCGCTGGGGGGGACGATTCCCTCTGACTTCGTCCCGACGTCCACAACCATTCCATCGCGGTCGGAGCCCACTACCACTCCCTCAAGAATATCGCCGCGCCGAAGACTCTTGTACTCCTTGGACTCCGCTTCCAACAGGGTCGCCATGTCCTGGTAACCCTCGCTTGTGTTGCCTTCCGAATCAGGCGACGGATCGTTAGTCAAGACGCTAGGGCCTCCTCACAGTATCCCGACGAAGCCGCGCGAAGACCCTTCAAGCGTCAGGACAGGATCGTCGCGCGAGTTCGCCTAGTTTGCGTAATTGTAGCACAGGGGGATCATTAGCGGAAGGAAGAGAATGAACGCCCACTCTCGCGGCTCGTCCTGAGGGGCGAAGGCACCTGCCGAGACTTGTCTCAGGCGACCGTAGGGTATGCAGGCTGAGCCGCGGAGTGATTTCGGGGGACCCGATGCGATTCTCAGCGTTGAATCCCTCAGCCTCAGCACAGCAATGTCCAGATGAAGGCTGCGGGATTCATACTGCAGAACTGCACTCCCACCACGTTGACGCCGGCGTCACTCCTGCGGGCGGCGCACCGGCCACGCCTGCGGCTCCCAGAGGCCGCACGCCTCCAGGTGGCACCTATCGTTGAGGTGGACGACGACGGCGCGCCCGTCGCGGACGTCGAGGGTGCTGATCGCGGCCAGGTCGTGGCGCAGGCGGCGGAAGTCGCAAATCGACATGTTGAGCGCGTCGCAGAGCAGGGCATGGATCGTGAAATTATGCGTCACCGCCACCACCGTCTCGCGTCCGTGACGCCCCGCGATCCGCCGCACCGCTTCGCGGGCGCGGTCCTGCACCTCCTGGAGGCTCTCGCGGCCGCCGGGCATGCGCAGCGTCCCCGCCTCTTCGCCCAGCCAGCGCGACAGGAACTCCGGGTAGCGCTTGCGCATCTCCTCGAACGTCAGCCCGTCAAGGTCGCCCACGTCCATCTCCGTCAGCCCCTCGTCGACGACGACCTCCAGGCCGTGCCGCGACGCAATCGCCTGCGCCGTGTCCAGGGCGCGACGCAGCGGGCTCGAATATATGGCGTCGATCTTCGCGCCGGCCAGCGCTTCGGCCAGCGCATCCGCCTGGTGACGGCCCTTCTCCGTGAGCGGCACGTCCTGCAACCCGAGGCCCAGGCCGTCGCGGTTGCTTGCCGTCTCCCCGTGTCTGGCGAGTATCAGTCTCATCGCACGCCTACGCAAACCTCCCGTGACGGCGCCACGCCTCGTGCGCCGGCGAGCTCTCCGCCAGCACCAGCTTCCGACGATGAATGCTCGTCGGCTCCGGCAGCGCCATCGCCGCTATCACCTGCTCCGGCCGCCCGCTGCCGCCGCTATCGGCGCGCACGCGCATGCCGACCACCGGCGAGCCGTTCTTCGAGCCGTCGAGCCACAAGTGCTGCGCCAGTGCCCGAATATCGTAGCGACGCGTCTCGCCGTCGCGCACCTGCTCCCAGGGGACGCTCTCCGCCGCCAGGAACCGCTCGATAGCTTCCCGGGCGTCCTCTTCCGTCAGCGTCGCCGGCAGCAACACCTCGTACTCAGCCGCCCGCAGCTCCGACTGCAACGACGGCGCCCTCAGCCCCACCTCCTCCACCTCCAGCGCCTCCACGCCGGTCGGCAACTGCCTGCCCACCCCGCGCATGAAGTCGAGAGGCGTCAGGCGGTTGCCCAGGAACACGTCGAGCAGCTCGCCGTCGCTCGTAACGCCCACCGCCAGCGGTGCCGCCAGCGAGAGCTGCGCGTGGGGTGTGAACCCCTCCGAATAGGCGATGTCGATGCCCGCCCGTCTCAGGGCCCGTTCCCAGAGGCGCATCAGGTCGAGGTGGGTGATGTACTTCACCTCCTCGCCACGCGAGAACCGGACGCGCAGACGTTGCACTTTCATGACTGCTTCTTCGTAACGAGCACCCGCTCGATCTTCGTCCCGCGCACCTCCGCGACGACCATCCGAAAGCCGTCGGCCTCCACCGCCTCGCCTTCCCTGGGAATGTGCCCCAGCCGGTCCAGCACGTAGCCCGCCACCGTCTCGTAGCGGCCCTCCGGGATGCGCAGGCCGAGCTCCTCGTTCGCGTCCCAGACGCTCATGCCGCCGTCGACCGAGGACGTGCGCTCGTCGATGGGCTCGAACTCCTTCGCGACGCCCGTTTGCTCCTCCGCAACCGGCCCTACCATCTCCTCCAGCAACAGCTCGATGGTAACGATTCCCGCCGTGCCGCCGTACTCGTCGACCACTATCGCCATGTGCTGGTTCTGTGCCTGCATCTCGCGAAAAAGCGCCCCAACCGGCTTCGTCTCCGGCACGAAGTACGTCGGGCGCATGCAGCTAGTGATGGGGCTGTCGCGGTTGAGCTCGCCCCGCGCGACGCCGCGCAGCACATCCTTTATGCTCACCACACCGGCGACGTTGTCCACGCTCTCCCGATACGCCGGGAAGCGGGAGTGCCCCGTCTCCTCGAAGACGCGATAGAAATCGCCGATAGTCGCGTCCGTCTCCAGCCAGACGACCTCCGTCCGCGGCACCATCACCTCCTGCACCTGGCGGTCGCGGAACTGGAAGACGTTCTCCAGCAGCTCGCCCGTCTGCTCGCCGAGCACGCGCTCCACCGTGCCGATGTCGATCAACATGCGCAGCTCCGCCTCCGTCACCGTCGGCGCCGGCCGCGGCGTCGCGCCGAAGATCAGGCGCCGGAAAGCCTGCGGGATTGCGGCCATTACCGTCATCACGGGGCTGACCAGCCGGAGCAGCCCTTCGACGGGCCGCGCGACAAAGAGGGCGTAGCCTTCGCTCGACTGCGCCGCCAGCACCTTCGGCGTCACCTCGCCGAAGAGGGCGAGCAAAACGGTGGTGATCAGCGTTCCGAACACCAGGCCGATGTTCCCCATCAGCTCGACGGAGATGACGCTCGCCATCGCCGCCGCGATCACCACGAACAGGTTCTGCAAGAGGACGATCGCCGCGAAGAAGCGGTCGCGGTCTGACCGCAGCCGCTCGATAGCCCGCGCGCGCCCATCTCCCAGCTCCGCCAGGTGGTGGATTCGGATGCGGTCGGCAGCGACTATCGCTATCTCGATGCTGTTGACGAGCGCGTATAGGAGGACGCTGACGGCCAGAATGACGGTGACCAGGGGAGTGCTGAGGCCGCTAGCAGCCAGCCCATCCTGCGCAGCAAGAGGTGGAACCATATAAATCAACTCGGTGCGTCCCGCTCAACAGGGGGACCGTCACCGGGCAGCGAGATCATATCAACTGCCGCTTCGCCTGTCAAAGAGCTCCCGCAAACCGGCAGGCCGGCGGGGAACGCTCACACGGGTCGCGCTATACTTGCCGCGACCCTATAATGCGCCACAGGATACCGCCCGATGGATCGCCGGCCGCCCGCCGGAAGCCACGCCGGCGCCGCACCGCCATCATCGACTCTCTACGCCCGACGACCGGGACGTCTAACGTGAAAAACTGGTGGCCCATCGTTGCGCTGGGGCTTCTCTCCGCTCCAACTATCTTCCTGAGGATCGTGGGAGTAGAGCTGCCGCCCGCGTTTGAGGTGGCCCTATTCGGTTCCGCCATCCTGGCGGCCGCATTCCTCCTGACGTGGGCCTCGGAGGTTGCCGAGACCGAGATGTCGCAGACGCTGGCCCTAGCCTTCCTCGCCATCATCGCCGTCCTGCCCGAATACGCCGTCGACATCTATTTCGCGTGGACGGCTCACACAAACCCCGAAAACGCCCATTTCGCCATCGCAAACATGACCGGCGGCAACCGCCTGCTCGTCGGGTTCGCCTGGCCCATGATCTTCCTCATCTTCTGGCTCAAGACGCGCAAGAGGGTGCTGTCTGTAGACCCGACACAGAACGGCTTGAGCGTCATAATCTTGGGCGTCGCCACCTTGTACAGCTTTTCCATACCGTTGCGAGGCAATCTATCACTCATCGATACCGGTGTCGCGCTGGTCATCTTCGGATCGTACCTCTGGCTGATGTCCCGCATGCCTGCACGCGAGGTCGACGTGTTCGTGGGGCCGGCCGCGGCGATCAAGGCGCTGCCCGCCGTGCCCCGCCGGCTCGTCGTCGCCGCAATCTTCATCTTCTCGGCGGGCGTGATATTCTCCGCCGCCGAGCCGTTTGCCAACGGCCTGGTTGACCTGGGCGGGAACCTTGGCATAGATCAGTTCATTCTCGTGCAGTGGCTGGCGCCTCTCGCCTCCGAATCGCCGGAGTTCCTGCTCGCGGGGCTGCTGGCTGCTCGTGGCCGGCCCGGAGCCGGCATGACTATCCTACTCTCCTCGAAAGTGAGCCAGTGGACCCTGCTCATCGGCAGCGTGCCGGCCGCCTTCAGTATCTCGGGAGCGACCCTAGCGCCGATGAACTTCGACACTCGCCAGGCCGAAGAGGTTTTCCTTACCGCTGCCCAATCGCTCTTCGCCGTGGCCATCTTCGTAAGCCTCAGCATATCCGTATGGGAAGCTGGACTCCTGGCCGTCCTGTTTGCCACCCAGCTCTTCTTCTTCAATACGACCGTGCGAATCGGCTACGGCTTCGCCTATCTCCTGTTGGCGCTGCTGGTGTTTTTCCGCGATCGCCCGACGATGCCCGTTCTCTGGCGCACCGCAAGAGAGGCGATATCGCCTTCTCAGTCGGGCTCTCGCGACCCGCACAAGCCGCCCGGCTAGCCGCGCCGAGTCGCATTCGCTGTGTCCGCTGTCCCGTTCCGAGGCGATGCAGGGGCCGTGCAGTGATAGAAGTGGGGTCGAGGGCCGCGGAAGCGACCTAGGCGGCCTCGCTCTTGCGCGCCACCCGCGGCGAATCGTCGAATCTCGCCATCGACACCCGCGCCGATTCGACGAGGGCCTCCGGCGTCCGCCCGTCATCGCCGTACACCGCCATGCCGACGTCCACGACAATGTCGACCGCGGACTCGCCGTCCCCCGTGCCGTCGAGCGCGTTCCATTCCAGGGAGTCGCGCAGTCGCCCCGCCAGCACCGCGGCGCCGCTGGCGCTCAGACCGCACAGCAGTACGCCGAACTCATCGTTGCTTATCAGAGCGATGAGATCGCTGCTGCGAATCAGGCTCTGCACCCGCCCGGCAGCGGAGCGAAGGAAATCGCCGTTGCCGCGATTGAGCTGACGGCCGCCGCGCATCGCTTTCAGCTTCAAGAGCAGTAGCGCAAACGACCCCCCGTGCCGCTCCGCTCGCTCGCATTCCAGCGACAAACGGTCGTAGAGGTGGCTTCGCGTGTGCGCGCCGGTCGTCTCGTCGTACAGCGACGACCACGCCACCAGCGTCTCTCGCTTGCGCCGCGCCGTTGTCCGGAGCATCCCGGAGAGAGTGCCCAGAAGCATGCAAGACGTGGCGAAGATCACCGTGACCGCGAACTGCGGCGTGTAGTCCTCCACAGACAGGCCGATGCCGAACAGCGGGATCGACCACAGCAAGAAGTAGATGAAACAGCCCCAGAACGCGACCCAGGCTAGCCGGCCGAGGTAGAGAGTGCGGAAGTAGCTCCTATAGAGTGAGCTTGTGGTCCGTCTTGCGCGGTTCGTCTTCTCTGCCCTCCTGATGAGTCGCATTGCGCCGGCTCCTTCGAAGCAAGCGTCGTCGGCCCGGGCAATCCCCTTACTATTCTTCGGCTGATTCGCCGAATTGATAAATCCGTCAGGTGATAGATGCTCTGTGGTAGGCGTCAGGCCGCGGGCAAGAGCCTACGCGGATCGATCTCCAGCGCCGCCAGCACTGCGCCGGTGCGGTCGGAGACCCGAAGCTTCCTGAAGATGTGCCTGAGATGAGTCTTCGTCGTGCCGGGGGTTATCCCCAGCGTCGATGCTATCTCCTTGTTCCCCATGCCCTGTGCCATCAGCCGCAGCACCTCCCGCTCCCGTCGCGAAAGCCTTCCCAAAGGTGAGCTCTTGTCGGGCGAGTTCATCGCCCAGCCGGACGACGCGCTTATGCGCGATAGATAGGCGAAGAGGTCCCCAAGGATCGAAGGCTCTATCATGCAACCGCCGGAGCTCAACGTCCGGACCGCCTCGGCCAGGAACGCGGCATCGACGTTGCCCCCGAGATAGCCGCGCACCCCGACTCTGACGCACGTCAGGAAGGCGTCCAGCTCCGGCCGGTCGCTCACAACGATGACGGGCATCGACGGCCGGCTCCGCGATATCTGCCGGATCGCCTCCAGCCGCTGCTGCTCCGCGAAACCGTAGCCGACAAGGACGACGTCCGGCGACCGGGCGACCGACTCAAACACGGCGTCGTCGATCGTCCGGCAGGAAGCGACCACTTCCAGGTCCTGCTGGACCGCCAGGAGCCCGCGAAGGCCCTGTCGCGCCAGGTCTATCGGGTCGGCGATGAGGATGCGAATCTGCCGCGAAGCCATCTCGCCCTCAGGGGCATGGTTTTGGGCGTCTTCGGCCTCCGGCGGACCTGGGCGTTCGCCATGTGGCCTGCGCTGTGTCATAGCGAATTATCGTTCGCCGGGACCGCCTTCGCTATAGGGGTAGCGACGTATCCGTGGCGGAGCTTCGACGTGGCGACGGGGGTCACGCGGCGGGCAGCAGTCGCGAGGGGTCGATCTCCAGCGCCGTGAGTACCGCGCCCGTGCGGTCGGAGACTTGCAGTTTGCGGAAGATGTGCCTGAGGTGCGTCTTCGCAGTGCCCACGCTTATCCCCAGCAGCGCCCCAATCTCCTTGTTCGCGCGGCCCTGGGCCATCAGGCGCATCACCTCCCTCTCGCGCGGCGTTAGCTTGCCGAGGGGCGAGCCTCCGTCCGTGAGGTAGGCCGCCCTTCGCGCCAGCTCCGTGCCCTGCGACAGGTAGGCGAAAAGCTCCGTGACGATGCTGGGTTCCATCGCACAGCCGCCGGAACTCAGCTTCCGGGCGGCTTCGATGAGTCCCGACGCGTCCACATTGCCTCCCAAGTAGCCGCGAGCTCCAGCTCTAACACACGACAGGAATGCATCGAGCTCGGGGTGGTCGGTCAGGACAAGCACGGGGATCCAGGGCCGGTTCTTCACTATCTGGCGAACCGCCTCCAGACGCTGAGGCTCCGAAAAGCCATAGCCCAAAAGGACCACGTCCGGCGACCGCGCGATGGACTCTGATACGACTTCGTCGACTGTCTTGCAGGAGGCAACGACCTCAAGGTCTTCCTGGGTTGAGAGGAGTCCGTGGAGACCTTGTCTGGCCAGGTCCGCCGGGTCGGCAATAAGAACACGGGTCTTCTGCATCGGCGCTTACCTCCCTGGGCGCGTGGCCCGGCATCTAGCCGTCGCGCCGGATGAATCTGGACCCCGTTCGTCTCCCCGTGCTGAGGCCAATTATCACACGCGTGGGAGAGCGCGGATATGGGGAAGGCAACCTAAAGGGAGAGGGCATTAGGCTGATTAGGGGAGGGAAGCCCATCTACTCCTGTAGGAGTGCAAGCCCGCCGTTGGCCCCTTAGGGGATCAATGCTCGCCGGCACCGCTCAAGCGCAGCGTCTGCAGTCCCCAGGGTCGCAGGGGGATGGTCCGACCGGTGGGCGCTTCGTCGACGAGGCCGAGCGAGCAGCGCCACAGCGAAAGAGGACCGCCGCTGGTCACGCTCGCTTCGACGCCGTTCGCGGAGGCGTTCCAGAGGCGCACGTATACCTTGCCCTGCCGCACGAACATCGACGACAGCAACGCCTCCTCCGGCTCGATGCTCAGGAAGCTGCCCTCCGGGGGCAGATTGCCGGCGTGCGGCGTAACGAACACGCCCAGGCAGGGAAGCTGATAGTCCAGCGCCGAACGCAACGCCTCCAGCCGCGAAGCGAACGGCAGCAGGGCGCACTCCCACACACGGGTCCCTCTGAGGATCGTGTCTTGCGGACGGCCCTGCGAGGGTCGTGCCAGCATGCTGCGAAGCACGCCCCGCGAGGCGTTGAAGCGATATCCGCAATGGTCGCGATTCAGCAGCGCAATACCCTGTTCCCGTTCATCGTCCAGCCCGGCCAGGCCGAGCGCGACGGCCCGGTCGCCGGGCGCGTCACCGACGTAGAAGGGCGAATCGGCGAAGAAGCGTCCGCCTGAAGCCGATTGCAGGTCCAGTGATAGCGCTCGCGCATCCTCGTCGGGTGCGCTATCGTGACGCGCCTGCCCGAACGTCAGCCCCTTCCCGAAGTCGATCTCCGTTCGCAGGTCTATGCGCGGCAGCGTCCGATAGAACGTCATCCACTGCCGGAAGGACATGCCGACAAGACGCCCCTCGACCATATAGCGTTCAAGGACGGACCCGTGCCGGTCGGCTTCGAGCGCGGTGACGCCCTCCCGCGAGTCATGTGGGCGACCATCTTTCCACATCGTCAGGTAGCCCGCTGCGTGGGCAAGCCTGTTTCCGGCCGCCTCCACGCTCATGCCGCCTCTCTCGCCGACCTCCGCTGAGTAGAACTCGTTGGCGAAGAAGCGCGAGCTCGGCGCCGCCGCCGCTGTCGCGGGCACGTCGTACGGCGCCGCGGGGCGAACCTCCAGCAGCCGGTAGCCCAGCGCCGGCACCTGCGCCACGAAGCCAAGCGTCACGTATCCGTCGCGACGCTCCACCACCTGCGACGGTACCTCGCGCCCGCCCTGCGCGATGCGATAGCCCTCGCCTCCCAGCGTTATCTCCATGTACTCGTTTCGCGGCCAGGATGACGGGTTGAACACCACAAGCCCGCGTCCCTCGATGCTGGAGCTGTCGACGTACGATGCCAGGAACTTCGCTGCCGCCTCCGCCAGTGCGCGACCCGCCACCAGAGCAGCGCCGGCGCCCCCGTCGCCCGTCTCCGCCGTCTGTGGGCGCAGCAGGTCGCTCCACGCCTGATCGAGCTCCCTCTCGTCGCTGCCCCTGCCCATGGCGTAGGCCAGCGCGTCCAGCCGTTCCGACAGCAGCAGCGTCTTCTCCGCCTCTGCCGCCTTGCGACCCGACAGGTCGTCGCCGCCTTCCGCAGCGTCGCTTTCGACGACCGACACCGCCTGCTGCGAGGGCGCCGCCGGCCCGACGACCTCGAAGTATTCCCGTGGCGTCGCGAAGCGCACGTCTTCCCTGGCCGCGACCGCTGCCCGGCTGGCGGCCGGCCCGTCCCAGGAGGCGACGTCGCTGATCCGGCAAAGGAGCGGCGGCGCCGCCGTGTCCACGCCGCGCAAGCCTTCCAGGCGCTCGTTGCTCCAGTTCAGGGGATCGGAATAAGCCGGCGCGGCCACTGCGAACGCCGTCGATATCTCGCTGCCGTCGGGCCCGCGCAGGCGGATCGCAGTCGGGCGCTCCCGCGGATACGCGTCGCCCTCGACCGCGATCAGGCGCTGGAAGCCGAACGCGGCGAGTATTTGCGGGAGTTGCGGGAAGAGCTGGTCGTCGCGCACCAGGCACGACGCCGTCTCGACGCCCAGAGTGTCGCGGACGACTTCCAGGCCGTGCGCGATTCGACGCAGGATCGATTCGCTGCCGGGCGCCGCCGACCGCTGGCGCGACCAGTCGCCGCCGGCGATCTCCAGCCGTCCGCCCGCCAGCGCCGCTCGAATCCGCCCGATCGCCTCCGGCGCCTTCGCGGC
>Ga0315288_10012415_pt1 | contig 10711 bp, 9 predicted proteins | sample YL17G11_20_MG_FD_203454 | JGI IMG/M metagenome (GOLD analysis project Ga0315288, IMG submission 203454) | Sediment microbial communities from Yellowstone Lake, YNP, Wyoming, USA - YL17G11_20 | ecosystem: Environmental > Aquatic > Freshwater > Lake > Sediment | place: USA: Wyoming | collected...
AACCTGTGCCTTGAGCACGAATAGCAGACTGAGCCGATGCTGTTAGCCAGCACAAAGGGTATGCTTATGAATTAAAAAAGCAAAAGGAGCAAATCATAACCGTTGACGGCTGACCTCATAGCAGCCCTGCCATTTACTTGCTTGCACTTGCGCGACGTTTGCGGGTGTCCTAGAACATCGTAGTCGGGGATGTCGGGGTTCCCCTCTTAACCTTTTTCGATTTGCGTGTATTTATCCCCGGGTTTTACCCGGGGTTTATTCGCCGTAGGCGAATCTCCCTGATAGAGCCCCCCATGTCCCCCAACTTCCCGCACGTCTCGAAATCCATAATCTGCCAATATAATTAAGTCGTTTTTATAAATTGTCGATGCCGCGCATCCAATATTGTATTTTTTCTTACTATCACCGCACCGAGGCCGAGAAGCAAAAGCGTGGCGGGTTCAAAAATTAGAATGATTGTCTCTAACGAATTTTTCCCGCTATATACCGTCGAGCCATCCTTCGGTAAATGCCTTCAGGTCGTCAAGCTCAACCGAACCGTCGCGAATGAAATCGAAGCCGTCGCACCAGTTATTTCCCGCGTTACAGCCGCTTTGTCCCCATTGCGATGCAAAATCCGCAAAAACCTCAAACTCCAGACAGCAAGGCGACAGGTAAGCGCCGTCGATGACTTGTTGAGTGATACCCGGTCCCTGCCAGGCGACTGCAACATTGTCATTGCCGATGTCGGCTTTGTGTAGCACCTCGATATAGTGCTTTTGACCTCTTGTAAGCGAAATCGCCGATGACTGCTGCTCAGGGTATTTGTTCCACTGACGTGGGTCGGTATAGCCCGACACGTATGCAATCAGAACGGCGTTGTCAGAATTGGCGTCGGAACTAAGCCACAGCTCGCTGTTGGCGTCGCTGGCAATCCAGAACGTGTAGTCGCCGTCGGCAGGCGGATAAAGATAACCGCGAATACGAGTTCCGTAATTGTCCTGCCAGTTTTCCGGCCCTTCGAGTGTTAAAAGCAGCGCCCTGCCCTCTGGATTGTCAGGATAGTTTATGTCCGACGTCAGGGAGTTGATGTCGTCGCCGCTGATACCCGTCCACCATTCTCTTAACGCCGCACCTGCGTTGAGTGCAACCCTGTGCATAGCTGACGCTTCAGCGGAATAATTTGATTCGTTTGCGTCGAGATCTACCGCCGTTACGACGTAATAGCAGGTGGTGCCGAAGTAGATATTGCTGTCGGTATAATGAGAAACAGTCACGAGGGAGCTGTTCTGCTTAATGTAACCGCTGCCGGAGGTTGTCGAACGATACACGTTGTAGCCGGTTAGGTCCAATTCATTGTTGTCGTTCCAGTCTAATAAAATCTCATTGGCTTCCGCTGTTGCAGCAAGTCCCGTTGGCGCATCGGGCGGTTGTATTAATCGTGGTCTGACGCGAATGGTTGCGTCGGGATTTCCTGATGCATAAACCTGAAAGCCGATTCCACTGACTTCAGTTCGGTCATAAGCATTAATCGAAGTAAACACACCGTTAGTGCCCTGTGTATGAGGAGAAGGATTATCCTGGATATTCCACGGTTGCGCATTATTGAAGTCCAACACCAGTATGTATATTTGTCCGGGCGGTATATTGGCCCAGGCACTTTGCCAGAATGTATCGTTCGCGGGAGTATTCGGGGGATTTCCGCTTTGTCCGGTAAAGCCGGTATTGATAATTAAACTTACGCTGACGGTTTGACTGTCGAGATTTTGAACTACCAGCGCATATCCTGAAAAATTGGAAAAATCGCCGTTGCCGTGGCTTGGTAATATTTGGCCGTAAACAGTATCCACCGGGTAGTTGTCTTTCAATCCTGTGCTTGATGATGTCAGGCCCGTAAAAGAAAAATCAACTGCATCGCCGGGGGCATCAGTGCGAACAACTGTCGCTGATCCCCAGGCCTTGGTGCTGAATTCGGCTGATAGAAGCTTACTTTCGGGAATTGTAAAATTGACCGCCTGAACCTTGTTCTGCCAAACCAGTCCGTAGAATGAGGCAAGACAAGTCGAAAACAAAAGTATCTGATTTGATGTTCTCATCAGAAATCCTCCACGTTCTCACTTTTATTAAGTTTTTTACATAACAAGCTAAGATGTTGCGCAGGTGCAATATAATTGCATACATCTTCATAAAACCGTAATGGTTTTATCGCATTTTGTGCGCATTGACATCTATTTATGGAAAATATACCGGAAAGGTATTCTGACTCTCTCATACCCAACCCTTTTCTTAATGCCTTTTGCCCATCGCTGCAAAAGCAAAGTAAATTATACCCTATCTCCAAATTACTGTCAAGTAAAACCTGTTCAAAGTTAGGGTTTTTTTGAGATTTTTTTCGGGGGTATTTTCAAATCAAGACGCACCCCCTATGCAAGACGATATAAGGGGTAGTTTGAAAACATCTATAAGCCCTTATGGCACAAGGAGGTTCGTTATGGTTAAACGTTTCGCTCTAATGGAATCTCTATCGTCAAATCTACACAATTTTCTCAATAATGTCAGCAACAATTTGTCACTGCCCGACAAGAAGTTCCTCCGCGACGCCCTTATCGGCCTGATTCGTGCAGGTAAACCTATTGTCTGTAAAATGGCCCGCCAATTGCCCGATCAGCATACCAGGTTTCTCTCGCGGTTAGACCGTCTTGAGCAGCATCTGATTAGCGACAATAGCTTTGATGAGGCAATCAAAGGAACAATTCCTGATGTGTGGCTTCCTTTTATTGAAGATAATACACCAATAATTCTCGACCTGTCCGACCTGGCAAAGCCGTTGGCCAAACGATGGACCGAAAACGGAAGCGGACTGGGTATTTATCGCTGGGTGGTAGAGCGGACTCATTCTTGGCTGCACCAGAATCGACGCCTTCGCATCCGTTATGAGAAACGCGACGACGTTCATCAGGCGTTCCTGACAATCGGCTGTATCAAAATCTGCTGGAACCATTTGTTAAATTATTCATTATGTTAGAGGCTCTTAATCTCCTTATCGTTTAGCCCCCAGGCCTGCCTGGGGGTCATAAAAAACCTTTCGGCCAGCATCGGCAAAATTGCCGAGAGACAACGTAGTTGGCTCTGTGGGTGAAGACACGGGCTTGGCGCACAAATCATATTTGGAGCACAGACCGTATCGAGCACACAAAACTGGCCTAAACATCCAAACTAAACAGTGTCCATCTGTGTAAATCTGTGTCGAAATACTCTGTGAACTCGGTGTCCTTCCTGCCCCGGAATGCCTTAGGCCGGGGTGTGGCTAACTTAATCCGTGCCTTTATTCCGGTTTAATCTGAGGGTGTTTTACTTGGGCGGCGGCGGGACAAGCTGGCTGAGTTGTTCTATCAGTTCCGGGACAAAGACGGTTGCGACTCGCCAAATTCGTTCGACGAGAATCTCGCCGTATTCGTGGGCAAGAATATTTCTCTGGGCAATGATTGCCGACCAGGGTATCTCAGGATGGGCGTCTTTTAACTTTGAAGAGACATTTTTAGCCGCCTCGCCGATAACAAGTATTTGCCTTTCAACTGCATACCGCAGCATATTATTCGATTGAAACCTCTCGTATGTCACGTCTTTGACGAACCCAACGATTTCTGATGCGGCCCGTCGCATATCCCACAACAGGGCAGCGTCCTTTGCTTCAGGCAGCATAAACAATCTCCTTATGATTAAGTATCTCGTGCTTTCGAAAAGGATTGCGTAACGCCTCTTTTTCTACAAGGTCAATTTCGCGTCCAAAAATACCTTTCAGCTCTTCTTGCATTTGTGCGAGGTCAAACAAGCTCCAGGGAGCGTCGGGCGCAAAGGACACAAGGACGTCTATGTCACTGTCGGGTCGAAAATCATCACGCAGAACTGAGCCAAAAAGGGAAAGCTCTTTTACTTTCCACTTGAGGCAGAATTGTCCTATCAGCTTTTCTGAAATATCTATACCGTGATAGTTCATCGCACAGTTCCTTTTGATGTTAGTTTAACTTACTTCAATATCGTATGTCCAGGTCATCCACTGCTGGTCTCATTATAAGCCAGCAGGTGGAATACAACAAACAAATGCCAATCACAAAAAAGAAAAAGGCCCCGCTGGTTTAGCGAGGCCTTTATTCCGGTTTAATCTGAGGGTGTATTACTTGGGAACAACATTGACGGCACAGGGGCCTTTCTTGCCCTGCCCGATGTCGAAGGTGACTTCCTGTCCCTCCCGAAGCTCGGCATAGCCGCCCATCTTTATCTCCGAGTGGTGGACGAAGAGTTCTTCGCCGCCGTCATCGGGGACGATAAATCCAAAGCCTTTTTTGCCGTTAAACCATTTTACTTTACCTGTACTCACTTTTGCTCCTTTGGCCCTTACGGGCCGCAAACAAAAACTGTGTCCCTCACTTTTTTGAAGAGCATATTCCTGAGAGACTGAAGAATATGCTCACTAAAAACAATATTATACCACAAAAGGGCGGGAAGAAAACAAGAAAATTTACAAATTTTCGATTAAAGAAAACCCGGCGTAAAACCGCGCCTTCGGCTGGTAAATCCGCCATATAGGCGGATTTACGCCGGGCAAAATACAAACCCCCAGGATAAACCGGGAGCTTTAGACGCTGGGGATAAGCCCTTTCGTCGGCCAGGGTAAGGGTGGGTGTTTGTGGTCTAAGAAGCCCTCGAGCTTGCGGGCGCGGACGGGGTGCTGGAGTTTTCGAATGGCCTTTGCCTCGACCTGCCGGACGCGTTCGCGGGTGACTTTGAAGATTCTGCCCACTTCTTCGAGAGTATAAGTGTAGCCGTCGCCGATGCCGTAGCGGAGCTTGATGATTTCGCGTTCGCGGTAAGAGAGGGTTTTGAGGACGTACTCAATTCGGTCTTTGAGCATAGATTGTGTTGCGGTGGAGACGGGTGAATCGACTGCGTCATCTTCGATAAAGTCGCCGAAGTTGCTGTCTTCGCTGTCGCCGATGGGTCTGTCCAAAGAGATGGGGTGTTTTGAGATTTTCGTTACCCTGCGGGCCTCTTCGATGCTCATCTGGGCTTCTTTGGCGACTTCTTCAATAGTGGGTTCTCTGCCTAAGCGTTGTGTGAGGACCTTGCCTGCGGTTCGCAGCCGGCTCATTGTTTCAATCATATGGACGGGGATGCGGATGGTCCTTGCGTGGTCCGCGATGGCGCGTGTGATGGCCTGCCGAATCCACCAGGTCGCATAGGTGCTGAACTTATAACCCCGTTTATATTCGTATTTATCGACGGCTCGCATCAGGCCTGTATTGCCTTCCTGGATGAGATCCAGAAAACTCAGGCCGCGGTTGCGGTATTTTTTCGCAATGGAGACGACCAGCCGCAGATTTGCGCTCGATAAGGCCCGTTTAGTTTTTTCGTATTGTATGAAGATGCGGTCGATAACGTGTAGGCGTTTTTCGAGCTGTTTTGGCGTTTCGGTGACGAGGTCCTGGAGGCCGGCGAGCTCCTGTTTCATTGCGTCGATATCCTCGGGGACGTAGTCCTGGGTTGGGCCGGCGGAAATGACGGCGTGCAACTGTCGCATTTTGGCGGCGATGCCGTGCAGTTTGTCCTTCACCGGCGCAATCCTGCTGGTGCGCAGGCTGAGTTCCTCGAGGAGGGTGGCGATTCGGCGTCTGTTTCTGTTGATGCGTCGGAGGGTGGCGACGGCTTTTTCGGGGGCCTGAGGCGAGCCGTCGAGCTGAAGGTATTCTTTGAAGAGGCGCTGGTTCATCAGCAGCAGGGCATTGATGGTGCGGAGGTTCTGCGGGAGGCGTTTTTTTATCACGCTCCTGATGAGGTTCTCGGCGGTGCTTATTTTCATCGTTCGGTCGAACGAGAGGCCGCCATCCTGGACCTGCTGGAGGATTTCGACGGAGTTTTTGGCGCAGTAGTCGTTTTCGAGCATTTTGCGCCTGAAGGCCATGCGCGAGACTTCGATTTTGCGTGCCAGCGATATTTCGTTTTCTCTGTTAAGAAGGGGGATTTCACCCATTTGTGTAAGGTAAGTCCTGATGGGGTCGTCGATTCTGCGGCCGGGCCCGGCCTCGATTAGCTCTTTTTCGATGAGTTTGTCTTCTTCGAGATGTTCTTCTTCAACTGGTTCGACGGGCACTTCAACCTCAACAACCTCAACCGGCTCGAAGTCTTCATCGTCCGCTATTTCCGCCGGCACCCCGTGCTTCTCGACGTCGGCTTCGTCAATCAAGCTGATGCCCATTTCATCCAGCGCCGACAGCAGGGTGTCGAGGCGGGAAGGTGAGATTAACTCTTCGGGCAGCTCGGCGTTCATCTCCTCGTAGGTCAGGTACCCTTTTTTCCTGCCCTTTTCGACCAATGCTTTTATTTGCGCCTCGGTATCGACGGGTATTTGCTGCTTTGCCTGCTGGACATTGTCGGCCTGCTGTTCGGTCGACTTTTTGGGTTCGGCTGTCGCTTTTTTTCTTGTCACAATCGGTATCCTCAAAAAATAGAATAAATCATTACCAATACGGGATTAAGTCATACCCACGACGCGAGGGTTTTGCCGTGAACATCGCAGTTTTTCGTCGCCGGGTTTGACGGCATTTCGGGTTTTCTGCTGTTCCTGAACGAGTGCCAACAGGGCATCATCGAGACGTTTCCTAAAATTACCTTTTTTCTGACTATCATCTTCGAGTTTGATAACCAGACCGGCAAGGTTCGACTCCTCGACGAAGCCGCAGATGTCCTGCACGCTGGCCTGCGGTTTAACGGGGAGAGTCTGAAAGACGGCCTGGGCTATTTGATTTAACGCCGGGACGTCAAAATCCTGCGGCGAGATTTTTCCTTTTACGTCGGCAAAGAGCCGGGGTTCTGTCAGCAGGACTTCAAGTATCTCCCGCTGAGCGTTTGCGGAAAGCCCTTCGCCGAGGTCGAGGGGGGGCTGTTGCTTATCGGTCGCGGCTGTATTGGAGTAAGCGGAGGCGGTTTTTGCGCGGCCGATTCTGCGATTCAGCTCGGTGTTTATATCTTTGGCGTCGAGGGCCATAATGCGTGAAAGCCGATTTACGATGAGTCCTTTTTCGATTGCCCCCAGGTTGCCGGCGACGACGGCGGTGGCGACGGCCTCAAGGTATTCATCGACGGCCTGTTTCTTGCCCGCCAGCGTGGGTTGTAAGCCGAGGTTGGCGACAAGGCGGGCCCACTTGAACTGAAAGACGTCGGTGGCGTTTTCGATGAGCCGGTCGAAGGGAACTTTGCCCTGGGCAAGCAGAAAATCGCAGGGGTCTTTGCCTTCGGGGACGTTTGCAATCGCGATGTCGATGCGAGATGCAAGCGCCACCTGTAACGCGCGGTTTGCGGCTTCGATGCCTGCGACGTCGCTGTCGAACAGCAGGACGACTTTTTTGGCGTATCTGCGGAGTATGCGTGCGTGGCCCGCGGTAAAGCTGGTGCCTAAGGTTGCGACGATGTTTGATGTGCCGAACTGATGGGCCATAATGCAGTCGGTGTATCCCTCGACGATGACGGCGGTGTCGGAGGAGTCGATTGCGTGGCGGGCGTGGTCGAGGCCGAAGAGTGCGTTGCTTTTGTCGAAGAGGATGGTCGTGGGCGAGTTTATGTATTTTGCCTCATCGCCTCCTGTGAGGGTTCTGCCGCCGAAGCCGATGACGCGGCCGGTAACGTCAGTGATGGTGAACATCAGGCGGTTGACGAATTTATCGGCGAGCGACGAGCCGGCGCCGACAACGAGGCCCGCGGCGGTTAGTAATCTATCGGGGATTTTCTTTTGCCTTGCGGCGGCGACGAGGTCGCTATTGGAGCCGAGCGCGAGGCCGATTTGCCATTTTTTAACGCTATCGTTCGAGATTTGGCGATGGGCGATATACTGGCGTGCGTCTTTGCCTTTTTCTGGATGAGCGAGATTGGCGGCGAAGTATTTTGCGGCCCAGGCGTTGACTCTTGCAAGCTCGTTGGGGTCGGTCTCGTCGCTCGTGGCTCGTGGCTCGTGACTCGTGCGAGGTCTGAGCGGCTCGACTTTGATGCCTGCTCGGTCGGCTAATCGCTGGAGGGCCTGCGGGAAGGAGAGGTTTTCGCGCATCTGGATGAATTTGACGACGTCGCCTCCTGCGCCGCAGGCGAAGCACTTGAAGATTTGCTTTGCTGGGTTGACGTTGAAGCTTGGTCGATGGTCATCGTGGAATGGGCACAGGCCGACCATTTCACGGCCTTTGCGTTTGAGCGCGAGGTGCTCGCCGATGACATCGACGATGTCGTTGGACTGCTGTATGCGAGAGATTAAACCTGCGTCAAAGCTCGGCATAGTTTGTTCGTATTTCGTCGTTAGTATTTCGTATTTCGTGCAGGTCAAGGGCCTTGTGATGGAAAAGCCGCGAGTCTTCCAGCAGCAAAGCAACCACCCATCGCGATTGCGGCGCAGAACACCGCCCCCGACGCGCACACGAGGAATCGGACTATGATATTATAGGAGGGAATGTGAAAAAGTCAAGTTGGAGTCAATAATCACGTTTTCAGGGCTGATAACGGGGTTGGCAATTATTTGGACATACGGTGAAGTGGGACAGGCAATTGATTATTATTTTTTCAGCCAGAGGCGGGTTGCCCCCCGAAAAATTGTTAGATAATTATTGAACAGACAGCTCGTTTATGGTATAATACCGACCTGCCGTGCGTGGCACGGCCATCTTGGCCGTGTCTTCACGGGCTGGAAGCCCGTGCCACAAAAGAGCAGGGCAATAGTTCGCACAGATGTGCAAAGCCCTGAACCGCTTCTGGTTCAGGGCAAGGGAGCGGAGAACCGCAAGGGAGCAGCCCCAGCAGGGGCAAGGGAATTTCAAATCGGTAAACGGTTGCGGTTACGCGACTCGTTTCGGTTACGTTCGACGTTAGGACGTTTGACGTAACAAGCCGCGCAACCTACGGACGAAACACGAAACCAGTACGAAAATATGGGTCCCCTGCTGTGGAACCAATGGAGCGGGTCACAGGGGATCTTCGCTACGCTCCGAGGAGAGAGGATTATGGTTGCTGTTCAATTAAAGGTTCCGAATTGGTTAGACAAAATCTGCGCCTGGCCGGTAACGGCTTATCGCAGATGCAAATATGGTTATTCCTTTCGCAAAATTTTCTTGGACGAAGGGCTGTGGACGATTGTGGATTCACAGGACTATTACCGCTTCGGCTGCTTCAAATGGTATCTCGCCGCTACTCATAAAGGCAAATTTTATGCCCTTAGGGGCGCAAGGGTTGGTTTTGAAGAAACAAAAATAGTGCGTCTGTCGAGGGAAATTATGCAGGCCCCAAAAGGAATTCTTGTTGACCATAGAAACGGCGATTCTCTCGATAATCGAAGGGAAAATCTCCGCCTCGCTACACGCTGCCAGAATATGCAGAACGCCAAAAAAAGAAGAAATAAGGCCGAGACCTCGTCGAAGTTTACCGGCGTTTATTTCGATAAATGCCGTTGCTTGTGGGCTTATATACTCAGGGCTAATGGAAAGGTAGTGGCTACCGGCCGATTCCCCACCGAAATCGAGGCCGCGCGTGCCCGCGATGCCGCCGCTCGCAAATATCACGGAGAGTTTGCACGATTGAATTTTCCACAAGATTTAGCTGGAGCTTGTCCGCCGTTGCATTGGCGAAGGCGGAACCGCGCCACTATCAAGTATCGAGGCGAGTTCGCGAGGTTAAACTTCCCTGAAGAATCTCCTGTGTCCTGAGCGCACCTGTCCCGAGCGTAGTCGAGGGAGTCGAAGGCCCCGGCTGAATTTTCCGGATACACTGACTAACACGGACTTTGAGAGACACGGACTGACACTGTCTTAAAATAAGGAGTTACAGATTTTTTTCTATTCTCTGTGCTCTCTGTCCGCCTTTGGCCCGGCCTCGCCGATGGCGAGAGCCGAGGCGGGCGAGACCTCGCCCTTTAGGCGGGTGTTCTCCCTGTCCCTGCAAGCCGTAGGCAGGGATGCGGCTTAAAACTAAAAAGAAATCTCTGTGGCTAACCTTTGGAGAAGCTCCATAGGCAGGCCCATAACGTTGGACAAGCTGCCATCGATGTGGTCAACGAATGGGTCATTATTTTCACGTATGGCGTAGGCGCCGCTTTTGTCACGCCAGACCCCGCTTGCGATGTGTGCGGCGATTTGAGAGTCGGTCAATTTTTTTGGATAAACGATAGTTGTCTCGGCTTCGACGATTTGTAATTTGCGAACTTTGCAGACGAGAGCAATGCCCGTGATGACCTTGTGGGGTTTGCTGAAAAGCATCCTTGTAATCGCCTCGGCGTCTTTTGCGTCGGCGGGTTTGCCGATTATTCGCCCATCGAAATCAACGACCGTATCGGCGCCAATCACGAGATGACCGGGGAAACTCTTTGCGACATCGTTTGCCTTGGCGAGGGCTAATTGTTTTGCGTAATCAATCGGACTAACTCCTTGCGTCGAAAAAGATGATTCATCGATTTGTGAGGGGACGACGGTGAATTTGTAGCCGGCCTCTGCGAGGAGGGCTTTTCGCCTTGGGGAGGCGGAGGCGAGGATTAAGGGGGATTTGCTATTTTCTATTTTCAATTTTTTTTCACCACCAAGTCACGAAGAAACTATGAAAGCCAGGCCTCGATGTGGGCGGTATAATCCGCCAAACGAGCTGGTCGCTGGGACCGCTCAAAATTTTAATAGTGGGCCTCGAAGGCCATTCAATTTCACAAGGAGGTCTG
>Ga0315288_10012416_pt1 | contig 10711 bp, 13 predicted proteins | sample YL17G11_20_MG_FD_203454 | JGI IMG/M metagenome (GOLD analysis project Ga0315288, IMG submission 203454) | Sediment microbial communities from Yellowstone Lake, YNP, Wyoming, USA - YL17G11_20 | ecosystem: Environmental > Aquatic > Freshwater > Lake > Sediment | place: USA: Wyoming | collected...
GAAGGCCAGCTTGCTGGGGCTATCGAGGCCGTGTTCAATAGCTGGAACAACGAACGTGCCAAGTTCTATCGTAAAATTAACAAAATCCCTGACGACTGGGGTACGGCGGTAGTAATACAGGCCATGGTGTTCGGGAATTTGAATGACAATAGTGGGTCAGGGGTGCTGTTCACTCGTAACCCGGACACTGGAGAAAACGTGGTAGTTGGAGAGTTCCTTCCAAAAGGACAAGGTGAGGATGTTGTGGCTGGAGTTGTGAAAGCCCCGTCTCTGAAAGAAATGGGTGAAACCCATCCGGAGGTTGCAAAAGAAGTTCTGGAATTGGCGGATAAACTGGAAAAACTGAAGCAAGATGTTCAGGACGTGGAATTCACGGTACAGGACGGAAAATTGTATCTTCTGCAAACTCGGACTGCCAAACGTAGTTCTAAAGCGGCGGTCAGAATTGCGGTTGACATGGTTTCTGAGGGACTGATTACGGTTGAAGTTGCTCGAACTCGGGTTACTGCCCGTGATCTTGATCTGGCTACTACTCCTGCTATTGACCCTAAATTCAAACTTGCTCCTGACTTTACTGGAATTGGAGCAAGTTCTGGGGTTGTAACCGGTAAACCGGTGTTTAGCTCCAAAGATGCAATTGCCTGTAAGGAGCCGTGCATTTTGATCACCATGGAGACTACTCCGGATGATATAGCTGGTATGAATGCCGCAGTCGGGGTGTTGACCATGCAAGGTGGTGCAACTTCTCATGCAGCGGTTGTTGCCAGGGGGATGAACAAGCCTTGCGTGGTAGGACTTGGAAATCATATGGACGCTTTTCAAGCAAGTGGGGTGGTGTCCATTGACGGAGCTACTGGCCGGGTGTGGTTTGTTGCGGTTCCGGTAAGTAATGGTAAAGATTCCAAGTACGTTATCGAATTTAGGAATTTGGTTTCAGCCAGTCTTGGAATTGTTCCTATTGTTCAGGTGCCGACATTCAAATCCAAGGAATTGATGTTGGACCTCGGAGGGGAAATTGATGTTGTAACTGCGGTAGCGAAGGTAAAAACCGCATCCCTCTTGTGTGAAACCCTGTACATAGATTTTCGTCGTACGGGTAGGCCGGAAGCTGAGACTTCTTTTGACCGCCTTTTTGGGTTTGTTGGCATGGAAAAGAAAATGGTGGATGCGGTAAGAGATTGGCTTGCTGAAGTTGGAGGAGACGCATTTTCTAAAGTAAGAGCCATGGTTAGCCAAGGAATAAAGACCAAACTGAAGACCGTCGGTGCTTCGTCAGATATCAAGTCCATGATCTTGGCCAGTGGGACGATCATGGTTGAGGGGGTTTTTGATGATGCCACCAAGTGGGTTATGGAGAAGAAAATTGTAGAAGGAGTGGAATTTGTTGTGGTTGGGAACTACGTTTGGGGTACAAAATCTTTTCTCTCAATTGATCAGGCAATGCAGTTGTGAGGATCTTAAAGACCAAGTATAATACTAGGGATCAAGCTAAAGGCCTCTTGTTGAACACCGATTGCCCCAAATGTCTAAGCCATAGTGCTTGGCTTTCAAGGGAAGGGCCAGATATTCTCTTAAAATGTCTTTGTGGGTTTCTTAAAGTAGTAGAGACCACATTAGGTAGTATGAAAGTAGAACACTCGGATACTGGGTCAGAGGTCAGACTTCCTCGACCTAAAACTCATTTGCATAGGACTTTGATGTGTCTTTCGATTTTAGACCTTCCATCTAGCGCGGAGGTAACAGAAAGATTGCAAGACCTGGGAGTAAACAGAGATGTATCGGACGTAAGTTCGTATCTGACTATACTCAAGACCAAAGGATTGGTAGAGACCGTGGTGGTAAGACGTGGCATGACCGGTGGTAGTACATGGAGGCTTACTAACAGGTCTATCGAGCTAATAGGGTTCTAGCAAGGAGTGCGAAATGGCGTTAAGCATTGGGGTAATTCGTGGTAGTGAGATTAGAATAGGTGATTCCCTGTTATTGGTGGGGAGCATTAGTCAAAATGTGGTACTTGTTACAGTTGATGGTGGGCCATCTATCTCTATCACTGACAAGGAGCGTAAGGAGATTCTTCCTGAGGTGTTCCTAAGTTTGGGGAAAATAGTTGGTGTTGGCAGTGGGAATACAAGATTGGCGTTTGAAGCCCCAAAATCTATTAAGATAAAACGGTGGGAGATGGTGAAGGTTCCTATGAATGTATCTCATGAATCTAAGATAGGAACTACCGGTCTCCACCCACATGAGGAAGCAGATAACAAATTACGACTCGAACAGAGTAAATTGGTAGTTCAGGAATAAACATGACTTCAGATATGGGCGAGATGTTCAACGCCTTAAAGAAGGAAAGACAGATTAAGAGGGCTTCTAACCGGGCTACCAGTGCGGATCTTCTTTTGGAAAGAGGTGTTAGTTTTACGTCCAATAATAATGGGGCGCATTTGGTGGTATCTCAAGACCAGAAAACCATAGACTTCTGGCCTGGTACTGGCAGATGGATTGATAGAGTGGGGGTGAGGGGGTTTGGAGTGTTTAATATGCTAAAACATATTGGCCTTCACAGATGAACATCAACGAACGGGTGCTGAAAATAATTGAACAGGAGGGTATAACCACTTCCGAACTACTGCAAATGGTTAAACGGGCTGCTATTACCAGCCAAGAAGGTGGAAACAGGAAATTCCACAACTGGGTGTTTCAGATCGACAATTTTGAAGTAACGAATATGCGGAGATCAGAGATGAGAGTAGATGGTATAGACCAAGGTAGAGGGTACATGACTATCTCCTGTCTTTTTTGTTCTGGTTGGGGTTGTAAGCTTTGTGGTTGGTGGGGTAAAACCCGTCAGCCATTGCTTCTTGTGCAATCAATTGCACAAGAGTCGGGAATACCAGTCCCGGATTAAAACTGGTACGCATAGCTTGTGCTATAGACGCACAAGAGCCTGATCATCGTGGAGTGGCGGCCACCATTGCGGAACTTTAATATATGATATATTGTACTAGTGTAGTTGTGTACCGCCCAAGGTCGGAGATTAATGAGAAAGAACTTCTCACACAACGTTGAAGACCTTGGGAGTTTTATAAAACGCTTGACAGTCGCCCCGTTTTGGGGGAGAATGAGTTTGTAGCCAATCACAAGGAGTGTGACGATGAGCAAGAAGCAAGAGCTGGATAAGTTGAAATCAGGGTGGCCGTTTACCGTACGCCAGAAACGTCAAGCCAAGTCCAAAAGGCAACAACGTAAGCAACACCGTAAGGCCGGAGGTAAAAAGTGAGAACCAAGGTCGGTAACGGATCTCTCAGGCTCCCTATGTGGGGCGGGAAGTTCTATACGGTGTTCGGTGGACCGTACATGGATAAGCCCAGACACTTTGCTGGTGTAAAAATGGCGGTAGAGATCGACAAAAGTGCTACCGTTAGGATCAATACTCATGACTTCAAGACTCCTCCGGTAAACCAGCTTAATTCCGGTTTGGACAAAGCCGTTCAGTTGATCCTCAAGCGCCGTCGGGTTTACGTCGGTTGTATGGGTGGTCGTGGTCGTACCGGGTTGTTCATGGCCGTACTGGCCAAATCCTGGGGGATAGAAGATCCGGTGGGATATGTCCGTAGGAACTACTACCCCCATGCGGTGGAAACCAAGGACCAGTACAAGTTTGTGGAGGACTATCGAGTACCGGTTAAAACCATTAACAGGATCAAGTGGGCCAGATTTATTACTCTGCTGTCCTTCAAACGCGATTTGACCAAGAAGTGACAAGAAATCTCTTGACAGTCGCCCCGTTTTGTGGGAGAATTGTCTATCAGGTCAAGGGGTGACATAAGTGAAGTATCTTCCCACCAATACTCTAGCTCATCTTAAAGCCTGTCCTCAAACCAGGCTTCATGAGCTGGGGGGACTTGCTGTTGGAGTGCTGAGCAAGAATACCAAGGTATACAAGGATGGGTGTAGTAATGGCACCATCGATGTGGTTACCCCTGACGTGGAGGCTGTAAAATTTTATGCTCTCAACCATTGCGTGTCCATTATTCAGAAAATGTTCACGCTGAACGAGCCACTTCCTGAGTGGGCTGAGGGGGTGGTAAAGCAGTACGAGGCAGAGGTGGTGGCCCAATCAGAGAGACTTATCCAGTACATGCTGTGTATAACCACCAGAGAAGCTCGGCATTTGAAATCCCCGTCCATCAGTTTGTCCAAAAATGTTACGGATAAATTCGGTATTGATATCTGGACGTTCATCAACGCCAATCGTGGTGGGCATGAAAGTTCGGCTATGACCAATATGTGTAATAGCCCACCTAATTGTACACTCAGACAGTATTTGGGTGGCTTATCGTGGGTGTTCGATCACGGTTCTTGGAGTGGTGGATATGGTGGAAAACCTTGGGGTCAGATTACGGCCACTCTTTTGGCAGCGATAGACGGTAAGATCACGTTTGAGATGATGGTCGATACTGCGTACACGTTGGCCCATAATAACGGACCTATGTTTAACAAGGGAATGATGTACCATCATCATACCCCGTCGTTTATTTCAGTGCTGGACATTCAAAGGTCAGGACAGATACCGGAATTATTGTTGGACAAAGAAACTTGGGTTAGTTTTTCTCTCCCAGAATATGCTCGTCAGATGGTGCAGGTTGTAAACCAAGCCTGCCCGGACAACTTTGGGGAGTTTGTGGACTGGTTCAAGGTAGAGGCCATGGGGTCAGTTGGATCGTATTCCAGTAATAAGGCCAAGCAACAAAAACTCCATCCCAAGGAAAATCCTATGGTGTTCATGGGCAAGCCTGCCAAACAGGTAGGGGAATTTCAGGTGTTCCCCGGACAAGGAATACCAATATTCGAGAGGGTGCCAGCATGAGTAGCGGAAAATATTTTGATGCCAAACAGGCTGACGATTTTATGGTCGATATCTATCGAGGAATGGACTCTTGGAAAGATTCATCCTCTTCCCATTCATCCTCCAATTCTTCGTTTAATCCTATTAAAGAATCTGCTAGGTGTTATCACGGTCACCCACCCATTCCTTTAGGGGAGGGAATCCTTTACGGTGGTAACTGCCAGACACCGGCTGCAAAAGATTGCGATGTCTATATCGCGTTGGACGGCTATACTCATTCCCGGCATCAAACCTTTCCTTGGGACCCACCTTCCAAAATCATTGAATTCGCATTTCCTATCACCGACATGCATGCTCCTAGTAATTCCAAGGAGTTCAAAAAGATGATCACTTGGATGTGCAATCAATTGCACTCAGGGAAGCACATTCATGTGGGATGTATGGGTGGGCATGGACGAACTGGAACGGTATTGGCAGCGGTGGTCTGTGAATTTACAGGCAATAAAGACTCAATAAAGTGGGTACGAGAAAATTATTGCCACAAAGCCGTGGAGTCCAGTGAACAAATCCGATTCCTCAATCACCATTATGATATCTCTAAGGTAAAAGCATCAAAGGAAGGTTTTGGTGGAAGTGGTTCTAGCTCTGTCGGGTTTTCCAGCGGTCTGAACTGGAAGCCCTCCTCTTCCACTGCCGCAGGTCACCCTAAACAGAAATCTCTGTGGCCGGTGGCAAAACCTACGGTTCTTGGAAACCCCACTGGATCTTTTGCTGGGGCTAAGAAAACGTATAAGCCTGTTCTTAGTTCTAGGGCTATCTGGTGAACAAAGTTGTTGACAGTCGTCCAATTTTGTGGGAGAATGGGTTTGAAGTGAAATCCAAGGAGTGGAAATGACCATCAGCGTTAACACCGATTCAAACAAATTTCTTCTCAAGGTTCTCACGCCTGATGTTCAGGTTCTGTACCATCAGATTCTGGCCAATGGAGTGGTATTTCAGACCAGTCTTTACTCGGTTACTGCTACCAAGCCGCCTCAGTATAAAAATTGGCAGGTGAATCTCCCCATCGGAGTGTTCTCCTTGATGAAGGAGATGAACACCCCCCAGGCAGTCATGGCCGTTAACATGATTAACGAATTCGTGTGTAAGCTCCATTCGGTTACTGTATCCCAGGTACCCCCCCCCAAACCCAAAGATGATGAGCCAGAGATCTCCCCAGCGGCCAAGGAAGAAAACTATGGTGTTTATCTGTTTGGGCCGGGTGAGAATAAAATTGAGACAATAAAATTGGTTCGTATCCTTTGTGCAATGTCTCTGAAAGAAGCAAAAGACCTGGTTGAATCAACTAGTTACTCCCAACCCTTAGTCAAGTTTGGATTGACCTCGGTAGAGGCCGAGAAGATGGTAGGTCAATTTTCCAAGTTTGGCACTCCAGCTTGGGCAGGGGACTTCTCTGAAGTGGGTGGTGTAGATAAAGCTTACGCCCTTTTCTCCAAACAAAATATTACTCCACCGGTTTCTCCGTATCCGTTGAAGCAAAAAATAAAGTCAGATGAAATCATGCAGTTGGTTTATGCCAATGCTGTGGGGCAGAAAGTTCATGGATCTAGCAAGGGATCGGTGTACATCACGATAGCCGTTAACCCTAGGGTGAAGGTAGCTGCCCGAGTAGTGGGTACCCAGATCAGTCTACGTGTGGAGGCCAATTCTCCGACTAAGGTGGAACAGGACGGTATCAACAGTATAGTTCAGTGGAAATCCAATTACGGTAGCACCCATTTTGATTCAGGGTCAGTTCCTATAAAGAGAGTTCTTGGTGCCTTGATCTACGGAATGGGTGTTAAGTTTGATGAGACTCTTAAGACCGGGGAGATCGTTGGTGGAAATTAATAGCCCTGAAGGTAAAAAGCTTCTGGAGAAGCTAGAGGCCGCGATTGTCGGTACTGAGGTTGATCTTGGGCTCCCGGCGTTGATGAAAAAGTGGTCCAAGGAAAAGGTGTCGGCTATTCTGATAGAGAAGAAAACCCGACTTTGGGTGTTCCATTTGCTTTGGTTAGGGATAGCCCTTGGAGATTTTTCGGTAGAGCGTCGTGGGGACCAACTGTTGTTCGAGCAACTGACATGAGAGTTGAATAGGTTTAATTATGCAGATAATCTACCTTGTTGCTGATGCACTGGACACCCCACTACATATGTTGGACAATGGTACTATCAGGGGGTGTAAGAGCAGGTCGATAAAACTAGGACCTTGGACAGTGGTTTCGGACGCAGTTGTGTGTTCGGATGAACTTACGAACAAACTGGTGTCCTTCCTTTTCAGGATAAAATCTGATGTTTGGGCCTACATTACATGCGAGGCCGACGGTAACATGAGGGCCTACGTATTTGATGGGCAGAAGTGGGGTATGAAATCCAAGGATGTAACCAAGTTTGGAACAGGAAAAATCTTGGATACGTTGAAGAAAATAAAGTCTGAAGTTAGGGCAATATTTGCTTTCAAGAAAGATAATTCGGAGTGGACCCAAATTGAGCTTGATTCTGTGGACGGAGACCTCTCCGGATAAAGTTTACGAATCCCTTGGGTCTATCCTGAGGAACTACCCTGAGTCTATGGTTAGGGTAGTTAATGATATGTTGGAAGTCCCTAAAATACCCGGCACCAAAACCATTTTAGCAATGGGTGAGGCCCCTATAGCCTTACTTCAACAGGTTCAGGTTTTACCTAAAAATAGGAAAGTCACTACCTTGAGGGGAGTGGCCTACCAATTGGGTTGGCAGGGAGTGCAGGTTATGCCGAGCTATAGTCCAGGTATCAGTCAAATGGATTACGGTAGGTATATAGAACTCCAGTGTGATCTTACTGCTGCTATAAGACTGACCTTGACCGGTACTCTGGCACCAAAATACGGTGACTACACGTATGAGCCAGATTTCAAGAAGTTCCGGGAGATGGTGGGACTTATTTATGAGGAGAACGAACATCATCCGGTAGACGTTGCTTGGGACTTGGAGACCATAGGTCTGGATGAGTTTAAGCTACCGGATATAGACCATCCTGGGGCATATGTGGTGTCCATACAAGCAACGTGTATCTCCGGGTACTCCCACGTTGTTAGATTTTCCAACAAAAAAGAAGAAGAAGATTGGTTCTCTGATATGGACAAGGTTGAGGATCTGTCGTGGTTGATGGCTACCCCTACCGTGAAATCCAAGGGTGCTAACCTTAAGTTCGATCTTCGTTGGTTGTGGCGTAGAGGTAACATTGAATGTACTAATTTTGTGTTTGACACTACTTTGGTAGGTAGTTTGTTGGACGAAAATAGGTCCAACGGATTGGATGTCCATACCAAAATTTACGTGTCGGAATTGGGTGGTTATAGTGATGAATTTGATAGAACGGTTGATAAATCTAGGATGGACAAGGTTCCTCCTGGGCAACTTCTGCTTTATGCAGGTGGAGATTCTGATGCTACCTACCAGGTTGCGGCTGTTGAAAGAAAACTACTTTTACAAGACCAACAACTAACCAGCTTTTATGTCAATGTCCTCCACCCAGCAGCTAGGGCCTTTGAGGTCGTTGAGAGAGGGGGTATATTTGTTGATCTTGAAAAATATAAAGTATTGGAAAGTGATTTAGATACTGAAATTCTTTCATTGGTTGGTAAGGCCAAGTCTGTACTTGGTGGTAGGATCTGGGCCAAGCATTATGATGTAGATAAGATGGGTGGGATGAACTTGACTAAGGCCAGTATGATAGTCGATTTCATGTTCAGCCCAATGGGCTTGAACTTAAAGCCTTTGATGTGGACTGCCGGAGGTAAAGAAGGTACTGGAGATAAGGCTCCTAGCACGGCCATGGAACATCTTATGATGTTCAAAGAAAACCCAGAAGCTAGACCGTTCATAGAGATGATGTCCTCTTACTCCAGTGCTACAAAAACTAAGAATACGTATGTAACTGGTTTTTTGAAGCATATTAGGTCAGATGGACGGTATCATCCAAGTTATTACTTTTTTGCTGGAAACAAAGATAACGATGAAGGTGGGACTAATACCGGTAGGCTGTCTTGTCGGGACCCCGCTTTCCAGACTATTCCCAAGCACACAAAGTGGGCAAAAAGATTAAGAGAATGCTATATAGCTCCTCCTGGGCACCTAGTTGTTGAAAGAGACTACAACCAAGGAGAACTTCGTGTATTTGCTTGTTTGGCCAACGAAATGGTAATGATCAGTTCATATCTTAAAGGTATGGATCTTCATTCGGTTACTAGTGGTAAGTTCAGTGGGTACACGTATGAACAGATGATGAATTTGTCAAAAACTGATCCTGACTTGTTTGCTTCAATCAGACAGTTGGGTAAGGCCGGTAATTTCGGTTTGATCTATGGAATGGGAGATGATGGGTTTTTGGTGTATGCGGTGGATAACTATGGGGTGAAAGATTTTACCATAACTCAAGCCCATGATTTTAGGGAAGGTTTTATGGGAACCTATCCTGGTATACCGGGGTATCATATAAGGCAGAAAAACTTGGCCAGGGAGTTTGGTCAGGTAAGGTCTCCTCTTGGTAGGATCAGACATCTGCCGTTGATAAAATCTTCTAACCGTAAAGTTCAGTCTCATGCAGAACGTCAATCAATAAATGCCCCCACACAAAGTACGTTATCGGACATGCTTTTGTGGGTTATCTCCTTGGAACATAAATCAGGATTGTCCTTGGCTTCCCCTTCGTTTGGGGCCTGTCATGATGCGGCGTACAATTATGTTCTTGTAGACAAAATTGATATGGTACTTCCCAAAATGATCTCCGTTATGGAGAACTTACCGTTTTCTAAGGTTGGATGGACACCCCAACTTAAGTTCCTGGCTGATGCCAAGGTGGGGACTAGTATGGGTGACTTGTCTAAATATAAGGGAAAAATGTGACTAGGATGTGTGGGCCTTGCTCTCTCTGTTGTAAGGTATTGGGTATAGAAGAACTTAATAAGCCCAAGAATGTTTGGTGTGTTAACGCAAAGAGAGGACATGGTTGTGTAGTACATGAAACTATAATTCCTCAGTCTTGTATAGATTTTGTGTGTATGTGGTTGGAGAAAGAGCATAAGGATGGTGGGCTGAGGGAAGAATTTAGGCCAGATAAGATACATGCAGTTCTTACCTGGTTACCAAAGGGAAGCCCAGGTATATGCGTGAGGGTAGACCCTGGATATCCAAATTCCCACAAAATATTCCCTCTTTCTGCGTTTATTGACTATGTTAGACAAAAAGTGGTGTTGGTTGTGGTTGTTGGAGAACATTACTATCAGAAGATAGAAGATAAGTGGGTGGAATTGGCTTATACAAGTGGAATTGACAATATTTTCGATAACTTAGAGTTGCTGCATAACCCTGGGGGTAAGTACGATGACGCTTGAAAAAAGTGAAGAGGTGTATCACCAGGTGTTAAAAAACATAGAGTCTATATCTAAGGCCATTCATTGGTATTCCAGTGAGGGTGGGGGAAGGACGCTCAAGAGGGTGTTGACTCTCCCTCAAAGGCAGAGGTTGGAACGGTTGACCGAACTGGCTGACAAACTGGTGTCAGACATACTTCCACATACAGCTTGTATAAATGGCTGTAGCCACTGTTGTTATCAGGCCGTGGCTATTTCCACGGAAGAGGCCAAAAAAATAACAGAGTACACTGGTTACTCCCATAGGAAGGCTGAAATGGAAGTTACTAATGTGAATATACAGAGGTTCAAGGGAGTTCCTTGCCCGTTCTTGCACGAGGGTAGATGTGGGGTATTTGAAGTTCGGCCCTTGGCGTGTAGATTGCAGTTTAATATCTCTGATGATCCTTCGTTATGTGATGTAGTATCCACC